>Ga0308159_1000088_pt1 | contig 370889 bp, 288 predicted proteins | sample PhyCR1_FD_201040 | JGI IMG/M metagenome (GOLD analysis project Ga0308159, IMG submission 201040) | Phyllosphere microbial communities from UC Gill Tract Community Farm, Albany, California, United States - DLSLC.R1 | ecosystem: Host-associated > Plants > Phyllosphere > Unclassified | place...
CATTAAACCCTTCTTTTTTCAGGGTTTCTTCTTTCGAAGCAACCGTTCCTCCCTTGCGGAGTGGTGCAAAGATAGGAAGTTTAGGAACAAACTTCCAAGCCTTTTGTTCTTATTTATTTCATTTTGGGCATAACTTGCTGTGAGGATGGGAGATTCTTTTTCGAAAGGACCCTCCCGGAGCGGAACTGCAGGGGCAGATGGCCGGTGAAAGGTTCTCCGGGCGGGGAAACGGGCGGCCGGCAGCTGCGCTATCACGGAATGGCCGGAGAGGACGAAGTATGTGAAAGGCACACCGCCGGGGCTCATGACCGGTATCTTGCCCAGGTTGCATGCAGCAGGCAGCGGCGAGCTGGACGTAAACGGGCCGCCGAATTGGTCGTATAGGGCGGCCGGCAGCTGCGCTTTGACGGAATGACTGGAGAGGACGAAGTATGTGGAAAGGCACACCGCCGGGGCTCATGACCGGTATCTTGCCCAAATTGCATGCAGCAGGCAGCGCCGAGCTGGACGTAAACGGCCGCAAACATGGTCGTATCGGGCGGCCAATGGAGGGCATTTAAACCTGCATCATATCATGGGTTAGTTTAGGGTTTAGTTAGGGTTTAGTTAGGGTTAGTTTAGGTTTAGTATAGGTATAAGCTATACTAAACCTAACTTAAGGCTAAGCTATAGGTAAACAAAAACCAAACTAAGGGATAAGAAGGTGGTAACGGTGTATTGCGTAACATGCCTGCTACAGTGTAACAATGCAAGCATATAAAAATGCTTATATACATTTTTTTATGTAGATTTATCTTCTTAAAATAACCAACAAAGCGATGAGCAGAACTACCCTGAAAGATATAGCATTGGCACTCAATATTTCTGTTTCTACGGTTTCCAAAGCATTATCGGACAGTTATGAAATAAGTGAAGCCACTAAAAAGATCGTTCAGGAATATGCCAAAAAGCATAATTTCCAACCAAATAAGTTGGCAAGAAGCTTAAAAATAGGAAAGTCCAACACCATAGGAGTTATCGTATCCAATATCAGTAATACATTCGTTTCACAAATTTTGGATGGGATCCAAATAGCCTCTCAGCAAACCGTGTATGATGTTATTTTCATGCAAAGCCGGGAAGACGAACGGATTGAGAAAAATTGTATTGACGTCTTGCGTATGCGTGGAATTGATGGCTTAATGATAGCTCCGGTATCTTCAGATTCAAATATTGATGAACTAAAAGCATTGATAAAATCTCAGATACCAGTTGTTATCTTTGATCGTATCAACCACCAGCTTGATACATTTAAGGTGGGTGTCAATAATTTTCAAGGCGCCTACAATGCCACAAAGCATCTCACCGAGCAGGGTAAAAAAAGCATATTGCATATTACGGGAAAGAACTTGGGTGTGGCAACCGAACGATTAAATGGCTTTATATCTGCTTTATCAGACGCGGGAATTCCTTTTGATAATAAACACCATATTGAATGTAGTTTGAATAACACCAAAGATATAGACCAAACAATTCGAGAAGTTTTGCTTAAAGAATGTATTGAAAACAAAAATATCGATGCAATTTTCGGTGCTACAGATGTTATTACAACCCGGACGCTGGGTATTTTGGCCGATCTTCAGATCCAGGTTCCTTCTGAGGTAGCTGTAATTGGCTTTTCAAATACACAAATTGCAGCTTCATTAAATCCGGCACTATCCACAGTTGTACAGCCGGCAATAGAAATTGGGGAACTAGCGACAAACAAACTAATCGCCACCATTAATCAAACAAGACCAATACATGAATTTGAAACGATTGAGCTCCCGACACAGCTTATTATTCGCAAATCTTCCCTATAATGTTTGCCATTATAGTGTTTGTCCACATAATTAAAATAAAAGTCGGAAAATAAGAGGTAAGCGCCCCTATTTTCCGACTATCATTGCGTCTGATCTAAATTACCGCATAAGATCGCTAATCTTTACGTGAATTATTGGCATCATTCACCAATAATACCATATTCTAAACCCCGCAATTCAGCTAGCCCTCTCAGTCTTCCAATCGCAGAGTATCCTGGATTTGTCACCTTATTTAGGTCATCCAACATCTGATGGCCATGATCGGGCCTGAATGGAATAGCTATCGATCTCAATTGATTTTCAGCAACCAATATCTTCATAACTTTATACATATTGACATCACCATCCAAGTGGTCTGCTTCGTAAAAACTCCCGATCGCATCCTTCTTCACATTACGTAAGTGAACAAAGTTTACACGCCCTTTGATTTTTTCTAGGATAGCTGGCAAATCGTTTGTCTGACTGGCACCCAATGATCCTGTGCAAAAACAAACACCATTGAATTGCTGTGGAACTGCATTCAGAAAGTAGTCAAAATCTTCGCCATTACTGGCAATGCGGGGTAAACCTAAAATAGGATACGGTGGATCATCTGGATGAATGGTCATACATATACCGTTCTCCTCACAAGTCGATGCAATCCCCTGAAGGAAATAGATCAGATTATCGCGTAAACCGTCTTTTCCAATATGTTTATAGGTATTAAGGCTCGCTTTCAATGCGTCCAATTCCACACTTTTTTCTCCGGGGATTCCCATTAAAACAACATTTGCCAATTCCTGCTTTTGCTGTTCAGAAATTTCATCATAACGTAAAGCCGCCTGTTTGACAACAGCTTCTGGATATGCTGACCTAGCTTCATCACGTTTTAATATAAATATATCAAAGAGAGCCAGATCAATCCAATCAAAATATAAGGCTTTTGAGCCATCTACCATGGTTAAATCCAATTGGGTACGTGTCCAATCCAGCACTGGCATAAAATTATAGCAAATCGTCTTGATACCACATTTCGCCAGATTAACTAATGTCGTGTTATATTTTTGAAGATACTCATCCACCTTTGCCCCTTTTGTCTTAATCTCCTCATGTACCGTCACACTTTCCACCACAGACCAAGTAAGGCCAGCATCTTCAATAATGCGTTTCCTTTCTTGAATATCCGGAAGTGGCCATACCTCACCGTGTGGAATGTGATGTAGGGCTGTCACAATACCAGTTGCTCCAGCCTGTTTAATATCCTGTAAAGATACGGGGTCATTTGGACCATACCAACGCCATGTTTGTTCTAGTTTTCTCATCTTAAAACGTAATTATACGCCGCACCACGCATTAAAGCCGCCATCTACAAAAACAGTTTCGCCTGTCACAAAAGCCGATGCATCGCTCAATAAATAGATTAAAGTCCCTTTTAACTCACGCGGGTCACCCAAGCGATTATAGGGTGTTGCATTAAGAATACGTTTAGTACGATCACTATGTGTACCGTCGGGATTGATCAATAAGTTTTTGTTTTGCTTGGTTAAGAATACTCCTGGCGCAATCGCATTAACACGAACCTGATCACCGTAACGCTGCGCAAGTTCTGTTGCCATCCACTTTGTATAGCCATCGATTCCGTGTTTTGCTACGGTATAGCCCAAAACACGCGTGAAGGGACGACTAGCAGTAAGGGAAGATATATTAACAATGACCCCCTTTCCGCTTTCTGCAATCACCCGGCCAATAATATGGGTAGGAATCATCGTACCATACAGGTTAAGCTCAATGGCTTTGATGGTATCCTGAATATTGCTGGCAAACAGATCTTGATCGGCACCGATTGTTGCACCTGGAATATTACCGCCAACCGCGTTAACTAAGGCGTCTATTCTCCCCCACTTTTGCAACACTTCATCCTTCGCCCTGGTGACATCCTGTTCGTTCATGATGTCTACTTCCACAAATATAGCTTCGCCGCCTAGGGACTCCACTTGCTGAACACGCTCTACACCGATCTGTCCATTACGTCCCAGGATTGCGACCTTGGCCTCTGCCTCGGCTAATGCCTCCACAAATGCCTCACCTAAAATTCCTGTACCGCCCGTAATTACGACTACCTTATCTTTTAATGTAAATGGATTATTATGCATAAATTTTTGATTCAAATTGGTATTTACCCCCAATTTTATTGATAATAACCTTAAATACAAAGAAAAGTAATTGATTTAATTACGATAACGTTTTAGTTACGCCACCTATTTTTCATCTCCTTCTGTCATTTCGTCATCAAACAGAATCCGAATAGCAGGTGTATAGGTATCGTTATGCTGACCAGTCTTATTTGCCCAAAAAAAAGCGCATAGAAAAACCAGGGCCAACAACACACTACACCCGATCAGAATATATATTATTTCCATAAGAACTAGAGTTTACGGCGTTTGGCATACCATCTTGTCATAAGACTTGTAAAGGAGATGATGGTTACCGTACTTATTGGCATTAGAATCGCTGCAAATAACGGCGACATAATACCCTGCACTGCAAAGCTCAACCCAATTACGTTATATAATAGTGAAATGCCAAAGCTCATATGTATTACTTTTACCGCATCCTTGCTAAAAGCGAAGAAATCCGGCATTTTTGAAAATGACTCCCCATCGAGTATCGCATCGCAGCCCGGTGAAAAGTTATTGATATCATCGCTTACAGCGATTCCAAGATCAGCCTTGCGCAATGCTCCTGCATCGTTAAGTCCGTCACCAATCATGCAGACATGCTTTCCAACCTCCTGAAAATTTTGAATTGTCTCAAGCTTTTCCATAGGTGATTGATTGAAAAGCAAACTTGCATTTGAAGGAAAAATGAGCTGCAACGCATCCAGACGTCTATCGTTATCACCAGAGATTAAATGGAGGTGATAATTTACTTTAAAATCTTCAATCAACGCCGAAAGACCATCCCGCCAGGATTGCTCCATAGTAAAGTATCCTTTTAGCTCGCCGCCAATGCGAACAAAAACCACCGACCCATCTGTTTTAATACGTCCAATATCAAGAAAACCTCCGCTACCGATTCTAACTTCATTACCATTTACCTTGGCCTGCATCCCCTTTCCAGGAAATTCCTTAAATTCCTGTACTGCACTAATAGAAGAGACGTTGAGCCACTTGACAATTTCGCGGCTCAATGGATGGCTGGAATTTCTACAAACAGCATTCAGCACCTCTTTGTCGACTGCTGAAAGGCTACCTTCGAAATAAATTGAGGTTGCCTTGGGTGATGATATTGTACCAGTCTTATCGAACACCAAGGTATCAATCGTTGCCATCTGTTCAATGGCAGCAGTATTTTTTACATAGAACTTATTTCGATCAAAAATACTTAACGCCGCAGAAAGGGTAAATGGAGAGCTCAACGCCAACGCACATGGACATGCGATAATCAATACCGCCGTAAAAGCTCCCCAAGCCCTGCTTGCATTTCCATCAACAGCCCAAAATAGCGCTGCCAATAGTGCAATAGCCAATAAAACAACAGTAAAATATTTACTTATAAAGTTGACAAAAGTCTGAAAATGTTTGTCATAATCTTTATAATTATCGTTATTCCACAATTTTGTCAAATAAGATTGTGAAATAGGTTTGACTACTTCAAGTTCTATCGCTTCGCCGGTTTGACGTCCGCCTGCATAGATAATTTCACCCAAGGTTTTGCTCATCGGGCTCGATTCTCCGGTCACGAAACTGAAATCGATCGCAGCATCCCCTTTTAAAAGCATCGCATCGGCAGGGATAATTTCGTTGTTGCGAACCAAGATACGATCACCTACACTGACGTCTGCCAGTTGTACGGGTCTGTCGCCAGATTCGGTCAATACGGTTACTGCGACGGGAAAATAACTGCGATAATCCCGTTCAAACGAGATATGATAATATGTACGTTGTTGTACCCATTTTCCGATCAATATAAAAAACACCAAGCTGCACAGCGTATCCGTAAAACCTGCGCCCGTCTGTGTAATCACTTCAAAAGCAGAACGCAAAAACAATACAAGAATCCCGAGGGCCAACGGCACATCCAGATTCAAACGTCTTTGTTTCAAGCTCAGGTAAGCCGATTTAAAATAGTCCCATGCACAATACAATAAGACAGGAATACCAAAGGCAAGGTTTATATAACCAAAGAAATTGGCATATTCCTTTTCAAAACTCCCCATTCCAAAATAATCGGGAAAGCTGAAGAGCATCGAATTTCCAAAACAGAAACCGGCAACAGCAATTTTTGCGACCAAAGGATTTAGATTATTCTTATTTCCTTCTTTAACAACATCCTGTAAAGTGATTTTAGGATCATAACCTATATTCACCAAAAGATAGACTAAATCTTTCAGTGGTAGTTCATTGTGATTGAATGTAATGCTCGCCTGCTTTTTCATAAAGTCCACACGCGATTGCAACACATGAGGGTTGAGTTTATATAAGTTTTCCAGCAGCCAGATGCAGGAGCTACAGTGAATAGCTGGAATATAAAAAGTGATGATGGTCATCTTATCATCTTTATAATCCACTAATTTACTGGCAATCTCGGGTTCATCCAGATAAGAAAAATCTTCATGCGTAGATTTGTTCGATTTACCAGGATGCTGATTATAGCGATAGTATTGTTGCATGCCACTATCGTTCAGCACCTGGTATACAGTCTGACATCCCAGGCAGCAAAAGTCATGATGATCTAGCCGATAGCCAGTTTCTTCGATTTTATCACCACAATGGAAACATTTTTCTGCAAGTTGCACTTCTTCCCTAAGCTCTCCCATTCCTTTGTTCTAAATTGCTTGACTAAATAATTGATTTCGTGTCCTTGAGCGCAATAATCGCTGGTCAAAGGCCATGCAGATATTTCTTAAAAAAGATCGGCCGACAACAGTACACGCTATAAGGTCGCCCGTTATCGTTACCAAACCGTCTGCTACGAGCTCGGATAATTCGTCTTTAATTTGTCCGTTTAACGGCTCACCTTCTTGCAACTGTACTTTACCTTTACACATCATATCTAAGATATAACGTCTTACAATGAGGTCCTCTTCATGGAGTAAATGCCCCTTTACAACTGGCAACTCGCCTGTTTCAATGAGCTTATGATATTCCTCTACCGTCTTTACGTTTTGAGCAAATGCACCCCAGGCGTCACTGATTGAAGAAACCCCTATACCGATGAGCAAGGGGCTAAATCGATCTGCATAGCCCATAAAATTACGGTGCAATCTTTCCTGTTGAAAGGCTACAAATAACTCATCTTCTTTTTTCGCAAAATGATCCATACCGACATCTTCATAGCCATGCGCCAAAATCATTTTTTTCCCAAGATTATAAAGGGCTAATTTGGCAGCACCACTGGGCAGGTCCGCTTCGGTATAATGCCGTTGACCAGGTTTTATCCAAGGCACGTGCGCATAGCTATAGAAGGAAATCCGATCAGGGCTTAGCTGCATTGCTTTTTGTATCGTATCTTCCACTGTAAATAGTGTTTGCTTAGGCAATCCATAGATCAAGTCGAAGTTAATGGAATCAAATCCAATTTTTCGCGCATTCAACATAACCAATTCCACTTCTTCCAATGTTTGTTGTCTGTTAATCACAAACTGGACAAGAGGATCAAAATCCTGTATACCCAAACTGAGCCGACGGAATCCCAAACTAAATAAAGTTTCTAAATGAGTGACTGTTGTGTTGGCAGGATGAGCTTCAAAGGAGAATGAACTGTCTGAGGCCACATCTGCGAGTTTGAGAATTCCTTCGATAAGCATCTTCAGATTATCCGGATGAAAAAAGGTTGGTGTCCCTCCTCCCAAATGTATCTCTGCCAGCACTGGTCTTTCGCCATTAAATAGAGCGACATACATCTCCCATTCTTTCAAAAGAGATGCGATATAGGGCTCTTCAACACGATGATTTTTTGTGATACGGGTGTTACAGCCGCAATAAGTACATAGGCTTTCACAAAAAGGAAGATGGATATATAAACTAATCCCTTTTTCTTTCGACTGCTGAAATGTCTGGTACACTTGAGCTGTCCAAGCCACTCTAGAAAATGTTTCGTTATCCCAAAAAGGAACAGTAGGATAGCTTGTATAGCGCGGTGCCGCTACGTTATATTTCCGCACCAATTCTTCCATTTTAACCTGCGTTGTCATCATTTTATTTTAGTTTTTTAGCACAGTCGTCTAAACAACAACAGGCTTTTCCCACACACTTTTCTATCCCCCATAGGTTGAGATTCCGAACAGTTTGCTCAGCCAATCCTTTTGGACTTTGATCTTCAAATGGGGCATTAGCAATCTGTATATTCAGATCGCCAGCCTTTGCCAGATCAATATGAGTAGTATCCTTACTTCTGGTCATAATCTTATTGATTCCTAACCCTTTTAAATTAAGTAGCATGCTCTCGTCCAAAATATCGCTCACGGAAATCACTACCGCATCCTTTCCACGCGCGTAGTTCTGTGTTTCCGCATTTAACCCATTTGAAATCAAAGTCAAATCATGTTGTTTGGCATTCGCCAGTGCCCAAAACTCTTTTTCAAATGATCTTACATTATATACTACTACTTTCATCCTGATTCTACAATCACCAATTAAGGTTTATCCTAAGAACAAAAGTAAATCATGCATAAGCGCAAAACCATGATATAGCACCACACCTTAAAATGATTTTTATCACAATTCGCAAATGCCTGTGACGATAGGAGCTGGGTATAAAGCTTCATTCAGAGCAACGACCTGCCCTTTCAGAGAAAAGGCGTGTTCAGAAAAACTGAACACGCCTTTAAAATATTATTTTTAAATCTCCGTTTCTTTACCTACTGTTTCACATCTCGAAGGTTCTTGATCGAATTGATATATATTTTACCTTTCTCTTTCGATATCAATTTTTCTTCTTTAAAATCTGAAAGCATACGGGAAACTGTTTCATTTGCAGTGCCTGCGATTGACGCCAAACCATCCCTTGTCACATCTATCGAACACGTATTGACGGCATTGATATTGATACCACTTTTCTCGGCAACACTGAGTAGCGCATTGGCGACACGTTTACGGACAGAGTGATAGGCAAACCCGAGTAATTGCTCTTCCTTTTCACGTAAATCGACAGAAAGAAGCTTAATAAACTTACTGGCTATTGCTGGTTTTTTCCAAAGCAACTCCAAAAAACTATCTTTTGGGATCAGTACAACTTCGCTTGGTTCAACCGCTTCAGCATAGTCTTCGTAATTATCATTCAACAAGATAGAGGCATAACCAAAGTAATTTCCCTCAATAAAAATACCTGTAGACAGTTCTCTTCCATCTTTATATGACTTAAAGCTACGCACCTGACCAGATTTCACAAAATAGACATATGTTGGCGAATCATCTTTTTCATAAATAGATTGTTTTTTCTTCACTGTCTTTACACGTGAATTAACAATGAGCTCCTGCAGCAACAGGACTTGCTCTTCGGCGTTCAAACTAAAATCTCCCTCTTGAGGGATATCTGCCGCGAGCTGTTCATGTCTTTTAAGGCGTACATCTATAGCGTTCATCAATTCGACATCATCAAAAGGTTTCGTCAAATAATCGTCTGCTCCCATTTCCATCGCTTTACGCATATCTGCACGCTCCGCTTTTGCAGTTAAAAAAATGAATGGGATTTTAGCTGTACTTTCAATTTTACTTAGCATAAATAACACCCCATATCCATCCAGCTCGGGCATCATGATGTCGCAGAGAATCAAATCAGGAATATGCCTGGTCGCCAGGTCAACTCCAATACGTCCATTTTCGGCCGTAATGACATCATACCTACCTGTCAACTCCAATATTTCGGTAGTTCCCTCCCGGATGTCAATATTATCTTCAATAATTAGAATTGTCTTTTTATTTCTCATCTGCAATTAGTTATTCTATCGTCATTATGTTTGAAACGTTTATGCCTCGTTTTATTACCAACTCCACTTTACCTAAAACTCACCCGGAATGAGGTTCCCTTATGCACTTCAGACTCAAATTCCATCTGACCTTCCATGAGTTCTATATACCTTTTTACGATATTCAGTCCCAATCCGGTTCCCGGGATGTTACCTGTGTTATGTGCTCGAAAAAATGGCTCAAACAAATGAACCTGATCTTCTTCGGGTATTCCAATACCGTTGTCCTTTACTGATATTAAGCAACCTTCCTCGTCGATACACGTTGTAAACTCAATTAATGTATCCTCTCCTGAATATTTGATCGCATTGGAAATGAGGTTGACCAAAGCATTTTTCAACAAATTAGAGTCTAAGGTAAAGTGGCCGATTTCTCCAGTATGCTGATAAACAATATGCTGATTTTTTTTACAGATCAACTGCATTTCCTCGGTGATTTCCTCAGCCAATTCGACCAAATTGATATATTGTTTATTTACTACAACAATACCAGTTTCGAGCTTCTCAAGGGAAAGAAAATCATTCAGAATACTGGTCAGCAATTGTACGGCCCCTTTGATCTTATTCGTATGTTTAATGATATTAACTTTATCATCCGGTCTTTCGGCATATTTTTCGATCAGAGAAGCCGACAGTTGAACGGAACTCAAAGGTGTTCGAAACTCATGCGAAGCCATTGACACAAAGCGAGATTTTAGCTGACTCAGTTCAATTTCTTTTTCCAGCGATTTAGAAACTTCTGCTTTGGCCTTTTCCAGTTCGGAAACTAAAGATATCAGATCACTCGTACGTTCGCTAACTTTATTCTCAAGTTCAACCGCATGCTGTCTAAGCATATCCTCGGCATCTTTCTCACGCGTTAGGTCATGAATAAATCCAGTAAAGATATTTTTATCCTTCAACCAGACTTCACTGACAGCCAATCGGAATGGAAATGTTTCGCCATTCTTTTTAAGCCCCATCACTTCGCGCCCAATTCCAATAATTTTTTTGTGGCCGGTAGTCTGATAGTTATGAATATAGGTATCATGATTACCGCGATCTGGCTCGGGCATCAGCATGGAGACATTGTGGCCAATTACCTCGTCTGCCTGATATCCAAACAGTTCCAGGGCAGCAGGGTTAATGCTTTCTACATTTCCCCTGTTGTCTATGGTAATAATGCCATCAATTGCATGATCAATTATAGCAGCTAACAGCCTTCCGCTTTCCATGATTTTATATTACTTTACCAGTTTTTTGTATTTAATGCGGTGTGGTGTCACGTCACCAATACGTTTTTTCCGATTTTCTTCATACTCGGTGTAGTTACCCTCAAAGAAATATACCTGTGAATCACCTTCAAAAGCGAGAATATGAGTACAAATCCGATCCAGAAACCATCTATCGTGTGAAATCACTACCGCACACCCGCCAAAGTTCTCTAATCCTTCCTCTAAGGCACGCAGTGTATTCACATCGATATCGTTCGTAGGCTCATCGAGCAAGAGTACATTGGATCCTTCTTTTAATGTGATCGCCAAATGTACACGATTCCTTTCCCCACCAGAGAGCACACCTACTTTCTTCTGCTGATCAGCGCCATTAAAATTAAATTTCGAAACATAAGCTCTCGAATTCACGGGGCGGTTACCCAACATCATATTGTCGCTGCCTCCTGTAATATTTTCCCAAACTGATTTTTCAGGGTCGAGGTCGTGGTGCATTTGGTCCACATAGCCCAATTTCACTGTTTCTCCCACCTTGAAAGACCCCGTATCTGGCGTTTCCTGTCCTGTAATGAGGCGGAACAAGGTCGTTTTACCCGCTCCATTTGGTCCAATAATCCCAACAATACCCGCGGGCGGCAACATAAAACTTAAATTTTCAAATAAAATACGATCCCCATAAGCTTTAGAGATATTCGTTGCCTCAATGACCGAGTTACCCAGACGTGGTCCTGGAGGAATAAACAATTCCAATTTTTCTTCACGTTCTTTATTCTCTTCGGAGGCTAATTTTTCATAGTTATGCAATCTAGCTTTTGATTTGGCATGACGAGCTTTTGGTGCCATACGAACCCATTCAAGCTCACGTTCGAGCGTTTTTTGCCGTTTTGTTTCTTGTTTTTCCTCCTGCGCCAGACGTTTTGCTTTTTGATCTAGCCAAGAAGAATAATTTCCTTTCCAAGGAATTCCTTCGCCACGATCCAATTCAAGGATCCATCCGGCAACATTATCCAAGAAATAGCGGTCGTGGGTAACGGCAATAACAGTTCCTTTATATTGTTTTAAGTGTTGTTCTAACCAATCGATTGATTCCGCATCCAAGTGGTTGGTCGGCTCGTCCAGTAACAGCACATCCGGTTCCTGCAACAATAAACGACATAATGCTACACGTCTACGTTCACCACCTGACAAATTGACAATCTTCGCATCGGGTTCAGGACAACGTAAGGCATCCATAGCTCTTTCCAATTTTGAATCAATTTCCCAAGCGTTGGTGGCATCAATTTTATCTTGAAGTTCTCCTTGTCTCGTCAATAACCTGTCCATCTCATCGGCATTTTCATACACCTCTGGTAGGCCAAATTTCTCATTGATATCTTCGTATTCTTGTAATATTGCTGTAATTTCGGCAACACCTTCCTGTACCACTTCAAGCACAGTTTTTTCCAGATCCAATTGCGGCTCTTGTGCCAAATAACCCACAGAATACCCCGGGGAGAATACCACCTCGCCTTGATAAGATTTATCCAATCCAGCGATTATTTTCAATAGGGAAGATTTACCTGATCCGTTCAAACCAATCACGCCAATCTTGGCACCATAGAAAAAAGATAAATAGATATTTTTTAACACTTGTTTTTGAGGCGGATAGATTTTGTTGACACCCGCCATCGAAAAAATGATCTTCTCGTCTGACATAAAATTTAAAAAAATTCGAAAACTCTTGTTATATTAACATACAAATGTAATCTTTTATACTGACATTTTGGACGTATAACGGTCATGGCTTAATTGTTGATGACATTATTTAAAATAAATTTAAGGTTTAAAATGCAGAATTTACTACATTTATATATCCTTAATATAAAACAGAAAGGTATTCAATGGAAGCAAAATTTTCACCGCGCGTAAAGGATGTCATATCGTACAGTAGAGAGGAAGCTTTGAGATTGCGTCACGATTATATAGGAACAGAGCATTTATTGCTCGGTTTAATTCGTGAAGGCGATGGAATGGCGATAAAAATCCTTAAAAACATAGGCATTGACACGACAGCACTACGTCAATCTGTGGAAGACGCAGTGAAGGGAGCATCAGTTTCACGCGCTCCTATTGGCAACATGCCATTAACAAAACAGGCTGAAAAAGTTTTGAAGATTACTTATTTGGAGGCTAAAATATTCAAATCGGATATCATCGGAACGGAGCACCTATTATTGGCTATCTTACGAGATGAAGATAATATCGCTTCTCAGATTTTACAACAATACAATGTGACTTACGACATCTTCAAATCTGAAGTGGAGCAAAATAGAACCACCATTAAGGATGAGGCTCCGGGCTCTCCTACAGGCGATGATGATTTTGCTGAGGATGATCAGTATGTCCAACCTAAAAAGGTTTCGGATATCAAATCTAAAACTCCAGTATTGGACAACTTTGGCCGCGACTTGACCAAAGCTGCCGAAGAGGGTAAATTAGATCCTATTGTAGGTCGCGAAAAAGAAATTGAGCGTGTTTCTCAAATTTTATCCCGACGCAAAAAGAACAATCCCCTATTGATCGGTGAACCCGGCGTAGGTAAATCGGCGATTGCGGAAGGTCTTGCTCTTCGGATCGTTCAACGAAAGGTATCACGTGTATTATTCAACAAGCGGGTCGTCACATTGGATCTCGCATCCTTGGTTGCTGGCACAAAATATCGTGGTCAGTTTGAAGAGCGTATGAAAGCGGTCATGAACGAACTGGAAAAATCACCGGATGTCATTTTATTTATCGATGAGATTCACACGATAGTAGGTGCAGGTGGAGCTTCAGGATCGTTAGATGCTTCCAACATGTTCAAACCGGCTTTGGCAAGAGGCGAAATTCAATGTATCGGTGCAACAACATTAGACGAATACCGTCAATACATTGAAAAAGATGGTGCTTTGGACCGTCGTTTCCAACGCGTAACCATTGAGCCGGCTACACATGACGAAACGGTTGAGATATTGAACCGTATCAAAGAGAAATATGAAGATCACCACAATGTGACTTACACGCCCGAAGCTATTGAAGCCTGTGTATCGTTAACAACCCGTTATATTACGGATAGGTTTTTACCAGACAAGGCAATCGATGCTTTAGACGAAGCTGGCTCTCGTGTGCATTTGAACAACATACATGTCCCACAATCTATTATCGACATCGAGAATAAAATCGAAGAGGTAAAACTAGAGAAAAACAAGGTTGTTCGGAGTCAAAAATACGAGGAGGCTGCGAAGCTGCGTGATACAGAGAAGAAATTGATTGAAGAGCTCGAGAAAGAGAAAATAGCTTGGGAAGAAGAGACTAAATCTAAACGCTATACTGTTTCAGAGGAAAATGTTGCTGAAGTGGTGGCGATGATGACCGGTATCCCTGTGCAACGTGTTAGTCAGTCTGACAGCCAAAAACTGTTGAATATGGCGGAGTTGATGAAGGGAAGAATTATTGGTCAGGATGATGCTGTAGGAAAATTGGTGAAAGCAATCCAACGTACACGTGCAGGCTTGAAAGATCCTAAAAAACCAATTGGCTCCTTTATCTTCTTAGGTCCTACTGGTGTTGGTAAAACAGAATTGGCTAAAGAATTAGCCCGCTTTATGTTCGATACGGAAGATGCGCTTATTCAAATCGACATGAGTGAATACATGGAGAAATTTGCAGTCTCCCGCTTAGTTGGAGCGCCTCCAGGATATGTTGGATATGAAGAAGGCGGACAATTAACGGAAAAGGTACGTCGTAAACCTTATGCAGTCGTCTTACTGGATGAGATTGAGAAAGCGCACCCCGATGTTTTTAACCTTTTGTTACAGGTATTGGACGAAGGCCAATTAACCGACAGCTTAGGCCGCAAAGTGGACTTTCGAAATACCATTATTATTATGACGTCTAATATTGGTGCACGCCAATTGAAGGAATTTGGTCAAGGTGTGGGTTTCACTACTGCTGCAAAGTCACAACAGTCGGATGCACATTCTCGTGGAGTAATTGAAACAGCTCTAAAAAGAGCCTTTGCTCCAGAATTCTTGAACCGTATTGATGATGTGATTGTATTTAACTCATTGACGAAGGAAAATATCTTCAAAATCATCGATATTGAATTGAAGTCATTATTCAAGCGTATCGCAGATTTGGGTTATACCATCAATTTGACGGATGAAGCAAAAGATTTCATTGCGGATAAAGGTTATGACAGTAATTTCGGAGCACGTCCATTAAAACGGGCAATACAAAAGTATTTGGAAGATCCGATTGCGGAAGAAATCCTAAAAGGAACTGTACAAACTGGTTCGGTGTTGACGGTGAGCATTAATCCTGAAACGAAAGATATTGAGGTATCTAGTTCAGATTCTAAGTCTTCAAAAGATACTGCTGAGAAGTAAGCTATAGTCGTATCTAAAAATAATTTTATAAAAATGCACCTTTATGGTGCATTTTTTGTTATAAACAAAGTTGACGTTAAACTTTCGAACTATTTTATCGTCATATAATAAAAAATCTCACAAATAACACACACAATATGAAAAGACTTTTATTCGCAGCATTACTTGGAACCGCAGCTTTGGTTTCATTTTCTTCTTGTAAGAAGGAGTATATCACACAGGAAGTGAACGTTTTAGACGGCACAAGTTATGTGTTTCCTGTAAAATCGACAGAGTGGGTGAAAGAAGGCAATAACACTTATAGAAAAGACATCCAGATCTCAGATCTTGATAAACGTTATTATGAAGACGGTCACGTAAGTGTGGCCATCAATGTGGATGCTACACCTGATCGGTATGAAGCAATCCCATCAGAACTCTATGGATACCAGTTTTCATACAACTACTCCATTGGCGTAGTACGTATTTACGCTAATGACGTAAGTGGCACACCGGCCGCACCTGACAACATGATTGTTAAGGTCGTTCTAACTGACGCTACTATCGGAAACTAGTAAAAAATATAAAAATAACAATGCCTCAATAGTTAAATTCTTTTTGAGGCATTGTTGTATTTCATTACCCCTTCAACAACAACTCCGCATGTTCCAGCGCAGCATCCGTTGGATTGGCTCCGCTGAGCATCTGCGCTATTTCAGCAACCCTACCTGCAGTGTTCAATCGAATAATGTTGGATATTGTCCGATTGGCTTTATCCTCTTTGTACACTTTATAATGGGCAGCACCTTTAGCGGCAATCTGGGGTAAATGTGAAATAGCAATGACCTGCATATTCTCCGCTAAACTTTCCATTACTTCACCAACACGCAACGCCACCTCACCAGAGATTCCGGTATCGATTTCATCAAAAATAATAGTCGGCAAGGCAGAAGTTTTGGCAACTAATGATTTTATGGCTAACATCACCCGTGAAAGCTCACCTCCAGAGGCCACCTTATGGATGAATTGCATTTCCTGCCCTTTATTGGCAGAGAACAAAAATTGGATAGCATCCATTCCGGATTCCCTCATCTCTCCTTCCTTTAAGGGCTCTAAATTAATTTGAAGACGTGCATTGGGCATTCCGACATTTGCTAAGGTAGCTTGCACTTCTTTTGCGATTAACGCCAACACTTTGCTCCTGCTTACTGATAGTTCCCTAGCATTTTTCTGAGCAATGTTCAATTTAACGACTACCTCTTTTTCCAGCCGCTCCAATTGCTCATCGGAAGAATTTATGGCCATCAACTTGGACTCAAGCTCATCCCTCAGTCGAATAAGCTCCTCAACGGAGTCCACATGATGCTTCTTCTGTAATGAGTAAAGTAAGCTCAGGCGCTCATTAATTTCCAACAAAGTACCCTCGTCAATTTGTGTCTCTTCTTCAAGCGCACTTAACTCTGCGGCAACGTCCTTGAGCTCAATCCATGCGCTCTTTAACCGCGCAGCCAAATCTGCTGTTTCAGGAAGAAATGAAGTGATACCTTCCACTTGGTTCATAGCGTCCTTCAAACGGCTTAAAACAGCCGTATCATCATTTTCCAATAGCTGCGATGCACCGGTTAGCGCGCGCTTAATATCTTCTGCATTTTCTAATTGGCGCTGTTGTATTTCGAGCTGCCCCTGTTCATCTGACACCAATTGCGCTGCATCAAGTTCATCAAATTGGAACTGAAAATAATCTTGTTCTAATGCAGCCTTTTTTACCAGCTCCTTAAATTCTTCGAGTTCCTTTTTGGCTTTCTTATAAGCAAAGAAACTATCTCGATAATCTTGCTTTAATGCAAATGTGCCCGCGACACTGTCGACCACTAAAAATTGGAACTGTTCTGTATTGATCTGCAATGTTGCATGTTGAGAATGTACATCGATCAATTGTTCACCCAAGTGCTTGAGAATAGTTAGGGTAACGGGAGAATCATTAATAAATGCTCGGGATTTACCATCTGGAGTGATTTCTCTTCGAATAATGGTATGATCTGCATAGTCTAGGTCATTTTCTTCGAAAAAATTGAGTAATTTGTAAGAACCTATTTTAAATTCTCCCTCAATCACACACTTCTTCGTTGGATCGAAAAAGTACTTTCCCTCTACTCTATTTCCTAAAATTAACGATAGGGCTCCCATAATAATGGATTTACCAGCCCCAGTCTCCCCGGTAATCATATTCAAACCTTTATCGAACTGGATTTCCAACTCGTTTATAAGCGCATAATTTTTAATATGTAAGGTATCCAGCATATTTTTAAAGGTCTTATTACAGTTTGGAGGAAATACCTTTCCTCATCATTTTGCATGTTAACATGACTTTTTCTACAGGTAATTTACCTAAAAATCAGACGATTTCAATACATTTTATTAAAAACATAGCTCCTCTGATCTATTGACATATCCGCACGTAACATTTACAAATACTAAATACTAAAAATAATATCATTTTTCCAAATTTAAAACTACTTTTTTTAGTAAATCAATTCTATTTTTGACAAAAGAATGTCGACATGGCGCTTTATTAACATGAATAAATTCCTATTTTTATGTCATGCAAGATTATAGTGCTACACTAAGAAAATACATGCCCGAAGAAGCAGCTCCAATCATATCCAAGTGGATTAATCATACGCAGTGTTTATTTAAGATCTCTCGTTCCAGGAGTACCAAGCTAGGAGATTACCGCGCTCCGTATAGAGGAAGCCCGCACCGTATCTCGGTTAACCATGACTTAAACTCTTATTCATTTTTGATTACGACGATTCACGAATTTGCACATTTACAAACGTGGAATAAACATCAGCATCGTGTCAAGCCACACGGTACGGAGTGGAAAAATAATTTTAAGGAACTAATGAGACCATTTCTTGAACTGAATATTTTCCCAACCGACATCAGCCAGGCTATTCACTGCTATATGGAAAACCCGGCAGCATCGAGCTGCACCGACCTCCACCTGTTTCGTACCTTAAAGTTATATGACACCGTCAAAAGCAGCGCCCTTACGGTAGAATCCTTAGAGGATGGGCACTTCTTTAAATTAAAAAATGGGCGTTCATTTCAGCGTATTGAAAAGATAAGGAAACGTTATAAATGCATGGAATTGGCCAGCAAGCGTATGTACCTATTCCATCCAATTGCGGAGGTATTTCTGTTGGAACAATGATTTTTAACAAATACATTCAATATATTTTTATCTTTGCTAACTTAGGAAATAATTAAAAGAGAGCTTTTATGTTACATTTACACTCGACTATAGCAATTGTCTTATTGCTAGCCCTGGTGATATCGATCGTGATCACCCTATCAAACTATCTAGGCAACAAACCGTACAACCGTAAAATTGCTTTATTGGGTTTCATCGCATCGCATATTCAATTAGTGGTGGGATTGATTTTATTCTTTTATTTAAAGTACCCTTCGATGATCTCTGGTGCTGTAATGAAAGATCCTTCGTTACGATTTAAAATCATCGAACACCCGTTGACCATGATTATTGCTATTGTATTGATCACCATTGGTTATTCTAAAGCTAAAAAGATTGAAAATGCAAAAAAAGCAAATCAAACCGTTTTGATTTTCTTCATCATCGGTTTAATCTTGATGCTTGCTCGTATTCCTTGGTCGACTTGGTCACTTTTCGCTTAATAGCACGCGACACACGATATAAAAAAAGCCTTCCAATTGGAAGGCTTTTTTTATATATGATATTTGTATTTGACAATCCACCTGTATTGTTAACGTCCTAGATCATTCGCTTTATACGTCACAAAAAAAGCCTCAGTAAACTGAGGCTTTAGATATCTTCGCTGAGTAGTAATTAGTCACGGTTTTTTCCAAATCCCAAAATTCCGAACACGGTTTTGAAAGCGATAAGTGCGCCTACGATCATGGAGATGTTAGCTATCGCGGAAAACAAAAATGTTTGTTGACCCATAGACGTACAAACATCCGGTACAAAACGGATAAATGTACCTATTAAACCTAAAGCGATCGCTACTACCAATGTTTTGTAGTAATGTGTTTGATTCGCATTATTATCAGTTGTCTTTGGACCTCTTGGTTGTACAGTTTCTGCCATTTCAATTTCGATTTTATTCGATACAAATGTACAAAATATTCTATGTTTGAAAAATAAATTTGAAAAAAGCAGCGATCATCAATTATTCAGTATATTTCTGTTCATATTTTTCTTTTTTTCGCCTGTAATCATGCGGATGCTCTTTCGTAATATGATATTCACCACAGTGGATGCAACCGTACGGATAGCGTTGCTTTCCTTTCCTGCCCCACTGCCATATCGGTGCTTCCTTCGATTTCTCCCCGGTAGCCACTTCTTATAGCCATTTTAACCAATGAATAAAAAAGCTTGCTTCGCTCCTACTATTAAAACGCACCTTTCCGGTTGCGCGACATTTGCGTCGCTCAATCAAGCTATTTATTTCAAAAGTAGTGAATACTTCATTGATAAACTGCTTTTTGCTCCCCATGTTACTTGCTCCTTTCTCACTTAAATTTTCTGTCACTACTATCTAATAGTCGCATTGCCACCCTATCACGTTTATCCTCCGTGCAAAAGCTGATCATCCCTTTTGATTCATATAGCAGCACACCTGCCTGACGGATGGCAGCACATACTTCTTCCCGACTACTCTGATAACAGATAGCTACTGAAATATGCTTGTCCTTTGGGATACATTCCCATCTTTTGATCGTAAAACCTTCCCAAAGGCTTATCTGCCAAGTGATAAAACGGTTAAACGAAATAGACATTCGCGATGATGAGCTCTCGTTTCTACTTGGCAAGCCTAATAATTATGTCTTTAGTTTCATTATCAAGCCAAGCGATAAGAATCGATTCAACGAAGATCAATTAGATCTTCTCCCCTTTCTTCTCCAATTTCCTTTTTCAAAGATTATAGTGAATGGAACAAAAGATGCAAATATTCAATTACACCATACCAAAGCTATTGACGAAGATGGTTATAAAGGATTTTCCCATATCATTTATTCTGAAAAAGGAGAAGGCACACGCATCATATGGAAAAAGAAAAATGCGCCGAAAGGCAGCACCCGAAAAACTAACAGACCTCTGCTCGAACTTCTTAAAACTTGGATAGAACAAAGCTATTTTGACAGACAAGTTAATGCCTTGGAAATTTTCAAAAGGCTTAAAGCAGAATCAAGCATTAAATTTAGAGTTAGCGACATTGAAAGTGCATGAAGATTCTATGTGGTAGCAGTCAAGCTCTATTGCAGAAAGATTCTATTGATGGAGTGCTGAGGTATTGGAAGGAAGAACTCTAAAAGAAGTGATGTGACAGTTCAATTTACAATACCATTTTATCGGCTAGAATTAAGCGAATTAATATCATTTACTTTATTTTCTTATCAAAAAATTGTATTTTAATCATAAATTACAGCCCCATGAAACGCCTATATATCTTATTTAATTTGTTATTTTTATTTTCTATAACAGTGACAGTAAAAGCTAGGATCTCCTACCATAGAAACTATCCTAACCATTTAACTGATACACTTTCTGATGATATCCGAAAGTATATTACACAATTGGCTGTTTCGGAAGGCTTAGATAAAAGCTCCATTAAAATAAAAACTGATAGCTGGGGAGAGGTAACCGTTTCAGACAACTGGGGTAAAAGTATCAAATACAGCAAAGACCACTGGAACGGATATACAAAAACGGATAACAACGGACTTAAAACATCAGTAAAACAGGATCTTTCCGGCAATATAGTCGTAAAATATAACGAAGGAAAGGAAAAAACGGTCAGGAAAAATATAAGTGGAGATTTTGATATTCCAGATTGGAGTCCCTCCACTAACTTCATGAATACCCTTGATAATTTGAAGATCCGTGACAGCCATGGCAACCTCACTACTATTTCAAAAAACATCTTCGGCGGTTTAGATATCAGTGATGCGAGTGGCAACCACGCCACTGTATCTAAAAATGTTATAGGTGGCTTAGACATTCGTGACAGCCAAGGAAATAGTAGTCGTATATCAAAGGATGTGCTAGGAAACCTGACTATTGAAAATAACACCGGTAAAATTACAACCATTATAACAGACATATTGGGCGGCAAAACAATTGAAGACAACAAAGGGAGCCGTGTTTCTGTAAGAAAGGATATATTTGGAAATTATGAAGCCAGCGATAACAATGGAAACCATGCGTCCATAAAAAAGGATATCTTTGGAATAGTAATCATGGATGATCCAAACGGTATCTTGCAAACTGTAAAACTTCAGCTAATCGAAGATTTAATGCAGCAGTAAAGTCAGCATAAACAATTTTAATAAACCTAAAAGCAATTATGAATGATACACAAGATTTATTTTTATCAAAAGACATTTTACCCATATTTGATTATACATTAAACTCAGATAGTCATTCGGCGCTCTACAAACTTCTACAAAATCCATTATCATCTATCTCCCAAATCAACGATAGACAAACAATCCTAAAACAAATTATTTTGTCCATATCACGCGGGAATGACTACTATTACACTAAAATTGAGTATGCAGATTCACATAAGTTCTTATGTCATTTCCCACTAGAGTACCTAAAAAAAGTCGATTTTCTGACTTACAAAGTCAAAAAACGTAAGAGCAACATCTTACTTGGCGAGTATGCGCAACTAATTAACTTCTTATCTAAGCTTGAAAATGATCTCATAGGAAATATTGAACTGAATGAATTTCCCCATAAATATCAAGAGGATCTTAGGTTTGTCATAAACTATCTCCACTCCTTCAAACTTCGACACTATATATCCAAAATCCGTAAAGGTACACTAGGCTATATTTCCATCCAGGAGCTAAACGCTATTGTTTCTGAAAACCGTAAAAATGGTGATACGCTTTTATTTTTTGAGAAACTAGCTCTTTTCGAAGCTTATTTCTCAATCGGGAAAGCAATTTATAAAAACAATTTTCAGTTCGCTACAATGAATGAATATTGTTTTCAACTCACAGAACTATATCACCCATTGCTATCTAATCCTGTAAAAAATGATATCGATATAAACAACAATATCGTACTTATTACAGGTGCAAACATGTCCGGAAAATCAACACTGCTTAAATCCATCGGCTTATGCGTTTACTTGACTCATTTGGGATTAGCTATGCCTGCCAGCGCAGGAACCATACCTTTTTATGATAATGTATCGATTCAAATTAATCACAGCGATGATCTAAAAAATGGTTATAGTCATTTTATGAAAGAAATTATCAAATTGAAAAACATTGTTCATCAAGCGCATGAGGGTAAACGATGTTTCGTCATTTTCGACGAGCTATTTAAGGGGACCAACTATGAAGATGCATTGGTTATAAGTGTAAAAACGATCAAGGGTCTTCAAAAGTTTGCTACTTCTACATTCTTTATATCTACTCATATAATTGAATTACGGCAAAAAATTGCAGAAGCCAACGTCCAAGTGAGCCCATACTATATAGACTGCAAGATTGTCGAAGAGACGCCAGCTTTTTCTTATGTATTGAAAACAGGATGGTCTAATCTGCAAATAGGTCAATTATTATTCAACAAAGAAGGACTAAATAGTCTTTTAGACTGACAAGAACATCCATTGATTGACAGAGAGTGAGGGATTACAAAAATTACAGCTATTATGAGTTGTTTTAATAGTGAAGAGGAATAAAATAAATACAGATGTTATTACAATTAAAAATACAGATTAAAGGGATAACAAAACCACCAGTGTGGCGAAAGTTATTAGTTCCCGATTATTTCACGTTTGATCGCTTACATCAAGTGATACAAGAAGCATTTGGTTGGCAAAACTATCACCTTTATCAGTTTTCGCCGAAAGGTTTTGGATCATATCCTGAGATTGCCATAATTGACGAAGAGTGGGACGAAGGAAATACCGAAGATGCCGAATTGCTAATATTGAAAGACATTTTAAATCAGCCAGATCAAAAGTTCACCTACATCTATGATTTTGGTGATAGCTGGACTCACCAAATTGTGGTCGAGGACATTCTAGACAAGCATGTATTAAAAGCGGAGCTACTGGAGGGAAAAGGTGCTTGCCCACCTGAAGATTGCGGAAGTACTTGGGGATATCAAAATGTAAAGGATGTCATGAAAGATATACACCATGAAGAACATGATGAGATGCGAACCTGGCTGGGCTTAGAAGAAGGTGAAAAATGGGATCCGAACTACTTTGATCTCCAAGCTGCAAAGAAAAGAGTAGCAGCGGTATAGTGTTGCATTATAAAAATATATATTGCTCGTTGTAAATTTACGCATCGCCAACTTTACTCACAAAACTTTCCAATTCTTTGCTTACTTCATCCAACAATTGCTGCTCTGTAGGCAAGTAAAGCTCGTATTGACTGGCGACAATCTGTTTTTGGTCTTCGGGAAGGGTAAATTTCACAACCGCATCGTTTTTACTCGCACAGAGTAAAATACCAATCGTGGGATGTTCATGTGGAAGCCTCTCAATACGGTCATAGTAATTGACATACATCTGCAATTGGCCAATGTCCTGATGGGTTAATTTGTGTGTCTTGATCTCAATGATCACAAAGCTTTGCAATAGACGGTTGTAGAAGACCAGATCAACAAAAAACTCATCCCCTTCAATATGTATGCGTTTTTGGCGGGCAACAAAGGAAAACCCATTTCCCAATTCGAGCAAAAACTCTTGTAAATGGGCAATTATAGCGCCTTCCAGATCTTTTTCATAATAGGCACTCTCCCGCTTCAAATCCAAAAACTCCAGTACCATCGGATCTTTTATAATCTCCTTGGCATCAGAGGGCATCTTTTCCTTTTTTGCAACAGCCAATACACTTTCCTTATCGTTGCTAAGCAGCAGACGTTCATATAAATTACTAAAAACCTGTCTTTCCAGCTGGCGTGATGTCCAGTTATTTTTGATGGTTTCAGCCATATAGAATTCTCGTTGTTCGTCCAAGTCAAGCCTCATCAACAACCTGTATTGTGTCCAGCTCAATTGCGAACGCAGTGCGTTCGCAATTGGAGAAACGCGATAAAACTGTCTAAACAACTCAATCTGCCTTCGTGAAAATCCGCTACCAAATTCAGGTTCTAGCGCCTTGGCTAGATACTTTGTAAGATATTTTCCATAATCAGCCCTATCCTTTCCTTGCTGTTCTTCTTCAAAGATACGCTTGCCGATATGCCAGTACATCAACGTACGCTGATGGTCGACAGCACGAATGGCATTGTCTTTGGACTGGGAAATAATCGCTTTTATATCGGATACTAAAGTTTGATCTGTTGGCATAGTTCCTTATTTAAATTGGTATTGACTTTAGAATTGAATAGTATAAAGATAGCTAAATACTATTGAAATACTAAATATTTTAGTATTTATTTTTAAAATAGATCAATTTATAGCATCCGATTTTAAGTCCGCCCCCTTTCACAATCATCGATCGTAAGACCAGACTCATTTATTTAAATACTCCAATGCTTTTTCCATCACCTCATCCTTACCTTCGCGAATCCCCTTTATACTCGGCTTGACAATCTCATCAATTTTAACCCCTACACGCTGAGTTTCACGCTGATCAGGGTAATATACCCCCAGTCCCGAAAGCATTGTCCTTTGATTACCTGGTAAATCAATGGAACTGACATTGCCATCAGCACCTGCAGTTTGAGATCCAAAAACCTTCACATTGCCAGCTGCCTGATAAGCCATCACATGATATTCCGCAGAACTCTGCGTATCCTCATTGACCAGAATAGCCACTTTACCCTGATAACAATCATTGGCATTCTCCCCAACTTGTAATGGGCTGCTCATTACAAAAGTTCCAGGATATTGAAGACTCGTACTGGTAAAACGAACGAAATCAGTAGGCTTGGTCAACAACAAGGGTGTAAGCTTGAACACTAAAAAATCACCGGGATAATTGCGGTCATCAATCACAATACCTTTTACCTTACTCCAGTTTAACCTATTATCTGTAATCATTTTACCACGCAGTAAACTATGATTAATATATAGAATATTATTATCCAGCATCTTAAAAGCCACAGTATCTTTTGGCGCAGGTTTAATTTGGCTAGCAGACATCGCAACAATATTTACTGTAATAGGCTCGCCATCACGCAATATTTCACAGGGTACAAGCTCGCTATTGCTTGTCACAAGCTTTCTTGCCAGATCACGGTTGGCCACAGCTTCATTCGGTGTGCTCATATAAGCCCATAGTGAATCTCTGATTTCTTCAATCTTTTTATGTTCCTTACTGATAAGCACATCTCCTATTCGCAGTTTATCTCCGAATATCTCAGGATCAAGGATTTTAGTTACCACGGCTTTTCCCTCTATTATTCGGATCTCTATTGGCATACGGTACTTGCCATAATAATTTATCAGCCCTTTAGGCGTGCTCCAAAGTCCGGTATGTGCATCTTTTACTTGGGATATCATCTTGAGAAGTGAAAGTCCATAAGATCGATCATCCCGACTAAGGATCATTTCGGGCACAGCGGCTTTTAAAACCGCTTCCCATTTCGGATCCGTCAGGTGTTTATAAGGAGAAAAATACTCGATCATATTCCAGAAGCGAAAAAGCGTCAACAAACGAAATCCTACGTCCGCTGATAATACATTGTCATATTTTTTTTCATTCTTGAAAAGGACATTGCCGATACCTTCAACAAAACCAAAATAATGGTGTTGATCAAAACTACTGTAACGAATACGCTTCAGTTTATCTTTAAGAGCATCATTAAATAGAAGCTCATCGATCCAGCTATAATCTATTTCGTGAACGACGTTTTCAAGCAGTGGCTTGGCATAATTGACCGTTGTGCCGAGACTGTCTAACAGCGCAGCATAATGTGCCTCAACAGATTTATTATCTTTTGCCATAATAACAGCATTTATAGACTTAAATAACTGTTGATCCCAATCATACTTCCCTTGCGCTATCGCCGGATGCCTATATTTCAGAAAACCCCATATTCGTCCCAGATCCACTAAGCGTTGATCAATCTTGGGCGTACTATTAAAGTCAGATATCCCCGAACTTGCAGGTTCACTGATTTCTTTCGCAAATGGCACAAACATTCCCGCTTCCTTGGTAATATCCTTACCATCTACAGTAATGAGCACATCATCAACCCACATCTTACCTTCTCCAGAAAGAAAAAACGCAATGGAGATCCCTTCCGTCTGGTTTGGCACCAATTTAGTTTTCAGCTTAATATTTTCCCAGTTTTTTGTCCCATTCATTTGGCGGTTAGCCATATTATCGAAAAAGATTTCGGGATCTATCCGTAACATCATCGACGCATAAGACCCCGCGATGATGTTCTCGCGCTTAATCATCGCAGACACTTCAATGGAATCGCCCTTTAAATTTGATGGTAACCACATCATAATTCCTCCGAAAGCGCTGTTCTTTTTTAGACTTTCAATCCGAAGCGCTCCTTTTGCACTATAATATGTATTTTGGTCTATACTACTTTTAAAAACCGTCGTATCGCCTATCTTGAACCATGGAGCATTAATCGGTTGATCAAATGAAAAGTTAAAATTTTGTTGACTAAAGACAGGAGTGGCTACTGCTGTTAGAAAAACAATAAGGAAAATAAATAGGCTGTTAGATTTCATAATTGAAAATTTTCCTTAAATTAATCAATTAATGAATTATTAACAAAACCTTTCTAACTTTTGCACGACACTATTTTTCTATTTTCCTTGCGACATTTTTAGATGTTCAGTTCGTAATGTATTTTGCATCATGTTTTACCATAAAGGGGAAAAACATGATGCGCTCTTCGCTACCCATTCAGCATCTTTACCGCGAGTATATGTTTACATAGCCCCCTCTTTCCCTGATGATTAGTAAACCAGTTACAGGTACATTGAAACTTATCGCCCTGTATAATGACAGTATGTTGCACACCGGATCCATCCACTCTCGCCTCGATATAATCCGTTGTATTCTTGACAAACTGTACACCTGCTGTCGCAACAAGTTTTTTCGCATTTTTTAACCGCGGATTCAACGCTAAAATACGTTCCATCTTAAAAGGCAATCGTCTATAATAATGCTGATGACTATGTAAATCATAACCTAACAACCCGATGGAAGATAATGAAGCAGAGAGCGTATCCATCGTATCGAAGTCGACATCATGCTCAATGGAAAGCATTGTTGGGTCGAATAGCTCGTTGGATTTAAGCAATCCATTCACGGCGTGAACCCATTCATCAGGAACGGCCTTAATCATATTTTCCAACACATTACCTTCACCCGAGAATCCGCGATAGCTATCCGGTGACAAAGCCAGAGTCAGTCTCATTTTACCAAAGTCGGCAACAAAAGCCGCGCTCTCACCTCCTTTTTCCTGATAAACAAGTAACCTGTCGGCATAGGTCACCAACCCCTCCAATAGGCGCAATCGCTGAATACCACCAATACGTACCGCATCGCCTGTACTTATGGGTGAAAAGACAAATCGGTTAGCCCTTTTCGTCAAATAGAACTCCCCTTTCACATTCCCTTTGGGAATGCCCTGAAATAATTGGATAAGCTGAATTTTATTTAATTCAAACTGAAGCTCCATACCCGCCAGATATAATTGAACGGAAGTCAGCCCTTTGATCCAGCGTGGTGGCAAACTTACTTTCTTCTCAGTCACTTTGGCTTTATCAGTACGAATAGAAACCTCATTGCTTCCTACTCCCAACACCATCTTTTCGGTCTTCTTGACAGCGTTTAATGCATTGAGCATCGGTTCATTGAAATCTACATTGGTTGTACCACTGGTAATAAACTCACCATCAATAGCATCTTCCAATAAATCTAAACGTGCGTAAACACCGTTACAGGAAGAAAATCCCTCGAAACGAATCTGGTTTGTACCAGCTGAAACGATAGGATCCCGTAAACTCGGAGGTACGGGTCCAAAACTCGATCGCACAACTTTCGACAAGGTCAACAAACATTTAGAAGTCAACAGAGGATCCGTCAAACTCCCCCAAAAGAAACAAGGCACGTTGGCGACTTCTGTCAATTCGGACTGATGAGCTAATACTAATTGCTGAATACCCGATTGGTGGGTCAGTTGTGAATTTCTTGCATAGCTAATCGCTATATCTTGCTCGGCCATATTTATTGTCTTATTTTTTTCAAAATGGGTTGTAAACTCTTGTATATCTCTAGCTTCCCAAAAACCTCTTGCAGTTCAGCTGAAAAACTGTATTGTTCCTTATTCATCAAATCGTAATAGTATTCGATGAGCTTTTTAAAATTCGTGGGCATCTTTTCGGCAATGTTATAATGAATAAAAGCCATCTCCAGCAACTGCAATAACGCATTGTTATGCTTCGAAGATATATCGCGACATTGCTCCAGAACTTCCACGCATCGCCCAATTGGCCCATAGCCGTTACCGAGCAGCAGTCCCAGTTGCACACCTAATTCCGCGGTGTCCAATCTATTTTCGTTAATTGCAGCCAAAATGACTTCAACCGCCATCGCACGCACTTCTTTCTCTTTATTGAAAAACGAAGTTGCCAGATACAGATTGGACTGTTGATCAAAGCGGAAAAAATCGTACAACATCTCCTGCAGATAAGCTGCTGAAGATTTTCCGCCAATATCACTTTTACCATTCAATCCCACCGTTAAGAACATGGAAAGACTTTCTGTATTCTGCGGCATTAAGCTATGCATAAAAGGGACATCCGCCCTATACAAATAATAAGCCAACAGCGTATCATTGCCACGATTAAAAAGATCTTTATGATACAAAAAAGTCTCAGCTCCGTGTTTGAAAGACGGAAAATAATACGTCAGCTTATCACCATTGTATACCTTTTCCGATTTTTTAGTCGTGTAATTGTAACCGTTATAATACGTTGGTTCTATTTGCAATACCGGACGAAATGGCTCCGCAGCAAAGGGGATGTCTGCCAAAGGCTCTTTGGTAAATTCTTCAAAATAAGTATCGCGATGATGCGTACGGGCCACGGTTGCCCATACGCCAATCCAGCTTGCCTGATCGGAATCTTTGAAAGACAATAAATTCTTCAGCCAGGATTGTTGATATAGTTTCATCGAATCCAGGCCTAGGGCATAACTGATCACATCTTGGAATTGCTGTTCCTTAATTTGCTTTATCAGTACTTCGATACCCTCTAAATCTTCACGAACTGTACGGCTTAGCGCAATGGATAAGTCCAATAAATTAATTTTCACGTCTGCTTCCTGATAAGCCAAAATGCGCTGCACGAGTATGGAGGGTGCAATCCAAAACGGCTTATGCGTCGGCAGACTCAACAGCGGTAAGCAGATGCCATCAATCCGATAACGTTGCAGTAACTCCAATTGGCTGCCCATCAAACTCACCCATTTGGAGTAATTGTGGTATCGATCTTTATCTTTATATACTACAGTCGGCTTATAATACATATTTATAAAGGCGCCTGAAAAATGGTTGTACCAAGATGATTCACGATAAGATCCTGTTAGCTGCTTAATGTAAGGCTCCAATTGTATCTGATAGTCGGGGGGAAAAACGGCCGTCTGTTGCACCCAGGCATTCATTAGTATTTCCACCTGAATAGGATCCGAGCCTCCGATGACCTCTCCCACCTTGAAAAACAATTCGTTCCAGGTCTGCGGATATTCATAAGCTTCGTTCAGGCAACGAAATTCTGTCGGCTGATAGACATATCGTTCGGCGGAACGGCCGCTCAGCTCAGCCAAGATTTCAGCTTCTGAATAACCCTCTTTTTGAAAAAGATGCTTTAGGTCAACCGCTATTGTTCCCATCATTTGCGTTTGATATAATTGAAGCTTGTCAGATAACGCTTCCAAAGGCTCATGCTGATTTTTTAAGATAAACTTACTTGCCCTTTCCTGCAACTGTAGGTCCGAAATCATAAATAGATCTGCAGCCAGTAAAACAAATCGTTCGCGCCACGCTGGCTTTTGCTTCAATAGCTTATCAAATTGAATCAAAAGGGTCTTCAGGCTTGACTTAACATCGCTCCGCATAAAGATACATTCTGCCCAATCCAAAAACTCCTGTAAATGAAAATCCTTATGCGAGAGGAATGGCTTCAGATAATCAACTACAAAATTGATCACGGCACTAGATTCAGCATGCAATAAGGAAAAGAATTTTTGCTGGTATTCGATCACTTTATCTTCAGAAAGCTTCATCCGTTCAATAAGCTTTCTGAAATAGCTTTTGAGATTAATATTCCAGTTTTTGGTTTGAGCTTCAAGCGCTCCGGTGATGATAAGTTCTGGATCAATTTTCCCATTGGCCAATAATGTGTCGAACACCTTATCCCATAAGAGTTCATTGACGGCATGCTGATAATCATAATTCCAATAGGCATTTTGAATCCCTGTTTCGTAAGCAAACACCAATGGAATATCTCTTTGGATTGTCAATTCATCGGTGGTGAGTTGTTCAAAAAACCTTTTTGATTCATAATAATTAAAACCAGAAATGGAGCTTGCATAGAGCTCTGGTTCAAAATCGATATGTCCCATTTGCTCCAGTAAGCGAAGATTATCATATGTAATGCGTTGCCAATCATTTTTACGAACTAACTGCAATAAATAACCGCCCAACCAATTGGGTTTGGCATAGTTTAGGATTTGCATCACGTCATGGCTCTTCGCTTGATTTAAAAGCTCATGAAAAATATCCCAGCTACCCGCATCTGAGCCGGAAAATGTGGCCAGAGCCAGCAACTTCACCGCTCGTTGCTGTGTCTTCGTACCTCGTATACCCCAGTTGTATTGGGCTTTACTTTTAAATTCAGGATCTTTGGAGAGATCACTATAATCAACCCAGTAGCGCTTGGCAGCACGAATTTCTTTTTTTAAAACTTCGAGGTTGCCACTAGCGTATTCTTCCAAAAATGGGATGATATTTTCAATCCTTGCCTCTTTGATAAGTAGTCTCAGTGACTCTACCGCTTCTTCTTTCCGTCGGCTAGCAACCGAAAGCGGTCGAACAGCTGAATCTTTTTCACTACGATCGACGCCTAAAGTACCGTCTTCAGAATAGCCTTTTTTTATCTTCTCAGCAATTAGCTTTTCGGCATCCTTTAGACAGGCTGCTTCCGAGTCGAATGTTTTACTTTTACTTTGTCCGGCCGTTCCGTTTCGACCGTAGGTTACGGTATGTCTTACTCCAGTTGTTTGAATTTTCCAAAATTTATCTGATGTGCCGTCTATATACTTTAAATGCTTTAACATTATTTCTAGCTATAATATCAATTAATTCCCTTTCTGTTTAAATATAACGAAAGTAGCACAAAAAAAAGTATATGAAAAGGTCAATGACTAGCTATTCATTTCATAGGGATTAGATAAAAACATTATAAAATAGCGAGAACTATGTTAAAAAAACGCTATTTCTTCTAACAACTGCTGCCAGTCAAAACCAAATGGCATCGCTATCAACTTCCCCTCCGGTGTTAGAATATACTTGCTCGGATAACCCTGCACATTAAAATCTCGTTCCACCCGATTGTCCGACATGAGTACGGGTATCGTATAATTGTTTTTGGCAATAAAATTTTTCACTTTATCTTCTGTATCACTACACGCAATACTGACAAAACCAATTCTTTGCGACCTTTCTTTATTTATCCTGAGCTGGTCATAAAAATCATTGAGTTTCGGCATTTCTGCAACACATGGTCCACACCAGGTACCCCAAAAATCCACCAATGTCCATTTACCTTTCAAATCATCATTTGTTGTTTGACCATTTTGTAAGTTCTTTAAAATAAAATTAGGGGCTTCCGGTAACTGCGAAACAACTTTTTGCATAAAAAATTCGCTAAACTTCTGATCTGAATAGTAATGTTGATAAAAATCACGTAGGCCCCTGTAGCTTGTTCCCTGCACAGTCAAAAACTCTTTAATGTATTTTGATAAGGCAACATCCTTCTGGCCCGTCGAAGCCAGTTCGGTCAGATAATCTTCCGAATAGTTGTTTTTAGCCTTTAAAAAGTTCGTATCGTAATAAGAATCATAGGCAATTTCAGCATCTTTTTTTGGAGAATATAGTGCAGCTTTCTCCAAATAGGCCAAGGCCTCTCTTCTATCATTTTTATGAACTAATTGGTAAGCAAAATAATAGGCGGTGGCAAGATGCGCCCGTGTTATATGTCTATCCTTAGTTTGATCCGTATCATAAAGTGTTGTTAATTTTGCAATGATATCATTTAACATTTGCCTGCTAAACACCTCATCAATCGGCACCATCCGCTGATATATCATCAAAGCATACCGCCCGGCATTTCCATTGGTCCAATAATCAGCATTCAATCCCATCAGCTCATTAAATAGGTTCCGAGATTGTGGTAGATCGTTGTCCAGATCCTCGATTCGTTGCCACAATACCATAGGATAGATGTATTGTTTTTCCAATTCGGAAAAGCCATTCAATAATAGTTCGATCTGTTCACTAGCAGATAGGTATTCCTTCGAAGGTGCATACCCTTGGTACAAACTATTCTGTATCCAGTTATATTTCTTTTCCTTGTCCAGCAAAGGAATCAAAGCCATAAATTTGTCCTTCGATAGCTCGCCTCTATAAAGCAGATTAGAGAGATGGTGTGTTCCTGCCAACAAATTTACTGGTGTATTTTTCAACGTTAAGTCGTATTGTTTATCGTCTTTAATCTGTTGAAGTAGATTTAACTTTTTCTGCACAAAAAACTTATCATTGGGAAAAATAGCATCGTATTTCTTGATGTACTCCACTACTTTCACACTATCGACTGCGCCATCGGTCAATAATTTCTTGCTCACAAAACTGCTTGATAATAGCATTTCGGCATATGTTTCGTCGTAAGTAGGATGCATAATGGTCTCCAATTGCTGTATGTTTGTTGTACTTAAGACAGGGCGATTATCAAACGTATAGGTTTGTCGTTGATTTAGACTGATAAGTTTACAGCCTTTCTTAGCAATCACAAGCTCCCCTTCCAACTGTTTGGAAGTATCTTTGAAGGTTAAATATACTTTCTGCTTATCGCTTTTTGTCATGCTATACCTTTTACTGTCCACCAATTGTGACTCAACTTGGAGTCTTTTCAAGAAATCTTTGTTTATATAGGCATGATTTAGCTCTTGGCTTAACGCAGCCCCCACACCAGCCATATTGTTAGCTACCATTGCAGCGACATCGTCTGTTAGCTCCCAATGCTGGGCTTTTACCCGAATCTCCTTCTTGAGCGAAGTCGTATCGACAATCGTCTGCTCGCCTTGAAAATTAAAATAAATAGGTTGATGCAATTGCATTAAAACATCAGCCAACATGCTCGAATACAAAACATTAAGGCTACTATCTGGGTATAAACTCGAAAAGATGAATTGTCTTTCCGGATCTGTATACGTGATGGCTTTCGTATTTATTTCCAACGGAAAAGCTTGCTTCGATAATGTCTTATTGGAAGACACGGTCACATAAGTCGATTTGGAGTTTGCTAGCTTATTTCCTAGGAATAGCTCTTGTTTTATAAGATAACTTTCATTTTTTTGGCCGAAACACACAGCGTTCACCAAAACAAAAAATAATAATATACTCCTCATTGACAACAGTTTATATGGTTAGCGTCAAAATTAGTAAAATTTAATTGAACACAAGATTATTTAAGTAAAAAATGCAAATGGTCTGAGCCTCTCTGGCTCCTCCATTATCTTGTTGCCGTAAAAGGAGACTGAGTACGACTAAAAAGTGTCGGTATATCGGAAACTTTAAACATTTCCAAAAGAAAATTAAAATACCTAAAATTGCAGTCTTAATTCAAAGAAATTGGATAAAGCTTGTTGATCCCTGCCGACGTTCCAGGCGATCTTGACACTAGGAGAATAAATTCAGCGTGGGTCAATGTAGACTTGTATAAAATAAAAAAATGAAAAAGATTATATTTTTTCTATTAATGATACCTTTTTGGGCTGCTGCTCAAGAGCAAAATATCCAAAACTTTATCGTCAAAGAAAATCTTTCAAAAAACGGAAAGTTAGCAGTTATTGCATTGGATTCCTTGGGAAATACCAACGAGACCATCAATGGCAATTACTTATTTACGATCAATGGTTTCTCTCAGCCTTTACAGTTTCACGATGGTGTTGCTGTCCCAAATCAGAAAATTGAGTCATCAACATTCGTTTTCTTTAGCCATAAAAACCAGCAAACATCTAAAGGGCGCCTATTTTACATCTACAAGAGTGATAGCGGCCTTTCTCCATTTGCCATTAGTGGATTGATGTTTTTAGTTATTCCTGCTATCGTACTAGGAATCGCTTATATGTTTAAAAAAGTGATTATGACAGCCATTGCGCTTGCCATTGTTTTCTTTTTATTCAATCATTCCCAGGGGTTAGATTTAGGCAAAATTTTCGAATCCATTTTTTCAAGTCTCAAAAATCTTATTGGTTAGCGCCAAGGTCTACCTAGATTTCGTATCAATGAAAGCAAGTCAAAATAAATGAAGCGTGGTGCTTTAAAACGGCATACCAATACCAAAATTATATTGAATAAAATTGTATCGGTCTGGTTTGTGGGTTTCATAGTACTGTGCCTTAAATTCTTTAGAATCAAAAAAGTGCTTAATAACCCATTGATCGGCCCCTGAAAACTGAGGGTCTTTAAGTTTAAGTCCGGCATCTAAACGGATCACAAAATAGTCTGAATCGAAACGAAGTCCAAAACCGGTACCAATCGCGACTTGCCCAAGAAATTTATTGATTTTAAACTCTCCTCCGGGGTTCAATTCTTCATCTTTCTTGAGACGCCAAACATTCCCCATATCTACGAATGTCGCTCCGTTCATTTTGGCTCCCAAAAAATTATTGAGCAACCGGAAACGATACTCTGCGTTCGCTTCCAATTTAATTTCGCCGAGTTGATCCAGATTACGCAGATTTAAACGCAGGTCTTCACTTAAACTCTGGCGGTTGTAAGCACCCGGTCCCAACGTACGTGCCTGCCAAGCACGGATACCGTTCATTCCGCCACTATAGAAACTCTTCTCAAAAATCAACAATTTGGAGTTGTTACCATATGGAATTGCTATCCCTGGATTAAAACGGAAGACAAACTGTCTATTTCCTCCAAGATTTCGATATAAACGATAATCGAGTTCAGTTTTGGCATACTGGAGAAAAGGCACACCAAAGATTTTTTTCTCTCCGTCGGCATTCTTAGGCAATTTTGCCAAAGAACTAATAAGATCCAAAAAGTTTCCACTAACATCCAATGTCCCTCTGAAATATTGAAAATCTTCCTTGCTATTCAATTTTTTTCCATTCAACACAAAGGTATACTGGGTCCCCAGACCGAAATACTGGCGGTCGTTACTCCGCACATACAGCTGATAGCCTTCTTGCACGAGCTTGTTCCGGAAATTGGAATCTAGGCGCCCATCCCGGTACTCCAATACGATGGGTGTGAAGCTGTGGTACTTGTTCTCCGTTTCATACCAGGAATAATTTAAGGACGTAATAAAATAACGGTTTGAATAGGTTTTATCCTGATCAAATAATTGCAATGTCATGGAATAGGTCGTTTTAGGCAAGCCAAATTTCCCTCCCGGATTTATATGAAAAGGAACCATCAAGCGCGGAATAACCAAGTTGACCCCTGCCTGAAAATCATTGTTAAAGATCTTACTGGAAAGCCCTCCTGCCAATCGCGGGTCAAACAAAACTCCGTAGCGCAATTTAACCTCCAATTGCTCTGACCCTCCAAAAATATTACGTTGCGAAAAAGTATTTCCGATATTGAACCCACTCATACCCGAACTAAAGGTATACTCACCTTCTATCTGGTTTCCCATTCGAGGTCTTGGAACAAAATCATAATGCACATTAAGCTTATTGGAATCCTTCTTGACAAACTGTATTTTGACAGAACGAAATCCATTCATCTCATACAATCGGTCATAGGATTTATTTTCCTCTTGTAACGAATAGTAATTCCCTGACCGCAAATACATATAACGCTCTAACGGTTTCCAACGAAAGCTATTCGTTTCATCAACAAATAAGAGTCGTTTAGCTGAATCTTGAATGCGACGCGGCGACTTCTTCGACATTGTACCATAATTCCTTATGGTCATATAAACACTGTCAATCTGATACTTTTTATGTATCGTAGAATCCGATGGATTTTCGACATTGATTTTGAGGTCGATCAAATTACCCGCTATAGCCGAATCAATACCTGCACGCATATACTGCCGCAAATAATCGTAATATCCGTTGTTCCGCATCGAAACATAAAGTTTCTCTCTTTCATCGAGTAATTTTGCTGCATCATATTGCGTATTTGGCTTGACGGCAGTCTTTGGCAGCACCTCACGCTCAAAGATATCTTTTATATCTGCTTCTTCAAAGTTACGATCTACACCTCTAATTTGATAAGGAGCACCAGCATCAACCTTAAAGTCTATATGCGCGCGCTTCTTAGAAACAGCGATTTCGGGTGTTACTTTGGCTTTAAAATATCCTTTTGAAAACAAAAATCGCCGGATTTGATTAGCGGACAAATCGACCATTGCCGAATCTAACAAATGAGGTGGTTCACCGACATTCCGAATTTTCTTGGTTTTATAGCGGCCGTTTGTAGTATTGAACGTATTGTAAATAAAGAGATTTACCCTTGAATTAGGTCTTATTTGATTGGAAATATATGTTTCGGATGATTCTTTCAATGCAGGGGTAACACCAGAAATCTGTACTTTTGTAACCAAAGCTTGGTCATCGTCAAGGTATTTTGAAGACCGGCAGGATGCAAAAAGTGCCACTAAAAAGGTTATACTTGCAAATCCGATAAAACGAGGGTAATTAATCATCAATAAAAATGTTGTCAAAAGCGCAAATCAGTCTAATAACGTCTCTGCAAAATAAAAAGTTTAGAAAACAGCAGGGCCTTTTTATCGTGGAGGGTATAAAGTCCGTCATGGAATTTATCTCTTCTCGCTATCAGGTTGAGTCCATTTTCTATACGGGCGACGCCAGCACAAAAGTGGGTAAAATCTCGCATAATATAAAATGCCAGGAACTGACGGAGACTGAATTTCAAAAGATTAGTGCGTTGAAATCGCCGCAGGGAATTCTCGCTTTGGTCAAACTACCCTCTCAACAAACGATTGTATCAGACAACTTAAAAAATAAATTTAGTCTTGTGCTTGATGATATACAGGATCCGGGCAATTTAGGCACTATTATCCGCACCGCGGAGTGGTTTGGCATCAAACATATTATATGCTCTATAGGTACCGTGGACGCCTACAATCCTAAAGTAGTACAGGCAACTATGGGCTCACTGGCAAGACTTCGGATCTATTATACCGATTTAGGGGAATTTATACAGTCAAGTGGTCTGAAGGTGTATGGTGCACTACTGCATGGTCAATCCATCTATCAAACCCAATGGACCGATGAAGGCTTGATTGTTATGGGCAATGAGGGAAACGGTATTAGCAAAGAAATAACAGCATTGATCGATCAAGCCATTACCATCCCACGCTTAGGGCAGGCGGAGTCCTTAAATGTTGCTGTAGCAACAACGATCTTCTGTAGTGAGATTTCTAGACAAAAATTGGTTTAAGAATCCATTCATCGCTCCGAAAACTGTACATTTGCCACATTCCACAATAAAATTCCGCCATGCCAGCTGAACAGAAATCCATCTACACGTTACAATTTATTTTACTCTGCTTAAGCTCGCTCTTATTCTCTTCGAGTTTCAATATGATTATCCCCGAGCTCCCTAATTACCTGAGCAGTTTGGGCGGAGCAGAATACAAAGGTTTAATCATCGCTTTGTTTACATTGACCGCAGGAATTTCGCGGCCTTTCAGTGGAAAATTGACCGACCGATGGGGGCGGGTGCCGGTCATGGCAATTGGATCCATCGTCTGTTTCATCTGTGGATTTCTCTATCCTATCTTGACGTCTGTCGCCGGTTTTTTATTCCTACGATTGATACATGGCTTTTCTACGGGTTTTAAACCGACTTCAACGTCTGCTTACGTAGCTGATTTAGTGCCCCAAAAAAGATGGGGTGAAGCATTGGGTATGCATGGACTCGCTTTTAGCATCGGTACAGCTGTTGGCCCAGCGATTGGCAGCGCCATCTTTGAGGCCTTTGGCATCAATATCATGTTCTACTGTTCATCTCTCATGGCACTTCTCTCCATTATTATCGTCATTAACATGAAGGAGACACTGGCAAAAAAACAGAAATTTAATCTTTCGATGCTCAAAATAAACCGCAAGGATATCATCGAATGGCGCGCGCTACCCGCTGGAATCGTCACCTTTTTATCCTACACAGCTTATGGAGTTATTCTAACCTTAATTCCTGACTGGAGTGAATATTTAGGAATTAAAAACAAAGGACTATTTTTCCTGGCCTTTACGATTGCATCGGTACTGATACGTTTTGTATCCGGCAAAGTCTCGGACCGTTACGGAAGACCGAAAGTCATTGTTGTTGGAATAATCATTATTGCCATTGCACTTGTTGCTATCGGAATGGGCAATAGCTTTGTTGGAATGATGATCGGTGCAAGCATCTATGGGGCAGGCACCGGCATACTCTCGCCTGCTGTCAATGCTTGGACAATTGACCTCAGCTTACCCGAGCATCGTGGCAAGGCCGTAGCAACCATGTATATCTCGCTCGAAGCGGGAATAGGCCTTGGCGCACTGCTTGCTGGCCTGTACTATAGTGATGTTATTCTTCGAATTCCCGTCATTATGTATGGCAATGCAGTGGTTTTGCTGCTTGCACTGGCCTATATGCTGAGCTGGCAACGAAGGCACAAGGCCAACTAGCCTTTAAAGGTCTCGAAAACGCATGCGAGGCAAACAGGGATTTCCGCTATCATCAGTTTTTCAATGGACAACGTGAAAGATCGGTAAATTGCTTAGCGAACAGGAGTGCCGAAAAGAACAGATCGGACCGAATACTTGCCGTTATATGCTATGCAATTATATTGCATATAAAAGGTAATTTATCTAAGTTTGAATTATCATGGTAAGCAATTATTTAAAGCTCCAATACAAATTACTCGTTCGTCATATCAAAGCTACAGGACTACCTGTTCCGATCGCATATCTCCTATTGGTTGGGTTATGCTACTTAGTCTATTATGCTTTGTTTCAATACCCTATTTTTGGCTATTATGCCCTGATACTGGGTAATTTTCAACTGCTTTTTCTACTCACGGAAAAAAACAGGAATGATTTTCTCAAAAACATATTCAGCAGAAGAGATTTTCACAAAATCAGACTATGGGAAAATGCCTTGGTCGTTATCCCTTCGTTTGTCATTCTTCTCCTTCATAATCATTGGCCATATGCACTTTTTTTGATTGTATTAGCTGCACTTTTTGCATTTTTGACATTTAAGGCTTTTGGCAAGTCCATTCCGACGCCATTCGCAAAAAAACCTTTTGAATTTATTATCGGATTCCGTCGGAGTTACCTTCTTTTAATCGTTTTATATCTATTGGCTGGAATAGGTTTTTATGCTGCCAATCCCAATCTTGTCTTGTTTTGTGTTGCATGCATTGGGCTCACCTGCGTTTTATATTATCAATTACCGGAGCCGATTTTTTACCTTTGGAATGATAATCATACACCAAGAGGCTTTCTCATGCGAAAATTTCGACGGGGAATTTTGCAATGTCTTCTAGTTGCATTTCCTCTCCTCCTTGTTTACGTCCTTCTCTTTCCCTCAGCGTTATTCAATGCCTGCATTGTGCTGGGAGGTATACTTTTTCTGCTTCCTTTTGCAATTACATTAAAATATGTCGCTTACCCAAGAGAAATCAATTTCCCGGAAGGCTTTGCTTTAGTGCTTTGTTTTAGCTTTTATCCATTGATACTTGCGCTATTGCCCTTTTATTACATTAAAGCCATCAACAACCTTAAAAATCATTTATGATCGAGCTTACGAATCTCAGTAAATCCTTTGGACAACATCAGGTACTCCGCGAGATCTCTTATACATTTAGCGGTGGAAAGGTATATGGCATTGTTGGCGAAAATGGTGCAGGAAAAACAACCCTATTTCGTTGTCTTGCAGGACTTGAAACGGCCACAGGCACTATAACATCTGCTCTGCAACCGTTAAAGAATAATTTAGGCTACTTAACCTCGGATCCTTATTTCATGTCGAAGCTGACAGGTGAAGAGTATATTTATCTGCTAACAGATGCGCGTGGAAAGAAGATCAAAAATCTTAGTGAAAGAAATATTTTCGAATTGCCGCTGAAGGAATATGCAAGCTCTTATTCCACAGGGATGAAAAAAAAGCTTGCGCTGACGGCAACGTTACTGCAGAACAATAATTACTATATTCTGGACGAACCATTTAATGGTATTGATCTGCAGAGCAGTATCATTCTTACAGAAATTATTCTCCGTCTAAAAGCAATGGGAAAGATCATATTGATTTCCTCCCATATCTTTTCCACTTTAAAAGATACCTGCGATGAAATCTTGGTACTCGAAGCTGGCAGAATCAGTAAATCCGTCAAAAGTGATCAATTTGGAGACTTTGAGGAAGAAATGAAAGAAAAAATACTGAAGAAAGATATCGATAAGCTTTGGCTATAACTAAGGATCAAGTCATTCAACATGAATAAAAAACTATGGAAAAATACCTACCAATACTGGAAACCGAACGTTTAATTATCCGCCCGATACAGCTGGATGATGCTGCTTATTTTTTCGCAATGGATTCACAGCCGGAGGTTCATACTTTTCTGAATAACGAACCTGTACAATCCATTGAAGAAATAAAAAAAGTAATCACCCATATTCAGCAACAATATGAGCGATACGGTATAGGTCGTCTAGGGGTCGTTGAGAAATCAAGCAACGACTGGATAGGCTGGACGGGATTCAAATATATTGACGAATTGGAAAATGGGCGGATTGGATTTCTAGATCTCGGCTATCGTTTCAGAACGGAGTCCTGGGGCAAAGGCTATGCGACAGAAGCGGCGCTAGCCTGTATGCAGTACTATCGAGAACACCTGACCCATTTTGATGTACATGCCATCACACATATCCAAAACAAGGGGTCGCGAAATGTGTTGGAGAAAACAGGTTTTCAGGTGACAGAGCAATTTCATCTCGATCCATGGAATATCCCCTGTTATTGGTATGATTTGGTTCCCGACACCCCATAAAACTAATTATATTAGTTTCAAAAGCTAATTTTTTTAACTTTTCATAGTTTCACTGTGATAAAACAAAATGGTTTTGTATTTTTACACGTTCGAATAAAATAATATTTCGAACATTTCTGTATTGTACAATTTAATCTATTGCTGAGTAAATGAGTGACGAAACAAACTTCCCAAAGGAAGATAATCAAGACGACCTGGGATCAGGAAAAACAGAAAGCGGAAGTCAGACGATACCTTTATCGGGTCTCTACGAAAACTGGTTTTTGGACTATGCCTCCTATGTTATCTTGGACAGAGCCGTACCACATATTAATGACGGTTTAAAACCCGTACAACGTCGTATCCTCCATTCCCTAAAGGAAATGGATGATGGTAGATATAATAAAGCTGCTAACGTCATCGGAAATACGATGAAATATCACCCACATGGTGATGCTTCTATTGGCGATGCCATGGTACAATTGGGACAGAAAGACCTTTTGATCGACTGTCAGGGGAATTGGGGCTTCCCCATTACGGGCGATTCTGCGGCTGCTCCTCGTTACATCGAGGGAAGACTATCCAAATTTGCCAATGACGTGGTTTTTAACCCCGAAACAACAGAGTGGCAATTGAGTTACGATGGCCGTAATCGCGAACCTGTTACCTTACCGGTAAAATTCCCGCTATTATTGGCTCAAGGAGCCGAAGGGATCGCAGTAGGGCTGGCGACGAAGATCATGCCGCATAATTTCATTGAGCTTATTGACGGGTCAATTCAGGTATTAAACGGTGAACGTCCAAATATATTCCCAGACTTTCCTACTGGTGGTATGGCCGACGTCTCAAATTATAATGAAGGTCAACGTGGCGGTAAAATCCGTGTACGGGCAAAGATTGAGGAACGTGACAAAAAGACGCTCGCCATTACAGAAATTCCCTTCGGAACCACAACCGGCGGTCTTATTGAAAGTGTCGTTACAGCCAACGATAAAGGGAAGATTAAGATTAAAAAAATAGAGGACAATACCGCGGGAAATGTCGAGATCATTGTGCTTTTAGCACCCGGAATATCTCCGGATGTAACGATCGATGCCCTGTACGCCTTTACAGCCTGTGAGGTCTCCATATCGCCCAATACCTGTGTGATCAAGGATGAGAAACCTCATTTTATGAGTGTCAATGATATTCTCATCGAGAATACCATAAACACTAAAAACCTATTGAAAAGAGAATTGGAGATTCGTTTGAACGATCTTCAAGAGAAAATATTCTTCAGTAGTCTATTAAAAATATTTATCCAGAATGGGATGTACAAACATCCGGATTACGAAAATGCAGGTGACTTCGATACCGTTGTGCAAGTTCTAAATCGCTTGTTTGAACCATTCTTTGATCAATTTTATCGGGACATACGCCCCGAAGATTACAAGAAATTGATCGATAAACCCATGAGCAGCATTACACGTTTCGATGTTAAAAAATCGGACGAAATGATGAAGACGCTCGAAAATGAGATCAAAGAAGTCAAACGTCATTTACGCCAACTGACAGAATATGCCATTGCATGGTTTGAAAAGTTACGTGAAAAATATAGTAAAGACCGTGAACGCAAAACCGAACTGCGCATATTCGACAAAGTAGAAGCTACCCAAGTTGCCTTGGCAAACACCAAACTCTATGTCAATCGTGAAGAAGGATTTATTGGATCGGGCATGAAGAAAGATGAGTTTGTATGCGATTGTTCTGATATAGACGATATTATTGTATTCCGTGAGGACGGTAAATACGTTGTCAGTAAAATCCAGGATAAAGTGTTTGTCGGAAAGGGAATTATCCACGTTGCTGTGTTCAAAAAAGGCGATGAGCGGACAATCTATAACGCCATCTATAAAGAAGGTGAAACGGGCACCAGTTTTATCAAACGTTTCGCTGTGGTGGGTGTCACTCGGGATAAGGAATATGATGTATCCAAAGGTTCCAAAGGATCTAAAATTCTGTATTTCACAGCCAATCCGAACGGTGAAGCTGAGGTAGTCAACATACAGCTTAAACCGCATACAAAATTGCGCAAGTTAAATTTTGATATGGACTTTGCTGAAATAGCGATCAAAGGGCGTGCTTCGCAAGGAAATATTGTATCCAAATATCCTGTTAAAAAAATCAGCTTTAAAAGCTCCGGTGTATCCACATTGGCCGGACGAAAAATATGGTACGACACCATTATGAAACGGCTAAATGCTGATGAACGTGGTCAGTATTTGGGTGAGTTCGATGGCGATGACAAGATATTAATAGTACTCTCGGACGGTAGCTACGAATTATCAAACTTTGATTTGAGTAACCACTTTGATGAGAAAATGATCCGCATCGAAAAATATTATCCAGACCACGTCTATACTGTAATCCATCAGGATGGAAAAAGCGGAACATATTTTGTCAAACGTTTTAAATTTGACGATCAACCTATTGGAAAGCGCATTTCCTTTATCAATGAAGACGCAGGTTCAAAACTGATCTTAATGAGTAATGCGACTGAACCCATCGTCAAATTGGATATTTTAAAAGGCAAATCCCAAACGGAAGAAACTCTTGATCAACCTTTGACTGAAATCATCGATGTAAAAGGAATAAAAGCGCAAGGAAATCGTCTGTCGTTTCATACCGTAAAATCAGTTGTCCTCTTGACTGCTGACGAAGATTTAAGTCAAAAAGAAAAAGCAACGGCGACTTCTGCAAATACTACAACTACAGCGCAACCAACTGAAGCTGCTGTAGAAACAACAGCTACCGCAACAGCAACTCCTCAAAAAGGGGATGAGCCAGCAGACAAAAATGATGATATCACCTTGGAAATAACCAATCCAAACGATATCCAAATCGACGATAAAGGACAGATGGAAATGTTCTAAATCATATACTGTACGTAAAAAAGGCTCGAAGATCAGTTCGAGCCTTTTTTATGCTTATCAATTTTTTATCCTATACTTCGTTTGTACATTTGCGGCATATCAAAAACCTATTTTACACCTTTATTTCATTTGAAACTCTTCCTGTTACTTTGATGTTGTCTTTTTATGCTTTAAATTCTTTAAAGAATTTTTGAAGTTTCGGCGCAATAACAACCGAACAGAAGGGATTTTCAGGATGGGTGTTGAAATAATTGTGGTGATAATCCTCGGCAAGCCAAAATGTTGAAGCGGGCTCAACTGCAGTAACGATAGGATCTTCATACACGTCTTCATTGTCCAACTCATCAATGAAATTCTTTGCTAAGATCTCCTGTTCTTCGTTATGATAAAATACAACTGATCGATACTGTGTACCCACATCGTTGCCCTGACGGTTTAATGTCGTTGGATTATGTGTCTTAAAGAATATTTTCAACAGATCCTCGTAATTAACCAATTCCTCATCATACTCTAATTCAACAACCTCAACATGATCCGTAGTACCGGTACAAACCTGCTCATAAGTAGGGTTATCTATGTGTCCGCCCATATATCCCGGCAAAACTGATGTCACGCCTTCCGTGTTTTGGAAAATAACTTCTGTACACCAAAAACATCCTCCTCCAAATGTTGCTTTCATACTTTTTATATTATTGTGTATTTTAATTTAATTATTCAAACACCTAAATGCTGATGATACAATGACTTCTCCTACTATCACTGCAAAATAAATGTCTACGTTATATGATCTCTGAACACTAAGATCTCATATTCAGACACGCCTCATCTTAATAGTAATGCTTTCCCTTGATGAGTAAATCTTGCTGTTCACCGTCGCAAACTGCATAGGAAAAACCTTGTTGTAAAGCATATGCACCATATTCACCTTTTTTATTGATGGCTAAGAATCCAACTTGGATTTCTTTGGCAATCGCAGGTTTTTTCTTCACGATACGCATAACAGCTTCTTTACAGGCATCTTCAGGCGTATATCCCTGCCGCATCAATTCGACAACCAAAAAACTACCTACATTGCGTATCACTTCTTCACCCACTCCCGTAGATGTGGCCCCTCCAACTTCATTATCGACATACAGCCCAGCACCAATAATCGGACTATCTCCCACACGCCCATGCATTTTGAAAGCCATCCCACTTGTGGTACAGGCGCCAGATATATTCCCGCTGGCATCCAATGCCAACATCCCGATCGTATCGTGGTTATACTGGTTGCCAGGCAAGCGCTCCGCTGCAAAAGACTGGTTTTCGATATTGGCTACCGGCTTGTATTTCTTCTCTTTTAACCACTCCTTCCAAGCCTTTTCACCTTCTGGAGTCAATAGATTTTCTTCTTTAAAACCATTTTCCAAAGCAAATTGCAACGCACCCTCGCCGACAAGCATCACATGAGGTGTTTTTTCCATAACCAAGCGTGCGACAGATATTGGATGTCCAATTTTTTCCATTCCGGCAACAGCGCCGCAATTTCCGTCCGAATCCATGATGCAGGCATCAAGTGTGACATGCCCATCGCGATCGGGATAGCCCCCCTTACCAACGGTCATATTTTTCAGATCGGCTTCGGGCACACGGACGCCTTGTTCTACGGCATCTAATGCCTTCCCTCCCTTTGACAATATTTCCCAAGCGGCTTTATTTGCTGCAATGCCGAAATCCCACGTGGAAATAACAATAGGATATTTTTTCAAATTGCCATTTGCTGCACCCGTCAATCCTTTTGCATCAAATGCTGTCAAGGCCCCCATTGTCGTAGCAGCCATCAAACCTTGCTTAATGAAATTACGTCTTGAACTCATTTTCTTATTCATCTTTTATATAAAATCTTGGTTTAACCTTGCGGCAAACAATTGCTGAAAGCTGGTTTTAGCCTCCCAAATACAACAAATCTCCCATTGACATCAGGAGCACGTATGATTTCGCTGCATTCTACTACATCCAAATCCGCCTCAATCCACTTAAGCGACCTGCGCCAAAGCACAGGATTTCGCATTTTAAAGGCGTCAAACCACGCTAGAACCTATGATTTCACAATCAATAAGCAATATTACAAAATGGTTTTAGCAATTAGATAATTTTATTAAAATTAAACCCAACCATTCGTTTTTTAGCAACATAACATCAAAATCACTCAAAAATCGACATTAAAAATTGCCTTATATTATGAATTAATCCTATCTTTAGAAACAAACTAATTCGCATGAAAAACACTCTAAAATTCGCTATTTTAGCCTATACATGCCTTATTGGCACCGGCAGCAGCTATGCACAACAGCTAGATTCCACCACGTATTTTAAGGTTAAAGAGTTGCAAGAAAACGTAAAAAGTCAATTTGCTCCTGATAAAAGAACCAAAATCGTGGCCATCCAAAAAGCGGATGTCGTACAAAACCAATATGTGATTGAAACAACAGAGAAAGATGCTCAATTCGTTTTGGAACAAAAAGCAAAAGAAATAGCGGCTAATATTCAGGTACAGTTCCTGCCTGACGCCAGTGTAGGCGAAAAAACTTCTGGAGTGATTCGGCTTTCGGTTGCCAATATGCGGACATTTCCAGATAATGCGGCCGAGTTAACGAGTCAGGTTTTATTAGGTACACAGGTGGATCTTCTGCAGAAAAAAAGTGGAGACTATCGTGTCCGCACACCCGACGGTTATATTGCATGGGTACCGGCCTCGTCCATTGAAGTGATGGACAACATTGCATTGGAACATTGGCGGCAAGCAGAAAAAGTTATCTATACTGCAGAATTCGGGAAATCATATTCCGAACCAAATGAAAAGAGTCAACGCGTTTCTGACCTGGTGTATGGTGACATTCTACAATTAAAAGGGCAGAAAGGTAATTTTTATCAGATCGCCTATCCCGATGGACGTTTGGGCTATATTAAAAAGTCAGAAAGCCTGACACTGAAAAATTGGTTTGAAACGCGCAATCCGACAGCAGAAAATATTATCGCCAGTGCGAAAACCATGTTGGGTCTTCCCTATTTATGGGGTGGAACTTCGGTAAAAGGTGTCGACTGCAGTGGTTTTACCAAAACAAGTTTCTTTATGAACGGCTTTGTGATACCGAGAGATGCATCGCAACAAGTTCTAGCCGGAGAAAAAATTGATATTTTAGACGAAGAAGGACATTTTGACCCTGAGAAAGCACTTAAAAACTTAAAACCAGCCGACTTACTGTTTTTTGCTGCAGGAAAAAATAACAATCCAAATGCTCGAGTGACGCATGTGGCGCTTTATATGGGTAATGGCACTTTTATTCACGCGGCAGGTTTGGTTCGGATCAATAGCATGCTCAAGGACGCCACCAACTACGATGATTTCCAAACCCGTACTGTAGTTGCTGCACGCCGTTACCTCGGCACGAAGGATAGCGCTATACAAAAAGTCGCTGAAAGCAATTATTACACCAACAAATAAGATAACGATGAGCAACCAATCTCAATGGATCAATAAAGATTTTGGAGCCTTTAAATTAAGATTCCGCCCGTATACACTAACACTGAACCATGTCTTTACAGTCGCTTCTTTCAGCAGAAGCACAACACCGGTTGTATTGACCGAACTAGAGTATGACGGCATTGTCGGTTATGGTGAAGCGAGTATGCCTCCTTATCTTGGCGAATCGCAAGAAAGTGTCCTATCGTTCCTCAATCAAATCGATCTGACAGGGTTCAACTCTCCTTTTCAAACCGAAGATATTTTACATTACATCGATCAGATTGCGTTGAAAAATACAGCCGCAAAAGCCGCAATTGATATCGCCCTGCATGATGTCCTTGGGAAAATTATGAACCAACCTTATTATAAGATATGGGGACTAAATCCTGATCTTATTCCGCCGACATCGTATACAATAGGCATCGATTCCGAAGAAATGATACGGAAAAAAGTAGCCGAAGCGGATCAGTTTAAAATTTTAAAAGTAAAGCTTGGGCTGGATACTGATAAAATGATTATTGATACCATCCGGCAGGTGACAGACCGCCCGCTGTGCGCGGACGTCAATCAAGGTTGGAAAACGCGCGAAGAGGCCTTGGAGATGGCGCACTGGCTTGCAGAAAGAAACGTTTACTTCTTAGAGCAACCGATGCCCAAGGAACAGATAGATGACAATGCCTGGTTGACCGAAAACAGCCCGATACCAACAATTGCCGATGAAGGATGTCAACGACTTGTAGATGTTCCTGCACTAAAGGGCGTGTATTCAGGAATTAATATCAAATTGATGAAATGTACTGGCATGCGGGAGGCCAAACGTATGGCCGAGCTTGCGCGTTCTCTGGAAATGAAAGTTATGATCGGTTGCATGACCGAAACATCCTGTGCAATCAGTGCAGCAGCACAACTCGCTCCCCTAACAGACTGGGCTGATTTAGATGGTGCTTTATTGATCGGAAATGACATTTATGACGGTATGACCGTTGTCAATGGCAATTGCCTTCTTCCCGACCGTCCTGGAATTGGAATTTTAAGGAAATAACCCTATATTCAGTGCAATGTTTTTTTCTTAAAAAAAAGATTGCACTGAATTGCTTTCGCAAGTTTGACCAACATCCGACAGCACCAAAATATTAACAAACTAAATTAATCAATTCACACTTTTATGAAACAACATGTGCTCACAACGTTGTGTCTCATAGCCTGTAGTTCGATGCAGTCTTTATATGCGCAACAGATCCAAATTGCTGGTAAAATAACAGACAGCAACGGAAAACCAATTAGCGGAGTTACAATTAATGTAAAAGGCGCTAACCAAGGAACCTCAACAAACGAAAATGGCCTGTTTACGCTAAACGCAAACACCAACGCGATATTAAGTATCTCTGCAGTAGGTTATAGTCCACAAGAAATTCAGGTCAATGGCCGAAAAACCATTAGTATTTCACTCAGCAGTGATGAACAGGCATTGGACGAAGTCATTGTCATTGCCTATGGAACGGCTAAAAAGAGTACCTATACAGGTTCGGCAGCACAAGTAAAATCAGATGCCATTGATAAACAACCTGTCACTTCGTTTGAAAAAGCTCTTACTGGCCGTGTTGCAGGTCTGCAAATGTCAAATGGATCTGGTCAGGCAGGTGCAACTTCAGCTATACGCATTCGAGGCATAGGCTCTATGAACGCGTCGAACGAGCCACTCTATGTCATTGACGGTGTTCCAGTCATTTCGGGTAGTGTCGGACAGATGGGCGACTATATTGTCAATACGAACAACGTCATGAGCACATTAAATCCCAGCGATATCGAATCTATTTCTGTGCTTAAGGATGCTGCCGCTTCTTCCCTTTATGGTTCCCGCGCGGCAAACGGTGTCATCATCATCACCACAAAAAAGGGGAAAAACGGAGATCCAAAGATCAATGTCAAGTCCTCTATCGGCATTAGTCCTTCCTGGGCAACCAAAAATAATGAACCTGCTTCGGTACAGGATCAAATCAATATGCTCTATAGTGTTTTATACGACTCTAGAATAGCAGCTGGTCAAACGGCTGAACAGGCGAATAAAAACACCTTATTCCGCTTAAATTCTTTGGACTGGAATCCAAATTCGGCAAATTACGGTAAACCAACTTCTTCTTATGGTTTTGGTATTCATGGCTATCAATTCAGCACAGATGGAACCTCACAATGGGAAAATGTACATATCTCAGGAAAAACAGATGGTGTAGAGAATCGAGATGGTAAGTATTATGACTGGAACAAAGCATTGTTTAGAACCGGTATATTCAACAGCAACGATATCTCGGTAAGCGGAGCAACAGAAAAAACCAATTACTATGCGTCTTTAGGATACACGCAAGACAAAAGCAGGATTATTGAGAATAACTTCGACAGAATCAATGGTCGGATTAATTTAACGCAAAAGATTGGGAAATATCTCGAATTTGGTTCAAACGTCAACTACGCTAAAAACAAGCTTATTGGGATGAATGACACCAGGAATACAGGAACAAATTACCTGTATCAAGCGAGTAATTTATTATGGCAGATGTATTGGCCAACTGATTATAAAACAGGTAACGAATATACAGCACGTTATGGTAGTCTCGCTTATAATCCGTTGTATTACAACAAGGAATGGGAAAACTCTTCGAAAACAAGTAAATTATCAGCTATAGAATCTTTATCATTAAAGCTGTTACCTGAACTTACATTGAAGACCATTTTCTCCTATGACAGAACCGAGGTCAAAGATCACATCTATTATAGCGCTAAACATTATAACGGTATGGCAGACAATGGCCGGGTCACAGAGGTGTCTACGTCCATTGAAAAATTGGTATCATCCACAACCGCCAATTACAACAAAAGCTTTGGCTTGCATAATATTGGGTTATTAGCTGGTTTCGAAGCTGAAAAAAACACGACTGATTTTATCCGTGCTACAGGTAAAGATTTACCATCCTCATCACTTCATACAGTCGCCACTGCAGGTATATTGGATGCGTCCGCCTATTCTTGGGGCAATAATATGATGTCTGTACTATCGCGGGCGGAATATAACTACGATGAACGCTATTTTGCCTCGGCATCTTTTAGAAGGGACGGTTCATCCCGCTTGGCACCAGGTCCTCGTTGGGGCAACTTTTGGTCTTTAGCTGCTTCCTGGAATTTGGCCAAGGAATCTTTTATTAAACAGATTGAGGAAATCAATAACCTAAGAATTAGAGGTTCCTATGGGGTAAATGGAACATTACCTACGGATCTTTTTGCCTGGCGCAATTTAACAAGTTATTCCAACAAATATATGACGCAGCCAGGTGGTGGGCTAAATAATTTAGGCAATCCGGACGTAGCTTGGGAGAAAAATTACTCCACAAACGTCGCATTAGAATTTGGCCTATTCCACAATAAACTATTTGGTACAATTGAATATTTTAACAGAGACTCGAAGGATCTCTTACAGAATGTTCCGATCTCCACAATTACTGGTTTCGGCTCCATATTGCGAAATGTTGGCGAAATGAACAATAAAGGTATAGAGATTGAATTAGGTTCAGATATCATTAAAAATGAAAATTGGAAATGGACATTAAGTGCAAATGCCGCAATCATCAGATCCAAGATTACAAAATTATATGGTGGACGAGATATCGTCTGGTATGATCCCACTGGTGGAGACGATAGAGCTCGATTTATTTATCGCGAAGGAGAATCGTCCTTATCATTCTTTGGTCTAGAATGGGCAGGTACAGATCAAACCAATGGCAAAAACGTCTGGTATACAAACGATGGCACTGATGGCGATTTTATCTTTAACGGAAAAGCGGCAAGTTATGATTACAAAAAAGCTAAACAAACCATCATCGGAAATGCTAATCCTAAACTATATGGCGGTATAAATTCTGACATCGATTATAAAAACTTTTCATTGGGATTGAACTTTGCTTATAAAATTGGCGGCAAACTTTATGATGCTACATCCAAAGATGTTGCCGATGACGGCTATTATTGGGAACGAATTCATGCCGCTTATTTTACAGAAAATAGCTGGTCACCTTCAAATACGGATGGAACTTACCCAATGGTTACCGGAAGAGATCTGGAAGATGTGAACCAGATCAGCAGTAGACAACTGTTTGACGCGTCATATCTTAGATTAAAAAACATTTCGTTGAGCTATAGATTACCAAATGATTTTTTAAAACGAGCTGGTATCTCCAATGCAAGGGTATTTTTCAATGGAAGCAATTTGTTGACCGTTTCGAAATACAAGTATATGGATCCGGAAGTTAACCAATTTGGTACGCGGGGCTGGGAAACACCATTGGCAAAAACGTACACTTTCGGTGTTGAATTTAGTTTTTAACGAAAAAAAACAGTATTATGAAAAAGCTTTTTATTGCCTCGTGCATAACAATATCATTAGCAATCAGCTCATGTAGCAATTTTTTGGATGTCACACCGACCAATATGGGGGACTCCAATACCTCCATCCAAACTGCTGCTGACGCAAAGGTTATTATGAATGGATTAATGAGTAAAATGGCAAATGTCGCCTACTATGGACGAAATTTCCCGCTCTATGCTGATGCCAAAGGGGGTGACTTTACGATTGCATCCCAGGGCCGCGGTTATGACTATCTTTATGTATTTAATCATTCGGCCTCTTCTAATCCCTATTCAAGCATCTGGACACAAGGGTTTCATACACTCGTGCAGATCAATAATCTTTTGACAAATATCGATAAACTAATCGCTGCCGGCTCGACAGAAAATTTTAATACGTATAAAGGACAAGCATTGACCGCAAGAGCCCTCATCAATTTTGATCTTGTCAGGTTGTACGGAAAACCCTACAACATGGAAAAATCTGCCCTTGGTATCCCTAATGTAACGAAAGTACTCGAATATAGCGCGCAGGAAAAACGTATCTCCGTGGAGGAAAACTACAAACAAATAGTACAGGATTTAAAGGATGCAGAGAGCTTATTGCCAAAATCCAAATCGGATGGATATTTCAATTTTTTCGCCAATAAAGCACTGCAAGCTCGTGTGTATCTCTATATGAATGATTATGATAATTCGTTAAAATCAGCGCAGGAGGTCATAGACTCCAAAGTCTACACATTGTATAGCAATGAAAACTGGGTAAAATCCTGGACAGGTATGTTTGGAACTGAATCTATTCTAGAATTGGGTGTCTATCCGAATGAAGCTGACGCAGGGACTAGTTCACTGGGTGCGATGTTCCGCAGAAAAGGACATGGCAGTACAGCCATATTGGGAAACTTTATAGCCGCAGATCCATTCTTGGCCAAATTTAAGAAAGACGAGACAGATGTCAGATGGGGTGTTATGGCGTACGATGAAGTCGGCACCACCCATTTAGGAGCGGTCTATAAATATAGCGGTAGCACAACGCTTGCTGGCGATAAAAATTCAACAGCAAATAGTACCGCTGTCAATATTAAGGTCATCCGTTTGTCCGAAGTATATCTTATCGCTGCTGAAGCTGCTCTACTAAAATCATCTCCTGACAAGGCCCTTGCAGCAAATTACCTGAATGCAATACGCCAACGCTCTCCCAAATTAGATGTTGCGACCTCAGGCACGATTACTTTAGATATGATTGCCGATGAGAGAAGCAAAGAGCTCCTTGGAGAAGGTCACCGCTTCTTTGATATGATGCGCTGGAACAAATCGATAACTTTTGATGATGATTTAGGAAATATAAGCACAACAAATAGGCAAAAAACGATCGATAGAACCTTCTTTAAAACCATTCTTCCTATTTCACTGGATGAGATGAATGCAAACCCAGCTATAGCAAATCAACAGAATACCGGCTACTAGTAGTTTCAAAAAGAAAAAGGTCACAGCACAGGCTGTGACCTTTTTTCTTTTTTGAGCTATATTAAGCATTCCTAACTTATCTGATTTTTATACTGCTGTTGCATTGTTTTTTTCAAATCGATCGCATAACCATTAACTACGGCGTAAATGTTCTTGCCTTCTTTACGAAGAAAAAAATCCGCTTGAGCTCCGAGAGCTAATTGTTGTGAAAATTCTATAGCTTTTTTAGTTAATACACGAATTGGAAGGTTATGCAAAAATTCTCCCGGGATCACATTTTCAATAATAATAGCGGCATAGCCTTTTTCAAGTAATCCCATCACGATGGTATCATCTAAATCGGTCAGGGAAGCAAATGGCTCCATATACATCTTGGCTGGAGCAAACTCCGTTCCTGCAACATCAATATCTACATAACCATAAAAATCCTGCAAATCGCCAATATCTTCAACAATACCCTCTACGTAGTAGTCAGAGCCTATCGTCTTTTCATTCTGCCGGATGGCAACATCGACAAGCAATGGTTTACCACTCCGCTCAATGGTCAAATTTCTCAGCAACACATCATGGAGCTTTTCATCATTGAAGGGAATTGTATCATAATCGGTAACCGAATGCTGTTTAAAGGATTGATCAGCAATTTCCTCAAATGCTTTTAACAAAGCCACGAAATTACATTTTCGGACCATCATTTTTTCGGTATCACCAACATAAGCTCCTGATTCAATCAAGATCGTCCTGGCGCCCCATTTTTGAAAATTATCACCGAAACCGCGCGGTGTATGCTCATCGTCATACCTTGCAACCGCCTTTGGAACAAATTCCTGAAGGACTTTATTTATTCCGACAATCACCCGCATCGCATCTCCCCGAGTTTCATTAATACTCCGCGCATAGTCATAGGCAGGTGCCAATAGGGAAATTGTCACTGGCATATTTGTTCCAGGAATGTTGTAGTAATTGTTTTGGTTATGCAGGTTAAAGGCAAAATCAGGTTTTAGCAACATGGCTTGCGCCTTCAATAAGGCCCCTTCCACTGTTGCTGTTGCCCTTGCATCTCTGTTCATATCCACATCCATGGCTGTCCTACGCTGAAACCGTTCGGTTCCATCAGGATTTAGCATCGGAATAAAATACAAGGTCACTTTTGATGCTATGTGATCTCTAAAGGCATCTAAACCATCATCTTTTCCGTTGAAAAAATTAAATAGATCAAACAAGGCCATTGTCGCCGTAGGTTCATCACCATGCATTTGTGACCATAAAAGTATCTTGATTGGCCCTTGTCCGTATTGTAGTCGAAAGATCGAACGATCTTCAGTGGACTTCCCAATTTCCGATACAGCAAAACGTCCAGTGCTCCTGATATTTTCTAATAATGGTAAAATATCAGCATGTTTAAATCTTCTATGCATCAAAGCCTTTTCTTCATATAAAGAAAAGGCTTTGATGAAATCAACTTTTACTAATTTCATATTAATCTTTTAATGCAGGCTCCATTAAAGCAATCGTTCCTTGCGAAGCATCTACACGGACTTTTGCTCCTACGGGCAAAATAAACTGTTCGGCGATATGCCCAACGACAGCCCCTGTATAAGCGGGTATTTTTAACGGTTTGATATAATCATTGAACAATTGGTCAAGTGTTACGGATCCATAGCCACCAGATGGTTTACAATTGGTGCACTTGCCAAAAATAAAACCCTTAATCGCACCCAGTACACCAGTATTTTTCAATTGACAGAACATACGGTCAACACGCTCCATATCTTCGTCGACCTCTTCGAGAAAAAGAATTTTATCTTTAAAATCTGGCAGATAAGGTGAACCACATAAGCCGGTCAACACGGTCATATTTCCACCAAGCAATACCCCATCTACTATACCCGGATGAATTGTGGCAATTCGGTCTTTGGTCTGTACAATGCTATCACCTTTAGACTTGGGGTTTTCAAATATTTCTGGCTGATTGGCTACAAACTGAGCATTGAAAGCCTCTGCCAGTTTCTTAGTCCAGGTACTGATACCCACTGCACCATGAAACGTTATAAGTCCTGTCTTGGCATATAATGCCAAAATTAATGCTGTTATATCTGAATATCCCAATAAAATTTTGGGGTTATTGGCGATCAGTCTGTAATCTAATCGATCTAAAAGACGTGATGTACCCGAACCTCCTCTGATGCAAACAATCGCTTTGACGGTCTTGTCTGCAAACATATCATGAATGTCTGCTATACGCTCCTGATCTGTACCGGCCAAATTACCGTAGCGGCTGCGTATATGTTTACCTTCTTTTACTTTAAAACCCAGTGTCTCAAATATCTCACGTGCAATGCTAATCGACTCTTCATCATCCAATACACCAGCAGGCGTTATTAAACCTATGGTATCCCCTAATTTTAACCTCGTTGCAAGCAAAGCAGCCTGACCGTACAATTCGTCTCTATCTCCGGTTGGCTGCCCCATTCCAAGTACAGGAATAGACAACAGGCTTAAAGCAATCGATTTTAGAAAGGCTCTTTTTTCCATTGCTAAATACTATCGGTTAAACAACAGACGTTCACCAGCACCTTTTTCAATAAGTTGTCCATTGGAGAAAGCAAGTTTACCTGATACGAGAGTATGTTCAATCGTTGAACTAAACGTGTGTCCCTCAAATGGCGACCAGCCGCATTTCGACAGGATATTCGCTTTCGATACCGTATAAGGTTTATTCAGATCGACCAACACAAGGTCTGCCCAATATCCCTCACGAATGTAACCTCTATCTTCAATTTCGAACAATGTAGCCGTATTATGTGCAGACTTTTGCACCAATTGTTCCAAGGTCATTTTATCGGCTTTGACCATATCGAGCAAAGCTTGCAATGCGTGCTGCACAAGAGGCCCTCCACTTGGCGCGGAAGCGTAGGCCTGAGATTTTTCCTCCATGGTATGCGGAGCGTGATCTGTCGCTATCACATCGATATGACCATCCAGTACAGCTTTTAGAATCTGGTCGCGATCATTCGCTGTTTTCACCGCTGGATTCCATTTGATAAAGTTACCTTTTGAGGCGTAATCCTGGTCAGAAAACCACAGGTGATGAATACAAGCTTCAGCGGTAATTTTTTTATCTTTTAATGGAATATCATTCGTAAATAGTGCAATTTCTCTGGCAGTTGATATATGAAGAATATGCAAGCGCGTATGGTATTTTTTTGCGAGTTCGACAGCTTTTGAGGATGATAAGTAACAAGCCTCTTCAGAACGAATTAGGGGATGCATCTCAATTTTCAGTCCACTTTCGCCATATTTCTCTTTAAATAAAGCCAGATTGGCCTTTATCGTCGCCTCATCTTCACAATGCGTAGCTACTAAGGTTGGAGCATTCGCAAAGATCCCTTCCAATGCTTTTTCATTATCCACCAACATATTTCCAGTAGAGGAACCCATAAAAACTTTTATGCCACATACATTCTTCGGATTCGTTTTGAGGACCTCCTCAAGATTATCGTTCGCCGCTCCCATAAAGAATGAATAATTGGCCAGCGAATTTCTAGCTGCAATATCATACTTATCTTGAAGTAACTCCTGCGTTAATGTGTTTGGAACCGTATTAGGCATTTCCATAAAGGAGGTGGTGCCTCCAGCCACTGCTGCGCGGCTTTCATGCCATATATCCGCTTTATATGTTAATCCTGGTTCCCTGAAATGAACTTGATCATCAATAAGCCCAGGGAATAAATGTAGTCCCTCCGCATTGATTTCTTGATCAGCAGGATGGTTAATTTCCTGAGCAATCATTTCGATTCGACCATTGCTGATATATACGTCAGCAACCTCAACTTTACCTTCATTAACAAGTTGTGCAGATTTTATAAGAATAGATGACATGTTGATTTTTTACTTTGCTTTAGGTCAAAAGTAAAGATTTGTAACCGTGATATCAAATGATCTTGCGAAAGAGTTCGATACCGCAACTGTAGTTTCATCAAACTCCTAAATCGTATTGTGCCAATACGATTTAGGCATCCTGCGCAAGAAAAGTGTCGAATAACCTTTGCCTGTCAGATCTTAAAGGTCTTGCCTAAATTGGGATTTCTTTCCCAAGGATTTGAAAAACAAAGAAGAGGCCTGAGCCTCTTCCTTTATTCTTTATCGAATTTGTATCCCACACCTTTTACAGTGGTTACATAATCGTCACCTATCTTTTCGCGCAGCTTGCGGATATGGACGTCAATCGTGCGATTGGTTACTACAACAGAATCTTCCCAAATACTCTTTAAGATCTGCTCGCGTGTAAACACCTTATTTGGTTTTGATGCCAATAGATATAATAACTCAAACTCTTTCTTCGCTAGAACAATCTTTTGTTCTCCTTTGTAGACCAAGAATGAATCCCTATCAATAACCAAGTCGGAAATTTCAATTTTATCCTGAACAGAGGCATCCGATTCTTCAGTGGCATTTCTCCTCAAGATAGCATTGATGCGACTCATTAAAGCACGGGGCTTAATTGGCTTTGCAATATAATCATCTGCACCAACGTGAAATCCAGCAATCTCCGAATACTCTTCGCTTCTAGCAGTTAAAAATACCATGAATGTGCTTTTAAATTCAGGCATTGCCCGCATAATGCGACAAGCTTCAATTCCATCCATCTTGGGCATCATCACATCCAAAATGATCAGGTCAGGATTTACCTGTTTGGCAACGTTGATCGCCTCTTCCCCATTTTGCGCTGTAGAGACCTGATAACCTTCACGATTTAAGTTGAATGCAATTAAATCCAAGATATCCTTTTCGTCATCAACAATTAAAATCTTTTGTTTCGAAGAACTCATTTGTCTTATTTTTTTTGCTAAATTATAAACAAAATGATAACAATCAGTTAACCCTATGTTACCAAATTATTAAGTAATATGCTATTTAACAATAACACAAGGATTACTTAATTGTTTTCTTCAAAAACGTCTCCAGCTCCCCTCCACGTAGATTTTTCGCTATAATAAAACCGTTCGGATCTAAGATGTAGGAAGTAGGCAAGGCTTTAACCCGGTAATCGATAACAACAGGCGAGCTCCAAGCTTTCAAATCAGATACATGTGTCCAAGTCAACTTATCATCCTCGATAGCCCGCATCCATGAACCAGGATTGTCGTCAAATGAAACAGATAGTATTTCAAATCCTTTACCATGAAAGGCATTATACAACCGAACAAGATTAGGGTTCTCTTGACGACAAGGCATACACCACGAAGCCCAAAAGTCGACCAATGTATATTTACCTTTAAAACTAGACAACTTCACTTCTTTATTGGATGGTGTAAAGGATATCAGTTCAGGAGCAGGCTGCCCAATCGCCATTTTTTTTAGCTTTTGGGTTTCCTCTTTAAATTGGGTCACGTACCTATTCTCCGTAAATTCATCCTTTATTTTATCGGCATAAGCAATAATTTCACTTTCGGCCACTTCGGGATCTAAGGTGGAGATGGCATAAAATCCAGCCAAATCATTGTGTTTATTCGAAAAATCTACCGCTTTCTTCGTATATGTACGTAGTACTGCTGCAAATTTGGCTTTATATTCTGCACGAATCTTTTCAATCTCGTCTGCTGTCGAGTTTGAAGTTAGCTTAGAAAATACCGTTTGCAAAGAATCCTGCACATAATCGCGATAGTTCCGTTCTTTGGCAAAGGGCTGTATCGTTTTTGACAATTCAGAACCTTCCACCTGGTAATCATTGACATCTTTATGAAGGTCTGTATTAAAAGTAATGGTCTCCCCAGGAGAGGCGATCAAATCATACCGATTTTTACCTACCCGCAAAGATAATAATCTGGATTGGCTAGCAGGTCTTACAAACTGAAATTTGTTATTGTCGCCAAAAAACATAGAATCGAGTTTTGTATCCCCTTCATATAACGAAATAACTTTGACATTGCCAGGATTTTCGACATTTCCTGCAATGGTAAACTGCTCCTTATTTTGGCAACTCATCATCAAACCAACAATTCCTACCGCAAAAAAAACTGCCTTTTTCATCCGTTTATTTTTAGTTGTTAATACCTATCCTTAATAGCCTTATTTAACTGCTCCTAAATTTATTTCAAGAAGTCTATTGCGCGCCCAATTGCGACCTTTAATCCCGCAGGATTTTTACCTCCAGCTGTCGCGAAGAATGGCTGACCACCGCCCCCTCCTTGGATATCCTTAGCTAATTCTCGAACAATTGTACTTGCATTTAATCCTTTTTCTTTAGCCAATTCGTCGGATAAAACAACAGTCAAGCTTGGCTTACCATCAAATTCAGCACCTATTACTAAAAACAAGTTAATGACAGCACCTTTTAAAGCATACGCCAATGTTTTCACAGCTTCAGCATTTGGAAGATCAACAATGGTAGACAAGAAATTAATCGGTCCAACCTGCTGGATCTTTGCTTCTAAATCAGACTTCAAGGCTAACGATTTTTCTGTGATACTTTTCTCGACTTCTTTCTTCAAGGCACCATTCTCATCGATGATTTTACCTAACGCAGACACAAAATCCTTTGGATTATTCATGAGCTCTTTCAGGTGATGAACCAATTCGAAATGTTCACGGATAACCGATGCTGAGCGCGTTCCTGTAATTGCTTCGATACGACGGACACCAGCGGCGACAGCAGATTCGGAAACAATTTTGAAAAACCCGATCTGACCCGTTGCTTTGACATGTGTACCCCCACAGAGTTCTTTGGAATATTGATCTTCAAAAGTAATCACACGCACAAAATCGCCATATTTTTCCCCAAATAGGGCTGTAACACCCGAATTAAGGGCCTGTTGGTACGGAACATTTCGTTCTTCCTTCAAGGGTATATTTTCGCGAATCTTAGCATTGACAATATCCTCTACCTGCTTAATCTCCTCGTCGGTCATTTTCGCAAAATGAGAGATATCAAAACGTAAAGTATCGGCGTTGACCAATGAACCCTTTTGGTTCACGTGATTTCCCAATACCTGTTTCAAAGCTGCATGTAATAAATGGGTTGCTGAGTGATTGTTTTCGGTATCGGTTCTTTTGGTTTTATCAACCTGCGCTATAAATGTACCTTTCAATTCAAGCGGCAATTTGTTTGTAAAGTGAACAAATAGCCCATTTTCCTTTTTAGTATCTGTGATATAGATCTTCTCACCTGTTGATTCCGAAATCAATTCCCCAGAATCGCCCACTTGGCCCCCACCCTCAGCGTAAAAGGGGCTAACTGAAAGCACCAATTGGAATTGCTCTTTATTTTTTGCTACAACTTTACGGTATTTAACAACCTCAGTAACGGCAGTTAATGTATCATAGCCTACGAATTCAAACCCTTCATCTTCATTTACTTCAATCCAATCACCGGTGTCAATCGCTGTGGCAGCGCGAGAACGATCTTTCTGAATTTGAAGTGCTTGGCTGAAACCTTCCATATCGACAGTTAAGCCTTTTTCACGCGCTAACAATTCCGTTAAGTCGATCGGGAATCCGTAAGTATCATAGAGTTCGAAAGCAAAATCCCCCTTAATGACAACGTTATTCTCCACATAATTTTCAAATCGCTGTACGCCAGTGGACAAGGTTCTAAGGAACGAAACCTCCTCTTCTAAGATCACTTTCTGTACAAAATCCTGTTGTTGAATCAATTCATCAAATACGCCTGCGAACTGAGACGCCAATACAGGCACAATTTCGTTAATAAAAGGGGTTTTAAAGCCTAAAAATGTATAAGCATAACGTACCGCGCGGCGTAAAATACGGCGAATCACGTAGCCTGCTTTATTGTTGGATGGCAGTTGGCCATCGGCAATTGCAAAACTTACTGCACGGATATGATCAGAAACTACGCGCATGGCAATGTCAGCCTTTTCATCTATACCATATTTTATACCTGATTTTTCAGCGATAAAATCGATAGTAGGTGTAAATACGTCGGTATCATAATTGGAAGTCTTACCCTGTATGCATCGCACCAAACGCTCAAAGCCCATTCCAGTATCAACATGTTTAGCTGGTAGCGACTGAAGCGAGCCATCTTTCAATCGATTAAATTGCATGAATACGAGATTCCAGATCTCAATGACTTGAGGGTGGTCTGCATTCACCAAACTCTGTCCGGAAGTTTGTTCACGCTCTTCTGTGCTGCGCATATCAAAATGGATTTCGGAACAAGGCCCACAAGGTCCTGTCTCCCCCATTTCCCAAAAATTATCTTTCTTGTTCCCAAGGAGAATTCTATCTTCGCTAATCCATTCTTTCCAGAAATTGAAAGCTTCCATATCACGCTCCAAGCCTTCTTTGGCATCTCCTTCAAAAATAGTTACATACAGACGGTCTTTGTCTAACTTATATACAACTGTCAATAGTTCCCAAGCCCAAGCAATCGCTTCTTTCTTAAAGTAATCACCGAAACTCCAGTTTCCTAACATCTCAAACAACGTGTGATGATAGGTGTCAATGCCGACTTCTTCCAGATCATTGTGCTTTCCAGAAACACGTAAACAGCGTTGAGTATCGGCAACGCGAGGAAATTTAATGGGTGCTTCACCCAGAAATAAATCTTTGAATTGATTCATTCCCGCATTGGTAAACATTAAAGTTGGGTCATTTTTTACAACTACTGGTGCTGATGGTACTATTTGATGCCCCTTACTTTTAAAAAAGTCCAAAAAGGCCTGACGAATTTCTCTACTTGTCATTTAATTATCTAAAAATATGTGCAAACTTACTCAAAATTGATAGGTTATGCAATGTGGAATTCCATATATTGACCTTGAAACGACCGTTTTCTCTAAACAACGAAAAGTGCGACTTTGACTTTTCAAACAAAAAATTCAGATGCTAACATTCAGCCAGTTAAGACATACCAATTTTATTGGTGACAGCAATCACAAATTGATATTAAATATAACATTCTAAAAGTGTTATTCGTTATTCATATTTGTGCAAAGCTTCTCAGCTTTCACATGTAAAACGATAAAAACTATTTGACCTGAGGTCATCCACAATTACATTTGTTTTATTACATTTGATAGTAAAATAGGGAATTGGGTATACTTTCAAGCACATTCCCTAGTGCAAAATAAATAAGATTAGATTTTGTAGATTAAATTCCTTCTAATGAAAAAAAACATTCTACTACCGGTAGATTTTTCGGCTCATGCTATCAATGCTGTTAATTATGCGGTGAACCTATCCCTGGAAAAGGGTTATGCGCTCCACCTTTATCACAATTACACCTCTGCTTCTGCGGTGTTCGAGGAAGAAAACAGCCCTAATGACGCAAACTCTCCAATTTTTAAAGCAGATATCCTTATCAAAGATCTGGCAGAATCAATAAAGCTACAACATCCTACACTTCAAATATCGACACAATGCGAGCGAGGTATGATTACAGAAACGCTACCTGAACTTGCTACTCCGGATCAGTTTGATTTTCTAGTTATGGGCACTAAGGGCATCACCAATGAGGACAGTAAGCTTATTGGCAGCACCACGTATGTCATTAGCAAAAAAGCCAAAATACCCGTATTAGCCATTCCAAACGAAGCATATTATACACCTATAGATACTGTCGGCCTACTGTCCAATTTTAAAGAAGAAGAGATCCATACAGTAAAAGACTTTGTCAATATTATCGGTAAAGATTTTGAGTTAAAACTTATGCATGTACACTACGATCACTCATCAGAAAATAGAATCGAGGATAAGCTTGAAGTATGGAAATATAAGATCAAAAAACATATCGGCGTAACCAATATTGCAATAGAAGTTGATTCGATCCAAGGTGATATTGAGGATCTAGATACAGTTCCAGAAGTCATTAACGAGATGATCCATAACGAAAAGATTAAAATTCTATTAGTGACAAGATCGAGAAAATCATTCTTTGAACGTGTCTTTTCGCGTTCGGTCGCAAAAGCATTATTTAGCCATCCGTTAATCCCGATATTTTTCACAAAAGCATAATACCTTATAGCCATGTCTAAACTATTAATACCTGTCGATTATTCCGAAAATGCACGAGTAGCCGCATTTTATGCCGCGCAAGTGGCTGCGATGTCAAATAATGAGATCACACTCTTTCATTCGTTCACATCCCACAGCAATAAATTTGCAAATGCGAAGCATTTAGTAGACCCTACGGAGGTGGAAGCTCATCAGAAAATGGAGAAGCTTGTAGCCGAACTTCTACAAGAATATCCTTCACTTAAAATTTCTACATTATTTGACAACGGCATTTTGGCCGAAACGCTGGAAAAACAAGAGATAAAAGAGACATACCAAACGATTATTATGGGTACAAAAGGAGTCACAGGGCTCGAATCTGTTTTGATCGGAAGTAATACTTATGATGTTATTAAAGAGTCCAAAATACCTGTTTTAGCTGTTCCAAAAAATGCGATAAAGCTAAAAAAAGATACCATTGGGTTGTTAACAAATTTCAAACCTGGCGAACTTGAAGTGCTTAAACAAGCAATTCCATTATATGGAAAAGACTTTCATCTTCAATTGATTCACATCAATAAAAATGAATTAGAAATCAAAGTGTTAGGAAAAAAACTAGAAAACTGGATCGAAGAGATTATTACTGAAACTGGCATTGAAGACATTTCATACATTGTCAAATCCCCAAGTTATTTTGCCGGTTCTCGAGAGAATATTGCTAACGGTATTCATACCATTATCCGGGACGAAGACATTGATGTTATTTTGATTACCAAAAGCAGGAAAACTTTTTTTCAAAACATTTTTACTGAAAATATTGTTAAGCATCTGGCTTTTGAAATTGAAGTGCCAAACTTCTTTGGACGTGTAGAGTAACCAAATAATTTTTGGCAAATTTATTGCAAGAGTGTTCAGTGAGTTAATTTAACAACAGTATTATAGTAGATAATTTTACAAACACGCATTATGAAAATTAGCCTTAAAAAATCAGGATTACTTGTTGCGGCAGGAATTTTATCCACCGCATCCTTTGCGCAAAGCACAAAAGACGCATCAATTGAAGGCACAACACCGTTAGGCTCGGCAACACAATATAGAACGTGGTCGATCGGTGTGGGAGCAGGTGTAACGAGCTTGCAAAATATCGCCAAGTTTAACAACGGTGGTTACGATAAATTGGATTGGAATTTGGGTTATAGTGCTTACATCAAGAAGCAAATCTCCCCTTCCTTTGGATTGAAAGCTACTTATTTTGGTGGAAAAACATCAGGCTACGATAACAGCGATAAACAAACAGGATTTGAAACTAAAACACCTTGGTCTGTAGCGTTGTCGGGCGAGTTTTTAGCAGCAAATACCAACTGGAGATTTTTCAACAGCTTTATTAAACCGTACGCATCCATTGGTGTTGGTGTAATGAACGCCGAGACCGCTGCAATCGCTAACGGGGACAGAGGAGAATATGGTGACTCATATTCTAAGATTTATGTACCAGCAGATTTTGGTTTTAAATTCGCCGTAGCAAAAGGTATCAACTTTGAACTCGGATACCAATTGAATTGGGCGAACCAACGTTTTGACAACAGAATGGGTACCGCTAACCCAGTGGGTCAACAATACAAAAATGACTTATTCACTTATGCTCACGCAGGCCTAGAATTTGCATTGGGTAGTGGTAGCAAACCTGCTTTAAACAATTCTAACCCTGTCGCAACCCTTGTCAATGACTACACGGTTAAATATGATGACTTAAAGGCTCAAAATGATGCGTTGAATGCTAAAAATCAAGCATTACAAGGACAGTTGGATGGTCTTAACAATGATCTGAAAGATGACGACGGCGACGGTGTGGCTAACAAATATGATAAATGCCCAGACACACCTTCAGGTGTTCAAGTGGACGGATCGGGTTGTCCAATTGTTGTTAAAAACGAAACCAAAGTCGTAGAGAAAGTTGTCGTTACAGAAGCAGATAAAAAAGTTGTTGCTGACGCGATCAAAAACTTGGAGTTTGATTTAGGTAAAGCAACTATTCGCTCAAGCTCTTACGCAACATTGAATAGAGTTGCCGCATTATTAATCGAAAAGAATTTCAGCTTAAAGCTCGCTGGTCACACCGATAATACAGGCTCACGCGAATTAAACATGCGTTTGTCTAAAGAACGTGCAGAAGCTGTAAAGGCGTATTTAGTATCGCAAGGCGCAAATGCTTCACGTATTGAGGCCACCGGATATGGTCCTGATCAACCAATTGCAACGAATAAAAATGCAGCTGGCCGTCAACAAAACCGCCGTGTTGAGTTCACCCTTTATTAATAACTAATAAATCAGATAAATAAAAAGGTGTTTTTAAGTTAAAACACCTTTTTATTTATCTGATTGTCATATTTCAACTACAAGCGTTTAGCAAATTTAATTTTCAAACTATTATTTTTGCAGCGGTTTATACAAACACAAATTATATGAAACTAAAATTACAATTCGTACTCGCGCTCGCATCAGCGGGTTTATTTGCGACTAATGCAAATGCTCAAAATGCGAAAGTATCATCCATTGAAGGAACAACACCATTTGGACCAGCTGCACAATATAGAACATGGTCCATCGGTATTGGTGCCGGGGTGACAAATCAAACGAACATTGCTGGCTTCAACCGTGCAAACTACGAGGATTTAGCGTGGAACTTGGGATATAGTGCCTACATTAAAAAGCAAATTTCTCCTTCTTTTGGCATCAAAGCGAGCTACTTTGGTGGTAAAACTGGTGGAGCGTTTAAAGATGGAACACAATCTTTTGAAGCTAAAACACCTTGGTCAGCGGCCTTGTCGGGAGAATTCCAAGCGGCCAACACCAACTGGAGATTTTTCAACAGTTTCATCAAGCCTTATGCATCGATCGGTGTGGGTGTGATGAATAGCAAAACTACCTTAACAACCGGATCAACTTCTCAGGAAGCGGATGGCATTTCTAAAATTTACGTACCATTGGATATGGGATTTAAATTTGCTGTCGCTAAAGGTATTAACTTCGAGCTAGGTTATCAATTAAACTGGGTTAACCAAAACTTTGATGGCATTCAAGGCGGTCAATATAAAAATGACTTGTTTACTTACATCCATGGTGGTTTAGAATTTGCATTGGGTAGTGGTAGCAAACCTGCTTTAAACAATTCAAATCCTGTCGCGACATTAGTCAACGACTACACCTTGAAGTATGATGACCTTAAAGCACAAAATGATGCTTTAAATGCCAAGAACCAAGCGCTACAAAATCAATTGGATGGTTTGAACAGTGACTTGAAGGATGATGATGGTGACGGTGTTGCCAACAAATATGACAAATGCCCGGGTACTCCTTCAGGTGTACAAGTAGATGGTTCTGGATGTCCAATTGTGGTGAAAAACGAAACTAGAGTTGTAGAAAAGGTTGTTGTGACAGAAGCTGACCGAAAAGTAGTTGCTGATGCCATTAAGAACTTGGAATTCGATTTGGGAAAATCGACAATACGTCCTAATTCATACGCTACATTGAATAAAGTTGCAGAACTGTTAATCGAGAAAAACTTCAGTCTAAAACTAGCTGGACACACCGATAATACAGGTTCCCGTGAATTGAACATGCGTCTATCAAAAGAACGAGCTGAATCGGTGAAAGCATATCTTGTATCACAAGGCGCTAATGCATCTCGCATTGAAGCTACAGGCTACGGTCCTGACCAACCTATCGCATCCAATAAAACTGCTGATGGTCGTCAACAAAACCGCCGCGTAGAGTTTACACTTTATTAATCGGTATTCTTCGATATATAGCCCAAAGGCATCCCTCTCCAGGGATGCCTTTTTTTATGGCATTAACGGACTAAACCTGAAATCTCCCTCGTGTTCATAACAAATAAACATCTGAACAACAAAAAGATAACACCAACAATACATACATTATATGTATTTTTATGAAGCTAAGTCTTAAAAAATGCGTAAACCAACCGTTTTTGTTTTAACCCTTTTTTCACTACTTCTTTCCGCCTGTGAAAAGGATCCGTCGCTGAACGATCCGGGGTCAAATGCAACGATCAATCAATGGACGTTAAAGCAGATGCAACAATACTATTATTGGAACGATAAAATCGGGAAAACAAATGATCATCAGCAAGCTCCCGATCTATTTTTTAAAAATCTCCTATTTCAAGAAGACCATTACTCCCGCATATTACAGACACTTAACAGCGACACCTATGGCAATACCTTGACAAACACCTTTGGATTCGATATGGTACAAGTCCAAACCACTGATCAAACCATCCAACTGGTTACTCAAGTTGTTCCGTTTAGCGAAGGATATTTAATGGGTCTCCAGCGAGGCGACAGCATAAGCCATATCAACAATGAGCGCATAAACCAAGGCAATATGCAATTACTGCTAGACAAATCCTTACCGTTACCAACGATGCAATTAAAGCGGAACGATGGTAAACTATTCAATCTGCCCTCTTCCTATATTTCGCAACCGGTCCTCTATGCAGCTAAACTTATCTCCACCTCCCCCACTGTAGGTTATATCTTTTTAAGCCAATTTGACTTTAGTGGCGCTTATTCACTATTGGAAGTTGTCCAACATTTCAAGTCACAACAGGTCCAGGAGCTGGTTGTAGATTTACGTTACAACCCAGGCGGACAAGTTGCTTTTGCTGCATTTTGTGCACTTTTATTAGCAGATATCAAAGAAAATGACATTTTTGCCAGATACCAAGGTAACAGAAACATCAAAAATAGAGAAGACAGCTTCGCAGCAGCACTGCAAGGTCAGCCTGATGGCTATTCATTTTCAGCGAAAGACATTTTAAAACAAGGTTTACATTTAAAAAGAATTTATATGCTTACAGGGCCAAACACGGCATCTGCGTCTGAAATGTTAATGAATGGATTAGCTCCGTATGTGGAGGTTGTTCAGGTTGGCAATAAAACCTATGGAAAAGATATGGCATCGACCACACTAACTACACCCCAGGAAATTCATGGCGCTGAACGTGCCTGGCATTTGATCCCAATGATTTATAAAATATATAATAAAGCAGGACAAGGAAATTACAGTAATGGAATTTCTCCGCAGAAAGTAACGGATGAGTTTGCCTTTTTACCTTTGGTGCCGATAGGTGATTCCAGAGATCCATTGATTCGGGAAGCACTACGAACAATCAGCAATAAGACTACAGGAGCCAAGGGTTTTGCCAATGCAACAGAAAAAATGAATATTTTAACTCCAAAATATATGGGCAGTAGTTATCAGACAATACCTATTGACGTGAGTGCACAGGACAAGACCGAACAATAGTTTTATCAGTGTGCGCAGGAATTCAATGAGGTAATGACCATACGTAGATCAGCTCCAGTCTGCCCATTTTTGGCTAACTTGCGAAGAGGACGAGAGTTCATTAAGATTGGTAAATTCCCGACGCAATTTGTAAAGGACTTCCGAATCTACAACCTGCTTCAGATCTCCCTGGATTTCCAAGGAGATCGCCAATAGTTTTCGATGTTTTAAATCACTGATGCCTCTCATGATGAATTTATGCTAATTGATTTACCTATAACCTCATTATTGACTTCGCTGTATTTCTTCAAATCTCCTATTTTCTTAACCAGATATTCTCCAAGCTATAGCCTATACCGCCAATTTCAGAAACTGCATCAACATCTAAGTAAGCATCGGATTCTTTTTGAGGAAGATATACAATACCTACATCTACCGAAAAATTAAAGAACAAATAGACATTTTGCCCATCCACAAGGATTGGCTTTAAATCGCTATCCAAAACCTGCGCCTTTGCTACAAAAAGGGGATCAATTGGTATCTTGATAAATTCTTCGGTGATTTTATCCGATATCAACCCAGTAGTCAGGATCGGAGTTTCGTCATATTTGACCAAATCCATTCCCCAACTTTCATCATAAACAGGTTTACCTTGATAAACCGCCAATCGAATCGGCTCGCCTTTTGGTGAAATCGTCCTGTTATAATTCAATATCTTTACCTGTATCACACCCGGAATCGGCTTTACATCATCACCTAAAGGGTTCGGTCCAACAACCAAGGAAGGATCAATGGGACTTTTACTATGAACACCAAAGGTATTTAATCCTGATTTGAGGGGCAGTCGTTGCGCTAAGACCACCTGATCCTTGTTATTAAATGCAACGACCAATGAAGAATCGGCATCTTTATTTCGTATAAAAATAAAATTAGCATCGCTTGGATTAGCAACTTTTCCATCTACCGTTACTCTTTTTACATCCACAGACGCAGAACTATAGGATCTAAAAGCAATGCGTGCGATTTCATCCTGCATTTGAACCATCTCGCCTTTTTGACAGGAGGATAACATACACCCGATCCAAAGGGCGCCAAAATATAGAAATATATTTTTTATCATATAGAAGCAACTTAAAAAAGTGAGCCATAAAAATGGCTCACTCAACAAATAAATATTAATAATTTTTTGGATTAAATTGAGTCCAAGTAGCTGTCCAAGGAGCAGTTGTCGGATGGAAAGCACCTTTATAAGTCGTCGTGCCGTCACCATATGCTGGCGAAGTCGACAGCGGCCTTAAGGAAGCCGGGTTAAATAAAGTTGTTGTAGGATAAAAGATATTTCCAGCACCCGCCAGTTTCAAATACGTTGTTGCATCGGTTGAAACATTTGTTTGGTTTCCTGTAGGAGTACCGCCACTAAAAGCTGCAGTATAAGCGTGTACAACGTTACCCGTAAACGTACCTGTTGCACCACCCTCGAATGCAGCACCTGTTGAATAACCGGCGATAATTGAGTTTTGGATATCGTATTCTGACGCTCTTCTCCAACGGTTACCAAATTTCAGTTTTGTATTCGCCACAGTCGCATCCTTAATACCTAAGAAAGTAAAGTTTTTCAATACTGGGCGAGTTTTAGGAGTAGCAGAATATGGTGCTGTTCCCTCGTTATCAGACTCCAGACCATTTGAATCCGAGCTACCACTAGAGGTGCTATTCGTCGAATTAGGATCTTTTAATGACAACGCATATTGAATTGTTCCTGTGTAGCCATGATCAAAATCAAAATCGTCATCGTCATTTGATAATGCAACTAAGTATTTCGCATTAACAGTACCCCCAAAAAACTCGAACGCATCATCTTTACCCCAAGATACCTGAATATTTTCCAAGGTAGTCCCAGTACCGACACCGCCCAATGTTAGTCCGTTAATCTCGTTATCAGCAGTTAAGTTATAACCAGCAAATTCAATGCGTACATATTTCAATGAACCTGAATTATCTGCAGCATTGGTACCACCATAAGTAACGTCTACACCCACAGGTTGAGGAATCCCTTCGATTCTCCTTGTGGCAGCTTGATTGGTCGTTGCGCTACCCAACAATACGACCCCTCCGAAATCACCAGGGTTACGAGATCCTGCCGCATTTGGAGAAGTGAATACGATTGGTGCGGAAGCAGTACCGTTAGCGATTAATTTCGCTGTTTTAGGCACAACCAAAACACCTTTGATATTTTGTGTTATTCCGGTGATTTGGTCATCGTAAGCTTTAGTTAAACCAGAAGTAATGTAAGTCCCCGCTTGAATCGTCAATGTCGCACCCGGTCTTACGAAAGCAACTCCATCAATTTTCCATACGGTATCCGCAGATAGCGTAGTCTTCGTAATAATACCGGCAGCATCTGTTGGGATCGTTGCCTGAGGTTTGTTTGGCAAACCAGCATTCAAATCTGAATTAGGTCCTACATTGTCTTTGTTACAAGAAGCCAATGCGATTGCGCATACGCTTGCTACTGTTAAGATTTTTTTCATTTTGTGTTAAATAATCACTAGTTTTGCCATCACAAGATCATTTTTTAGACTATGCTTCCCTATGGGATAGCATTTCATAAGGTTGCATAGTTGTTTTCAATCACCCGTTTTCTGTATTTTTCTGTCTTATTTCCCTGTTGTGCGGCGTGGACAAACGCGGAACTTATGTACATTATTGAGGAGTGATATGAAACTGCCTCGCGCAGGTATTTTATTTAAAAATTATAAGTAACTGAAAGATTAAATCTTCTTCCATCCTTTTTACGATAGGTTATTATATCCCCATCCGCTTTATTATATTTATTATCTCCCTTTACTTTTGTGGTGACATAGTCACCTGTCTGAGGATCATTGGCAGTCGTAAACCCTTCAGTGTTTTCATAATAGCGTGTCCAATCATCAAGCAGATTAGCTAAATTAAGTTTGACTTCCATTTTTTTATTTAAAAAACGTGCATAAAATTGTGCATCCAACTGCTTTGGAGCCAATTCATATTCAACTGCTGAGAGGTTAAAATTCCCGATATTTGTCCGGTACCCCCTATGGTTATAACTTGTCGTAATTCCGAAATTATCGCCCCAATAACCAACCCCGAGATTTAACAGCCATGGCGATTGTCCCATCAAAGGTCTATCTTGACCCGGATAACGCGACTGGCGACGTTTAGGTCCATCGGGGGTGGCGCCATCAATAGTTTCCCAATGGGATAACACATTGACTTTTGATTTCAGAAGCGTGCCATTAGCTGATATAAATAGATCTTTTAGCCATTCTTCATCGCCTATAAAGGCAAAGTTTTTTCGAATTTCTAATTCTAATCCTAAATTCCTTGCAGATTCCATATTTGCAAAAGTATAATTCCGCTTATCGTCTCCTCGATGTACTAGCTCTATCGGTTTGTCTAAATACTTATAATAGCCCGTGAGGGATATTATTTCACCGGAAGACGGATACCATTCAAAACGCATATCCAGATTATCAATCACAGTACTCTGCACTTGTTCTCCCGACACATAACCATCTAATTCAAAATCATACATCGCAAACATACCTACCTCTCTAAAATCCGGACGAATTACCGTACGCGCATAACTTCCTCGAATATTGAATGTATTGGTTAAACTGAATGTGGCATTAATAGATGGTAAAAACCGCCAGTTATTTTCTTTTACACCAAGTTCATAGGCTTCAGCACCATTTGTATCTCCCTTTTGATACTTTCTTTTATATAGTTCTTCCTGTCTACTATTAAGATCAAAATATTCAGCCCTTACGCCATACACCAATCGCAATTTTTGCCATAGCCTTTGATCAGCCATTAAAAAAAGTGCATGGGAACTCATTTCTCCATTATAATATCTACCGCCAAGACCTTCTGCATAATAATATGCCTGTCCATCTCCATTTCCGATATTTTCATTTGAAAATAATCTATCATAACTCGACTCAATTGGAGGGGCAGGTATGCTAACATTGCCAACCAAGGTCGATCGTGTCATAGGTAAAAATTTAAACAAATCCAACGCTCTTTTTTTGGTCCAAGCCTGGTAACCTAATTTTACAAGAGTTGATACTCCTGTCCCCCGTTGAAATTTCCGAGAAAATGCAGCGCTCCAATTATAATCGGTTTCATCTATACTAGTCCACATTCGCCAATCAGTTACCGCCCCTTTATTAGAAAATCCAGCAGTTGTCAATAAATTAGGTGTTTGAAAATAAGGTTGATCGTCTATCGTGGTGGTTATCCTATAGGAGAGCTTTCGTTCATCTAATATTTGCTGTTTAATCTTATTGATGGTAAACATTCCCTCCGCTTTTACCTGCCAGGGCAGCTGATATTCTCCGATCAACTGATGCTGCTGCAACGACATCGCCTCAGGTAATTGATACGTCAGCCTATTTGCTTTTGGATCAGGGTCAGTGTATACTTTTCGAATACTTTCATTGTAATTATTAGCGTATGTACGTGCATATATATTTCGTAAAGAAACTTTAAATCCATCCGCTTGATACCCCATATTTGCAACCAATCCAGCGTTACTGTTAAAGCGATAAGAGGTGCCGGCACCATTGTCTCCGATACCAGTACTATCTATATAGTGCGCTCCAATTAATGCAGACCCCCTCGTATTATTGAAAGCAACAATATTCTGCTCGTTTCTAAAGTTTACCGAAGCTGCAAAGCCGAATCGATTTCCGTTATTTAACTGATACAAGCGACCAAGCGACAAACGCATATTCTGATTAGGGTAAGCTTTATATTTATATTGCTTCATGGCATCACTGTTAAAGCGTTTGGACTGTGCGATAGCGTCCAAATCGTTGTACTTCACAGCATCGCCAAATTCAGTTGGATTTAAAGGGGTATTATTTAATTCCTCGTCTGTCAAAATATAACCTGGGGGCGCATCTAATAGTAAAGACCTACTGTTCCATTGCCAGGTTCTTATTCCATCGGGCATTTTTGAAGATTTGTCAAAGAAACCGAAATATTCACTTGTATGTCGCTCTCCAAGTCGGTAAAAATCTTTCCCCAAAGTTTGACTATTACTTCCTGATCCAATTTGTATTGTTGTAAAATTCTCTTCAGGAATATCAATCGTATTCACCGAAACCTGTCCGCCGGAAAATTCAGCGGATACATCCGGGGTTGCCGTTTTATTGACCACCACCGAGCTCACCATCTCCGTCGGTATAATATCAAAAGAAAAATCACGTCTATTCTGCGAAGTACTCGGAATCACCACACCGTCCAACATGGCCTGATTGTAGCGGTCGGACATCCCCCGCACAATGACGTTCCGGTTATTGACGGTGGTCAATCCGGTAACACGTTTTAAAACCTGCCCCATATCATTGTCCGGTGTCCGGGCAATCTGTTCGGCGGATATTCCGTCCGTCACCGACGCTGCATTTTTTTGCGCCGCGTACAATCCGGCTACGGAAGCTTTTTTAAACGAGACACTGACAATAGCCGTTTCTAGCGCATTTACCTGCGTCTTCATGGCAATGTTTAACCCCGTCCGTTGTCCGCCCTGTATTTTAACCCCCTCAACACGTTGAGTCTGGTAAGACAGGTAGCTGACTTCCAACATGTAGGTTCCTGGTGCAGCATTTAAAAGATAGCTCCCATCGATACCGCTCTGGGTTGATTTATTGGCCCCGATCAGTTTGATGCTGGCATTGGCCAAAGGCTGACCGCGATCATCAATAACTTTACCTGAAATATACCCATTCTGCTGTACTGGTTTTTCGATCAATGTAATATAGACACCGTTGTCATGAGCCATCAGGTCAGTCTCCCTGAGCAGATAACGCATGACATCGCGGACACTATTACTTTTAAAGATTTTGGCATTTACCTTTTTCTTTGCCAGATTATATTTCGCTGCATCGAAAGCGATATGTATATTTTGGGATTCCAAACGTTCGAAAGCCGCCGGAATAGTGGATTCACTAAAAGAAACTGTAATCTTTTTATTGAGTAACTGGCCGTATGCACCCGAAGCTAAAAGCATTTCGGCAGACACGATCGAAAGAAGTAAACCTACCAACGATGTCCTTATCATAAACTTAATATCGTTTTGCGTAACGTATTGCTTAAATTTCATAATTTTGTATGCGTATATAATATCTCTATAAGTTGTTGTATATGTTATTTATACCATCGCTAAATGGTGTATCATGTAGAGTTGACGATGGCCGTCGTCAGCTCTTTTTTTATCCCCAAACTAGTAAATATGCACTATCCTGCCCTCCTTCCTGGATTTGTTGTAATGAATTGCTTTGATACTTTCTAGGGTTGACGTCCAGGACAGCTGCTTTGATATAGGCATGCTATACCGTTGTTGGGCAATGCGCTGGTCGTCGGTTTTAATATCCACATCATAGATATTTTTGACCGCCAGTGCCAATTCTGCAAAACTGCTTTGCTTAAGATAAACTCTCCCCTCCATCCAGCTATTACGTGTCGTCAGATCAAAAGTCTCCTGATTACTATTGTGGTTATTTTTGGTATAACGGATCTGTTCGCCACGGGTCAGCACACCCAGCGGATTATTATTGGCAATGACCTGCACTTTACCTGTAAATACAGACACCGATATATCATCCAGTTCCGCATAGTTTTTCACGGTAAAAGAGGTCCCCAGCACCTTGGTCTGTATTTGTCGGGCATTCACAATAAAAGCTTTTGTGGAATCTTTCTTGACCTCAAAATAAGCCTCTCCAGCTAGAAGTTCGACAACGCGATCCTTCCTGTCGTAGGAGACCGTATCCAATTTAATTTTGGAATACGCATTCATCACAACAATAGATCCATCAACTAAAAGCACCCGTTTACGCTGTGACGCACCGGTTTCAAAAATTCTGTACCCCGGCTTTAAATTCAATTCGTTTCGGGAGAAATTCAGATCTTGCTGCTTTTTCCAAAATAAAACACCAAAACACAACAGCATGCTAGCGGCAACTGCTCCGCTCCAATAGCTTAGCTTCCGAATGACTGATTTCTTAGGCTTAGTCTGTATAATACATTGCTCTATTCGATTCCACAACCGATCCTCATCAACCTCTCCTTCAGGGATTTCCTGTCGATCGAGCGTATCATACCAGTGATCAATCAAGGACCTTTCGGCCTTATCGGCTTTATTCTGCTGGTATTTATAGATTAAGGATTCAAAAATTCTTCTTTTCACTTTTTTTACTTGCTGTTTATATACAAGTCTTCAAAAATGTCAGAACGTACTTCAATAAATGGTTAATGTTTTATAAAAGAATTGTTAAGTCGATTTTTAGTCCACAATCACTTACAAACAACTGCTATTTACCTGGAAATTTCGTCCAAAACAAAAATTAGCAAGAGAGTAAAACTACCATTTTGAACGTTTTGATAATCAACTATCGCTTTTCTAAGTCTTTTGGATGCTTCGGTAAGGTTATTTTTCACAGTTTGCTCCGAAAGTCCCACGCGTAAAGCGATCTCACGAATTGATAAATGCTCCCACTTTAGCAAAAGTACCTGCCGCATATTATGCGGCATAATTTCCAATTCATCTTCCAGCATCTTTTCTAGTAGGAGGTAAGTTTCAAGTTCTTCGGGATGATGCTGTACATAATCAAAAATATGTTTGCTCCAATGATCCAGTAGGCTATCTTTTGCTTTATTGGAATTGAAAAAATCTATAATTTTATATTTGAGCATTCCCTTGAGATAAGCAGGAAGGTTCATCTGGATATCGATCGTATGACGCTTTTCCCAAAATTGAACAAACAGTTCTTGAAGAATATCTTCCACATCCTGGGAATCGCGAATACGCCGGGCAGCGTGCTGGTAAAGATCTTTCCAACAATATTGATATAACGCAGCGTACGCAGTAGTATCATCCCGTTCTTTAATAGCCCTTAGCCACTGCTGATATATAATTGGTATTTGATCCATACTAACATCAAAAATAAGGTTGGGATATTAAGTTTTTATTAATAAATGAATAAAGAACGCACAAAAAAAAAGCAAAATAGTTTACCATGAAAACAATACTTTTCAACCCTTAATTATCTCTATCCCGTTGGTCAAATTTCACACGTTGATTTGAGATTTTTCAATCTCATTAAAAATCAATTATTTAAATTATTTGTTTATTCCGATTTTATTCTTATCTTTGCAACGCCTTAGGCAATAGTGCCTATTGTATATAATATTTCATGAACCCATTTTTAGAACTGGGAATCCGTGAGGAAGTTGTTAATGCCATCTCAGAATTAGGTTTCGAAAAACCTTCTGGAATTCAGGAAAAAGCCATTCCTGTTTTATTGACTGGTAACGACGATTTTGTCGGATTAGCCCAAACTGGCACAGGAAAGACCGCGGCATTTGGTCTTCCATTATTAGAGCAATTAGACTTTTCTCAAAAACACCCACAGGCATTAATCCTTTGCCCTACTCGGGAATTATGTTTACAAATCTCAAAAGATTTAGAAAAATTTGCTAAATACGTTAACAACGTACATGTTGTTGCTGTATATGGAGGTGCAAATATCTCAGACCAGCTACGTCAAATTAGACGTGGAGTGCAAATTGTAGTAGCGACCCCAGGTCGTATGTTGGATATCATTGGCAGAAATGCGATTGATTTCTCAAATGTAAAGTATGTTGTATTAGATGAAGCGGACGAGATGCTCAATATGGGCTTCAAAGAAGACATCAACAACATTTTGTCAGAAACCCCTGACGAGAAAAAAACTTGGTTATTTTCGGCAACGATGCCTTCTGAAGTGCGTCGTATTGCAAAGAATTATATGACCGATCCTGTTGAGCTTACTGTAGGTACAAAAAATACGGGTAATGCCAACATTGAACACCATTACTATTTGATCAAAGCAAAAGATAAATATGCGGCGTTCAAACGTATTGTAGATTCAAATCCTGATATCTTTGGTATCGTATTTTGTCGTACAAAAATCGAGACGCAAGACATTGCTGAAGCGTTGATTAAAGATGGTTACAATGCAGACTCGCTGCATGGTGACTTATCTCAACAACAACGTGACAAGGTAATGAAACGTTACCGTGACCGTAGCTTACAACTCTTGATTGCAACAGATGTAGCTGCCCGTGGTATTGATGTTAGTGACGTAACGCACGTAATCAACTTCTCGTTACCGGATGAAACAGAAAACTATACACACCGCTCGGGCCGTACCGCCCGTGCAGGTAAAACTGGTATTTCTCTTTCGTTAGTTAATGTGAAAGAATTGAGTAAAATCCGTCATCTTGAAAAGATCATTGGTAAGCCTTTTGAGAAAAAGCAAGTCCCTCAAGGTGCTGAAGTTTGCGAAAAACAATTATTTTCGATCGTTAAAAAGATTGAAAATGTTGAAGTGAACGATGAACAAATTAGCCCATTCTTGCCAGCAATTATGGAAAATTTGGAATCTCTTTCCAAAGAAGATATCATCAAAAGATTTGCTTCTCTTGAATTCAACCGTTTCTTGGATTATTACAAAAACGCACCAGATTTAAATATCGAAGCGCGTGACGGTTCTCGTGAAGACCGCGGTGATAGACGTGATGGTCGTTCTCGTGAAGGTTCAAAAGGTTACACGCGTTTATTTATGAACTTAGGCTCAGTAGATGAATTCTCTCGTGGAGACATGTTGGGCTTTATCTGTAACAATGCGAACATTTCAGGAAAATCTATTGGTAAAATTGATTTAAAGGGTGTATTTACATTCTTTGAAGTTCAAGATGCTGAAGTTGAGAAAGTATTCCAAGGATTCCAGAACGTAGATTACAACGGTCGTCAAGTACGCATCGAAGTATCTGGTGAAGGAAAAAGTGAAGGCCGTAGCGACCGTGGCGGAAGAAGCCGTGGTGGTGAACGTGGCGGAAGACGTGAAGGTGGATATCGTGGCGGTGATCGCGGTGGAAGACGTGAAGGTGGATATGGTGGCGGCGAGCGCAGCGGAAGACGTGAAGGCGGATTCAGCGGCGAGAGACGTGAGCGTAGCAGCAACAATGGCGCTGGCTTCCGTGATTTCTCTGGAAAACGTAAAGAATCAAAAAGTAAATACTAAGTAAACAGTATTTAAAATAGAGTTTAAAGACTCTGGTATAAAAGCTCATAGCTTGATATACCAGAGTCTTTTTCTGTATACCACCATCTCCTCTTACATACGCATTAATCCATGAATTGAATACGGCGGTCTCTAAAAAAAACGTAAATTAGCTGTATTATAAGAACTGGATTTTCACTATGCCAACAGCAACGAGATTATTTGATTTAGCATATCTTCAATATGATATTGCATCAGACTTTCCTATGTTTTCATTTAAAAAAGATAACAAATGGGTAAAACTGAGCAATACTGAATTTATTGAGCAAGTTAACCAGACATCGAAAGGTCTGATCGCACTAGGGGTGCAACCTGGAGAAAAGGTGGCCTTGATTAGTGAAAACCGTGTCGAATGGAATATACTTGACTTTGCTATCCAACAAATTGGCGCTGTTGTTGTCGCGATTTACCCCAATATTTCGACGTTGGATTATACCTATATTTTCAATCATGCCGAAATTAAAACCTGCATTGTCAGTTCAAAAGAACTCTATACAAAGATATTAACGATAAAAGATGATTGTCCTCAATTAAATGCGATCTACAGCTTCGAAAAAGAAGATGATCTCAACCATTGGAAGGATTTCGTTGCAAGTGGGAAGATTATTACAGATGAAACGCTAAACCAGCTACGTGATCATATAAAACCCGATGCTTTGGCGTCCATCATTTATACCTCTGGAACAACAGGAAACCCAAAAGGCGTTATGTTGTCTCATAAAAATTTATTGGCAGATACTTATAGTAGCGAATATTCCTTTCCTGTTCAACGTGGCGACCGGGCACTCTCCTTTCTTCCAGTTTGCCATGCCTATGAGCGCGTGTTCCAATATGTGTATATGTACAAAGGCTTGACAATCTTCTTTGCTCAATCCATGGATACAATAGGTGAAGACTTTAAATCTGTAAAGCCACATATTTTCTCTGCTGTTCCTCGGGTTTTGGAGAAAGTTTATGAAAAGATTATGGCAACGGGAGAACAGCTAACAGGGATTAAGCGGAAACTATTCTTCTGGTCTATAAACCTCGGCGAAAAATACAAACTCGAGGGGCGCTCATGGTGGTATGATCTTCAGTTGAAAATTGCCCGTAAATTAGTTTTTTCAAAATGGCGCAAGGCCTTCGGTGATGATATCAAGGGAATTGCTTCTGGAAGCGCTGCACTACAGCAAAGGTTAATCCGTCTATACATGGCTGCAGGAATTCCGATCTATGAAGGCTATGGTCTTACTGAAGCCGGACCATGTATCGCCGTAAACTGTTATAGAAGAGGTATGAAAATTGGAACAGTTGGCTTGCCATTAATTCATATCGAAATTAAGCTTGCGCCCGATGGTGAAATATTGACGAAAGGAGAAAATAATATGATCGGTTATTATAAAAATCCGGAGGCTACAGCAGAAGCAATTAAAGATGGTTGGTTGTACACAGGAGACATTGGCGAATGGGTAGATGGCAAATTCCTTAAAATTATCGATCGAAAGAAAGAGATGTTCAAGACCTCTGGAGGAAAATATATTGTTCCTCAGCAGATTGAATCGAAGCTGGTAGAATCTCCATTTATCGAACAGGCCATGGTACTTGGAGAAGGCCGTAAGTTTCCTGCAGCTTTGATTTTTTCCAACTATAAAAATCTCTTAGAATGGTCGAAAACAGCATTTCCCACCCTGGCAGATCTTTCTAGACGAGATTTTCTAAACAGCCCTGAATTGAAGCAGAAAATCGAGTCGGAACTAAACCGTATCAATAAAAATTTTGGAAACTGGGAACAAATCAAAAAATTTGCCATCATCCCTAATGAAATGACGATTGAGACCGGTGAATTGACCCCTACTTTAAAGATGAAAAGAAAAGTTATCCTACAAAAATACGAACGAGAGATCGAGCAAATTTATCAAATCTAGCTTACAAAAAAATCCTTTGTTAAAATACAAAGGATTTTTTATTATCAATAAAGTATGGTGCTACTTTTTAGCAATCCGTTGGCGAATTGCTTCGTAGATCACAACTGCCGCAGAAACTGATACATTTAATGAACTGATTTCACCATACATTGGAATCTTTGCAAGGTTGTCCGCAATACGGATTAGGTCATTGGATACACCGATATCCTCCGCCCCCATAACCACACAGGTAGGGGCCGTATAATCGACATCGTATATACTCGTCGTCGTTTTCTCTGTACTAGCGACTAACTGTACACCAGAATCAATCAAAAATTTACCTACTTTTGAAAGGCTGTCGTGGCGGCAAACAGGGATTTTATAAAGTGCGCCCGCGGATGTTTTTATCGCGTCAGGATTAACTTCAGCAGAGCCTTTTTTGGGAACAATGATCGCATGAACACCCGAACATTCAGCTGTCCGCGCGATAGCGCCTAAATTACGCACGTCTGTTACTCCATCCAACATCAAAAGTAAAGGTGTTTCACCCTTTTCATAAATCTGTGGTAGAAGATCTTCAATATCGTGATAGGTGATTGGCGAAATGACAGCGATTACACCTTGATGGTTTTTACGTGTTATCCGGTTTAACTTCTCGATCGGCACCTGTTGAAAAGCGATATTATGCTCTTTTAGCAAGGCTTTCAATTCTAGAATCAAACTACCACTCAAACCACGCTGTATAAACAATGACTCGATCTCTTTACCGCTATCGATTGCTTCCATAACAGCACGAATACCAAATACCATCTGATTCACCTCACGTCTTTCGCCGTGGTCGCGATCACGTCTCTGAAAATTTCCTTGCATAATAAAAACTAAATATTCTGCTCTTCATAGAAGAGATTGCAAATGTACAAAAATAAACAACAATTAAAGTCTCCGAATTAGCTTAGCCCCAAGTTGAACTCCTTCCGCAACGTATCCAATAGTGGGTTTTTATTGACCATGGCTTGATACTTCTCCTGTGAGGTATAGGGTTTGCGCGAAATAGTGTGCTCCATCATCACCCCCTTTAGATCCAACGAAAAATTCTGGAGCTTCACACGCAGATAATTCAGTACATCGACCTTTGCACTTTGCAATACATCCATCTGAACTCCATTTTCAACATCAATTTCAATCAATACACCATTTAATCGGGGCTGCATGGCCGTCATCATGGTGTATAGGTTAATCTTGTTTTCTGCTTTAAGCTGTTCAGCATAACTGTTCCAAACTGCAATAAATTGATCGAATGAAACCTCACGTTGTTCGCTTCCACGTATCAATTCTGGTTCGTCCCCTTCTTTGGCAACCGTATTGTTATCGTATATGGTATTCAAGTCGGGCAAAGAAGGAATAATTGCCGAAGCGGAAGCCCCCCACCCTCCTTTTTTCACTTTTGGAGGAACATTCGAAACAGGATCCTTTTTCGGTTCGGCCTTTGCGTCCGAAGCCTGATAATTTACAGGGGTAGCTTGTGGAGGTGGCGGCGCAACCTGTTTTTCAATAACAGGAACATTGCTTGATGAAATTATCGGAGGTGTAACGACAGCCGAAGCCCCTTGTTTTGGCTGTGCTGCTATTGGCTCAGGAAGTTTTTTTTTTACTTCCTCGCTGGCCGAAGACATCTGGACGGATCCAAGCTGGCTCAATTTGATCGCATGTGCTATATGGCAGGTCTTGAGAAGTGAAAGTTCGACCTGTAAACGTTGATTTTTACTCGTCTTATAGTTAATTTCACATTGATTGGAAATATTCAATGCTGATAACAAAAATCCCGGAGAAGCCTTTTGAGCTTGCTGCAGATATTTTTGACGAATACTATCACTAACTTCTAGCAATTTTAAAGTTGACGGTTCTTTGGCAACGAGCAAGTTTCTGAAATGCGATGACAGACCTGCAACGAAATGACTGCCATCAAATCCGTGGTTCAAAATTTCATTGAAAAGCAGTAAGGATTGTGCTGCGTCTTCGGTTAAAATAGCATCTGTTAACTTGAAATAATAGTCGTAATCTAAAATATTTAGATTATCAATGACAGCTTGGTAGGTGACATTTTTATTGGAGAAGCTGACGATCTGATCAAACATCGACAGCGCATCTCGAAGCCCACCGTCTGCCTTTTGTGCAATGATATGCAATCCATCCTGATCATAAGCGATACTTTCCCGATCTGCGATACTAGCCAAATGGTTAGCCATATCTTCCACTTTGATGCGGTTAAAATCGAAAATCTGACAACGCGAAAGTATCGTCGGTAAAATCTTATGTTTCTCTGTCGTTGCCAGAATAAATATTGCATAAGAAGGCGGTTCCTCGAGGGTCTTCAAAAATGCATTGAAAGCCGCCTGAGACAACATATGTACCTCATCTATGATATAGATTTTATATTTTCCTGCCTGTGGAGGTATCCGCACTTGCTCAATAAGATTACGGATATCATCGACCGAGTTATTCGATGCAGCATCCAGTTCATGAATACTAAATGAATTACCGTTTTGGAAAGATTTACAGCTGTCGCATTCGCCACATGGCTCAGTACCCTCTAAGATATTTTCACAATTTATTGTTTTAGCTAAAATGCGTGCACAGGTAGTTTTACCCACACCACGAGGACCACAAAACAAAAATGCCTGCGCCAACTGGTTGTTGTGTATCGCATTCTTTAAGGTACCCGTAATGTGTTGCTGACCTACAACCGAATCAAAGGTAATCGGGCGGTATTTACGTGCAGAAACAATAAAATTATCCATTGCACGAAGATACGAATTTTAATACTATTTTTCCACGTCACATTGATTTGCAACTGTAGCGGATAGCTGAAAGCTTTCGTTAAGCTTAAAAAAACCAATTTATGAAGCACTTAAAACACCTATTCTACGCTTTTTTATGTAGTACACTTCTATTTGTAGGCTGTAAAAAAGAAGACAGCTACGACGAACTCACAAGTCTGGCAGCAGCTAAAATCCAACAAGCGGTTAAACTAACCGAAAATATTTCCTGCAGTGATTTAAAGGAATGCCGAGTTGACACGCTTTATTACACCTATGTACCCGTACACCCGAGCTTTGAACAAGCCTATAATAAATTAATTACCGAAGCTGCAGCGCTCAGAGAAAGGGCACAGAAAGTATATAAAGGACCTATTGTTTACGACACCAATGTTTCGCCCAACTATCTTCCTCCTCATTTTGGAATACGTTGCATCGCCGGCAAACTGAAAGTCGCCTCAGCTAGAGATTTGGAACTATCAGAGATCAACCAACGACTGGCAGATCTGCTCCCCAAGCTACAGACCTTTTTTGATGACATTCCCTGCAACGACCCCAGTAAATGGCACATTGCCCCCTTTCGTAAAGACTGCGAGTTTATTTCCATATTGTATACAGACAAAGAGAACTTTGCTGAGTTTGGGAATATGGCAGAACAATATAACCATTTGGACAATGCCAAAAGAACGCTGGATAAAAACTTAAATTGCAGTACGACAAATGACAAACCAGCTAAGGGTGTAATTTGTGAAAATAATAAACCTAAAGTCACCTACTAATCGCGTAATTTATCGAAAAGCTGAGTCTTTAAACTATAGCTTCTTCGCAATTCCTTCGCCCTTGATTCGCCCTTTGTTCGCCGTGCGTCCACTCGCGCTCCACTGATCCCCCACTCTTTCCCCACTGTTTATGTGGGCCCGAGGTGGAGAATCAGTGGGCAGGCAGTGGGGGAACTCCGAAGATGGTACGAATCAGTCCCGAAAAACTAGCGAACAAAGTCTCCCTAACATGCACTGTGTCTTATACTGAAATAGGTTTACATTTACCGAACATCTTACTATATAGATTTTACGATCTATTTTTTTCTACTGGATATGGTTGTCATTGTCTATTTTCTTACTGTTATCGGTTGTCCGTTCTCTTGCTACTGTTTCCCTGGTTTTGCTGCGGAACTTTTTTGTTTCGGGGCTACGTCTTTGAAAGCCTTTGGGAACGTTTTGGCTCTGCCATTGCTGATGTGCCTGCTGGGGGGACATCATGTTGCAGGCCATATGTGGCCTAAAATGATTGTATATATTGACTGCCTTTACCAGCTGCGCAAGAGCCGTTTTGTAGTCCGGAAAGGTTTCAGCCATCCGATATTCGCTTTTTAGGATGCCATTTAGCCTTTCTGCCACGGCATTGTCGTATGGGCTTCCGGATTGCGTCATGCTTATTGCAATCCCATTTTCCTGCAATATATTGACATAATTTGTACTGCAATACTGGATGTGTCTTACACTGAAATAAGTTTACATATACTATCAATTTGCGGTAGGCTAAAAATATTTTCTACAATTTTTTCGAAAAGCAATTACAATTTGTTAAATTTATATTACACTAATGTTATCAAATTGTTAAGAATTGAGATCAAGAAAAATATATCGGGTGTTATTCACCATCATCGTATGGTTGACCTGCGCTTCACAACAGCTGTGGGCGCAACATCATGATTTCGATTTTTATGACGGAAAGGTATCCATTGATGTTCCGACTTCCTTTAACATTCCATTCAAAGACAGCTTGACGATAGCGCATGTACAAAAATTCTATCAAACAGCGGATCAGACAGATTATATACAACTTGTAAACAGTTTGCTTGAATACAAAGATGAACATCATTTGAATGATTGGGTATATTATCAGTTGATTCGCCGTACCGCGCAACAGATTGCTCCGAAAGCTGAAAATTATACACGCTACACGTTATACAAATGGTTTTTAATGTGTAAATCTGGTTATGACGCCCGCTTGGCTGTTGGTAATAATCAAATCATATTTTTCATCCAGAACAAAGAAGATATTTCTGATATTCCATTTTTTGAAATTGACGGCAAGAAATATACCTGTCTAAATTTCCATGACTACGGAAAATTGTTTCAACGAGCTGACACCTACATTCCAGTCAACATAAAGATTCCGGAAGCTATCGAAGATTTCAGTTATAAAATCACAAAATTGCCTGATTTTGTACCCGCAAACTATAAAGAAAAGCAGATCGCGTTCAATTATGGCCATAAAGCCTACCATTTTAACATCAAGTTGAATGACGATATCAGTGACCTTTTTAAAAACTATCCTGGTGTGGATTTTGAAACTTATTTCAATATTCCGCTAAGCAAAGAAACCTATCAATCGCTTATTCCGGCGCTTAAGGACAATTTAAGTGGAAAGAGCCAACAGGAAGGAGTGGATTATTTAATGCGGTTTACCCGGTATGCCTTTTTGTATGAAAATGATGAAGAGAATTTTGGAGCTGAAAAACGTCTTTCGGCTGAACAAACCCTATTAAATAAATACAGTGACTGTGATGATCGGGTAGCCTTATTTTTTTATCTGGTGAAGGAAATTTACAATCTACCCATGATTACCCTGTTATATCCCACACATGTGACGATGGCCGTTCAATTTGAACATCCTATTGGTGACGCTATTTTGTACAATGGAAAATATTATTCGGTCTGTGAGCCTACACCACAAGCGCAAACACTAGATATAGGTCAACTATCTGAGGAGCTTAAAAATCAGTCTTATCAGATTGTCTATCATTATGAGCCCAGATAATATTACTTTTTAAATCGCAGTTCGATATTGGCTTTATAGTATATGATTTAGCTAAAATCAATATTTTGCTGAACAATAAATGATTCTCGACAGCGCTTTTGCGCTTTCTAAAGCTTACTTATAAAATCAAGCACATCAGCATATTTACCATCCGTACGGTTTACGGCTATTGTTACGGTGTTTTCCACGCTTCCAGATCTTACTGTGATTACATAATCCATCCCGTCTACACAACGTGCACACTCTTGGATTTTAGCATCCAATAAGTCGTAAGTTTCGACATATGACGACAGCTTTCTAAAAGTTTCTTCACTGGTTCTATAGCTTTTATCTCTTGCCGTTTGAGGACTTCCATTAGTCTCTGCAGGATACTTTACCGCTGTATTAATTTGATCTACACTGATATTTACAAACTCACCCCAGCCAGAAATTCCTTTTATTTCGACTTTCAGCCCTGTCGTTTCTGAATCAGTTGTATTATCAGATTTCTTACAGCCCAAAAGGAGTAAAATACCCATTAAAACCAAGTAGATCGCATTTTTCATATTTTAAGATTTATTTTATTTCTCTTTACAACGAATTAGCTCATACATATGCTACAAAAAAATCCTGCTCAAGGCAGGATTTTTCTATCTATTTCACTATACAATAACTTTTTTTTAGAAAGAAGCTCCAGTAGCAGCTACTGATGCTGATTTCAGGATGAAGTTTGGCGCTGTTAAACTATATGGGTTAACCAAAAGATTTTTAGCAGCCGCATCATCCAAGAATGTATTGTTATTTGTTGTCAAATACGTTTTTAATAAATCAACGGTAGCAAATGAAGGTATTGAACCATCGGCTATCACAGCCCTTTCTGCCGTAAATGATTGGTAGATATTATTTTTGATCAAAGATGTTTTATCTGTCAATGCATCACCAGTTTCTTTATCACGTATATCAATTCCATAACGCATGTTGATAAAGATTGAGTTAGCAAGGATCATCTTACTTCCTCTTCTCCACAAATTCGCGTACTCATGCTTTGCATCAACCTCTGTATTTCCTGGACCTATCAAAGTCATATTTGAGATTACGGGACGCGTTCTTGGAGAAGAATCAAAAACTTTCTCTGAATTATCGGATTCAATTCCATTTGATTGCCCCGCTTGATCCGCTAATTTCGGATCTCTAAGACCTACTAAGAATTGAAGTTTTCCTGAGTAACCATTATCGAAATCAAAGATATCATCGATATTTGCTGTAGAAACAAGGTGCTTAGCATTTACTGTACCGCCAAACCACTCAAAAGAATCATCACCAGAATAGGCCACTTGAACATATTCAACGGTTGTCTTAGAACCAACTGAACCAAACGTAACTCCGTTAATTTCATTATTGGTCGTATAAGCGATACCAGGAAATTCTACACGTACATATTTAAGAACACCTGAGTTATCGTCCGCAGCAGTCCCACCGTGGTTTCCGTATGGAGCTGTCAAGCCACCTTCGATCAGCCCCGTGCCGCCAGGGATATTGTTAGGAGCTTTACCTAAGATAATTATCCCACCCCAATCGCCGGGAGCTCTTGTACCAGCCGGTTGATTTGAAGTAAATACAATTGGCTTTGCTGCAGTTCCTTCAGCATTTATTTTACCACCCATAGTGACAACCAGCGTTGCTTTGGTATTTTTATCGCCTCTAATAACTGTTCCTGCAGGAATTGTTAATGTAACACCACTTTTAATATATACAAAACCTTTCAACAAATATGTTTTTGAAGCGTCTAAAGTTCTGTCCGTAGCTATTTCACCTGAAAGCTCTTCTGTAGCAGTAGAATATGCCGTTTTGTTTGGCTCATAATTAACCCATCCAGATGTCCAGTCAGTAGTACCGAACGCTCCTTTGTAGGCTACCTTCTCAAAGAATGAATCTGCAAGTGATTCATTTGAATCACCAGGTTTAACAGGAGGATCTATTACTGCAGGATCACTCTTGCTACAGCTTGCAAATGCAGTCAATCCTGCTGCTAAAACAGCTAAAAGATTTAAGTTTAAATTCGTTTTCATTTTCATGTTTTATTTATACAAAAAGAATAATTTAATTTAACGATACAATTAACACTATGTTAAGGATTTATGAATTAACAATATACTACCAAAATTTATAAGAAAGAGTAAGAGAAACAGTTGATCCATATTGCTCCGCTCTATTGATATTATCTGTGTTTTTATTGAATGCTGCGTTCGGATCTGATCCTTTTGGCTTTTGATAGAAATAGGCTTTATTGTTTAAAATATCACTGTAGTTTAATTTTACTTCGGCCCTAGAGTTCGCAAATTTTTGCGCCAGCTGCAAATCAAGAATATTCCTAGAATATTCGTAAATATCAGGATCTTCCGCATTACCAATTGCCCATATTCTTGGTCCTACTCTATTATATAATAGTGTAATCGCTGTAGTATTTGGATTTTTGGTCGTATATGACAGTCCAGCATTGATTAAATAGGGCGATTGTCCTTGTAATTTTCGTTTACCGGTCGAGTTTACAGTAGTTGGAACGATAACTTTCGAATATATATATGACCCGTTAGCGTTGATAACAAAATTATCCAATCGCTCATCAATAAATTTCAGATTCTTACGTATCTCAGCTTCCACACCAAATACATCTGCCGATTTTGAATTGGTATAATTGAATGAACGGCCCGAATTACCTAATTGTAATGCTTGCTCGATCGGGTTTTCAAAATACTTATAAAATGCCCCTATCGATAGTACTTCTCCAGCAGTCGGATAATATGCATACCCCAAATCAAAATTTGACGTCTTCGATTGTTTCAGATTAGGATTTCCTCTAACATTCATATTCTTATTAAAGTCATAAAATGGAAAGGGAGCCATCTCTCTAAACTCTTGTCTACCTACTGTCTGTGACGCCGCAAAACGAAAACTCTGTTTGCTATCCAAATTATAGATCAAATTCAGTGATGGTAATAAAGAGATTGTCGTTGTATCAACACCTACTGGATTACCATTGTCTTCACTATTCAACTTTAGATTGTATGATTCAAGACGAGCGCCTGCTATTACCCTTAATTTCTCCATTACAATTCCATCATACATCAAATAACCAGCATTCAAAAATGCTTTCGCATCATAATGATCACCACCATTAGTTATTTCATTCAGTATAAATCCATTTGGACGAATATTAGCTTGATCAAAAATTTTATCTTGTGGAAGTTTTAGTAAGCTCGCGTCGAAGTTTCCATTTCGAATAAATCCAATCACCCTGGCATTAAAATTTCTGTCACGTAACTGGTTGAAATAGCCTGCTTTCAATTTGTCATTTTCCGAGAACAAACGTATTGGCAAGGTCAAATTTAAAGCTCCTCCGTAAGAATTCTCAGTCATTGTAGAGTTGAAATTACCAGCCCTGTCCGCTGTGGAGGAACTTGTAGCTGAAATTGATGCAATACCATCTTTAGAATATTCCATACGTTTGTAACCAGGTTCATCTCTATCTGTACGTCCGTAATTCAATGACCAATCTAATTTCAATTTACTCTTCTCTAAAAGAACATGCTCACCAGACAACTGATTGGTTAAAATAGAACGTTGCAATAAATAATCCCCTGTACGATAAAATTCACTACCAGAATCATCTTTCCCTTCTCGGAATGTAAATTGATTCTCTAAGATCCTATTGTATAAATTTTTAAATGAAATCTTATTTGATTTCCAAGAATATGAGAAATTTGCAAGAGCACCTAAATTTGTATTGTAACTATATTGATCATCATGGAATACTTCCGGCAATGATTGCCCAACATACGCTTTTTGATCGGCTTCTCTTTTTCGTTGGTCATAGCGATAAGTCAAGGAAAGAATAGTTCCGAATTTAGAATCATCTTTGAAATTTTTAGTAGAACCGTAGTTTAACTGAAAATTCGGAGTGAGTGTTGATTTCTTCGTATCATATCCCCAATTGTTTTTAAATAATTTAGAATACTCAAAAATTTCATTTGAATTATTTTGTAAAGCTTGAAAATCTTTTGTTGAAGGGAAACTCTTAGGAATTTCACGATCACTGCTCGCAAAACCAAAAACTTCGCCTCCAGCTCTTTTTGCTGAAGTGAAATTTTTAAATGTAGATTGCGTGTTATAAGATGTTCCAATTGATGCATCAAGGAAATTTTTCTCCGGAAAATCTTTCGTATTCACCTGAACCACACCCCCAGAGAAATCAGCAGGAATATCTGGTGTTGCAGTTTTGTTGATAATGATCGATTCAATTAAATTCGAAGGAATAATATCAAATGAAAATGCACGTTTATCTACTTCGGTATTAGGTAAAATCGCATTATTCAACATAGCTGAATTATAGCGATCGCTCAACCCTCTTACAATAACATATTTATTATCTTGAATACTAGCACCACTTACGCGCTTAATCGCCTCAGAAGTATTTCTATCTGGGCTTCTCTTAATTTGTTCAGTCGAAATACCACTGGAAATTCTAGCACTATTCTTTTGTTGCGAGTACAAAGCATTGATCGACTCTCTTTTAAAAGTTCCTGTTACGACAACCTGATCCAATACTGTTCCCCCAGTATTATCAAGTACTACATCTAGTGTCGTAACATCTTTATCTTTTATCTCTACATCTGTAATTTGCTTAGTAGCAAATCCTACATAGCTAAATTCTAATGTATACTTACCCGCAGGTACTGCGGGAATATTATAATTACCAGTCACATCCGAACTTCCCACTCTCGCCGTCCCGAGCACCTTAACTGTCACCCCTGTAATTGTTTCACCTGTTTTGACATTTGTTACTTTACCCGCCACCTTTCCACTGCCCTGTGCATAAACTGTTGTTGACGCAGCTACTGCTAGCGTTACGACAGCAGCGATTCTTTTAAGTTGTAATTGTGGTTCCAATTTATTTGTTTTTTGTTTCTGCAAATCTATTAGCAGAATATTAGGTTAACATTAACAACAAATTACCATTACATCAATCCGCTGTTAATTTAATGTTACCTATCGTTGTTATTTTTCGATTTTCAGTAAAAAAGAGCTTTTATAGCGAATTAGCATCATATTTGAGCCTGTAATAGGGAAATGATATTAATGAAGTGTAAGTAAATTATTAAGCACTTCATTTATTAACACAATTGGTTCTTTTTATCCTTGGCATCGTTGTACAGCCCCTAGCGAGTTCACCTAAAGATCGATGATACAATAGGATAACCAATAGATCAGTAGCCTTTCCATCGAAAATACTAAGCCCGCTAATACGAATTGCTTTTTATATGCAATATAATTGCAATTATATTGCATATAAAAAGCAATTTATCTAAGTTTGAATATATTTCAATATCTGATTCCCATGAACACTCCAATCGTATCGACTACACAGTTATCATTCCAGTATCCAAATTCAGCACCAATTGAATTTCCAGATATTTACATCGAAAAAGGTCAACATACACTATTGTTAGGCGATTCAGGTTCTGGAAAAACAACACTATTAAATATGCTAGGTGGTTTGTCACGACCAGAAACAGGTCAGGTCAACATATATAGTCAAAATTTATCGTTGTTATCCAACAGCAAACTGGATCAGTTCAGGTCTCAATATATTGGTTTCATATTTCAAGAGGCCCACCTCCTAAAAAATTTAACGTTAGTTGAAAATATCAAATTGGCGCAGTCTTTAGCCGGAAAAAAAGTAGATATAAGCGCTATTGAACTCATCCTAAAACAGCTGCAATTAGATCAAAAAAGTAATGCCTACCCAAACGAATTGAGTCGTGGACAGCTGCAACGTGCCGCTATAGCGCGCAGCATTATCAATAAGCCAGCCCTATTGATTGCGGATGAACCGACAGCTGCATTGGACGACAACAATACCCATAGGGTATTAGAACTCCTATTATCGATAGCTGAAACTGCTGGATCGACCCTACTGATAACTACGCACGACAAGAGAATAAAAGATCAATTCTCCAAAATGTACCTTTTAAAATAATTTTTTGCTTTATTTACGCGTCACCCTTTAGATATTAAAATTTGCTATGAACACGATACAATTGGTTTGGAAAAATTTAAGTAGACAGTTTGGCTCGGCCTTTCTAAGCATCTTGCTAACGGCATTTGGAATTTCAATCCTTGCCGTGCTTTCAATTACTGGAGAATCTTTTGAAAAGCAGCTTGACAATAACAGCAAAAATATTGATTTAGTCGTTGGTGCTAAAGGGAGTCCGCTGCAATTGATCTTATCGAGTGTTTATCACATCGACAATCCAACAGGTAACATTCCATTGGACGAACTGGACCCATTACGCCAAAATCCGCTTGTGCAGCTAGCAGTTCCGTTATCGCTAGGTGATAACTTCAAAGGGCATCGCATCGTTGGAACCGATTCCTCTTTCCTATCCATCTATGAGACTTCTATTCGTGAAGGCCGCATTTGGCAAAATAATTTTGAAGTAGTCATTGGTGACCAGGTTGCAAAAAAACAGCAACTGAAAATCGGTGATCAAATACATAGTTCGCACGGCTTGAGCAAAGATGGCCATCATCATGATGAACATCCTTTTACTATTGTCGGCATTTTAAAGCACAATAACAATGTTACTGATAACCTGATATTAACCAACTTAGAGAGTGTCTGGGATGTCCATGGAATCGCACACGCACATGATCACGAAGAAACTGCACTACAAAAAGAACTCCGTGAACGCGAAGAAGATAGGGAGGAAACCGTCAAAGCCCACCTCCACCATCATGGTGAAGATTTAGAAGAAAACTCTAACGCAGCTTTAGGAACCAGCGGAAAAGATCATCACGACCACGATCACGATGAGCAAGACCAACACGAAGAGGAAAGTATAATTGTAAAATCTATTGGCGCAGATATGGTGAAGCAAAATGGACTGGAAATAACTGCTATTTTAATTAAATATCAATCCCCCGCAGCTATCGGTATATTACCTAAAATGATCGACCAACAAACGGATATGCAAGCTGCTTCTCCAGCGATGGAAAGTACTCGTTTGTTTTCACTGTTAGGAGTAGGAATGGATTCTCTAGCTATCCTAGCGTATGTGATCATGCTCATTGCGGGCCTGAGTGTATTTATTAATCTCTACAATGCGTTGAAACAACGTAAATATGATCTAGCCATTATGCGTACACTCGGAGCCTCTAAAGGAAAGTTATTCAACATTGTTTTATTAGAAGGCCTGACAATAACAATCATTGGTGGATTGGTGGGACTTTTATTGGCACATTTGGCCTTATACTATATCAGCAACCAAACGAGCCAGAGTGCCGACTTTATCGAAGCTTTTAGGCTACATCCAAAAGAATTGGTATTTTTGTCTGTCGCTTGTCTAATTGGTGTGCTCGCAGCGTTAATTCCTGCTGTGAAAGCGTATCGGACAAGTATAGCCGGTACTTTGTCAAACAAATAGAATAATGGCAATTGAACTAAAATGAAAAATAGGGGTACAGAGCTGGTAACTCCTGGTATTGCAATAAAAAAATAGCGATACGATATATGTAATATTAACCGCGATGAAGCTATCAGATGTATTCATCAAACAGCACAAATCGGATAGCTTCATCCCAACAAGAAAAAATTAAACAGATGAAAAAACTTATCACTGCATTCTGCTTCATATTCTTCGGCATCATACAGTTACAGGCACAGATTGGCAGCAATCCGGATATTCCCGACCATACGCCCATGATGAACAAAACGTGGGAAGCGATTGATAAAATGGCCTACAAAGTCACGTATAACGGCGCAAAGAAAGTGTATACTCCTTTCTATCCGAAGGAACTTAAAGCACTTGAAAATAAAATAGTAGAACTGCCAGGTTACATGGTTCCGCTTCATAGTGGCCGTAATCATAAAAACTTTATGATGTCTGTACTGCCAGTTATGCAATGTCAATTCTGTGGCTCTAATGGTATCCCTCCTATGGTCGAAGTAACCCTAAAAGGTAGTGCAATTAAGTTCTCAGAAGATCCGATTAAATTAAAAGGAAAGATGATCTTTACCAAGGATCCGTTGAAAGGAAATGCTGAAATTCAGATTGTAGATGCTGAACCGATAAAGTAAACTAGCGGTTACTACTACACAATTGAAAAATGGACTTTACAAAGCTATCAAAGTCCATTTAATGGATCAGGATCCTCTATTATTTTTACTGTCTATTCAGTAAGGAAACTTCCATACAGGCCGCTAAAGCAGCGGTTTCGGTCCTCAAACGCGACTCTCCCAGCGAGATTGGATGAAAACCCATCTGTATCGCCAGCTTTATTTCCTCGTCCGAAAAATCACCTTCTGGACCGATAAGGATAATATAATGTTTGGCTGGCTCAAAAATTTGGTTTAAATACTTCTTTTCCGCATCCACACAATGTGCAATCGCTTTTTGTACGCCTTCAGTTGGAATATTTTTCAAAAACTGTTTAAACGAAACAGCAGCATTAAGTTTGGGTAGATAAGCTTTCAACGATTGTTTCATCGCTGCAACAACCACCTTGTTTAAGCGATCTAATTTAACCTCTTTTCGCTCAGAATGCTCGCAAATAAGGGGCGTGATTTCCTGAATCCCTACCTCCGTTGCCTTCTCTAAAAACCATTCGATACGATCGATATTCTTTGTTGGCCCCACCGCAATATGCAGATGGTAGCGAGGATGTTGAAAGTCCTCCTCCACATTTAAAATAGCAAGAACTGTGCGTTTAGGATGTGGGTCAATAATTTGAGCTTCGTACAAACCTCCGCGACCATCTATAAGATGTAAACGATCTCCGGAATCCATACGAAGCACACGAATAGCGTGCTTACTTTCTTCCTCACTAAGGATAAAATTTTCTGATGAAGGATTTAAATCCGGTGTAAAAAATAACTGCATTTGCTACTCGCTACTATTTATTCTTCGGTATCATCTTCAGCAGACTCGACCAATTCCAATTTGACAAATTCGATATTCTGCTGCGCTTTTCGAATGATGGTGAATATGTAACCATACTCTTCTTTCCGCTCGCCGACTTCCGGTATCTTATCGAAGATTTCACTCACAAGACCAGACATCGTATCGTAATCCTGACTCTCAGGTAACTCTATTGGAAGAAACTCATTCACATCATGAATACTGGCTCCAGCATCCACCATATACTCTGTTTCGGAAATACGCTCCACAACCGGAGTTTCTTCATCGTATTCATCCTGGATTTCACCCACCAACTCCTCTACGATATCTTCCAATGTAACCATACCTGCCGTTCCACCAAATTCATCCAATACGATCGCCAACTGAATCCGCTTCAGCTGAAATTCAGCCATCAAATCATTGATCTTCTTCGTTTCAGGAATAAAATAGGGTTTGCGCATAATATTTTTCATGACAACCTCTTTTCCTTTCGCTAAAAGCGGTAGAATATCTTTTGTATGAACAATACCCACGATTTGGTCAATATTATCATCATAGATTGGAAGACGGGAGTACCCTTCTTCCGTCATCGTTTCAATCAGTTCAGAAGCATCAGCGGTCACTTCCACCGCCACAATTCTAGTACGCGGTACCATAATATTCTTAACGATACGTTCGTTAAAATCGAATACGTTTTTAATCAATTCGTGCTCGGAAATATCCAAAGCACCAGATTCTTTACCTTTATCTAAAAGATACTGTAATTCTTCCGACGAGTGGGCAGATTCTCCTTTGGTAACTTCAAATCCCAAAATCTTTAACAGGAAATTAGCAAAACCGTTTAAAACCCAAATAATTGGTCGAAAGATAAAGTAGAAAAATTGCAGCGGAACCGCAATTTTCATCGTTGTTGCAACAGGTTTTTGAATCGCTATCGATTTAGGAGCAAGCTCTCCAAATACAATGTGTAATACAGTAATAATCGAAAAAGCCAATACATGTCCTGCATTGGTAGCAATCGACCCAGTCAATTCAACACCGAAAAAACCCAGTGCACCCTGCACAATTTGGGTCATTACAGCCTCGCCGACCCAGCCCAAAGCTAATGACGAGAGTGTAATACCCAATTGTGTAGCGGCCAAATAACCATCCAAATGTTCCGTTATACTCTTGGCTATGGTAGCAACTTTGCTACCTGTTTTTGCCTGAACTTCAATTTGGGAGACTCGGACCTTGACAATAGCAAACTCTGCGGCGACAAAAAAGCCGTTTGCAAGTACTAAAAACAATGTCCAAAATAAATCGAGCGCCATGCTGGGGGTTATTTGTTAACAAATTCTGTTTTGTACAATTCGATAGCCTCAATCAAGATTCTTTGCGCTTCATCACGTCCCTTCACACCCTCAACAACGACATGCTTCTTTTCAAGCGCTTTATAACTCTCAAAGAATTGTACAATTTCTTTCATTGTATGCGGAGGCAACTGATCAATATCTTTAATGTAATTAAAAATAGGATCATTTTTAGCTACCGCAATAATTTTATCATCTTGCTCTCCACCATCTACCATATTCATTACGCCAATAACCTGTGCCTCAACTAATGTCAATGGTAAAATATCCACCGAACAGATGACCAAAATATCCAACGGATCTTTGTCATCGCAATAAGTTTGTGGGATAAAACCATAATTGGCAGGATAAACGACAGAAGAACTCATCACTCTGTCCAAAAGCAACAAACCAGTTTCTTTGTCTAATTCATACTTTCCTTTGGATCCGTTTGTAATCTCAATGATAGCATTTACGGCATTTGGCACATTCTCACCTGGAGAAACCATGTGCCAAGGATTTTGTTTACTCATTTTTTATTTACTGTATATTTTGTTTGTTTCTTTTATCCTTAATACGTTTTTTCAATAACGTTATGGCAATTGGCAAAAATGCAATGACAATCATACCAACTATCACATATTCTACATAATGAATAATACCAGGGAATTCGATACCTAGGAAATAACCTGAAAGCGTCAAAACTACCACCCAGATGGCAGCCCCTGAAACATTATATAGCACAAATTTTTTAAAATCTAATTTTACGACACCGGCAAAGATAGGCGCAAAAGTACGAACTATTGGAACAAATCTTCCTATAATTAAAGCGGTTCCACCATATTTGTGGTAAAATTCCTCAGCCATGACCACATATTTGCGCTTAAAGATGAAACTATCCTTTCGCTTAAATAACATCGGTCCCGCTCGATAGCCAAACCAATATCCTGTAAAATTACCTAATACCCCAGCGGTAAACAAGCCCAAACAAAGCGTGAATATATTCACGTCAATTTTATTCAGCGCGCAGAATAATCCAGCAAGAAATAATAAATAATCACCAGGTAGAAAAAATCCAAAAAATAGACCAGTCTCAGCAAATACAATGAGGATAACTAAATAAAACCCTCCTGAACTCAATAGCTCCTCTGGGTTCAATAATTGTTGAAATGACAACAAAAGTTCATGCATAACCTTTAGTAAAAATCAATGTTGCGTTCATTATTTAGAACAAATCCCACGCTTATTTCTGCACAATTTTGAAACAACAAAGTACAAATATAGCATTCTTCTAAAAAACCAACGTAAATCAAGTGTAATATAATCTTTCTAATTATTGATTTTGAGCAGTTATACTCACGATAGACTCGCGGATAGTGGTCGCAATCTGATGGAGTTCGTCCTCAGTTAAGCTCAATTTAGGTCCAGCAAAGTTTAAATCACTAATTTTATTAATAGGAACCAAATGTATGTGTGCATGAGCTACCTCTAAACCCACGACAGCTACACCAACTTTTACACATGGAATTACTTTTTTAATACCTTGAGCAACAATCTTAGCAAAGACCCAAAGCGCCATGTATTCGTCATCTTCGATATCAAAAATGTAATCTGTCTCTTTCTTGGGTATCACTAATACATGCCCTTTAGCTAATGGGCTGATATCCAAAAAAGCTAGAAAATCATTACTCTCAGCAACTTTGTAAGCTGGGATCTCTCCGGAAACGATTTTTGAAAAAATTGTCGACATATTATTCTAATCTTGGAATAAATCTTTTTAAAAAACAATCAGCAAACAACAGACTTAATCTACTAAGCCCTTGGTATGTCGGCGATTAAAGAAATCTAACTACCGCTTTTTCACACCCTGTAATTCCACTGTTCAACAAATATAAACAAAAAAGGTCGCGATTGCTACATCACGACCTTCTTAATATAAAGTTAATTTGTAGATGTGCGGTTATGGCATACCGCACATAACCGACATATATTACCTTGAAATATCTACGATTTCGAATTCAATTTTACCCGCTGGTACTTCTATAACAGCTGTATCGCCTTTAGATTTACCCAACAAACCTTGGGCAATAGGAGATTTAACAGAAATCTTACCTGACTTCAGATCTGCCTCTGACTCTGCGACCAATTGATAAGTCATTTCAGCACCATTCTTTTTGTTCTTTATCTTAACAATCGATAAGGCCAAAACTTTAGATGTATCCAATTTGGACTCATCAATTAAACGTGCCGTAGCCAATGTATTCTCTAAATTGGCAATTTTAGCCTCATGAAGCCCCTGAGCCTCTTTGGCCGCATCATACTCTGCATTTTCAGACAAATCCCCCTTGTCTCTTGCCTCTGCAATAGCATTGGCAATTTTTGATCTTCCTTCCGTCTTCAGATAAGCCAATTCCTCTTTAAGCTTACGCAATCCTTCTTCCGTAAAATAAGTTACTTCTGCCATAATTTTATTTTTTTTTCTTATTTTATACTTTTTAAAAAAGAAACAAGACCATATTTCCCTCTTCGGGAAACATGGTCTTGTTTCGAATCTATACGAAGATAATAATTGTTTTTAACAAAACAAACTCTTACCCGCTAATTATAATCAAATCTCCTCCTCGTCAACAAATTTATAGCCGAGTCCACGCACAGTCTGTAGATAATGTGGCTTGTCCGGATTTGTCTCGATCTTTTTCCGTAAACGAACCACATGCATATCTAAAGTACGCGTGTTGACATTTGAGCTATACCCCCACACAACCTCCATTAATTCTTCACGTGTAATCTCCCGCCCTAAATTCTGTAGGAAATGAAGTAAAATGCGGTTTTCCAAAATGGTCAATTCAACTTTCCTTCCGTCACGTATCAAGGAATGAATATTCGGATGATGTTCCGTCTGACCAAACTTGTACACTTCGGGACTGTTTTTCGGTAAGAAAAATTTCACCTTGTTATCGATCATCGCAATAAGCACATCCATATTGAAAGGCTTACTAATGTAATCAGTCACGCCAAAACTGTAAGCTTCAATTTTGTCCACATCTTGAGATTTAGCTGTCATCATGATGATAATATTCTCAAACCCCGCTTTGCGCACATCTTCACAGATCTCGTTGCCTTCTTTTCCTGGAAGCATCCAGTCCAGCAAAACAACATCGGGCCTTTTTTCCAAAATCAAACTTTCAGCTTCATTCCCATTTCCGCTTTGAATGACCTGATAGCCTTCGGATTCCAATCGATGTTTTACCAAGAACCGTAAGTTCTCATCATCTTCAATAACAGCAACAGTGATGTCTTTATTCATAAGTAAATAATTTGTCTTTTAAATGTCTTATGTAATATCCAGTTTATAACGATAAGTTTTCATGCTTTCTAAACATGGATATTTCATATTTAAATTTATTTTTTAAACCGGAAATACCAAGGTAAAGGTGGTTCCCTGTCCCAATTGGCTTTTTACTGTAATATCACCGCCTATAAATTCAGTAATCTCTTTACAGAAAGCCAATCCCAAACCAATACTTCCTTGCTGATTATATTGACTTTTTATTCTATAAAACTTTTTGAAGATGTTGTTAAACTCCGCCTTCTCTATTCCTATTCCTTCATCCTTAAAAGTGATAACAAAATTCTTCTTATTTTGTTGTATCGCAATATCCAATATTTTATGCCCCGCTTTAGAATATTTATAGGCATTATCAATCATATTTTGAAACACACTACTTAATAACACCGGATCAGCAAGCATTGATGTCCTTACATCAATTTTTGTGCTAATCTTGAAATCTGGATATTTTATTCTTGACGAAGCTACTAGATTTTCCGTAAACATCTTCAAGTCAACCTCTTCTTTATTTAATTTTATCGTTTTATTTTCGATCTGGCTAAAAGATAATAGCTTATTCATCAAGTTATTTAAACGATCTGCCTCCTGATCCAGTATATTTCCATACATTTTACGTTCTTCATCAGAGAGCACCTGCGCACTCTTAATGTTATTTCCAGCAATCTTAATCACACTCACTGGTGTCTTAAACTCGTGGGTAAGATTATTGATGAAATCGTATTGCAATTTAAAAAGTCTTCCGTTAATTTCTAAATTTCTATAAATTAAATATAGTATAGCAATTAAAATGATGTAAATCAACGATACGCCACCTAAAACAGGCCAAAAACTACGATTTATTTCTTTGGAAAGAAAGTTCTTGCTCGATCTAAAAAGGAGCTTATAGTCGGCCAGTGCTCCAGGTAAAGGCATCTCTGTTGAAATCTCGTCATTTTCAGGTGTGATAGGTGCACCTACCAAAGGAACAATCTCCACTTTCTCATAAAGATTAGAATAGCTATTTTTCACCTCCAGGAACATTGGATCGATCTGAAAATTAAACATATCCTGTTCGTAGCCAACGGTATGATCCAAATTACCTTCCATAATTGACTTATAGACAATTAAATCGTTGACCCTCGGAATATTGAGATAGGTAATCTGACCAGGTCTTATGGTATAAAAAACTTTTAAGATATCTTTATCAGAAAGTTTGGCATTCGGTTGCAATTTATCAATATACGTTGCCAACTTTACGCCGATATTATTGATCTCTTCAGAATGTAACCCCATTTGACCGCGATCTCGTATGGTATTTTTATGCAGCCCAGATCTGGAAACAGTAAAAAAAGTAATCGTTTTCGGTTGAATTCTGAGGTTATTAACGATAAAGCCATAATTTAAATTATGATCATTATTGAATTGTAAATCAAAAAAACCAATCTCTCTGACAAACGGATAAGAACTTAATATGCTGTAAGCATATTTACCCGCCTGAACAGAGTCCAAAAAACCTTGATAAAAAGAAACTTCAGGAATTCTATTTTGAAAAAAATCATTGAAAGGAACCAAAGTCTGATCAAATATCTCCGATTTTCTATTCGTAAATTCGTTTTTGATATGCGATTCTGTATAGCTACGAGAAAGAAATAAGGCAAATATATACAAGCCACTGATTACGATGAAAAACATCAACAGTAATCCGTAGTTCTTTCGATAGCTATATTTCTCTGCTTTCATAATCGCCAGCCTTTAGTCCACAAGATTTTTCGCCAAAAATCGCTCCAACTCATTATAATAACCAAAGACATTCTCATCGCGCTTAAAAGTTCTATCTTCATCCTCTTTCAGGATGTATTGCACTGGAATGTTATTATTCTTTAATTTCTGTACAAATTGATTTGCATCTGTCACCGAACTAAACCTGTCCTTTCCTCCTTGTACCAATAGTACCGGTATCTTTACTTTGTCTGAATGAAAGACGGGTGATATATTTTTGAATAATTCAGCCTCCCGGATCGGATTTCCAACGATTTGATACATTTTCTGTACATAAGATTTAAAATAGGGCGGTATATCTCTGAAGTACGTAAATAGATTGGTATAACCCGAATAAGACACGGCGCATTTATATAAATCAGAATTAAAGCAAGCGGCATGCAACGCCGAATAACCTCCAAAACCTTTCCCTACGATAGCGACACGTTCGCGATCAGCAATCCCCTCCTTAATTAACCATTTCACCCCATCGGTAATATCATCCTGAATCTTCCCCCCCCATTCTTTAAATCCAGCAGTCCAAAACTTCTTACCGAAACCTGTGGATCCCCTATAGTTCATTTGAAAAACCAAATAGCCCCTATTCGCTAAAAACTGTGCCTCATTATCGAAGCCCCAAACTTCACGTCCGTTAGGCCCATCATGAGGAAGGACAACCATAGGCAGGTTTTTGCGATTGGAATGTATAGGATAAGTTAAATAACCCGAAATCTGAATACCGTCTCTAGCAGTATAAGTGATATATTCATTTGGAGAGAGCTCCTTATCTTTTAAATCAGAATTATTATCCGCTAACTTTGTCAACTTTTGTGTCGAAAAATCATAAAAGTAAATCCCTCCAGGGTTGACATCGGTGTAGGTTTTAATGATAATCTTATTGCCTGAACTGTCAGTACTCAATACCTGATATTCAAAGCCATCAATCTGCTTCGCTAATTGATCGTACTTTTGTTTGGTAGTCTCATCAAAGAAATGTCTGTGCTGTCTCGAAGTGGTATAATTTACAAACAACAGCTTATTCTGTTCAGTAAAATATCCCCCAGAGCTCACGTCAACATCCTTGTGGCTAAAAAGTTCACCTAATTCTTTGTGATTTGCCAAATCATAGCTTATCAAAGCCAGTTTATCGCGGTCGACATTCGATAACGCATAGATGATAGCATTCGAATTATCCTTATAACCCAATGGTATAAAACTACTTTCAACATCACAGCGTATAATCTCCTTAAATGGTTCGTTATCGGAGCTTCGGTACAGTACCGATTGTTGAACAGAATCGTTGGCTACAGCCATTCGTACCTGACCATCATTAGATACCACCCAAGAACTCATATTTCCTGGATTTTGCAAAATCAACTCCCGGGGTCTTCCGTCTAAATAAATCCGATAAAGATCAAAAAATGAAGAATCTCGATCATTCATCGCCCCTATAAAACTATTGCCCCCGGTAGTCATGGCATGAATCCATCGAAACCGACCACGAATCGGCTTGATCAATGGCCAAATCTTCTCTGTATTGATATCGACCGCATACAAACGTAAACTGTCCTGTGCGGATTGCTCTGTCAAAAACGAAATTTTAGAGTTATCGTTCCATGCAAAAGATTTTACATTAATATCATTTTGATAAGTAAGCTGCTTCGAGCTATCCTGATGAATCAAATCTATCAAGTAAATATTTTTGCAATGATTGTCGAGACCGATATAGGCTATAAAGCGACCATTTGGAGAAATCTTAAAGTTTGATTTTTCAGGCTTAGAAAAAAATTGATTTATTGGAATAGGCTCAACATTATGGTGTTGACACCCCAACATGATCATGGTGGAAAAAAGTAAACCTATCCAAAATTTCATCCTCATAATCCCAAATGCATCCTTATCATATATTCCAAATATTGCAATTAAATACGAATTTTCATTCAATGCAACCTTATTTTTACAAGATATACCAATTAAATGTAATTTTCAAACTTCTCGCGCTTCCTCCGCTAAGAATCTTTTTTATAGTAGAAAAATAGCGTATTTTTGTCTATGTTTTTATACAATGTCTCTGTTATAGCAGAAGAAACAATCCATCAGGAGGTTGTTTCATGGATTCAGGATAATATCGTGCAATCCCAAAAATTTGAAGTGCATTTTCTGGAAATGCTTCAGTCTCCACACGAAGGTATGACCTACTGTATACAGGTTGTACTCCCAACAGAAGAACACATAGTAAACTTCCAGCAAGTGCATCTCATCCCATTGCAACACCTTATTTCGGAAGTATATAAAGACAAGGTTTTCCTTTTCGATAGTACGATGAAATACCTAAAAAAATAAAAGAGCTCTTGCGAGCTCTTTTATTTTTTTTCTTCGTTAACACCATGACCATCTTCACCGAGGTTCGCTTCATTCCTTTCACGTATCTCCAGCTCCAATTCATATCTCGGGTCATAACTAATTTTTGGCGTTAAAAAATGAAGCAAAATTAAGCGCGCATATCTAAAATTAAAAGGTGCAAAGATCAAAATGGTTACCGCAAGGCCAATCAGATAAAACCAGGGAGATTCGCTTCCTGTCAGAATTGCAATAGCAACCGATACAGTAACAATCTCAGCGACTGATAAAGCATAGCTCACATACATTGCAGCATAAAAATAACCAGGCTCGACCTCGTATTTAACACCACAATAGGGGCATATATCATTCATGTGCTGCTTGCGCAAGCTGTATACCTTTCCTACAAATACATCACCAATATGACACTTAGGACATTTGGAATGTATCATTGCATGGAATTTAGATGTAGGCATTAAAAATCTATTTTATTTCGTTTAAAAATTTTTTTGTTACAGGATTCTTCTTGCGGTATTTTTTATACCATAAATAGCCAAGTCCTGCAGCTGCCAGATAAGGTATGACCAGCAGAAACAAAATACCATCATTCAGCCCCTTTCCTTGCATATTTCCTTCCTTCGTTCCGTTCTCAGCGTTCAACGTACACATGGCACATTGTCCATAAGAAACAGATGCAGCTGAGCAGCTTAAGGTAAATATCAGGAGTAAATATTTAAACCATTTCATAGTACAAAGATACTGAAATTTTAACCACTACCCCGCCAAAGATTCAAATTTATCCCAAAAGCCATCTTTAGGCAATGAAGCAACCAATTCCATCTTATCTTTCTTGATTGGATGCGTAAACGCTAATGAACGAGAATGTAAGCAAATACTCCCCAAAGAACTACCTCTTGGATATCCATACTTATTATCACCAACAATAGGACAGCCCATAGCAGCGAGTTGGGCACGAATCTGATGGGTACGACCGGTCAGCGGCTCTACGCGCAATAAATAAAAACCATTTAATTCACCTACCAACGTATAATCTAACTCCGCATAACTTCCTCCCTTCACCTCGCGTGGAAACGCCTTGGTTACCCGTGTTTGTCTATTTCTGATCAGCCAATTAATAAGTTTCCCTTCGGTTTTTCGTGGTCGCTGTCTGACTATTGCCAAATAAGTTTTTTTCACCTCTCTATCCTGAAAAAACTTGTTCATCCGCTCAAGAGCCTTGCTCGTTTTGGCGAAAAGTATCATACCGCTTACCGGTCTATCTAAACGATGAATAACACCGACAAAAGCTTCATTTGGTTTATCATATTTCTTCTTTAAATACGCTTTCACCATATCTTCCATCGACATATCTCCCGTTTCATCAATCTGTACAATATCCCCCGCCTTCTTATTTATCGCTATGAGGTGATTGTCTTCGTAAATAACGTCCTTCTCTGCAATTTCAGTGTGATTCATATTTTCAATTCTTAACGGGCTCCCCCAATATGATTAAAAAAAGGCTCTACGCAAGCGTAAAGCCTTTTCATAGTTCTATCATTCAACTTACTTCGCTGTATCTGATTTAAGCAGTTCAGCCTTTTTCGCATCTTCTTTCATTTTCTTTTTGAAGAAACCGCGCAGTAGGAAATTATGCTGCAGCGCTTCCATATTTTCATCCAGCTTTGATGTACTCGAATTCAAGTTATTAATTGCTGACTTGATTTGATTTGCCGATTCAGGATCATTCAACAAAACACCCACTGCATTATCTTTATCATTTAATCGGCCCGAAGCGTTGTTCAAATTATTTATCAATGCATTTGCTGTCTGAGAAACCCCCTGTAATTGTGCTGCAGATTGCCGTAAACTAGAGAAAATAGCGGTATCAGTCGTCAAATCATGAATCAGTCCCTTATTACTATTTAAAGAATTTGTCAGGGTAACTAGATTTGCAGAAGCCTTATTTGCATTATTCATAGCAGCACTGATGGACAATAGTGTAGCACGTAAAGTATTCACCATGGAGGTATCCGTCAACATGGCACCAACCATTCCTTTGCCATCGGCCAATCCTCGTGATATCTCCACGAAGTCAGTGGTAATCTTAGCCAGGTTTTCATTGTTAACCTGCAATGTTTCCATCATTGCTTCCATATCTGCGGTTTTTGCTGAACGCAAAAAATCACCCGTTTCAACAGTAGGGGCATTCTGCGACCCTCCAGAGATAACAACAATCTTATTGCCGATCAATCCATCCGAGCCTAACTTTGTCACAGCGTCTTTCCGAATATACTCAGCAGATTTTTCCTCAATCGTTAATACCACCTCAACATCCTGCACGCTCTTAAAGTGGATATTCTTAATAATACCTACTTTGACTCCAGAAAACCATACATTACTTCCTACTTTCAACCCAGCGACGTCAGGAAACGAAGTCGTAATCTCGATATTTTTAGTAAATTTCTTTTGTTGGCTACCCAAAATGAAAATACCCGCCAATAAAATCAATACGCCTAAAAAAACAAAAACACCAACAATGATTGCTCTTTTATTTTCTGCCTTACTCATGTATATTATAGAATAAAATTATAATTATAAAACGCTCTTACGCGAGCGTCCTCTGTATCAAAAATCTCTTCAAAAGACCCCTGTCTCTCAAACTTACCGTCTAACAACATCACGATACGGTCTCCCACCTCTTTTGCACAAGCCAAATCGTGCGTGATAATAATTGATGCTGTTTTATATCTTTCCTGAACTTCGTTGATCAATCCATTAATGTCCAGACAAGTAATCGGATCTAATCCTGCTGTTGGCTCATCATACATCATGATTTCTGGCCTAAGAATCAACGTGCGCGCAATACCAATTCGCTTACGCTGTCCACCAGAAAGCTCCGATGGCATCTGATTGATGGCCTGAGAAAGTCCAACGCCATCTAACACCTCCTCTACAGCATGATCGATTTCAGATCGCGTCAAATTACGCTTATTACGAACCAACGGAAACTCTAGATTTTCACGTACGGTCATACTATCATAAAGCGCACTATTCTGAAAAGAAAACCCTATTTTTAGCCGTAATTCACGCAGTTCACGATCATTTAGTTCTGTCACAGAATCTCCGAGTACATTAATCGTACCTTCATCCGGCCTCAATAATCCTGCGATTAATTTGATTAACACAGATTTACCTGTACCCGAACGTCCTAATACAACAAGGTTCTCTTCTTTATATAAATCCAAATTAACGCCCCGAAGCACATGGTTATCACCAAAAGACTTGCTAACATTCCTTATTTCAATGACCGGCTTCGAATGGTCAATGCTTGATTGAATCTTTTCCATAGCTCACTATCCAAAGAACGATAAAATCTGAACAATAATTATTTCCTCAATAAAAACAAGGAACATCGACGCCACAACAGCCGCATTGGCAGCTTTACCAACACCCTCTGTCCCCTTGGAAGAAAAATAACCACAATAACAACTTACAGCGCCTATCGTAAAACCAAATATAACAGCACGCAACACCATAGCTCCTAAATCTTTAAATGCTATCGTTTCAAAAACCTGTGTAAAAAAACTCAAAAAGCTCAAGTCATCTTTACTCATCATACTGAGATAGCCACCTAAAAGACCGATGCCGGCAACATAAAAACAGAGCACCGGAATTCCGATCGTTGTAGCCAATATTCTACTTACAATAAGATATTTATAAGGATTGGTTCCAGAAACTTCCATGGCATCTATTTGCTCTGTAACATTCATCGAACTTAATTCCGCACCAATTTGAGACCCCACTTTGCCCGAAGCTATTAAAGCCGTAACTAATGGTGCCAATGCACGAACAATAGCGATCGAAATTAACGAAGGCAACATCGAAGTTGCCCCAAATTCCTCCAAAGAAGGACGTGATTGTTTTGTAAAAACAAAGCCCACAATAAATCCCGTTAAACTGATCAAAGGCAAAGATTTGTAGCCTATTTCATAGCACTGGCGGACAATTTCTTTGAATTCATATGGTGGAGTTACCAATTCGCGCCAAAACCGTAGCAAAAAACGGTGAATATTTGCGAATTCTAGAAAAAAAGTCTGAAGTTTTTTAGCCATTTAAATGATGTCTATTTCAAATTAATGTGTCTTAAAACACGTCTTATGCTGAACAAACACGTAGCAATTCGAGCGGTAAAGGTAAATAAAAATATGTATCTAAATTGTCGTTTATGTAAAAAGATCATCAATTTGACTTTCACATAAAAATAATCAGATTTCCAATGTACCGATTAAACCATTTTATTCGTTATGCTGTCATAATAACAAAGACTACGGCATAGAGTTTTGTCACACTTTAAAATATTACAGAAATGAAAAATTTAGGCAACATAAAATATTGGGTACTGGGGTTTATTGGTATCGCTTCTTTCTCAAGCTGTGCCACCTCGATGGCCCAACGCGGTGGATATAACAATTATGACCATTATAACAACGCTGGCGTCTCATTCCAGCTGTTTTATGATCAACTATCGCCTTATGGACAATGGGTTAATGACCCGAATTATGGTTACGTTTGGATTCCGGACGTTGGCCCTAACTTTCAACCGTATGCTACAAATGGTTATTGGACGATGACTGACTATGGAAATACCTGGGTATCCAACTATGACTGGGGCTGGGCACCATTTCATTATGGTCGCTGGAATTACAATGATCGCTATGGATGGGGCTGGGTTCCTGACTATGAATGGGGACCGGCATGGGTAAATTGGCGTCAAAGTAACGACTATTACGGCTGGGCACCTATGGGACCAGGTATGAATATCAATGTATCCGTCAATATTCCAATGAACTTCTGGACATTTGTGGGAGTCAATCATTTCATGAGCAGGGATATGGATCGTTATTATGTGAATCGTAGAAATTACAATAACATTTATAACAGAACCACAGTTATCAACAATACAACGATCATTAACAACAACTATTATGTTGGCGGCCCGCGAAGAGCAGACATCGAGCGCTCAACAGGAAGAAACATCACATTAAATAGGATAGCAAATGCGGATAGACCTGGATCGGTTCGTAGTAGCAGCAATCGCAGCAATGAAATCAGTATGTACCGTCCGGCTGTAGATCGTAATACGCGGTCGTCTGCACGTCCAACGAAGGTAGTGGATGCCTCTACCCGAACACGGAATAACAATAGCGAGATATCAGATCGTACCAATCGCGTTATCAGTAACCGCGATAACATCGATTCAAGATCTGGAAGTCGTGAGTTGTATATTGACAACAGTGGAAATGCTTCTGTAAGGTCCCGTAATGATGCCAACAGTACAGGCTCGAGCCGCAGTTCAATCAATAACACTAGAAGCGGAGACAACGGGGCGACAAATAGAAATACGAATGGTACACAACCTAATTCGAGTAACTATGATTTTAGGACGCGATCAGGTCGGCAATCGGATGCTCCAAACAACAATAACCCTACATCTACCAGTAGAGGGAGGCAGAACGGTTCCGATCAGACTGTACCGCCACGCGTAGTTCAACCTACAACAGCACCGCAACGGAACGGAAATTATGATGGTAACAGCACACGTTCGGGCCAACCCGTGTCTCAGCCGGTACAAAGTCGAAATTCCGATAGCCGGACGCGTTCGAACCAACCGGTGTCTCAACCAGTGGCCCAACAGTCTAAAAATCGGAGTTATGAAAACACCAGAAGCAGATCCAATACAGAAAATTCATCGTCTGTATCGCGATCAAGAAATTCTGGAAGCTCAGGTGAGCGTAGCTCCGGACGTTCTTCACAAGGTTCTGAAAGATCTAGAACAAGATAAGGATGACCGAATAACATGATAATTCATAAAAGGCGGATGAAATAACAAATTTCACCCGCCTTTTACATATGTGTCTTTTGATATTTATCATGAACAATCCACACAATTTCACGTTAATTAGTAAATTTACCGCTTCAAACAAAAAAACAGATCGATAAGGATGGCTTCATTTACCTCTATATTAGATAATGACTTCTATAAATTCACGATGCAGCATGCTGTAGTCAAGTTGTTTCCAAAGGCCAAGGCTCGTTATCATTTTATCAATCGGGGACACCACAAGTTTCCTGAGGGTTTTGATGTCCTCTTGAAGCAGGCTGTTAACGAAATGGCTAATTTGAAACTAACAAAAGCCGAAAAGACTTTTTTTGCCAGAACTTGTCCTTATATCGACCCAACCTATTTTGACTTTCTCCAAGGTTACCGATATGATCCCGAAGAAGTCAAAATATTTCAGGATGGTCCCGATCTAGAAGTCGTTATCGAAGGGTACTGGTATCGCACTATCCTCTGGGAAGTTCCGTTGATGTCTCTTATCTGTGAACTTTTTTATGAATCCCAGGGCTTACAACGTTCCTCCGATGCAGACGTAATCGCCACAGCGAAAGATAAAATCGAAAAATATAAAAAACTCAATATTACTATTGCTGATTTTGGCACCCGAAGACGCCATTCTCATGAAGTGCATGATTTGGTCGTTCGTACACTCAAGCAATATGGCGAAAAAACATTTATTGGCACCAGCAATGTCTATTTAGCAATGAAATATGAAACGAAGCCCATCGGCACCCATGCCCATGAATGGTTTATGTTTCACGCCGCTAAATATGGCTACAAAATGGCCAACCTCCTGGGACTGGAACATTGGTCTGATGTGTATCGGGGCGACCTCGGAATAGCACTATCGGACACCTATACAACAGAAGTCTTCTTTCAACAATTCGATAAAAAGTTAACCAAATTATTTGATGGAGTCCGACATGATAGTGGAGATCCTCTTGAATTTACAGATAAAGTTATTGCACACTATAACAAAAATGGAATCAATCCGCTTTCAAAGACCATTATATTTTCTGATGGCCTAGACTATGAAAAAGTCGAAAGAATTGCGGGCTACTGTGAGGGTAAAATCTTACATTCCTTTGGCGTTGGCACCAATTTTACGAATGATGTAGGTCTTAAACCAATGAATATTGTCATCAAGATGACAGATGCTTTGCCAGAAGATGATCAATGGAGTCCCGTCATCAAATTATCTGACGAACCGATGAAACATACAGGAGATGAAGACTCCATTTATATTGCAAAGAAAGTATTAATGATTGATGATGACCATGCATAGAGACGTATACGGTGAAGCCCTTGATGATTACTTTGTACATCAAGAAGAAAAATTCCCCCTCATACTCCATACCAGCTATGGCGATAAAGACGAAATGCCGGTAGAGATTTTCTTTCGGGAACCTGATGATTTCCCTGAGCTAGAATTTATTGGTCTATCGCTATGCGATGGACGTGTATTGGATGTGGGCGCTGGAGTAGGCAGCCATAGTCTATATTTACAAGAAAAAGGCTTTGAAGTGGATGCATTGGAACAATCCCAAACCGCTTGCCATATCATGCAGCAACGCGGGGTACAACATATTATCTGCGAAGACTTTTATAAATTTAAAGGGCAGCGATACGATACGCTTTTGCTGCTGATGAACGGGATCGGTATTGCTGGAGATGTGGAGGGCTTTCGAAAACTACTAGCGCATAGTAAAGAACTATTGACGGAAAATGGGCAGCTGATTTTTGATTCGTCCGATATCAGTTATTTGTATAAAGATTACAACGTCAAGAAGCCGGCCCACTATTTCGGGGAAATCCAATATCAGTATGAATACAAAGGCTCCCGAGGCGATCTCTTCAAATGGCTGTATTTAGATCAGGATTTATTGATTAAAATTTCGCACGAAATGGGTTGGGTAGTCCAAATTTTATATGAAGATGAGAATGATCAGTATCTCGTACGTATGGAACTAAAAAAGTAGCCTGTTATCTATAACAGGCTACTTTTACTACTTCTGGGTCCTGATATAGATATCTCCCAGGGATGTTTTCAAAATCACGTCCTGTCCACCGCCATTCATTTTGCCCTTCACTGCATTACCCATAGGGATTGACTGGGGCTCCTCAGCGCTTTTTTCAAATTGGAATTCATCTGCGGCATAGATATTTCCCATTGCTGATTTCACATCCACATTTGCCCCAAAATTCTTGGGAAAAGCAACATCTACAGCGCCCATTGCAGCGACAAGAGAAATAGGTCCTTTGACCGGTTGAACAAACTTGGCTGTTACATCTCCCTGTGCAACCTTCACATTGATTGGTCCCGTTACGTTCAACAAATTCACATTTCCCATCGTATTGGAAACTTCCACCTCAGCGTGCATATCTTTCAATTCGATCACTCCAGCATTGAACATCGCACCACGCCCCCCTTTTATCGTCAACGGTAGATCCATAGGTATCTTGATTCGGATAGAATCCTCTAGGGGCATCCCGACCATGCTTATTTCGGTCACTCCACCTTCTGTTTTGATATTCATTCCGAGTCCCGAATTATCCGATAATCCAGAACCATTAACGACACGTAGGCCTTTTGCACGATCATTTCCCTCATTATCCTCAACCTTAGCGGTAATCAGCACATCCTTCCCCTTATACCCTTCGATATAAACATTATCCAACTTTAACAGGAGTTTACTTCCTAAATTAGGCACTTTAATTTCCTTCCAGCTTTTGGGTCCATTAGAACCGCCGAATCCTGAAGAATTGAATGTAAAATTAGTACTATTACTTACGGCAACGCCTGAAACCGCTCTAGCCTTTTTAGGAGGATTAGGAGGCTTTGGCGCAGCAACTCCTTCCACACTTTCATTTACCTGGGCCTGTAATGCACTTGCAAAAATAAGTGCCATCCCAATCATCATTATCCTTAACTTTTTCATCTCAATTTATTTTTTCTTCCTTATTATTAACCAAGCCATCTGCTCTACCTTTTCGTAAGCGAGCTTACACAAGTGGACGTTCTTGAATCTATTCATCTATTGATTTAATAATACCGCATACGCCTGTTCTTTCACAAATTTCAAGGTGAAGGGATCCTCCACAATTTCAGTTAACTTTTCTTTTGTTGTCGCTTTCATCTTTGGATCATCTTGCTGAACCATCATTTGCATAAGCTCCATTTGCAACGTGGGATCATTTTGCACCACAAATAAGTCCTGAACTTTCTGCTGACGTTCTTCTTGGCTCAGTCCTCTTAATATCGTTTCGATTGCAGCTATACGCACATTACTGTTTTGATCCGATACAGCAGTCCTTTCCAATGCTCCTCTACTATTCCGATCTAACCCACCTTCATCTTTCAACGCTAAGACAGCACTTAGACGTGCGCTTGCGGAACTCGAATCCTGAAGCATCTCAACGTAATCAATTTTCTCTTGCATTTTACCTAAACCATTGGTCGTTACGTTTGCTGTTGCCAACTGCTTTCTTTTGGTTTGCCTACCCGCTATTGCCATAGACGGAGTCAATTTAGTTGAATTATCGTTATCAGCGCGTCGTACTGTTGCGTTAACGGCTTTTTTATCGCTTTCATTTTCGCGAACAACATGAGGACGTACAGCAGCCACGGGCTTTTCAATCATTAAGTCGCCCGGTCGGTTAAAAGCGATAAATGCTGCTGTTCCTACCAATAAGACCGCTGCTGCAATACTAGCCCACTTCCAAAGAGGCTTAATCTTTCTTTGCTGAACAGGCGGAACTACTTGTGGTCTTATTTTATTCCATAAGTCAGCCGAAGGTTCTCTCTGATCAAATGATTCCCGATTTGCGTTCACAAAATCTTTTAAATTATCCCGCATAATTATACCTTTCCTTCAATTGTTCGTAAATTTTCTTTTTAGCGCGATGGTATTGGCTACGGACGGCAACTGCTGTCATTCCCAATGCTTCCGCAACTTCGTCATGGCTCATATTTTCAAACAGATAAAGGTTAACGACCATCTTGGGCACGCCCGTCAATTGATCAATTACATGCTCTAAATCCGTTAAACGGCACTCACGCCATTCCTTTTCCAGTAATTCATCTTCGCCATCATCCTGAATTTCCAAATCGTCCACCGACGTAAAATACTGTTTATTCTTCCTTAACAGTGAAATAGCCTTATTCACGCCCATCCTTCTCAACCAAGCTTCCACACTGAGAACCAAATGCCACTTTTCCGATCTTGAAAAAAAGTCAACAAAAGTCTCCTGCAAAATATCTTCACTCTCTTCCTGATTGGCCAAAATCCGATAAATAGAATTAAAGATCTTTTTTGCATAGCGATGATAAAGCTGCGCAAACCCAGACTCATTACCCGTTTGGCACATCGCTAATAAATCTTTATCGCTAAGCTGATTTTGCACGTTGTAAAATTAATTCTGTTAATTCTTATGTTTCTACTATGTAGTCGACACCCTCTCGAAAATGTTGCAATATAATTTCACTTTTTTTACAAATAATTTTAAAAGTACCTAAAATGCCTTTTAGACGATCCTGTACTGCAAAAAAAAACAGAACAATGATCTTAAGTATCTGCATGATTAAAATAGCTTAATACCGATGCTATAACTCCTTTATACCAATATTGACTATCTGACTTTAAGATAGGTTTCTACAATAGTATGGTGAACTCCTAATTCTGGCAGATTTTCCACGCCTGTTTGAATCAATGTATCCCCCTTTATCTTGAGTTGAAAATCAAATGTATTCCTTTCCCAATCACGTATGGAACAATATTGCAAACTTTCTTGATATTTAACACCATCAAAGGAATAGGTCCCGCCGCCCGCTACAAACAAAGGTTCTTTCCCTTTGCCTTTTTCCTTATCATGATTAAAAAAAGAAAAGTGGTCATCATTAAACATTTTAAACATCTCTGTTTTGCTACTGTCTGTAAAAGCTGTCACAGTATCCTTTCCTTTAATTGTCTTGCTGTCAATTAACTTATACGTACCGGCCAAAGATTTTGATTTTAACGCATACATTTCTTTCTTGTCCCCGTTTCCTTTACATGAAAAAAACAAACAGGAAGTCGATACCACAAATAGCAAATGATTTTTTAGGTTCATCATATTTATAAAAGGTTTATAGCAGCCAAACTACAAAAGTTCAGGCTCAATCAAAAACAAACTACGCTAATTATTTAGCTGACCAAACTAAACACACCACCAATAGTCAAGCTTCAGTTTAGTTCCATCTGGATACTCCATCAACAAGGCATGCTATATCCATTCCCCCATTTGCAATAAGCAATTTTTAATCCTATTTTAGCGATGGTTAAAATTAATATAAAGCAATGCATAACGCATGTTGATGCTTTTAATTAATCATTTTTTCAATGAAGGATGGTGTTGGTCCACCATCCTTTTTTTATTTTCTGATCCAATCACCGTCTTCTATAATTTCACCTGAAATCGGCTATCCTTACTGAGGAAAGTTGGATCAAAAACAGACCAATCTAAAAATTACAGCGAATCGGAGAATAAAGTAAATCGTTTGAATCGAATATTGTAATTTAGTTTCTTCATTCAGCATATAAGAAAAATACAAACACAGCGGATATAGACAACCGTTGATTAGATTTAGACTCACATGAAAACTATTTTTGCAATTGTAGGTAGCGCCAGTACCCATTCATCCAATCATCATATTATAAAGCACCTACAAAAAGAGATTAATGGCGATATCCATTTCACGCTATTTGATCGTCTGAAAGAACTGCCGCATTTTGATCCAGATGAGAGCCAGTCCCATCCACCTATTGAAATTATTGCATTACGCCAAATTATTCAAGAAGCAGACATTGTTTTGATCTGCAGTCCCGAATATATTTTCAGTGTGCCCAGTGGATTAAAAAATCTACTTGAGTGGTGCGCAGCAACCACAGTTTTCAACGATAAGCCCATAGGTATCATCACCGCCGCTGCACAAGGTGAACATGCACACGTCGAACTGCAACACATCATGCGCGGATTAGGAGCCCAAATTGATGAAAAAAGAAACCTACTCATCGAAGGAGTAAGGGGCAAACTGGACGGTGCGGGAGAAATCTGGGATGAACAACTCCGTACGGCGTTAAAGGAACTGGCTGCACAACTAATTGATAGTAAAAATTAGCACGATCCATCAATTGAAGATTATTATCTTTACGACATGCAAGAACAAATTAATAATCCACTACACGGTAAAAGACTTGACACCATTATAGAATATTTAGTAGAGTACTATGGTTGGGAAGAATTAGGTCAACGCATAGCTATTCGATGTTTCAATGAGAATCCAAGTGTCAAATCTTCGTTAACTTTCTTAAGAAAAACACCTTGGGCTAGAGAGAAGGTCGAGCAGCTCTACGTAAAAACGTTATTGAAAAAATAAGTTTTTTTCCTATTTTATAGCGAATAATCTGATTATTAAGCATAACTTTGCCGCCATGAAAAAAATTGCCGACTACCGGAAGTTACTTAACGTAGATAAATCTGTGGATCTCAAAACCCTGAAATCTACTTACCGGACGATCATGAAAGAATGTCATCCAGATAAATTTGTCAATGATGAAGAAGGTCGTTTGGCTGCAGAGGAAAAAAGTGTTGCAATGATCGAAGCATACCACTTTCTGGTAAGCATCTGTTCTGAAACATTAGAGCAACAATTGCCCATCTACACAGAGACAATTACCAATTCAGGTATTCAGGATGTTGACTGGAAAGGACAAATATTGACTGTCACTTTTCACGACGGCAGCCAATATGAATATTTCGGTGTTCAGCGAAACGATTATATTAAATTTGTCAATGCAGATTCTTTAGGTCGATTTGCCCGTAGACACATCTTCCATTCTTACCCTTACCGTAATGTATTAAAGACTGCAACAGTATCTTAGAAACTGTTTTCATCCAGCTATACAAAGATAAACGCCCGCTATCCGATGGATATTGGGCGTTTATATAAAATGTTAAATGTTTAAAAGCTATCTATAGAACAACACTGTTAACAAATAGTTTTATCATTTTAATATAAAGTCCGCAGACGCTCTACCGTAAAATGTACCAGGCATTTGCACTCACTTGCAGCTTTCCATACCCTACTATTTCCCAAAAGGACCTATTAAATTTTACAGCAAAGATAAAGCCTGTATTTAGACTTTGAGTCAATACCTCGATCTCAAAAAAGATTACAAATAGTGCTCTTGCAAATTCAATGGCTTTTTTTCTTCTTTTAGATTTTATTTTTGTTCGATAATTATTACTTTAGCGCTACCAAAATTATTCTAGCCAACGGCCCTGAAAAAAGGCCTTCCACTTGAATTAATTCGGGATGTAGCGTAGCCCGGTATCGCGCCAGCATGGGGTGCTGGAGGTCGTCGGTTCAAATCCGGCCATCCCGACTTTTTATCCTTTACTTTTTAACTAACATCGCGTTTGCGCTCAAACGGAATATCGCTTTGAAAATTGAATAGCAGTGATACCTTTCAATCATAAAAAAGGTATTTAGCCGATTGGAGTTTTCCGCACCAGCTAGATACCTTCTTCTATTAAACAATTAGGATGAAGCCATCCTGTTTGTTACGAACAGTTCCTTCAGCTTAATAGCCTGGATTCTGCTTCAAGTTTGGATTCACCGCAAGCTGCTGACTTGGAATCGGATAAACCAAAGTTTTCGGATCAGCATCTGCAGCCTTTTCCTGCCAGGCCAGTAAGAACTTACCGAAACGAATCAAATCTTGTCTTCTCCATCCTTCCCAATATAACTCGCGAGCACGTTCGTCTAACAAATTGTCAAGCGTCATGGCTGTAAGATTATCTACACCACGATTGAGTCGAATTCCATTAACCAGCGCAAGAGCTTCGGCAGCAGTCCCTGTCCCTCCTCGGAGTATTGCCTCTGCTTGCATTAACAAGACATCAGCATAACGAAATACCACCCAATCGTTATTTCGTTGCCCAGTAACACCATAGTCAAAAGCATACTTCATTGGACGAATACCGGCTGTCTCCAATGTTGCACCTGATGTACGGATTGTTACTTCACGTGTAAAAACTAAAGGTGCGTTCGCTGGATTTCTAGCCATCAATGGCTTGTTTGTACTCCAATTATATTGTTGCCCAGCAAAAAAACCAACATTTTGACGTTTAAATTCCTTCTTTTTATTGGACGTTGTATCCGCTGCATATTCATAATAAATTCCCCTTCGTTCATCCGATGCAGAAAATTTATCGTAATAGTCTGATAAGGTACACCAACCGTTCCATCCCCCCGGATTCATATTATAATGCGCAATTGTATTCCATGTACGGTCCACATTTCCACCCCGATCTCCATTTTTATTGTACAAAGTAAAAATATTCTCTGTGGACTTTTCGTCGTTGTCAGGTGCAAAATTGTCAAAATATTTGCCTTTTGGTGAAATTGAATAAGCACCCGTAGCGACAATTTCCTTAGCAAGCGATACTACTTTATTCATATCCTCCGCCGCAAAAGCTGGCGATTGTCTATTTAAAAACGTCCCTTTGTTAAGATAAATTTTCATCAACAAGGCTTTTGCAGCATTTTTGTTTGCTACATAAGCCGCTTTCGGCCCGTTTGCAGGCAAACTCGCTATAATTTCGTTGAGATCCTTAACCATATAGTCAATAGCCGCCTGTGGCTGTAACACCTCTGGTGCGATTCTAAAATCTTCAAAAGAGGCTCCTTCCCGGATGGGCACTACGCCATAGAGATCCAACATATCAAACATGACCAACGCACGAATAAACTTCGCTTCTGCCCCTTGCTGCGCACTCGGATTATACCGCAACACATTGCCCGCATTATAGATGGCTGTCCCTAAACTGACGAAAGTGTTGTTCATATAACCATTGTCTGCATTCCAGGTATGTAAATGGATCGCACGATGCATACCATTATCATCCCAGTCACCACCACGCGTTGGAGCCATGGCGGCATCTGATGAGATTTCCTGCATCACCCAGCGCTGTTCCTGCTGATAAGGTGTATTCAATGAATTATAAGCAGTGATCAATAAGCTTCCAGGATCCACATTGGATGTTCCCTCTTCTAATTCTCCTTTAAATTCCTCCTTTAATTTAGTACAAGAAAATGTACTTGTTACAATGGAGCCAATTATTCCGATATATAATAAAGTTCTTAATTTCATCTTTTTTATCCTTCTAAATTTATTATCTGTTCATCCATTTCGATTTTAAGACATTCACACAAATGACCTACAGTATATGCTTAAAGCGAAAAATTAACCCCCAATAGAACATTTCTTGCCGGTGGATACGGCAAATATTCAATACCTAACGATGGGATACCATTTGTTGCACCATCGGTATTCACTTCTGGATCAAATCCAGTATACTTTGTGATTATAAAAAGATTCTGTCCAGTTAGGGATACATTTAAGTTCTTAAGCGTTCTGCCTACATTACCAACACGGTAACTTAAAGTTAGATTAGCCATTTTTAAGTAATCTCCTTTTTCAAGAAATCGCGTAGAAGGCGCTGCAGAATTGGATGTAGATTCTTTAACTCCAGTGTTAAAAAATGCGGATCCAATATTACGTGATGACAAATTACTCAGTCCCAAGGTTGTTGCGGCTGTGTTGTTAAATAGATAATGTCCAAAAGCACCGTTCATATTGGCCGCCAAAGAAAACTGTTTGTAATTTACATTTGTTGATAGTCCCAGTAAAGTGGTAGGATTTGGACTATGCATATAAAATTTATTAATAGCAGGATCGTTGGCAGTACTGATACTTCCATCCTGTCCGCGATACATACTCATACCGGTTTGTGGGTCTATCCCTTGATAATCCGCCAAGTACCAAACATTAAGAGGCTGTCCATTCACCATACGTTGCCCCAATACACCTGAGAACCCTTGCCCCCGTAGCGCTCCTGTTTCGTAATATCCCACCAACCCACTCACACTATTTTTAAGAAAAGTAGCATTTCCAGTCAAATCCCAAGTCCAATTGTCGTTTTTGATAATAGTACCTGTCAATGCTACTTCCACTCCTTTATTGACAATTTCGCCGTCCAAATTCACCCATATACGTCCTGCTGGAGCCGGTTGTGCGAGTGTTTGCTCAAATAGTGCATCTGTAGTTTTTTTATTAAAATAGTCGATTGATCCGTAGAGACGATTGCCCAAAATTCCAAAGTCGATACCTGCATTTAGCGTTGTGGAAGTTTCCCATTTCAAGTCAGCGTTTCCATAATTAGCCTGGCTTACACTTTGGTTCCCGAATACCAATCTATTTAACGAGGCACCCGAAGGGAATTCTTGATTACCTGTTCTTCCCCATCCTAAACGGACTTTCAATTGGTTAAATAAACCGGAAGACTTTAAAAACTCCTCCTCATTAATGTTCCAAGCTACCGCCAGGGAAGGAAACATAGCATACTTGTTGTTTGATCCGAATTTAGTAGAACCATCTCTACGCACCGTTGCTGTCAATAAATAGCGATCCAAGTAATTGAATCCCCCTCTTAAGAACATCGACTGCAATTGGTTGGTCGGACTTCTGTACGACGATATTTCACGTGTGGAAACAGGTGTATATTGTAGGTAGTCAAAATAATCTAATCCCATATAACGAAAACCGCCGCCAAAGGATATGTTATTATTATAGTTATAATCCAAATACTCATAACCTGCTACCGCATTGACACTCCAATCTGAATTGATTTGCTTATTGTAGGAGAGCATATGCGTCATTTGTAAGTTGGTTTCTCCATTATTTGAAATAAAGGCCTGCTCATTGTTTACAGCTGAAGGATCAATAAGTCCTGCGCGGTACATCCCTTGGCGATTTCCAGTTTGTCGCATCGCACTATAAATAAAGCGATATTCCAAATCGTCTGTAATTTTATAGTATGGCGCCAAGTTGATCACCATGGTATTCGTTGTCGCCAAATCTTTAAAGGCTTCAATACTCGTTAAGGGGTTTCGTGTTGTTGAACTAACAAATGTTAAATTGCCTTGATCGTCTCTTAAGGGGCGTGTTGGATTCCACTGTAAGGCTTGAGAGATCACATTTCCTTCCGAACCCACCATCGCATTGATCGGCGAATACCGATTGTCCATCTGCGTCAAAAAGACTGCAAAATCCAATCCCAATCGTTTGTTTTCCAGAAAACGGAAATTACCGTTAAAATTAGCTGTATATTTCTTCAGTTGTGATCCACGAATAATACCGTTTTGATTTAAATATCCACCCGAAAGACGATATTTTCCATATTCGGTTCCACCTGCTACATCAGCATAGTAATTTTGCGTGATCGCTTTTCGTGTGATCGCCTTAAAGGCATCCTCATTGCCACCAAAATCAGCATTTGCAACTTCAGATGGTGTATAATAATTTAGCGCTTCTCTAAATCGACCAGCATCCAATACGTCGGGATATTCCCGCATAGTTGAAACACCTGCAGACGCTCCTACAGAAACCTCAGGTTGCCCTACTTTCCCCCTTTTCGTTGAAATAATGACAACGCCGTTTGCACCCCGAGAACCGTAGATGGCGGTCGCCGAAGCATCTTTAAGAATATCCATGCTCGCGATATCACCTGGATTCAAATAGGTCAACGGATTTCCCCTATCGGAAGAAAAACCCCCTCTCCCCTCGGGCAGCGGCGAATTGCCGGACATAGGTACACCGTCGAGTACAAACAACGGATTGTTACTTGCCCGGATCGATGAGTTCCCACGGATACGTACTGTCGTTGACCCGCCAGGTTGCCCCGTATTATTAATTACCATCACACCGGGCGTCTTTCCTTGTATCAGTTGATCAGGACTTGTCATGATTCCTTTATTAAAATTTTTAGCGCCAATAGTGACCATAGATCCCGTTAGATCCTTTTTCCTCGCGGTACCATAACCGATCACCACAACTTCTTCTAGGCCCTGACCAGCACTAGGTTCCAAAGCTACAGTAACTTCATTTCCTACAATAGGCACTTCTTTTAAACTATATCCGATAAAAGAGACTTCCAGTGATTTAGCATCTTCGGGAACAGTCAATGTAAAGACACCTTTTGTGTCTGTTGTTGTAGCGGCAGTCCCTCCTTTTACCTTGATTGTAGCTCCTGCCAATGGACCCTGTGTTTCATCCACAACCTTCCCCTTTAAGACTTTCGTCTGGGCAAATGCAATAAAAGATACAAGCAGAAATGTAAGTGTCATTGCGCATTGTGCAAGTAGTTTATTTTTCATACGCTTTTTGATTAGTGGTTTAATTGATTTATGTCGTGCATGTATGATGCACAGCTCATATTAAGTGATTTAATGCTAGTGATAGATGTTAAAACTCATCCAAAATGAACGTTTACTTGGCCAACTGTTGCATCAACGAGTCTGTGAGACAAAATCATAGAAATATTGGTTCGCATAGGGGCACAGGCTCTACCTGTCATAATTCTTGGGCACAACATACGTTTATATTTGGTTATTATCTTGATATAAAAATGCACAAATCTCAGTAGCTCGTCCAATCACAGCGTCTCAATTTTATATCAAAGCGTATCAGTAAAATGCTTTTTTATCTTTTAATTGACTATTTTTAGTTGAACGTAATCAATTTTGAAAAGAATAACCACCATATTAATTTTATATACCTTCCTAGCGTGTATCCACGGGCGGGCACAATCCATCTATTTTAAAAATTATCAAACAAACGATGGACTCTCAAATAGTTCCGTCAAGTGTATTACACAGGATAGTCAGGGCTTTCTATGGCTCGGTACAAGAAATGGCCTCAATCGTTTCGATGGCAATCAATTTAAGATATTTAGACACAATGCTTCAGATTCGACAAGCATCGGAAGCTCTTCTATCTTAAGTATGCTCACCGACAGCAAAGGCGTCCTGTGGGTGGGAACGACTCGCGGTACTTACTGTTACGATCCCGCAAAAGAAAATTTCAAACCATTCAAGGGTATACCAATCGGTGAAGTAAATGCCCTACACGAATATGCAGGATTTATCTGGTTGCTTTCCAATGGCAAACTTTACCGTTATAGTTCCGCAACAAAAGAAATTACGACATATGATCATAACAAAACTGCGCTGGTAGCTATCACCAGCAGTAAGAAAGGGGGGCTGTGGATCGCAGACAACAATAGTACAATACAAAGATATCAGGTTAGCACCCATAAATTTGTCAATGTCGATCTCAAAAAGATCGATCGGCGAGCGCTAGCAAATACCAAAACCGTCTATGCAATCAACGATTCGCTACTGATGATTGGGACGATCAATTCGGCCTATCTCTTTGACTTCAAAAATGGAACATTAAAAAATTTATTTTCAAACCATTACCCTAACAAAGTTATCCAGGCAAATTGCATTATTCAACAGACAGCATCAGTATATTGGATCGGAACAGAAACTGGAATATATACATTTGACATTCACACAGGACAGATCCAACACATTAAAAAAGATCTGCTCAACCCATTTGCCATATCGGACAATGCGATCTTAAATTTCTATCGCGATCGGGAAGGCAATATTTGGTTTGGAACATATTTTGGTGGTTTTAACCAATACAGCAACCAATTTGATAATTTCAAAAAGTATTTATCCGGATTTGGAAAATCTGCCCTGTCAGGCAATATCGTGCACGATATCACCAAAGATCACGATGGAAATTTCTGGATAGGAACAGAAGATGGCGGTCTAAATAAAATAGATGCGCAAACAAACCAGATTCAGCACTTTGTTGCCAATGGCAAACAGGGAAGTATTGCGCATAATAACGTTCACGGTTTGGCAACTGTCGGCAACGACCTTTGGGTAGGTTCCACAACTCATGGTATTGACATTCTGGACGTAAGAACAGGAAAATTAAAAAAGCATTATGACCGCATTGGTGATGGACCATTACAAAGCAGCTTTGCCGTTTGCCTCTATAAATCCAGAGACAATAACCTATTTGTAGGAACCGATCGCGCCTTATATGTCTACAATAAAACTCGTGACCGTTTTCACCTCCTCCCTATTACTGCATGGATACAAGGTATTTATGAAGACGAAGAGGGTATATTCTGGATCAATACCTATGGAAGCGGCGTCTACAGCTATAACTACAATTCGGGAAAAATTCAGCAGTTACTGTCTGAACAAGGCAACAAAAATTCACTCGTCAATAATTATGTCAATGGCCTATTTGAAGACAGCAAAAAAAACTTATGGTTTTGTACAGAAAGCGGCCTTTCAAAATACCGCCGGGATGGTCGATTTACCAATTATCTGACCGAATCGGGATTACCTTCCAATCAAGTATTTAAGGTGCTGGAAGATGACAACAAAAGCATTTGGATATCTACCGGCAGTGGTCTGGTCAGATTGGATGAAGGAGTGCCTCGTAGGATCATTTACACATCCAGAGATGGACTTCCCGCAGATCAATTTAATTATAATTCAGCTTTCAAGGATAATGACGGGACTTTATATTTCGGAACTATAAAAGGAATGGTAAGTTTCAACCCTACAAAATCCATTAAGAACAACTTTGTCCCCCCAATATTTATTAGTGGCATTCAAATCAACAATGCAAACATAGCTGTTCGTGAAAATGGGATACTAAAAGAATCCATCACCATAGCAAAAGAAATCCAACTGACCTACGACAGATCCAATATTAGCTTTAATATTGCAGCGTTAAGTTTTGCTTCACCAAAAAGCAACGCCTATCGGTATATCATGGAAGGTTACGACAAAGAATGGACCGATATTACAGGGAATCAAAAAATCTATTACAATAAACTTCCGCCAGGGACGTATATCTTTAAGTTCAGGGGTGCAAACAATAATAGGGTTTGGAATCCCGCCGAAAAAAAACTGCGCATCATTGTTTCGCCCCCCTGGTGGTTGTCTCGCTGGGCATACGTGCTCTATTTTCTGACCTTCGGTACAATTACACTGCTGGTATTACGCTATTACCTACTGCTTTTAAAGGCCAATAATGCGCAAAAGATGGATAGCTTCGAACGGAAAAAAGAGCAGGAAATATACACACTCAAGCTGGAGTTTTTTACGAACCTCGCTCATGAGATTCGTACCCCGCTCACCTTAATCAAAATGCCCCTGGAGAAAATAATAAATAACCAGAAATTCACCGATCAGGAGACGGCTCAAGACCTTGCCCTGATCGAAAAAAATACAACGCGATTAATTCGCCTCACCAACCAGTTACTGGATTTTAGAAAAGCAGAAACCAACAATATGAGCCTTATCTTTACAAAAACCGACATCAATACCCTTCTAGCCGAGGTATTTCACGATTTCAATTACCTAGCCAAAGACAAACATTTACGCTATGATCTCAGCCTTCCACGTATCAGCCTCACAGCCTATGTAGATGAAGAGGCCCTTCGAAAAGTATTTACAAACCTCATCCACAATGCAATAAAATACGCGGAGCAAGAAGTCTATGTCAAACTGCTTCCATTCAATAGCGATGACATTATGTTCAATATTGAATTTAAAAATGATGGTCTCCTTATACCCTTTGAGAAAAAAGAAAAAATTTTTGAACCCTTTTATCGACTAAACGAATCCGACAAAGATACCGGAACAGGAATTGGCCTGCCCCTTTCCCGTTCTTTGGTCGAACTGCATCAAGGAACATTATCTCTTATTCATATGGAAGAAAACCGCAATATATTTTTGCTCTCCGTCCCTATCTTTCAGGAACAATCCCTGGATATCCAATCATTTCAGGAAGATTTTGACGAGCATGTATTCATTGGTAAAGCAGATGAGCAACAAGAGGAAAAACCGATAATCCTGCTCGTTGAAGATAATAAAGAAATAATGGCTTACCTCAATAAGGAATTAAAATCAAGTTACACAATTTTACGAGCTGGTAATGGCGCTGAAGCGCTCGAAATTTTAGACAAAGAGAACGTGCAACTCGTACTGACTGATATTATGATGCCGATTATGGATGGACTTGCACTATGCAAACGCATTAAAACAGACATCCTCTACAGCCACATTCCCGTGATTTTTCTGACTGCAAAAAATGCGCTCGATTCAAAGATTCAAGGGTTAAAAAATGGTGCTGATGCTTACATCGAAAAACCCTTCTCGCTCGAATTCCTCATGGTACAAATACGTAACATCCTCAAGAACCGCAAAATTATCCAGAATTATATGACCAATTCTTCTGGATCCAACTTAATGGATATCAATGTATCGGCACCCGACAAAGACTTTATCAGCCAGCTCAATACTGTAATTTATGAAAATATTTCAGTGATAGATCTCAATGTGGATGGACTTGCCAAACTGATGCATATGAGCCGCCCAACCCTTTACCGTAAAATTAAAGGGCTATCCGATCTCACCCCCAATGAATTGATCAATATTTCTCGATTGAAAAAGGCCGCAGAACTGCTTACCCAGAAAGAGTATAACATTAGCCAAATAGCAATTATGGTAGGTTATACCGTACAATCCAATTTCTCAAGAGACTTCAATAAGCATTATGGCATGTCGCCGAGCAGTTATATTGTTGAAAACGCTAAGTAATGAACGTCCTTTTAGTACCACCATCAAGATTTACCGATGGAGTAAAACCTGCCATCCGTAACAATTTTAATGGAAGGCTCGAAAGAAGGACAAAAAATCGTAGACGCAAAACGCCCTATACGTCTACGATAACACCTTACTGTTTACTCTTAGGAACAAAGAATGCTGCCAGCAACATAAATACTCCGGCTAACAACAGGCCATAGATGGATTGGCTATGAAATAAATATTTGATGATCATTCCACCAAAAAAACCACACACAATCTGAGGCAGCGTAATGAAGAAATTGAACAGTCCCATATAAACTCCCATTTTACCAGCGGGCAAATGATCGCTTAAAATGGCATAGGGCATTGCTAAAATACTACCCCAAGCTATACCAATGCCGATCATCGGAACAATCAATAAATTAGCATCTCTGATCAGGAATAACGAAATGAGCGAAAGCCCGCCAACGGAAAGACCCAGGGCGTGGGTTTTACTACGACCTAAACGTTTAGCGATCCGCGGAATAAACAAGGCATAAAGGGCCGACACGCCATTGTAAATACCGAAGAGTACCCCCACCCAATTGGCGGCCTCCATATAAAGATCCTGCCGACTTCCTTCTCGAAGATAAAAGACCGAATCTGCAATCGCTGGAGTTGTATATACCCACATCATAAAAAGTGCAAACCAAGAGAAAAACTGCACCCAGCCTAACTTGCGCATAATCAGGGGCATTTTGCCGATATCACTCGCAATAGATCGCAAACCAAATTTAGGCGCAGATGCCTGGTCTATTGAAATAGCATCTGAAAAAGACTGAAGTTCTGTTGGCGAATACTCTGTAGTTTTGAATACAGACCATAATACTGACAAAAGCAGTACAAAGCCACCTAAATAAAATGAGTAGATAACATTGCTTGGTACCTGCCCCACTTCCGAAGTTCCTGCCACATCAAAATACTTCGTCAATATAAACGGAAGCAACGATCCTAAAACAGCTCCGACACCAATTAGAAAAGTCTGTACCGAAAATCCTACACTCCGTTGACTACTTGGTAAATTATCGCCGATCAGGGCCCTAAAAGGCTCCATCGTGACGTTAATAGAAGCATCCATAAACATCAATAACCCCGCTCCTATCCAAAGTGGTGCCAGCATCGTGGTAAATAATGCCGCATTAGGCATTAAAAATAACGTCAGGGTAGTTAACAGGGCACCCACCAAAATATACGGGCGGCGACGTCCCAACCTATTCCAGGTTCGATCGCTATAATGGCCAACGATGGGCTGAACAATCATACCCGTTATTGGCGCCGCGAGCCAGAATAACGACAAGTGCTCCACATCGGCACCAAAGGTTTGAAGAATACGCGAAGCATTGCCGTTCTGAAGCGCAAACCCCATTTGTATCCCCAAAAATCCAAAACTCATATTGATGACCTGGCTTATGTTTAATTCAGGTTTTTTTCCCATAATAGGCTATCAAAATTTAACACAAAATACAATTTAATTATCATTTAATCGCGATTCAGCAGCATAAGAATCCTTTTCTAAGCTGCTGAAAATATTGATTTACCGATCGTTCGACACCCGAATGCTACATTTTCCAGCTAATACGAAAGCCCCAGTTACGGTCTGGATATGCGCTGCAGTATCACTGATATTATCGATCGAATAACCAACCCGATCTACAGCAATCAACAATGTCGCGCCGCGAAACAATACCCGGAATTTATAGCCTTCCCATTCGTTGGGCAACATTGGGTTCAGATACAATTTTCCGTCCTTAATTCGCATACCCGCAAAACCTTCCACAATCGTCATCCAAGTACCGGCCATCGAGGTGATATGCAGACCATCTTCGGTATCGTTGTTGTAATCATCCAGGTCCAGACGTGAAGTCCGTAGGTAAAACTCATATGCTTTTTCCGCTTTATTGAGTTTAGCCGCCAATATCGCATGTACACAGGGAGAAAGTGAGCTCTCATGCACGGTCAATGGCTCATAAAATTCAAAATGCCGACCGATAGTGTCCACATCGAATTGATCTTCAAGAAAATAAAAACCCTGCAATACATCGGCCTGTTTGATATAACAGGAACGTAGAATCCTATCCCAGCTCCAGTGCTGGTTGATCGGACGTTGCAACGGATCAAGTTGTGCCACAGGAATCAGCTCTTTGTCCAGAAAGCCATCTTGCTGCAAATACACGTTTCGTTTCGCATCAAAAGGGTAGTACATCTTGGCAATAATATGCTGCCATTTTTGCTGCTCTTCCAGTCTAATTTCCAACTTCGCTTCCACTGTGCTCACCACGTCGGATTGCTGCTGGGCCAATTTTTCTAAACATTCTAGTGTATATTCCAGACACCAAGTAGCCATACGATTGGTATACCAGTTGTTATTTACATTATTCTCGTACTCATTTGGTCCAGTCACCCCCAACATCACATATTGCTCACGTTCAGCACTCCAATTGACGCGCTGTGCCCAAAATCGGCTAATCGCAACCAAAACCTCCAGTCCGTGCGACCAAATATATGCCTCATCACCCGTATAACGCACATAATTGTAGATCGCAAACGCAATGGCTGCATTGCGGTGGATTTCTTCAAAGGTGATCTCCCATTCGTTATGACACTCCTCCCCATTGATCGTAACCATGGGGTAGAGGGCTGCCCCATGTCCAAAGCCGAGTTTTGCGGCATTTTCAATAGCCTTATCCAATTGCTGATGACGATAAATCAACAAATTACGTGCGATCGTTGGCGATTGCGTCGCAAGGTAAAATGGGATGCAGTATGCTTCGGTATCCCAATAAGTAACACCGCCATACTTCTCTCCCGTAAATCCTTTTGGCCCAATATTAAGTCGCTCGTCTTCACCCGTATAAGTTTGATTCAACTGGAAAATATTATACCTTATAGCTTGCTGTGCAGCAACATCACCACTGATTTCAATATCACTTTCTGACCATATCACGTGCCATGCGGCCGCTTGCTTTTCCTTCAACTCATCAAAATCAAATTGTTTTAGTGTCTGCAAATGATCCTGAACAACTTCCTGCAATTGAGCAACCGCATGATTTTGTGAAGTAACAATGGCGACACGCTTCTCTATCCTACAAATGTGTGATTTAGGCAGATTAAGAGTGTAGACTTCTGCCATACAGCCTGGGCGCGTTACCGTTTCGTCTGCTGATCGTACCACTGACCCGGTGCTTACAGTGGTCTCGAGCATCGCATAAACTTCAAAACCAGTTTTCTTGGTTCGGGCAGCTACAAAAACACCAGGCCCAGACTTTCCCTGGTCAATGCTTTCCCAGAATTTTTCATCGTAGTTGCTATCCCGGTTAATCACCTGTGCATTTAAACGCGACACAACCTCGAGCGTAAGATCGCCCGAAAGTGCCGCTATGCTGTATTGCAAAGATGCCGTTTCAGAAGCAAACAAGTGATACATCCGGCTTGCCTGGATTTTAATCTGAGCACCATCTGCCATTTCAACAACAAAGCTACGGTATAGAACACCCTGCTGCATATCGAGGCGGCGTTCAAAAGATTTGACATTTACTTTGGCTAAATCAAGCACTTGTCCGTTAATTCGGATATCCAGGCCAATCCAGTCCACAGAATTAATGACCTTGGCGAAGTATTCTGGATACCCATTTTTCCACCAGCCCACACGCGTTTTGTCGGGATAATAAATTCCCGCCAAATAAGATCCCTGTAATGATTTTCCACTGAATTCTTCTTCAAAATTAGCCCTTTGCCCCATCCGACCGTTGCCAATAGCAAAGATACTTTCCGAAAATTCATTATGCTCCGGATGAAACGTATCCTCAATAATCTGCCAAGGGTTATGTTTGATATATGTCTTCATTGATTTCTTGTTTTCAACACCTCCTGAACTCCAGTGTAAAAAATCCTTGCGTTATTTTTAACGCGATTCATTTACCGTTGTCAAAAGGTAATTTGCTGGTTTAATCTAAAATTTCTCTACTAATCTCCCTAAGTCAGCTACGACCAAATCTGCTCCTTTGAGGTTTTCGGCTTCTCCGATACCGATAACCTGCATGCCAGCTGCCCTAGCGGCATCGATCCCAGCCTGGGCGTCTTCCAACACCAAACATGCTGATGCCGCTATCCCCAATGCGTCGGCGCCTTTTAAAAAAACTTCGGGATTAGGTTTGGAAAGCTGAACAGCATTCCCATCAATCAAGACATCGAAATAACCGACAATTCCGGTTTTTTCAAGAATGCCCAACGCATTTTTACTAGCCGAACCAAGAGCAATTTTAATTCCTCTTTCCTGCAGTTTTTGCAATAGTTCCAAACTGCCCGAAAGTAACTGTACTGGACTAAGCTGCTCGATCAATTCCAGATACCAATCATTTTTCTGCTGCAGCAATGCTTCTTTTTCGCTTTTAGACTTCTCCAGTCCAGCCCATTTCAAAATCAGCTCCAGAGATTCAACGCGACTCACACCTTTCAGCTGTTCGTTGTCAACCGTGCTGAACGAATAGCCCAAGCCTTCCGCTAATCGATGCCACGCTTCAAAATGGTAGACTGCTGTATCCACCAACACACCGTCCAAATCGAATATTACGGCCTTTACATTATTATAATTAATCATTGAAAAATGAATTCTATAGAATTTTATTTATGTTAAAACTTAAGCTCCATCACTTTAGTCTCGTAAGCTTCTAATTGCAAGGTATTGTCAGCTGGAGCGATTTCCTGTTTTTGGATAATATCAACATAGGATTTCACCTTGCTGTTTCTCTCCTTAAAGCGATCCAATTTGAGTGCCTTGGTGGTATCATTGCAGTTCATGACTACCATAACCGTCTGTTGTTCGTTGTAGCGGAAATACACATACACGCCATCTTCGGGCACATACTGCATCGTTTTACCAGTCTGTAATACAGTATGCTGTTTACGATAATTGGCTAGCGTTTGAACAAAAGTCCACATATCCTGCTCTGCCTTAGTCCGGCCTTCGGGGCTAAACTTATTCATTTTGTCGCCCACAAAACCACCTGGAAAGTCTTCCCGTAACAAACCATCGGGATTGGAGAAATTTTTCATCAGAATCTCCGCACCATAGTATAACTGTGGAATACCTCTAGTCGTCATCAGCCAGGCCAGTGCCGATTTGTACTTCTGCACATTTTCCCCAACGACGGATAAAAAGCGATCTTTATCGTGATTGTCCAGGAAAAGTACATTACGCTCAGGTTGCGGATACTGATAGTCGGAAGCCAAAGTTGCATACAATTTATTCACACCTGTAGTCCATTCGGTCTTTTGGTTAAGGGCATCCCCTATAGCATAGTTAAGTTGAAAATCCGTTACCCCCATCAACTTGGAATCCACATCTTGGCCAACCCGCTTTCCGCCTAGGAAATAAGCTTGATTAGCAACACCATGGACCCACGTTTCACCAAAAAAGGTGAATTTTGGATACTCCTGCAGGATGCGGTCTGTCCATTGACTCATAAAATCAAGATCATTATACGGATAGGTGTCGATGCGGAATCCATCTATTGCCGCGGTCTCTATCCACCAGATATGACTTTGCGTCAAATAATTTTGAACATAAGGATTCTGCTCATTCATATCGGGCATTGTGGGAACAAACCATCCTTTGACCATTTTCTTTTTGTCGTCTGCAGATGCATAGGGATCAAAAACAGTTTGGTCTTTGTAGGAAGTCTGCGTGTAGGTCGGCCATTCATTGAGCCAGTCAGCCATCGGTTTATCCTTCACTGTCCAATGATAACTCCCTATATGATTAGGTACCACATCAAAGATCAATTTCATCTGACGTTTATGCAGTTCGTCGGCCAATTGTACATAAGTATCGTTGCTACCAAAACGCGGATCGATATGATAGGTTTCGGTATTGGCATACCCGTGATAAGAAGCCTGTGGCATATCATTGGTCAACACTGGTGTCAACCACAACGATGTCACGCCAAGATCGTGTAGGTAATCCAGTTTACCGATAATACCCTCGAGATCACCACCATGACGCAGATACATCGAATCGCGGTTTAAGCTCATATCCAACATGCCCTTCACCTGATCATTTGCTCTATTTCCATTCGCAAAACGATCGGGCATGATCAGGTAGATCAAATCGGAACTGTTCACGCCTTGTGCTTTTACTTTTTGATCTCTTTGCTTCAACTCATAACGATGGGTCAGTTTTTTCTTTCCTTGACGAAAGGTAAACGTTGACCATCCTGGTTTGGCCGAGGCAGCTACCCTGACATCCAAAAACAGGTAGTTGGGATTTTCTACACGATTGACCTTAACAAGCTCTATACCTTTATCCTCTACCTCTACCTCGCTTTTACCTATTTGAGGCCCATATACAACGAGCTGCAAGGTCGGATTTTCCATGCCTACCCACCAGTTTAAGGGTTCTACGCGTTGGATGGACTGCCCCATTAGGGGGATCCATCCTACAAGTGTTAGCGCCAAGAATACTAGGGCAATCTTTCTCTTTACTTTTAACATGAGCTACTATTTTTTTGTCAACGTATAGGTATTTGCATTTAAATTCAACACAATATCGTAGGTACCTGCGCTGGCAACAGCGATATTTGCACCACCAGCGGCTAGTGTTCCATTTGCACCACCAAAATTGGTTCCCCAGTCGCGGTTTTTACGAAATTTAATCTCGCCTGCAGTCAAGCTTACTGTGAGTTTCCAAACCTGATTGGCGTTATCGTATTTCATATCCGTATCGGCATCCCATCCCTTCGGTGAGGCACTACCAATAATACCCCAGCTATGGTCTTTGTAAGAAATGGTGTTGGCTGTTGTATTTACTTCCAATTCAAGATTACCGGCACGTGGAGCTTTGATGTCCTGACCTCCATTATAAACTATTTTACCTGGCTCGGTCTCTCCATACGAATTGCTCCAATTCCGTTCAGGGGTCAGTTTAAATGTTAATTTTCCTTCCGGAAAATTGATTATTCCTGTATAGATTCCATTGCTCGTTGGCGAAATCAACGATTCAGCATTAGCTTCAACCCAATCTTCATAGGCTCCTATGGCATACAAATAGCTAGTCGAAGCAAAAGGGATCGCCTTCAGGCCAGCTAAAGCCGAATACACTACTGTAATTTTCGAATTAATACTCGACTTGAGACGTACATCAAATTCCGATACTGTTCCTGTTGGAACGCCAAGAGCGAGTAAATAGCTATTCAGTTCATAACCTGTAAAACCTAGCGCGGTACGACCACGAGGAATGACCACTTCCTTCACAGTTTTAAAATTGTCCCCTTTAAGTCCAAACTGAAGAACATTCGTTACCGCTGCCTGAAATCCAAAATCAGCGGGCACTACTGAAAGGTGCAGCACCGTATCACCTGCATTATCTTTTGATAAGGCGATGTCATTTTTATCAAGGCTTAAACTGGCTGGCTGTATGCCCTCACCGCTCGCCAATATAGCGCGGGTCTCGTCTTTTTTACAACTCTGGAATGCCACCATAAGTAGCAGCAGGATTCCAATATAGTGTCTAATTTTCATCTGTTTGATTTATATTTTCAATAGCTGATGAAAGCAAGGTTCAATCGTCAGCCGCTTATGCGCAGACCAATCTGTATTGCCCAGTTTCATCAGTCAACAATTGTCTATTACAGGTATTGATTAATTATATCCTGGGTTTTGTACCAGGTTCGCGTTCGCAATAATATCCGAAGCAGGAAGTGGGAACAGTGTTCTATACCCAGCAACTGCCTGGCCTGCGAGCACACCACCCTTAAAAGGCCAGAGATAATTATCACCTGTAAATTTGCCATAACGGATCAAATCCGAACGTCTAAATCCTTCCCAGTATAATTCTTTCACACGTTCATTTAAAATACCATCTAAGGAAAGGTTAGCCAAGTTGCCACTGTTGTTGCCATAGGCACGCACACGCAATTTGTTTACATAGTCGAGTGCTTTCGCCACAGTACCACCAGCACCGCCCCGTAAAGTTGCCTCTGCATAGATCAGGTTCATTTCTCCCAAACGGATCAACGGAAAGTCAACAGATGCCACGAAACCTTCGGCCGCGGGAGGAGCAGTTTTACCATCCTTGTTCACATTACGGAATTTGGTAACTGCCAATCCCTGTTTATAAACAGCGATATCTTCAATTTTAACGCTTGTATTTAAATGGAACATGGCACGTTTATCTGTTTCGCCAGAATAATCACCAAAAATAGTCGCAATATTATCACGAGTGCGATTTCCGGCCCAACCTCCACCCGGTACACCGAAAGATGTCGGATTCATTGTCGCATCTATTGCCGCATTGATTAGATATGTTGTCCCGCCTTTGCTCTGCGTCTTGGTTCCATCGTAAGGCAGGTAAAAAATAAATTCCGGATTGTTCACGTCATTGTCTGCATAAAACAGCTCCCGGTAATTGCTGCCCAAACTATAGTTCGAATTCAAGACCTTTTCCGAATACGTAATCGCTTCAGTATATTTCTTACTACCTGCTCCCAAATACACTTCAGCATTGAGGTATAAGCGAGCCAACAATCCCCAGGCTGCCGCCTGATCCACACGACCATAGACATTCTGTTTCGGAGCTTTTAGCTGACCTGCTACTTCCAATAGCTCTTTCTCCACATACGCAAAAAGCTCAGGCCTTTTAATCTGCGGTGGAGAAACTTTACCAACAGGGGTTTCCTCGGTTACAAATGGGGGATTGCCAAATAAATCAAGGAGTACCCAATAGTTATAAGCCCGCAAAAATCTCGCTTCAGCGCGATAATAAGCAATCTCCTCTTTATCAGTGTCCGAGATACCTCTTTCAGCCAATTTAGCATCTGTACTCTCTCTTAAGAATTCGTTAACGAGTGTGGCACTATAAACACAACGCGTATAAAGGCCCCGCAGCATAGGATTGCTGTCATCAAAATTCAGATAATCTAACCCACTGATGCCAGGGTCATTCAGCCATGCACAAGCAGCCTCATCCGTTGTCAGTTCTTGTGCATTCCAAAAAAGACGCAAAAAATCAGACGTGCCGGCATCCAATCCACCCAGATCGGAATTATTAGGTCCCGAAGTACTGGTGAGGGTCAATGATCCATATAATCTTGCAAAAGAGGAAGTGTACCCCTGAAAATCCTTATAAGCAACATCTGCGGTAACATCGTTGGTCGGTTTTAAGTCCAAATCCTTGTGGCAGCTGCTCAATGCGACAGCAAGCAAGCAAACGCCTATATATTTATTTAATTTTTTCATTGTCATATTGTTTAAAAACTTACATTAACACCCACCACGTACGTTCTTGGTCTGGGATAGAAACGGTCATCTATACCATTGGATATTTCCGGATCAACCCCTTTATACTTGGTGATCGTAAATACATTCTGTACCGTTGCAGAAATAGACATCGAAGCATTACTGTTTCGGATAAATTTTCCAAGATTGTAACTCAGATTGACGTTATCCATTTTCAAAAACGAAGCATTCTTGATATAGTAATCACTTTGCAGCTGTTTAAGCAAGAAATTGGTGTTCAAAAAGTCCACCGGTGCATTGTTGATAACCAATACTGCCTGATCACTGACATTCGCACCACTACCTAGGTTGGAAGAAACATTATCGTACACATAGTTATCTAGGTTAGCACGCAAAACGGTTGTTGCAGACCATTTTTTGTAACTATATGCTGCAGTAAAACCTAAAAGATATTTTGGTAAAGGTGACTTATAAAGATAACGATCGTTATCGCTGATCACCCCGTCCCCATTACGGTCAACATAGACGCCTTCAACAGGATGCCCTTGTTCATCATATACTTGCTGGAACACATTAAAACTATTTGGCATGAAGTTCACTTTATGTGCCTGAATATTGCCACCTGTCCCCCCACGGATACCACCAGTCTCGACGATAAAATTCGGATCATCGCTCTGTGTCAGGTTTGTCACCTTGCTTCTGTTGTAAGTCAAATTGAAACCAAGATCCAACGATGAACTTTCAGTTTTCACGGGAACATAATGCAAGTTAAACTCCAAACCCTGATTTTCCATATTGCCAACGTTGGTCAACAGGAAATTGCTAAAGTTTGATCCTACAGGAACTGGAATGGTACTGAGCAGGTCTTTGGTCTTCTTGGAGTAATAGTCTATGCTACCATAGAATAAATTATTGGCAAAACCAAAATCGACTCCGGCATTATAGGTCGTTGTACTTTCCCAACGGATATCTTGATCATAGGCAACAGGAGAATTCAAATAAAAATATTCATCACCAAAGCGATACACCGATTCATTGCCACTAATGGTATAATTAGGTAGATAAGAATAATTGGCGATACCATCTTGCTGTCCCGTTTTTCCATAACTTAAACGAAGTTTCAATTCTGAAACTGAAGAGACTTCTTTTAAAAATCCTTCGTTCTTTGCCCGCCAGGTAAATCCAACAGATGGGAAATAACCCCAACGATTGTCAGGACTAAAACGTGATGAACCATCGCTGCGCAATGTTCCGGACACAACATAGCGATTGTCATAAGTATAGATCAAACGACCATAATACGAGATCAACAGATTTTCAGGTCTATCAAACGGCCGTGTTGGCTCATTTAGGATCTTATCACCTTCTGCATTTGTACGGTTAAAATTATAAACCTTACTACTATTTTTATAGTAGCCATACCCCAATGTTGCGTCAATATTGCTTTTTATTGCCGGCAGTTCTTTGTCGTATTTGAGGTAAAACTCAAGGGTTTTATTGTTGATATCGGTTTTATATTGGGTTCGCTCACCACCCTCGTTAAAATTACGTGCAGCGATCGCTGGCGTGAATGTGTTGCCTTTTGAACGTGCCAGATCGTATCCGACGTTTAAGTTGGCATGCAACTCTGGCAGGAAGTGAAAACTATAATCCACTTTCGCATTTCCAATACTTCTAAACACATCGCCATTATCTTTGCGTAGGTCCAATAAGGCCAAAGGATTTCGCGGTGCATTGGGATTAGGTTTCCCGCCCTGAATCCACTCGTAGTACCCTCCAAAACTATTTTCATCATCTACATAGACCGGCTGTGTAGGATCAAACTGAATGGCTGTACCGATTGCATCCTGAGTCGCGAATTTAGATTTTGACCACGTACCACGTACATTCACATCCAATGAAAGATGATTGTCCAGAAATTTTGGTGTTAAGGCCAATGCAGCAGTAGTTCGCTTCAAGTTATCATTTTTCAGTACCCCATCCTGATTCATATATCCCGCAGAAATACGGTAGGGCATATTTCCTGCCTTCGAAGCAATGTTAACGTTATTGTCTGTGGTAAATGCATTGCCATAGATCACATCCTGCCAATCGGTATTGGCTGTTCCTAACAGTTTTTTCATGGCATCACTGCCATTTGTATTGACATAGTCACGGATTTGATCAGCGTTGAGTAGCTTTACTTTATTGGCTACGGTAGCCAGTGAATTCTGTGTCGAGAAGTTGATCTGCGTGCCCGAGCGACTGCCCTTTTTTGTTGTAATCAAGATAACACCATTCGACGCTCGCGAGCCATAGATGGCTGTGGCATTGGCGTCTTTCAATATTGTAAAAGTCTCAATATCATTTGGATTAATCAAGCTTAACGGGTTTGCTACCCCAGAGACCGAACCACCAGCCAATGGAATGCCATCAACAACAATAAGTGGATCGTTGCTGGCATTCAATGAAGCCCCTGTACGAATACGGATTGTGCTTCCTGCACCCGGTTGCCCACCACTGGTGGTGATCTGAACCCCCGGCACTTTACCCATAATCAGTTGCTCGGGCGAAGTGATTTGTCCCTTTTGAAAATCCTTGGCACTTACTGTGCTGATGGATCCCGTCAGTTCGCTCTTCTTTTGTGTACCATAACCAATCACAACAACTTCCTCCAAAGCACTTGTATTGGACTTCAGGTATAAGCTTAAAGGATTTCGTCCCTCCTTTACCTGAATCAACGTATCCAAAGTCGCATAACCTACCATACTCACCTTGAGACGCAATTTCCCCGTTTGAAGTCTATCCAAGCTAAAATCCCCATTCGCTGTGGTAGACAGCGATCTTTGAATATCTTCGAAGCGCACTGTGGCACCAACCAAGGCACTCCCTTTTTGGTCCATTATTCGCCCTTGAAGCGTAGCCTGTTGGGCTATTGCCGAAGCACTTACCCCAAGAAGCAGGTTCAAGGTCCAAAATGGACGTAATAGCTGTTTGTTCATAAAATAACTGTTTATTTATTTAGTTTTGTTTTGCTTATCAATTGGTATTGGCCTGGCAAGAGTGTCAATGTTGACTGACCGGACCAGTCGAATTCTTTTCCCGTAAAATTATCGACCCAATGCTTTTGTAGTGCCTGTGGCAATGCAAATGCAGTACTTTCTACCCCAAAATTTCCAAGTACGCCTACTTGTTGTCCTTCCTTTTCCAGTACAAAATATTTAACCGCATCCTTCATCGCCGATGTGACGACTGTCCCGTTTTGGAAAATGCTGTTTTTGGTTTTGAAACGAGTGAGTTGCGCATAGGTCTCAAAGAGCTTTTTGCGATCGTCTTGTTGGAGATAGCTCCACAACAAAGGCTTTTCACCTGTGCGGCCATTTTCATCGATAGAAACATCATAACCGTATTCACCAAACTGCCAGATCATCTTAGGTCCTGGTGAAGCCAATAGAAACACAGCTGCCTGTTCCATACGTTTTAGTGCAGTACCTAGATTCTTGATGTTATAGCTGCCCGATAAGTTTCCATAATTTAAGCACTTAAACAGGAGTCTCTGCTCGTCGTGACTTTCCATATAAGACACAAAAGAAGGCTGTGCCATGCCGTGACCGGAAGCAAATAATCTTCCGAGATCAGAACCATTGTTGGCGGTCCATCCCATCGCCGCTTCGTTAAAGGCATGATTCATATTATTCCAAAGCAACATGCCCGATTGCGCCAGTTCCATTTCTTCCTGATCGCCACCGAGATGTTCCAGAATAATATAACACGACGGATCAATGTTGCGAATATGCTGCTGGTATTGCTTCAAAATGGCTACACGCGATGCATCATACGCATCCCAGGCAGCTAAATCACTTTCTGACGTACCCGAATTTTTCTGCGTAAAACCTTTGGATAAGTCGAATCGGAAACCATCGATTTTATATTCCTGCATCCAATAAGTCAACACATCCTTCACAAAATTCTGTGTATAAACACTTTCGTGGTTAAAGTCGAAGCCTACATTAAACGGATGCTTAGCAACCGTATTGAACCATGGGCTGCTTCCAGCTACATTACCCTGCTCAAAATAAAGCTGTACAAGTGGCGACTGACCAAAAGCATGATTAAAAACAACGTCTAAAATAACGGCAATACCGTTTTCGTGACAAGCGTCGACATAGGCCTTGAAGTTATTTTTCAAGCCATAATATTTATCCAACGCACGATGAAAAGAAGGATTATAGCCCCAGGTGGAATTTCCTTCCGATTCTTGAACAGGCATCAATTCAACAGCATTCACCCCTAAGCGCTTTAAATAAGACAAGGAATCCTTGAGTGTGGTATACTGATGCTGTTTGACAAAATCACGGACTAACAATTCATAAATGACCAAGTCACCTTCGACAGGCTTCTTAAATGCTGCTGTATTCCACGAATACGACTTGGCCGGAAGATCCAATACCCCCACAATTCCTTGTGCACCTGCAGGATAAGCAGGTACAGCGCCCACCGTCAATCCAAGTGACGCATCGTTTTGTGGGTCAAGGATCAATTCGGCATAGGGGTCGGCAATATAAAGTTGACCATCCACCAAGAATTGATACGTCAGTTGTTTGGAGAAATCGACATTTGATACCGTGGTCCACCAGGTTTTACCATCCGGTGTCTGACTCATCGCATACGCGGGCAAAGCTTTATAACCGTTAAAATCGCCCAATACATAGACACTTCTTTTAGAAGGGGCTGTCAATGCAAAACTAACTTGTCCTTTTTGCTTACTGATCGTCGTTCCGTTAGGACTAACTGCTGCTGGAAGTACTGCAATAGCTGGCTTAGCCTCTACAAATAATGCAATTTTGGTCATCGTCACCTGACCATCAGTTTCAAGGCGTGCTTCAAGTTGGTGCAACCCATCGCTTTCTAAGCGGAGGGATTTTTCCAGCGACTGAACGGCATCTGCCGCGGCGATTTGCACGCCATTGTCCCAGATACTAATTTTTCCCGATTGCGTTGCTTGAACTTTCAGCTTCACGCTTTCACCAGCGGTATATAATTGATCCGTTGCAATGGGATCTGTGGGTTGCAATGCGGGCGACACAAAGCGAATAGCCTGTGCATTGGTCGCCACAAGAGGCAGAAATAAATCCGAATTATTTTTGTTTCTTTGGACCACCGATCCATCACCATTGCGGACTAAAATTGCTATCTGACCAAATTCTCCTCCATTACTCAGGTGAAAGAATTTAGCGGGTGTAAATGTGAAGGTATATAAACCAGCAGCAACAAATTTAAGTTTATAGGTGTTTTCATTGTTCGACCAGTCTGTCGCCACATGTTGCCAGCCGCCCCCATTGACAGAAATCAATCCAGCGTGTAAGTAGAGATCGGCTGTGCTACCTTTTAGCGCAGCATTTCCTTTCGAAAGATCAAATTGCAACGTGATTTCCTGATCCCAAAAGATAAATAGGGCGGCAAGATGTACCAAACCAGATTCCTGCTGTTCAATAACAGGCGGTTGCTCGACATCCACGATATCTTTTTTATTTGCACATGATGATAAGAGGATAATCAGCCAGAAATATCCTATTAAACGAGAGATATGCTTCCCCATCGATAATTAGCTTTACTTGGAATCTGATACTGGGAACGTTCCCGATATCAAGGCAAAAAGAAATCGCTTGTTGCGATTTACTGGATTTCCCTATCCAATAGTTATATACAAATTGATTATTTAAACACTTCCGGGAATGTTCCCGAGAGTATTCAAAGCTAAATAATGGGATAACAAAAAACAAATATTTCTTTTCTTATTTCAGACTAGATTTTTGAAAAATAAGCTGGGAATCAAGATAAACCGAATTAGCAAACTTATTATTTTCGGGGTTATCCATCTTTTCCAATAGGTATTTTGTTACTAATTCGCCCATTTCATAGGCTGGCTGCTTCACTACGCTCAGTGCAGGATCAATCAGGTCGGCTATATCCAGACAAGAAAAACAAATGATTTTGAGATCTTCAGGAATACGGATTCCGAGCTGCTTGGCGACGCGTATACTCGAAATGGCAAGGCGCTCTACAGCGGCAAAGATGGCATCGGGTTTTTCCTGTTTGATCAACCTGGCAATATCTTTCATATTTTGATCGGCATCGTTAACCGTATCCAGAATAAGTTCTGTTCTAATCGGAATTCCAGCTTCCTGTAATGCTTTTTCGTAGCCATCTTTACGCACCTTACCTATGGAGACATTCGGATTGATCGCGAGATAAGCAATCCTTTTACAGTCGTTATCGATCAAGTGTTTAGTTGCCAAGTAAGCAGAATCAAGGTCATTACCTGTGATGTATCCGCCCTTCCAGTCGTCATATGCACGGTCAAAAAACATAACCGATATTCCCCTTTCAGCCAAAAGCTGCAAATGCGAATGATCTTTACCTTCACCTGAAGCTGAAATAATAACACCATCCACACGTCCATTGGCCAATGAGCGGACAATTGAGGCCTCGTTTTGGACCTGATGATCCGTTACGTAAATTAACGTATGATAACCCTTAGAGCGCGCCACAGCCTCGATTCCTTTGATTGCCTGCGAGAAAAATTTATTACCAAATTCGGGAATAATAATTGCGATGGTCAGACTTTTATTTGCTTTCAGACTGCTTGCATAGACATTGGGCGAAAAACCAATTTCTTCGGCCATGGCCAATATCCGGGCTTTGGTCGCCGGATTAATATCCACATTGTCCCGAAATGCGCGGGAAACGGTCGATTTTGACAAGCCGAGTTTTTTGGCAAGATCTACTATTGTTAATTGCGACATATCAAGATTCCCTTTGCTGTTCGAATGTAATAATTGTTGGGTACAAATAAAGCAATTATCTCTCCAGAATAGCAAATTTTCTTTTTGTCCTCTTTGTTTTAAATCAGCGGGCCATGTTTTTTTATCTCCCGATAAGAAAAGCGATCTAGTGATCAAATCGTGTGAATAATCTCTTCAATATACTCGCTTTCGACAGTTAACCGTCAGCAGAACAACTTGTGTTACATGGCCTTTTTTTGCCTATATCCCTAATGCTGTTTTCGGGTCGTCTTCGTATTGTTCGTATCACCTTCGGATGTGGACAATCTTGCTACGGTTATTGATCGAAAGTTGACCAGATAATTCCTGGTCAGAGTCTGGTCAATATCTAGTCAATAGCTGTACCATATCTGTATTGCATCCGAATAAGGTACGAAGCAGGTACGAATCTTTCCCCACTATTTGATCAAAAAATTGTGAGCGGATGCTTAACAGGCTTAGCGTATTTTGCTAAGCCTGTTTACAATTAATCGCCTATTTTCTTTACTAAAACTTTTTAAAATCCCATTCTCCTCTGTAAGGTCGGCTACGCAGGAGATTGGCATATTCGTTATCAAATTGTTCTTTTTGCGGGTTCCATTTTAAATCCTTTTGCAGTTCATATGCAATATTGATGGCATTGCACACTGAGCTCGTCCGGTGACCTATTTCAACATCACAGATAGGCTTACTTCTTTTTTTAATCGCATCAACCCAGTCCTGATAGTGATTATCACTATAATACAAACGACGATCAGAAGAAGTCAGTTTAAGATTCGCCAAATTACCCGGGTTAGAGCGTATAAACTCCCGGCTTACCTCAATCTTCCCTTTTTCACCGATAAACTGTATCGCATTATGTACCCCCCATTGTTTATGATTTACGATAACACCATTTGCATAGCTAAAAGAGAGCCCACTGTTACTGTTCGGTGTTTTAGGAGGATTGAACGCAACGGGGCCAGAATCATCCATGCCCAATGCCCATTGGACAATATCAAACATATGTGCTCCCCAATCGGTGATATAGCCGCCTCCAAAATCCCGGTAACCACGCCACCAGGCCCATTTATCATCCTCCAAAGGGGGACTTAATATCGGATTATAGCCGCGATAAGGTGAAGGTCCTACCCACATATCCCAATCGAGATAATCGGGAGCAGGCATAGCGGGAAGGTCACATTGTTTGACTGGTTCGCCCACAGAAACATTGATTTCTTTTATTTTGCCGACATAGCCATTGAGGACCAGCTCTGCAGCCTGCCTGAAATTGTAGGAGGAACGCTGCATGCTGCCCGTTTGAAACACTCGCTTATATTTACGCGTTGCTTCAACCATTGCCCTGCCTTCGGCTATGGTCAGCGCAAGCGGCTTCTCGCAATAAATATCTTTTCCTGCCTTGGCAGCATCAACTGCAATCTGTGCATGCCAATGATCTGGCGTAGCAATGACAACAGCGTCAATATCTTTCCGATCCAATAATTCCCGATAATGGTGATAGGCCTTGATCTCGCTCTGTACTTTTGACAATTCCGTTTGTTTCTTTGCTGTTGCAGCAATAAATGCTGCCAATTTGTTACGGTCTACATCACAGGCCGCCAGACTTGCAATTTCCTTGCAACGATTGAGGCCATTCATCAACGTATAGGATTGTTTTCCGACACCAATAAATCCGAGATTGATACGATCACTTGGCGCAAGAAATCCATTGCCTCCCAACACAACGCGCGGGACAATTGTAAAAGCCAAAGAGGATACAATTCCTTTGGCTATAAATTCTCTTCTTTTCATTCTTTATGGATAGTTTATTTTCTGCTCGTCTTTATGGACACTTATTCGTTCCTCGGCGGCAAAATGGTTTTTATATAAATGATTTTTCAGGTTTCCCTAAAGATAGTTTATTCTTGAATCGGAACCAAAGTTATCGATGCAATCTCTGGTAAAGTATTGCCTTCAATGGCTACAGCTTTTAAAGTTACTTTTGTACTGGGCTCGCCAATTACTTGCTGGGACACCTCAATGATCCCTATTAGAACTTCCTTAAATTTAGTATCTTTTTCAGCTACGAATGTGCATGGCAGCTGCTGTCCAAGCATCGAGAGTGCAATCTTGCCGTGCTGACTGCTATTGGCCAGATAACTGACGAGCACGCGATACTTCCCTGGTTTTTGAATTTTAATATCCCAAAAAACTTTATCCGCAAGGTCTTTCCATTGACCAATGGCGTTCGGGCGGTTTGGATCATGGGTATGCGCACCAATAATTTTTAATCCCTTTCCTTCCTGTAATTTTGCATTATTAGCGTTCATCACGATACGTCCGTCTGCCTGTGTTTGGGTCAGGCTTTCCTCAACAATCGGCTTCCCCTGGATTTCGACCACAATAACCTTCGGTCCTTTTTTACTGTCGAAGATATCAACAGGAATTGCTGGTCTCCCGTTTTCTATAGTGGATTTCAATTTCATTTTAGGTGAAGCTAGGGCGTAAACAGCCGTCACTTTATTTTTGATGGGCAGATTTATTTTTCCATCGGCCGGACGATCAAAAACATGCAGATACAGCTTCCCATTTTTTTGGGTACAATACCCCCAATCCAAGGCTTGGAAAGGGCTCGCGGTGGTACCGTAAATAGCTTCGCTATTGATCTTCATCCACTCCCCGATTTGCTCCATAATTTGCACTGCAGGTTCAGGAATGGCTCCGTCACCATCGGGTCCGACATTTAACAAAAAATTCCCTCCTTTACTCACCGTTTCCACAAATAATTGCATGATCTTGGGAAAGCTTTTCCAATTTTTATCGTGCGCACTATAACCATAACTTTCATTCATGGTATGGCTTACCTCCCAGTACATGCCGGGCAAGCCGGTTGGCGGTATATATTTCTCTGGAGTACCAATATCGCCATTCCTATTTTCAAGTCCATTCCAAAATCGATTATTGATAATAATATTGGGCTGCCATTTGATCAGATCTGTCAAAATATGTTTCGTCCCCCAGGCTTCGCCCTCGTGCTCTTTATTACTAAAGTCGGGCCACAGCATATCTAAGCGCCCGTATTGCTGTGCAAGCTCTTTAATCTGGCCATAGAGATAGGCTTTATAGCGTTCATGATCTGGCTGATGCTTATCCACATTCGGGTTCAGCTGAAAGGCCTCATAAGAATCGGGATGTTGCCAATCCAAGAGCGAATAATAAGCTCCTACTTTCATCCCTTCCTGACGGAAAGCATCCATAATTTCCCGGTAAAGATCTCTTCCTTTCGGCGATAAATTTGCCGTACCCGTAACATCATTTTTCAAGGCATAAGGTTGTTGGCTATTGAACAGGCTAAAGCCTTCGTGGTGTCGCGAGGTCAGCACCATATACTTCATACCCGTTTTCTTTGCAAGACGCGCCCAGAATTTCGGATCGAAAGAACGTAATGTGAATTTTGGTTTCAGCACTTCAGCATACCGCTTACTGGGTATCTTACCCCATGTCTGTATCCACTCGGCATAATGCTGTGGGTACTGCTTCCCTTCAAAAGAACCTCCTGCTGCACTGTACAATCCCCAATGGATAAAAAGGCCAAAACGGGCTTCCTTAAACCATTCCATACGCTTTTCTTGGGTTTCCTGCCAGCCGGCTACCCCCTCATAGGGTAGCGACTTAGTCTGTGAAATGGCTGCATCGATGCTGCATAAAAACAGAACCAAGGCTACTGTAAACTGCCACTTTAAAAAAATGATTTTCTTCATGATATCGATTTATACATATAAGTTTTATTTATTCGGATGATAGGCTACTGACGATTAGAAGCCCAAAGTTTCAATTTCCTCCTGAATGGCATTGTACGCTATGTTCGCATCCTCCACCGCTATTCCCTTTGATAAACCAGGCCTCCTATGACCTGTAAAAGTCAACCATGCGTTTTTCATAATCGTCTGTCTTTTTAAAATAAGTGTATATAATTGGATCATGCGTGGTTTACCGCGCAAATTGTCCTCCCATGTACTTTGAAGTGGAAAGCTAGGCATCAGGTGCTGTATAATTTCCTTTGCCATTAGCCAATGGCCCAGTTCGCCAGGGTGTATGCCATCCGCAGCCAGCTTAAAATGGGGTTCCCTCTCGATCCTAGCTTCCAAGTAGCGACGCATGGCAAAATGCAGGTCTATGATTTCCCAGGACTGCATTTTGGCATAGCCAATCAGCCATTGCGCATAACGATCCAATACGTTATTATAACCATTAAGCCGGAGCTGCGGATCATCATGTACAGGCGGAGTCATCCATAGGATGCGCTTCACACCAGCATCAACCAAGCGTGTGTGAAGCCGTATTATCCCATTTTTGTAGGCTTCAAAACGGACGGAATCAAAAGGAAGGTAGATTCCGTCGTTCATGCCATAACAGACAAAAACAACCTCGGGATTGATTTTATCAAGTACATTGTCCAAACGGTCAAACAGACAAGGTCGGATAAATTTACCTTCCGCATGATTTGGTTCACTAAGACCAGATACTGTCTCGCTCGGCAGCCCAGAATTGATAAACCGAGATTTCGTTTTCGGATGTAGACTGAGAAATAGAGTCTCCGTCATAGCGACATATTGCCCTGCATAGGTAATGCTGTTTCCTAAAAAAAGAACCGTTTTACCTTCACCCCAAGAAAAATGATCCCTATTACTCTGCCCGGAAGCTTGCATACACCAAAAATCTAAACAGACAAACAGCAACAAGACGCACTTTTTATTTGAGTTTAATACTCGCTTTAATTTCATCATAATCGATTTAGCCAATCTTCTGGTTAGCCTAATTTTATCTTGAGGGTATAGCCTAAGGTACTATTTTGTGTCTTCTTGGGTAATTTCAGCCGCAATGCATGCTTATCCTGCTTAAAACGAACCTGACCATACCCTAAGATTTCCACTGACTTTACTTTAGCTTTATTCTGGTTCAGGGACTTCAGATGGACTATTCCATCCTTAGGCGCTACGAGAGCCATAGCATAAACACAGTCATTTTTTTTGGTAAACCAAAAATCCGAAGGTGTAAAAGATGCTCTAAATCCTTCTTTCTCCCGTTGTTCAGTATCCGTTATCCGAATCAGTGTTGGTCCCTCATGTGTGGTGATCCAGGGTGATGTTCCATAAACCGCCTCAGCATTAAAACGCAACCATTTTCCTAAGATAGCCAGATTATTTTTTACAGGTGTAGCTATATTTCCTTGTGCATCTGGGCCAATATTGAGCATATAATTACCACCTTTGCTGACGATTTCCAAAAGCCAATAACGCAGTTCGTCCACATCTTTCCAATCATGGTCATAAGATTTATAGCCCCAGGAATGGTTGAATGTACCGATAGCTTCCCAAGGTCTGGTAAAATGCTCCGAAGGATCGGGAATCCGATTATCGCCCGGAATGGCATAATCGCCCATCCCATTACCAATCCGTTCGGAGACGATGATATTCGGATTGAGGTCATACACTGTTTTGTAAAAGCGAAAGCTCTGTTCGGCAGTCATCAATCCGGGCATGTCGAACCAGATATATTTTAATTTTTTGAAACGTTGTAAGATTTCCTGTACCTGCGGAATTGCTTTTTCATTCAGGTAGGAAGCAAAGGAATTGGCACTGGGGTCCCAAAGATTTGCCCCAAAGGCATCAGTTTTTTTGTTTAGCATATCATGCTGTGCTTTGGTAGTGGCATACTGTGCGTCACTACCGTCTTTCCAATCAATATTATGGGAGTAATAGACACCAAAATCGAGTTGATGACGAATGCAAGCATCGTAAAGTTCCTGAATGACATCCCGTTTATAGGGTGTCGCCTGTAACACGTTAAATGAGCTTACTTCCGAATGGTATAGGGCAAATCCATCATGATGCTTGCTGGTTACAACAAGATATTTCATCCCGGCATCCTTGGCCATGCGAACTATTTTATCGGCATCAAAAGCTTGCGGGGAGAATTGATCCGCTAATTGGGCATAGGCTGAGCGCGGAATTTTCGCCACCAATTGAATCCATTCGGCTACACTTGGACTGCCCATATCTTCCATCTTTTTCCCATTCCAAATTCCACCTGGAATGGCATAAAGCCCCCAATGAATAAAAAGTCCAAATTTTTGCCGCTGAAAATCCTGGAGTGCCTGAGCCTTCTGCTTATTCATCTGCTGCCATTCATTGATCAGCTGCGCAAACCGATGTTTACGTTTGTTAAAGCGTATCAGAGCTTCCAGATAGTAATAGTCTGCATAAATCAAGGGTACATCAATTTCCCCTTTATGCGGAATGCTACCGACGCTATGCTTTAGGACAAATAGGCCATTGGCTCCCACTTCACTTGAATAATTTGAGGAGCCCATTGATCGCAAGATCTTTTCAGCCAGATCCAGGTACTCTTGTTGTTGTTCGGGCCTTACATAGTCTACCAGTTCCAACAAAGCAGAAGCGGTGACGGCTGCTGCTGATGCATCTCTGGGTATGGTTTCAAAATCGTCTTTTTGATACGTCCAGTTTGGAACAAACCCCGGTTGATCGACATCAAAGTCCCACAACGGAACCCCATCGTTAGGCAATCGTGGATGCTTTGCATAAAAATCAGCCATTTTTTGTGCGGCTTGAAGATACATTGGGTCTTTCGTTTCGCGGTACATCAGCACAAAGCCATACAATCCCCAGGCTTGCCCCCTTGCCCACGCGGAATTATCCGAAAAGCCCTGTGCAGTTTCTTTGCTTAATACTGCACCTGTATTGGGGTCATACGAAACCACATGATAAGAACTGTAATCTGGTCGATATTGATTTTTTAGCGTTGTCTGTGCATGCCGAATGGCGACATTACGGTAGACGGAGTCACCTGATAATTTGGAAGCCAAAAAAAGCAGTTCCAAATTCATCATATTGTCGATAATAACCGGAAACTGATAACGATGCTTACCATCCCAGGAAGGAAATACATCCCAAGATTTAATTGCGCCTACCTTCGGGTTGAAACGGGTTAAGAGAGATTTGGCACTCTGGATTAAGATTGATTTGATGGTACTATCACCAGTCAACCGATAAGCATTCCCATAACTGCTATTCATCACGAAACCAATATCATGATGCTGCGTATTAAATTGATTTTGACGTAATGAATTTGTCCATTTTAATGCGGCGTCCCGCCATCGATCATCGCCGGTATATTCAAAGACATACCAAAGGCAACCCGGCCAAAAGCCGCCTGTCCAATCCCGGATATCCGTAAAAGTTGTTTTCCCATTTCGATCTGCCGATCGCGGATAGTTACTCAGGTCGGTATGGTGTTGATACAGTAAGGCGTACTGCCGTTCCGCTAAATCAAATCCTTTTTTCACAAAATCACTTGTATCAGCACGCAACAGAAAAGGATAATAAAAGATCAAAAAATAAATAACGTATAGGCTATATCTAAAAACGATCATATTTAGGTTTATTTAGGTGGCGCCGGGGATCGCCTAGAAGTTTTCTTCCCCGGCTTGAATTTATGTTAGTCTATCCAGCCTGGATTTTGCACCAGGTTCACGTTCATTTGTATTTCTGAGGTAGGAATAGGCCATACATTTAAGAAATCGCCCTTATAGCTATAATTCCCAACATTTGTTCCCCAAACCTGCTTACGTCCATTGCCCGCTTTAAACACGGTCTCTTTCCAGGTTCCCCAGCGCAATTCGTCAAAATAATTGATGCCTTCATTCGGAAACTCCACACGACGTTCGTTGCGGATACGCAGGCGTAAGCCTTCCTTCCCAGCGACAGTAGTTGCGGCATTGGAATTTAACAGCGCTACGCCAGCACGTTGCCGTACTTCATTGACTTTTGCAATCGCTTCATTCAATTTTCCATCTTCATTTAGTGCCTCAGCCCACATCAGCAATATGTCTGCATAGCGGAAGATCGGGAAATCAATGGGGCCATAATTACGGTCAACAATCTCATTAACCCCCTCTGCGACAAATTTTCGGTAAAAATAAAAGAAGTTGATCTGTGTATCACTCTGAATATCGCCGTCTACCTGTGCTTGTCCACGAAACGGCCAGCGCATAGATTGAAGGCTTTCCACATTAGTAAAATTATAGGCGCCTCTAAAAGTTGAATAGGGCGTCACGACATTGGCCTGCAAGCGTGGATCTCGATTTTCATAGGCCTTTTTGATACGTTCTTCATTACCTTGAGGCAGGTATAGACTCATCTTTGCTCCTCTTAATGTTGCAGCAGCTTTCTCGGCCTCCGTCAGGTTGTTCCGAAGAAAAAAGACTTCCCGCTCATTTTCAGTTAAGCTGCTATATCCAGGAATAACTTTATTCCATTCAAATTGAGAACCGTCAGTATTTTCATAGAGATCGACCAAATGCGGCGAGGGCATATAATAATTCCATCCGCGCGAATAGACGGAAGGCCAACCACAGAATAGCTGCATATTATTCCCATATCCCTGTTCACTACGATGCTGAATGGAAAAAATCATCTCAGGACACTGTTCATTAGCCTCTTTAAATAGGGCTTTATAATCGCCAAAGAGTGTGTGGCCAGCATCTTTAACTTTTTGAAAATCAGCCACCGCCTTCGTCCAATCTTTTCGGTAGAGATAAACTTTACCCCTTAAGGCATAAGCGGCCGCCTTTGTTGCATGCCCATAGTTGGCATTGCCGGCAGTATACCGATCTGGGAAATTGGGTTCTGCAATACAATCGTTTAGGTCTGCTAATATTTGATTCCACACCTCCTCTTCCGAACTACGTCCTTTGATAGCCTCAGCGGCTGTAAAAGGTTCGAGATAAATTGGCACCCCCTTGTAGAGCTGATTGAGCCGGAAGTAAAAATAAGCGCGGAGAAATTTTGCTTCAGCGAGGTATTTTGCTTTCTTTTCGGCCGTTGAAGGTGACTTTATGGGAATATTTTTTAATGCATCATTTGCACGCTGAATCCCTTCATATTGAATTTTCCAAACATTTACAAATAAAGGGTCACCAGCAGTAATGGTACCTGTCAATAAGGGCTCATCAAAACGGGCCTGCCCCGTATAGGAGAAACGGTCAAACTGATACAGCTCATAAGGAGAGATCAGTCCGCTATGCCCCATTAGTAGACGAAAGGAACTATAGATTCCTGCAATGCCCAAATCAGTTAAATTATCGGTTGTCCACATCGTTGCTGTAGAGACCGAAGAATATGGGGAGGTGTCCAAAAGATCTTTTTTACAACTCGCTATACTGATCAGTAATACGATCGCTAGAAATTTTTTTATCTTTTTCATGATTCTCATTCAGATTAAAAGGTAAGATTTAAACCCAGCGAATATTGTCGCATCGTAGGGTAGTTCACAACGGAAGAATTGATCAGCGCAGGATCATTGCTTGCGGGTCCAATTTCGGGATCTAGCCCGGGGAACTTTGTCCATGTTAATAGGTTTTCACCAGCTAAGTAAATCCGGAGTTTAGCGATCGAAAAACGATTCGATAAACTTTCGGGTAGCGTATAGCCCAACTGAAGATTCCTTAGCTTCACGAACGAAGCATTATACAAGTAATAATCGCTGGTACGTCCATTCTGTGCATCGGTCACTCCTTTTAGACGTGGATAATAACCATCTATCTGATTGTTGGGATCCGAAGGATTGGCGGCATTATAATAATAATGATCGTTTGCAACCAATGCGGGCATCGATTTACCCTGCGCGACGATGGATGAATTGAGATACAGTTCATTCCAATAATATGACATACCTGAAGAAGCCGACCAAATCATGGAAGCATCGAATCCTTTGTAGGCCATATTGATACTAAGGCCGTAATTAAATGCCGGTGTTGCCCTTTTGCCCATAAATCGCTGATCGTATACATTTCCGTAGATGCCATCGGCGTTCATATCCGAATAAATCAAGTCACCATACCAGATCTTTGTAGGATCTATCCCATCGGCAGGTTGAAATGAATAGCCTGCGTCTACCATCGCTTTTAACCAAGCCATATCCTGCTCGGTACGAATCATGCCATCATGCGGTCCTCCATTTTTATCAACAGAACCATCTGCTAAGAAATGGCTTCCTGAACCACGGTAGACATTATACAGATAGAATTCATTAATTTCGTGCCCTTCCAGAATCCGCTGGTTTACCCCATTAGAAACCATACCGATATTGGACTGGTAAACCCTATTGCCGGCAGCATCGGTAACATAGCCTTCCGACAGCGCGCCTTTATATTTTTCGACCCGATTGGTGTTGTAGGCGAAATTGGCTGATAGACCATACTTAAAACTGTTGATTTTATCTTGATATCCGACGGTCAATTCAATTCCCCGCTTGCTCACCTCGGCAATATTCATCGTTGCTGCAGTAGCAGTACCCACCGTTGATGGAATAGTCGGTACATATAAAATCCCATCGGTATAAGCGCGATACGCATCAAATTCGACCGTCAATTTATTTTTTAATGCTGTCGCTGTGAAGCCCACATTTGTAGTCGTCGTCGTTTCCCAGTGCAACAGATCATTTCCTAGTTTAGTCTGCGCCAAACCACGCACAGCCTGATTATTGAATGAATAATTTACAGCACCATATGAGGGAAGATGATCGTAATTGCCCGGAGAAGCATTGTTCCCGGTTTTACCCCACGAGGCCCTTATTCGAAGATCACTAAAAAAGGATTTGAGCGGACGCATAAAAGATTCCTCCGATATACGCCATCCTGCAGAAAAAGCGGGAAAGAAGCCCCAGCGTTTGGCGGTTCCAAATCGTGATGATCCATCGTACCGAACTACCGCTTCGGCGAGGTATTTGTTATCATAAGCGTAATTGGCACGACCAAAAAAGGATCGCAACCCGTAATCAAGCTCATCACCAGTGATGGAACTCATTGTCGTTGCCGAGTTAAATGTTGTCAGATCAGGATGTACAAGTCCAAGTTTGGCCGCTCCGATATTATATTGGTTAAAATACTGTTCATTATAGCCCAAAATTCCGCCCACATCGTGTTTGCCAAAAGATCCGGAATAACGCAATACATTATCAATGATCACATTGTAACTCTTGGTGACACCATATTGAGTTGTTATTTGTCCCGCCGCCAGCGCGGCTGTACTCAATTTGTTGGTTGCAAAATTCCATTTTTCATAAGGTACCTGGTGCGAATTGGTCTCATTATAGGCATAATTGTAATTTACTTTCGATTCGAATTGCAGCCCTCTCATCAGGTCTAATTTCGCAAATAGTGTGGTATTGAATCGGTTCACCTGGTTCTTTCCGCCCATCCCATTTAGAAAAGCCAGGGCATTATTTGCGGTGGCTGATTCTTCAGCAGCAGCTGGGAAACCATAAACGCCGTTGTAGTATGGATAAACTCCGGGCACCGTTTGGGTGAGGTAAGAATATGCCGTCACCACATCAGCCACACTTAGGTTTTGCATATCCCCAAAGGTTTGGGTACCCACGGTTAAAAACTTAGCGACTTTCGACTGTAAGTTTATCCTCATACGTACCTTATCCGCTCCGGTTTCGGGCATCGTTCCGGGATTATTGAAATATCCGACTGAAAAAAGGTATTGCGTGTTGTCGTTGCCGCCATTTAAAGAGAGATTGTGATTTTGTAAAAGTTTGCGCTGTCCAAAAAGCACATCGCCCCAGTTTGTATTGGGGTAAGCGACCTCATTGGGAATTCCAAATTCAGTAAAGCCTTTCGGATTTCTCTTTGCTTCCTCCCAGAGATTGATTGTTGCGTCCGTGTAAACAGCTGCCTGGCCCAAATTCTTGAAGCCCTCATTCACCAGACGCATATGTTGTGCATAATCAGTGATAAATTCGGGTACATTATTAGGCTGCAGCATCGAAACCATTCCCGTATAGGACACATTGTTTTTCCCCTTGGCTCCCTTTTTTGTGGTAATTAATATAACACCATTTGACCCCAAAGAACCATAAATTGCTGCGGTAGCTGCATCTTTTAAAATTGAAATCGACTCGACATCGTTTGGATTAACAGCATCCATAGAACCGACGATACCATCGATCACCACCAACGGTGAGGTGTTATTTAAGGTCCCTTTTCCGCGGATCAGAATATTAGCACCATCTGCTCCAGGTTTTCCTGTTGTATTCTGCACATTAACGCCGGCCGCGAGTCCAGCCAATGAAGAGCTCAGTGTAGCAGTCGATCGATTTTCAACCGAACTTCCGTTCACAGTTGATACAGCACCAATCACATTTGCGCGCTTCTGACTTCCGTATCCGACAACAACGACCTCATCCAAACCACTGATAACCTCCTGAAGCACAACATGCATTTCTTCAATGCCAGTGGTACTTTTTTCTAGCCCCTGATACCCTACATTTGAAAATATCAAAATACTGTTTGCGGCTGGCAACTGGATCGTAAATCTCCCATCCTGATCTGTTACTGTGGAGATATTGGTACCTTTTACGCTAATTGTCGTTCCGACAAGTATCTGCCCCTTTCCATTGACGACCTTACCACTAATACGCCGCTGCAGAGTTTCTTTAGGTTCGGAAATCATTGGATTTCTTTTAGGCTTTATCACGATCACCTCATCTTTTTTAACCCATTCCAGGTCCAGAGGCGCTACGATGGCATTTAAGGCATCGTCCAATTTGGCATGCTGTATATTGACTGACAGACGCGTCTGCGCGAGCGCCTTGCCATTCAAGAAAAAATTGACACCACTCTGCTTTTGTAGATCACGCATTACCTGGTTTAGGGTCACACGTTTTGCGGTTAAATTTATGGTCTGCGCATTTCCTTCCGCAAATAGTTGCATAGCAGTCAGCAAGGAAATGAGTACGATCAATTTCATAATCAGTATACTTCGTAAAGTTAAACTCCACGGGTGTAGCCTAACAAATGGATAAAAAATCATATGTTTGTACGGTTTGTATGTTATTTATAAATGGTTATCAAAATATGCCCTTGGGCAACACTTATAAGTATATGCATCCAATTCAAGGCAGTGCCCCCCAGCACTGCCCTTTTTGTCTTGCGTATACCTTTCTTAGGCTTAGGTAGAATCCATAATCATTTCTTTTTTCATCGTTATTTAGGGTTATTATTGCACTGTCGTCACCAATAAGATATTTTTTTCCTGACTTTTCATCAGCTCAAAACGCAGCCCACCTTCTTCCAATACATCAAGTACTTCCTGAAGAGGCTTACTTCGTTTTATACGGCCATAGAAATGCGTTTGCGGCACCTCACCCTTGTACCTCACTTTTATATTATACCAGCGACCAATCTGCTGGAGTGCATCCGAAAGTGGTGTTTCTTCAAAATAAAATAAGCCATCTTTCCACGCTGTAAAAGGTGCAGTATCCACAGGAGCAACCTGTATATCTCCGCTATTGGTGTTGGTCGACTGCTGCCCGGGCTGCAGGTATGTTGCTTCTGAATATCGGTTATCGTTTGATAATTTAACCCTTCCATGAACTAAAGTTGTCTTAATCGCTGTGTTCTCGGGATAAGCGTTGACATTAAAGGCAGTCCCAAGCACCTCTATTTCTTGCTCTTTACTCAACACTTTGAAAGGTCTTGTACTATCTTTGATCACCTCAAAAAAGGCCTCGCCAATGAGGGTAACTTTTCGTTCGTTTTTGGCAAAGCTCAGTGGATATATTAAGGAAGAGGCTGCATTAAGCCACACTTTTGTACCGTCAGGTAACGTAATCTGATACATCCCACCGCGCGGTGTGGTCAGCTCCAGCATAACCTTACTGGGATCTGCCTCCCCCCCCTGTTTATATAATGCAGCGTCAGCGATAGATTTCCCATTTTCATAGGCAATTTTTTTCCCCATCACGATTCCAGATGCCTGCTTATCGAGTTCCAAAAGTGTACCATCCGCTAAACGAAGGGTAGCGCTATTTCCTCCTGGCTTTACAACCTCGCCCTTTGTACTTTGCAATGTTGCAAGATTCTTTTTTACCTGAACGGAATCCCTGTGCTGTCGCCAGACTGCCATTGAAATGACAAAAAGCAATAAACAAGCCGCAGCGGTCCAGTAAAGCCATCGCGTTACAAAAACAACTTTCCTTCGTGGCGGCACCCCAGCATCAGCAGTGTCATATTTAATGCTCTCACCACGTTCTTTATCCTGCTGAATTTGTCTTTTGATATTTTCGAGTGTTATTTTTAGTTTGGATTCGCTCATGTTCCCTGCGGACGAAGGTTGCAGTAAATTTGCGACGATGACCTGGTCGATGGTATGCTGATCCTCGCTATCGTCGTTAGAAAGCATATGCTGTAGCCGTTCGATTTCCTCAAGCGAACAGTTCCCTTCTTTATACTTTTGAAGTAATTGATTTATTTTAGATTTATTGGTCTCCACAGAGCTGTATATTTAAAGTAAATACACACAGGGGAAAATAAAGGTCTGCTCTAAAAAAAACTTTTTTTTATTTAGCCGAATAGAGAAGCAGCGCCAATAATAATGTCGAAAATCCATTATCTTGTAATGCGCCATTTCGGATAAACTTATTTGCCTTAACAATATGGTCGCGAACAGTAGCAATAGAAATACCCATTTCTTCTGCAATTTCCTGATAGCTTTTACCGTCTAGCTTAGACAGCCTAAATATTTTTTGGCGCTGTTTGGGCAACTTGTTCAATAATTCTTCTACCAAGACCATGGCCTCCTTTGAATCGAGCACTTTATCAATGGTATTTTCGGATTCCACTACTCCATAAGCGAGATGAAGCTCAGATTCCAGCTCCAATTTCAGCCTTCGTTTAAAATTAAAGGTAATATTGCGCGAACAGGTAAACAGAAATGCTGCAAAAGATTGATCAGGATCTATCTTTGATCTATTCTCCCAAATACGTAAAAAAACATCCTGAAGTAGATCCTCTGCGACGGTTTCATCTTTCAGAAACTTAAGGATATTGGCATAAATAACCTGGCTATAACGATGGTACAAAATATCAAAAGCCCGCATATCCCCATGATGGAGTTGGCACAAGAGTTCCTGCTCAGGCAAATTTTGATGGATGTCCATAATTGATTATTCTAGGGTTGAAGTTAATTACTTCACTGCAATAATTCAAATCAAATTTCTGAAGCCCAGCAAACTTATGCTATTTTCGCCCATACTTGCAGTAGCTGTGCCTCTCGAGCTGCCAAATCAATCCATAAAAGTATCCATTTAAAAGCCGAGCAAAACTTTATTTATCATTTCCTCGCACACAGTCTACCGACGATTCCATCTACGAAAATAAGCTGCCCAATCTTCTTGGACAGCCCTTAACCGCACACATCAAGTGCTTATTTTGTAAACGCATCAATGCCGATGTCTTGAAATTCCAACTCTCGATCTCCTAAGACGTGCATCTTGGTCATGGGTTTATTTGGAAAGAATAGACTGGTCATTACCGTTAATCCGCCATCGGCGAAAAGTTCGATCGAGCTAACGTCAACGTATAGCACTAAAGATACTTCGCTATTATTCGACAACCGTTGAGCAAAAGCGGTCTTGGCGAATTCAGCGCTGAAAGACACCTCTCCGGACTTTGAGCGGGCGATGTAATATTCATTTGTAGCTTGATGATATCCAATTATCAATTCTTCGCCAAAATCATTTGATAGGATTATCTTAAATTCCTGCTGTTTCAAATTCTTAAGGTCCACACGGTAAGCTTGTGGAAGATTCTGCTCGAACGAGACTTCTTTTGTTCTGCCACCATGGTATTTTTTTAACGGACGAAATGTGGTTTCAATCTCTTTAGGAACAGTACTCGTAACGTAGAACGACTTTCCAACTTTTTCCAACGACAAAATACGCGGTATGGTTAAGGAAGAACGCCATGCGGTGGTCGGAACAACATTGGCATATTGCCAGTTGCTCATCCACCCAATCATCAGGTGCCTATCCCCTATGTTACTCCAGGTTACCCCAGCATAATTATCGGGTCCCCAATCCAGCCATTTTATTTCGTTGTCTGCTGTACGGAAATGATGCCCATCAAAGTCACCCACAAAGTACTGCGTCACCGAACCACCGTTGGGTCCACCTGGATTGATACTGACCAATAACACCCATTTTTTAAGTCCATTATAATCCATGGGGATAAGATCTGGGCATTCCCATACCCCACCATGAGCCCCTAGCTCTTTACCGAACTCACTTTCCTTCTGCCATGTTTTCAAATCTGTGGAAGAATAGAACGTAATACAATCTTTTGTTGCCAAGGTCATAATCCAACGTTGGCTATCTGCATGCCACATCACCTTTGGATCTCTAAAATCCCATATTCCCGAATTGGGAAGTACTGGATTTCCCCGATACTTTGTCCAACTGACTCCCTCGTCCAAACTATAAGCCAAACTTTGATTCTGATGTAGACCTGTTTTTCGATCTTCTTCCTGCTGATTGTGATGGGTAAAAATGGCAACCATGGCACCTTTTCCAAAACCTGCCGTATTGTCCTTATCGATCACTGCACTACCAGAAAATATAGTTCCTAGGCTGTCGGGGTACAAAGCAATCTTTTTTTCATCCCAATGAATCAGATCTTTACTCGTTGCATGCCCCCAATGCATCGGCCCCCAAACAGGCTTTTCTGGGTTATGCTGAAAAAAAAGATGATAATTACCGTTCAGATAAACCAATCCGTTGGGGTCGTTCATCCAGCCCCGCTGTGGGGTAAAATGGTATTGTGGGCGATACTTTTCTTCGAGATCCCCTTGCTTATGCTGCTCAACCTGAGCCAGACTTATACCTGCGATACTCATCAAGAGCATCATAGCTCCGTATTTCTTAAGACTTATCATAGCTTTTTTTAACCCCACCAGGTGTCTAAAATTATCTTTCACTTAGACGCATTAGATTTCTTCAGTACGTCCATTAAAAATTGGATGCAGCCATTGGAACCGATTGATGACCTCTTTATTGTACGGCGGACAAGCCCCCCGGCTCTGCGTCACAAACCCACTTAACGTTGCCGCAAATTCCAATACTTCCTCCAGTTGAACCCCCTGCTGCATCTGGAATCTTTTGGTCAGGAAAGCCGCCAAAAAAGAATCACCACTTCCGATGGTATCTTCTACCTGAACTTTCAAGGCTGGAAAATGATAACTGATGTTGTCTTTTTTATAATGATATACCGCTCCATCAGCACCATAGGTTACAATTGCCTCCTGAATTGCAAAACGCTCCAGGATCAAATCCACTCGCTGCTGGTCAGTAAATGCCGCAGTAGCACCATTCCACTCGGAAATAACATATAGCTCCTCGGCATTCATTTTCACAAAGTCCGCGTACTCCAATAGTTTGTGTATTTTTTCTGGCCCAAAATAAGGTGCCCGCAGATTGACATCCATCACTCGGAAACGGGCTTTTTGCAGCAATAATAGCAAGCTTTGAAAACTTACTTCATCTCGACAGGCCAAACTCCCGTATACCAGAAAATCCACCGCCGCAACTGCGTCCAGAACAATAGGATCCACTGTAATTCTATCCCATGCTACAGGATAGACAATATCATAATGCACATCCCGCTTTTCATCGATAGAAACCTCTACAGTGGATGTCGGCAAAACATCATCATACTGAAAAAAATCGGTCGGGATACCGAGATCTTCACATACGCTGCGTAGCTCGTCACCGTTATCATCACGCCCAATACGTGTTAGCATACGCGTTGCTACGCCTAATTTATTGAGGTGATATGCTACATTTAAAGGAGCTCCACCTAATTTTTTACCCGTAGGAAGATTGTCCCAAAGAACCTCGCCAAAACAAATCCCCTGTATTGATTTATCTCCATTTTTCATATTTTCTCCTTTCTATACAAAGCTTTGGCTGAGTGCCAAAACCACGTAACAAATTGATTATTTTAGTTCCCTTTACGTTCAATGTTGACAATAGACACACACGACTCGTTATCACATTGTCACTCGCCCATCAGCCTAATCTAGCTAAAGACTAATGTAGATTGATGGTATGTCCGAGATCTTCCAATGATTTCCCTTTTGTCTCCGGCATAAACTTGAGCACATAAACAAGTTGCAGCACCATAAATAGGGCGAAGATCAAGAAGGTACCGCCGCCGCCGAGCATTTCTGTCAAGGCCGGAAAACAAAACGTGATAATTGCCGCCATGACCCAATGGGTCAAGCTGCCAAATGTCTGTCCTTTGGCACGTACATCGTTCGGAAAAATTTCCGAAATAAACACCCAGATCACCGCACCTTGCGAGAATGCGAAAAAGGCAATAAAACTCATCAGATAGATGGTGATCGCAAAACCCGTGGTCTGGTTGGTATAAAAAGCATGGGAAACAAGTGCCAATGAAACAATCAGCCCGATCGAACCCACCAACATTAATTTTCTTCTGCCCACCTTATCGATGAAATTGATCGCCAGCAACGTAAAAATAAAATTGACAACCCCTATACCAACTGTCGAAAGCAATGAACTCTGTGAGCCTAATCCCGCCATTTCAAATACACGGGGCGCATAATATATAATGGCGTTGATACCTGAAACTTGATTGAACAGCGCAAAACAAAAGGCCAATAAAATAGGTTTTGCATTTTCGCGAACGAAGAGCTTGCCTTCTCCTGTGGAATTGTTTTTAGACTCCTGAATTTTTGAAATCTCCAGCTCGTAACCATCCGAATTAATTTTTTTCATAATCCGTGTTGCCTCGGCCAAATTCCCCCTGTGCAGCAGCAACCATCTCGGACTTTCCGGGATGAGGAAGATCAAACAGAAGAATAACAACGACGGAAAGCACTGCACCCCCAGCATCCAGCGCCAGGACTCTTCGCCAACCTGACCGATAAAATAATTGGACAAATAGGCTATCAAAATACCTAATACAACGTTGAATTGAAAAAGCCCAACCAACTTACCCCGGGATGCTGCCGGGGAGATTTCCGATATATAAATGGGTGCCGTTACCGAAGAGACGCCAACTCCTATGCCACCCAAAAAGCGGAATAGAATAAATATTGTCCAGTCATTTGCCAGCGCGCTGCCAATCGCTGAAATAAAGTAAAGAGCAGCAACAGCAAATAAGGTGTTTTTGCGGCCCAATTTATCAGAAGGCAATGCACCTAATGCTGCGCCGACAACCGTTCCGATCAAGGCTATGGCCATTGTAAGACCATGCTGAAATTCACTTAAATGCCAATGCTCCTGAACGGCCTTCTCTGCTCCCGAAATAACCGCTGTATCAAATCCAAATAAAAATCCTCCTAAAGCTACTACAAAGGACCAAGCTAATACGGTGTTTTTGTTCATGGTGATCTATAATTGATTAATCCAAATTTAACTTGAATCTCATAATAACTTAAATTTACACTCTGCAAAAATGTTTATTTATGTAACATTTATCTAAAATAGCTAAAAAACTAAAGATCTGATTATTATATCAATTCAATCGGTATAAAGTTTCACTTTTTAGACAGAAAATTTAGAAAATGATACATTTTTTCACGTACACATTTTAGTGTGAGATATACACTAACAATCCCACTGTTACTTTAAAAAAAATGAAATGATGTATATTCGAACATTTAAGGGAACAAATCGATGGGAAAATATTTCATTTTTGGTGGCATATTGACCCTGCTTCTTTTTTGTGGGTGTCAACCAAAGGTCCAGAAAAAAAAGCAGGTCATCGCTTTTTCGCAGTGTATCGGAAGCGATGCCTGGCGGCAGACCATGCTGGAAGAAATGAAAAGAGAACTTTCCTTCAACCCTGATATTGACTTTCTTTATCGCGACGCGCATGGCGACAATAATGTGCAGATCAATCAAATTCGTGAATTGGTTAAACAGGATATTGATCTTCTGATTGTATCGCCCAATGAAGCTGAGCCACTTACCCCAATTGTGGATTCTGTATTCCAGCGGAATATCCCCGTCATCGTAACCGACCGAAAGACGTCTTCCGGCCAATATAATGCTTATGTAGGTGCCGACAATCTTGCTATCGGAAAATTAGCCGGCCAATATACCCGAACGATTTTACACGGAAAGGGATCGGTCGGTTTAGTCACGGGTCTATCTGGCACCTCGGCTTCCATAGAACGTGAAAAAGGCTTTATGCAGCAAATTGAAGATGCCGCAACAATTCGGGTCAACGGCGTCATTCAAGGCGACTGGGAGAAAAATAAAGCTTATTCCGAAATGCGCAGGCATATCGATCAAATGGCTCAAAATGATATTATCTTTACGCTGAATGATCAGATGGCCATGGGTGTAAAAAAAGCATTGGACGAAGCCCAGATCAAAAAAGACATTAAGATCATTGGTGTCGATGCACTTCCTGGACCGGGAAATGGACTCGAACAAATTATACAAAACAAGATGTTTGCCTCCATATTGTATCCGACGGGTGGAACAGAAGCCATCCGAACAGCCTTGGCCATTATCAACCACCAAAACTACCGTCGTGAAAATATTCTTGCCACCGTTGTCATTGATCAAACCAATGCCGAGTTGCTGGCTCTGCAGTCGGATAAGATAAAGCAACAGCAGTATGATATTGACAAAAGACAGGAATTTATTACAGAACAGAATAAAATTTATCGCGATCAAAAATCGGTGCTCAATGTTGTGGTTGTGAGTCTGGTGCTGGCGGTTGTCTTTGGGGGAATTTCCATTGTTGTAATTAAAAGTAACTGGGAAAAGAACAAACACCTGGAAATACAGAATAGCGAGATCCTCACGCAGCAGAAGCAGATCGTCGACATGAACAGCAAAATTCAGCAAGCGGCAGAAATCAAGAATAATTTCTTCACCAATATCTCGCATGAATTCAAAACTCCACTGACGCTAATCATTGCACCTATCGAAGACCTTCAACTACGGACAGATCTGACCGAAGAGGTAAAAGAACAATTGTCACGCATTAGGCGGAATGCAAAAAAACTACAACGTTTGGTCAGCGACCTCATTGATATCCACCGTATCAGTAAATCGAAGATTAAACTGCATGCTGCCCTTGTTCAGATTGACCCTTTTATTCAACAGATAACAGCTAGTTTCAGACCGCTATTTAAGAAAAATAGGATCTCGATCAGTTATGTCAATAAAACGCGCTTGAAAGAAGTCTGGATGGACGAATACCTGATGGAACAAGTCTTATCCAATCTATTATCCAACGCGATAAAACACACGGCGGCGAGCGGCCGAATCGAAATTATATTGGAGGAAAACAATTTTAAGGACTATTTCTATCTACGCGTGATGGATAATGGTTTGGGGATTGCCCCTAGCGATATTGAGCATATTTTTGATCCTTTTTATCAGGGCGCAAGTAGTCGTGATGGTTCCGGAATCGGCCTAGCCTACAGCAAACAGATTGTCGAACTGCATCATGGCCAAATCACGGTGAGCAGCAAAACTGGTCACGGCTCAATCTTTACCCTTCGCTTGCCCATTGGAAATAATCATTATGAACCTGCCGAACTCGTTAAATTCGATAACGCAGAAAAGTCACCGATGCAGCAACAGGATATACTGGACACTACACGAACGGTGAAAGACAACAATCTTTCTTTTCGGTCCAACACGTCAAAAAGCATTATGGTGGTCGAAGACGATGATGAAATCAGAGATTATCTTCGTTCGCTATTGGAGGGGGATTACAATCTGTTTCTAGCAAAAGATGTCCAACAAGCCAATAGCATGATGAAGACTCATTTTCCAGATTTAGTCATTACGGATATCATGCTTCCTGATGGTAGCGGTATGGATATTCTAAAAGATATCAAAGCATTTTATCAGACCGCACATATTCCCGTTATTTTACTGAGTGCACTTGCCAATGAAGAAACTATGATGGAGGGAAATAAATTGATGGCCGATGACTATATCGCTAAACCATTCCATGCTGAATTACTTCGGATACGCATTTCAAACATCCTCCAGTCACGTCATCAGCTTAAAGAAAAATACAGCAGCAATGTGGAACAGTTTGATAACGCACAAGCTGAGCAAGTCAATGAGAACGACAAACGCTTTCTGAATAACTTAGCTGCGATTGTCGAATCCAAGCTATCAGACCAGCGACTGAGTGTCGACGGTATTGCCGGCGACCTCCATCTATCTCGCGTGCAGCTCTACCGTAAAGTCAAACATTTACTCGACTGCAGTGTCAGTGAATATATTATTGAGCGAAGATTGAAGAAAGCGAAGAGCCTCATCGCTGAGGGGCTAACCATCAACGAAATATTTAGCAGTGTCGGCTTTTCCTCGGCATCTTATTTCGCTTCGGCCTTTAAAAGGAAATATGGTCAATCTCCAAGTGCTTTCAAAAAAGAACTCGACAAAAAATAGCAGATCATTGCGTAGAAACGTACAACAACGATCCAGTTGCTTTTCATATAATAAACGCGTTTGACTTTCAGTTCAAAAGTTTCGTATCATTGTTTAACATATTGCCTACTTGCTTGCTTGCTTATTTCTAAAATATAGATTTAGAAAAAAACAGTGTTACTCTGCTATTCCCCAATTTCGATTTGCTTTATCTCCCATCACTAACTCCAATGAGCCTCCTTTTAATAGGTCCGAATGGCTCAACTTCGCAACATTCAGCTCTTTTCCATTCAATTTGGCCGACTGAATGTATTTGTTTCTTGCTGATGCATTTTTGCCTATAATAACAAAAGACTTACCATTTGGAAGCTGTATGCTGACCTTCTGGAAAAATGGAGATCCAATGCTGTAGGACGTCAAACCTGGCGTAACCGGATAGAAGCCCATTTGCGAAAAGACGACAAAAGCTGACATTCCACCACCGTCTTCATCTCCCGGTACCCCCATTAAATCGTTTCTAAACCATTCACCAATAAGCTTGCGGATCCTTTTCTGTGTCATCCAAGGTTGTCCGGCATAATTATATAGATAAGGAATATGCAAAGCCGGCTCGTTCGCCATAGAAAATTGTCCGACATTTCCCGTGTGATCTGGAAGCTGTGCATAAAAGTCAAACTTTGAACGCCCCAAAGGCTGCTGGAACATCTCATCAAGGTACTTGACAAAAGATTCGTTCCCACCCATCAGTTTGATCAGATCGGGAATATTATGCTGCACATCCCAGCGGTAGATCCAGGCATTGTTTTCACCGTAATATTCCCGTGCTCCCTGTCCGCCAGAAAATACATAGTCAAAAGGCATGATAAAATTTCCCTTGTCATCTTTAGGATGAAAAAACTTGGTCTGCTCGTTGAAAAGATTTCTATAGTTGAAAGACTGCTTCATAAAAAGCTCATAGTCATCCTGTATACCCAATTCTTGAGCAAGCTGTGCCAAACACCATAAGTCGTAAGAGGTTCCCAAGGTGACAGCGACAGGCTGTCTCCGTTCAAAACCGTTTACTTCTGGTATGGTTTCTTTTTCACCCGGGTACAACGCCGGGATATATCCTTTCTCTTTAAAAAATAGGTCTAATTTACCTGCGGGCTTACCCGACCAGGGGGCCAATGTTTTTTCGGTAATCGCACCTTTAGCAGCCAGATAGGCTTTCTTAATATCAAAATTACGCACTCCTTTGCGGTAAGCGTCCAACAAAGTGGCTACGCCATGATTGGAATTCATCCGCCTACTATCGCCCGTAATCTCAGGAAAAGTGGGCAACCAAGGCTGTTCCATTTGCTCCGACATTCGGACAAAAGAATGCAGGATCATGGATTCTGTGCCCGGATCCAATAATACTCGCAAGGGATGATGTGCCCGATACGAGTCCCAAATCCAGTCATCGGTAAAAAAAGGTTTGCCCTCATCCTGATGTACCTTGCCGTCAAACGCACTATAATAACGACCATCTTCAGAAATATTGACAGGGCGTTCGTAGCTGCGGTATAAAGACGTATAAAACACATGCTTATTGGATTCATTGCCGTCTTCCACAGCAATTTTACCTAAGGCATCGTTCCATATTTTACGCCCTTTATCAGCAAGCTTCTGCTGATCAAAATCGCTGATTTCACGCTTTAAATTGGCTTTTGCTTGTGCGACATCAATAAATGAAACACCATATTTCATGCGCAAGCTAGTGCCGGCCTGATTAAACTCCAATATCATACACGAATTCTTACCGGCAGCTTCTGTTGCATTTTCAAGTTGTTGGCCCTGCAGTCGCTTCACCGCAACAGGATTGGACTCGGGAATAGCATAAATATACACACGGGTACCATTTCCAATATCCTGTACCCCCGAAAGTCCCTCGCCATCCCATTGAAGTTTTCCCTGCTGCGAGTTGAACTGAAGGTATTTTGTCGAGGTGTAGGGAAAAGTAAAGGTATAAAGTCCCGACTGGTGCGACAGCGCATAGTCTACCTGAATTTGCTCTTGATCCAAGAACACGGAATAGGCATACGGATGGATTTCCTCTTGATCGTAACTGTACAATTGTACCGGTTTCAAACTATCCGGCAATTTAACCATTGCACTGAGGTTGAAAGCCGATTTACCACGATGGCTGGTGACGATCAGCGGCAAACCATATAGGCGGTCTGACGTATAGTCTCCTCGCTCGGGATAAATACGCAGCAGGCTGTTAGGCAGATGAACGGTCGGATAGGTCGGCACCAATAAATGGCTAATATTTCCCATGTACGGATTGACATAGTCCACATAATCTTTCGTCATTTTACCTTGGGAAAAACCTTTTAGCATACTGAACGAAAGAAAAGAACAGCAACATATTGTACGTAACAAGGTATTGGTTTTACGTTTGATATTTTTCGTTAACATTTTAAACAATTGAATATTTGATGGTTTAAGAGCAAAACAGTGTTCCGCCCTTAAAGTTAATTGTTTTTTGTTAACATATCATCTCCGCTTCAGCGATTATTTAACACCTAATAACAAGCGCGTATCTTGACCTTTGAAATTTTGTGAGATTTTAAATTCGAAAGGTGGGTATCAAAACAGAATTTTTATTGTAATCTATTAAATAAACTATGTAAAATTCAGGCAACCGTTACAAATAAATGCTTATTTAATAATTTATTCGAAAAATTGAAAGTGAATTTTATTTTAGTTTTATTCAACCTAATTTTGATATCAATACAAACTAAAGACCAATTTGTTATGAATATAAACCCTCCTAAACATGTCAGTTGTTTTAACCGTCATTGTTGATGTCACGGATAAAAACTTACAAAGGCGGCTTTTTTGTGATAATCAAAAAAAATGATCGCTAAGGTGTATTAAAGGCGTCAAATCACTCCAAACTAATGGTCACTACATTGATTATAACTAAGTAAAAAATACCGATACAGCTTGTCCTTATATAATTAAATCAGTATAATTGAAAAAAGTAAGTTCCTTTAAAAGCTGTGGCTCGGAGGAACTCAGCTTCACACTTCAAATGTCATGAAAAACGATAAATATGCATCTCACAATGACGAACGCCTATTGATTGGGCTGAGAGAAGGCGATTTAGCGGCTTTCAACATTTTATATCATAAATATTGGTCAGTACTGTTAGATGAATCGTATAAAAGGCTTGAGGACCTAGCTTCCTGTGAGGAAATTGTACAAGACATATTTATCGACCTTTGGAAACACTGCTCTAATAGAGAAATCCACAATGTGGAAGCCTACCTTTTCACCTGCATGAAATACAAAGTCTTCGAAACATATAAAAAAAATAGACGAAGAACAGTACTTATTGAAGAAAATCCCTCATACTACCAAAGACAAGATGGTACCGAGGGAGACCTGTACGACGAAAAGGATCTAAAATCTTTGATTGAACAATGGGTAGCCAATCTTCCGCAAAAAAGAAAAGAAATCTTTAAAATGCGGTATCTCGACGGACTCACCACAAAAGAAATCAGCGATCTAACGGAAACCTCCCAAAATACAGTCCAAAATCATCTCGGTGTGTCAATACACAAACTAAAGAAACTTGTTATGCAGCATTTTCTGACACTTCTTTTAATTTTATTCAACTGTAAATAAGCAACTTACAAACAAACCAAGATTTGCACTAGTACATATTACCCCCTCAGGGACACTATTGTAGTGAACATTGTACTCATCCTATGCAATATCCTAACCAAGAGCTTGAAAAGCTCATTGACAAATACTTAAAGGGCGAAGCCAATTCGCAAGAGATCGACACCGTAGAGCGCTTTTTCGATTCATTCTCATCACGGCCGAGTTTTCTCAAAACACTTCCTGAAGAAGTGCAGCACGCCTTAAAAAATCGTATTCATAGCGGTATCATGGCTAGATTACCGGTTAGAAAGAAACGCTCTTTCAGTTTATCTCAAATTGCCGCCGCCGCTGCCGTCTTGTGTATTGCATTTGCTGGTGTATATTTATACAAAACAAAAACGCCCAACAATCAAGAGGTCACCCTATCGAATGGACAACAGCGTCAAATTGTATTACAAGATGGAACAAAAGTTACACTCAATGCCTCAAGCAAAATAATATATCCTGCTTCATTCAAAGACTCAAGCACACGCGAAGTGACTTTAATCGGGGAAGCATTTTTCGATGTCACAAAAGATCCTGCTAAACCTTTCCTTATTCATACACCGAGAATGGAAATCAGTGTCTTGGGGACTGCCTTCAATGTACGTGATTATGCGGAAGAAAATGATGCCGAAACAGCTTTAGTGCGTGGTAAGGTATCGATTTGGAAAACAGGAGCCAACGCCCGGAAATTCATTTTAAAACCTAAACAAAAATTTGTTATCACAAAAACAGCTGAATCCAGACAGGCATCTTCCTCCAGCGTCCATAAATCTGTAGCGACTCCTGTGTCCATAGCTATCCAGCCATTCGCTATTGCTGAAAATGATGGGTCTGCTCTAGAAACTGAATGGTTATTAAACCGTATGACAATCCAAGAGGAGAGATTACTTGATATCGCATTGAAACTAGAACGCATGTACGGGGTGGAGATTAAAATTACAAATCAAGCAATTGCCAGCAAACGCTACTCAGCGACATTCGAAAACGAACAACTCGAAAATATTCTTAAAGCATTACAAACTGTCAACTACTTTCAAATTAAGAAAACGGGGAAAAATCAATTAGAATTATTTTAAAAATATCAACCTATATAACTCACATGATCAAAACAAAACCCAAATTTAGAAAAGAGTCGCGATTAGCGCTACTGCTTGTTTGCCTCAGCACCTTGCACGTACAAAGCTTTGCCTATTCTCAAACTGAAAAAATCGATGTTTCCATCCAGGGCGGAAAGCTTGAAGATGTTTTTCAAACCATCAACGCGAAGAGCAAATACAAAATGTTCTTTAGCAAATCGATCTTACCTGACGCCAAGGTCAATATTGTTGGAAAGAAAATCAGTGTGAAAGATATTCTTTCCCAATCGCTTGCTGGAAGCAACTTAACATGGGAACTATTGGACAACAATATTATCGCTGTAAAGGAAAAACAACAAAATCAACGACAAATAGCAGGACAAGTAGTCAACGAAAATGGAACGCCATTAGCAGGTGTCTCTGTGATCATTAAGGACTGGCAAAAAGCAGAATACCGCACCATGCAAACGAGTACAGCGACCGATGTTAATGGACAATGGGGACTGCGTATTCCAAATGACGATGTTATTATTACTTTTTCTTTTATAGGGTATCAAAAGGTCGAAATTCCAGCAAAACAGCTTATTGCGAGTCCTACACCGATCAAACTTAAGCCTGAAGAAGGTAGTTTGGAAGAAGTCGTTGTCATTGGCTATGGCACAACAACACGCCGACTGAATACCGGCTCGGTTGCCTCAATCACAGCGAAAGATATTACTTCGCAACCGGTAAGTAATCCACTCGCTGCCCTATCCGGAAGATTGTCCGGGGTATTAATCGCTCAAAACAACGGTATACCCGGAAGTGCCGTTCAGATCCAGATCAGAAATCAGGCTTCATTAAGCGGTACGACCTCTGGATCCATTCCGCTGTACGTTATTGATGGGGTTCCATTTACCAACTTTAACGGCGGACAACCTGCTACTGATAACCTCAATTCATTTGGGATATCAGCTTCTTCGGGGGGATTAAGTCCGTTCAGTATGATTAACCCGGCGGATATCGAGCGAATCGATGTGTTGAAAGATGCCGATGCCACCGCGATCTACGGTAGTCGGGGCGCAAATGGAGTGGTCTTGATTACGACAAAAAAGGGATCTGCAGGCCGCACCCGTATTGGTGTCAACTTCAATACTGGATTTACTGAGGTCAACCGCTTTATCCCCATGTTAAACCTAGAACAATATCTGACCTTAAGAAAAGAGGCTTTCGCCAATGCTGGCGTGACACCTACTGCCGACAATGCGCCAGATCTTATGTTATGGGATCAAAACAAATCGACGGATTGGCAGAAAATGCTGATTGGAAATAAAGGCCATATCACCGACGTTCAAGCGAATATGTCTGGCGGAAACGAGTCCACACGGTTTTTCTTCAACTCGGGATATAGACGCGAAAGTACCGTATTTTATGGAGACAGTAAAAATAGCCGCTTTACCTCCCGCCTAAATTTGGATCACACCTCTTCCGATAAAAAGTTTAATGCCGCTTTATCGGTTAGCTATGCCAATGATAATTCGGATATGCCTTCGTCGGATGTGACATCACTCTACAATCTGGCCCCCAATTATCCCATTTATGGCGACAATGGAAAATACTACTGGTTACCATCAACGACATTTATTGATAATCCGATCGCCTTGCTCGAACGGAAATACTTTGGCAATACCAATAACCTGATCTCCAATGCCAACTTGAGTTATAAAATCATACCAGGATTAACGGCAAAAGCAAATTTTGGTTACACCATCACCCAATTGAACCAAAATAATCAACGCCCAATTACGTCATTAAATAATACAGTCACTAACCCGCTTGGTGCTTCCAGCTTTTCCAATACAAAGGCCGAAAATTGGATTATTGAACCGACACTGGATTATGTGAAAAATGTAGGTGAGGGTAGATTGACGGCATTGATCGGAACAAGCTTTCAACAGAACTCATCACGCTCGCAGACCACCAATGGTTCCAATTATTCAAACGATGCTCTTTTAGGTTCGCTTGGAGCCGCAGGACAATTTACAGCAAGTAACAACCTGGTTTATTATAAATACAATGCAGTATTCGGAAAAGTAAATTACGACTGGAAAGGGAAATATTTGTTTAATGGAACTTTCAGAAGGGACGGTTCATCTCGCTTCGGCCCTAAAAATAGATTCGGAAATTTCGGCGCAATTGGATTAGGTTGGGTTTTTGTAAAAGAGGACTTTGTGCAGGATAACCTGCAATTTTTAAGCTTTGGTAAGTTGAGGGCAAGTTATGGAACAACTGGTAACGACCAGATTTCAAATTACCTGTACCTCCCGCTATACTCATCAGTAACGCCCTACCTTAACAATCCTTCCATGAACGTGGGGTCGCTTCCGAATGAATACATTAAATGGGAAACGACCAAAAAATTGGAATTTGCAATCGATCTGGGCTTCTTAAAGGATCGAATTTTGTTTACAGGAAACTTTTTCAGGAATCGCTCTTCCGACCAGATCACCGATTTAGTTTTGAGCACCCAAACAGGTTACAATAGTTACAAAGAAAACTTACCCGCTTTGATCCAAAATACAGGTTTGGAATTGGAACTAAATACCACCAATGTAACCAATGAAAATTTTACATGGAAAACATCGGCAAACTTTACATTTTATAAAAACAAACTTGTCGAATTTCCTGGAATTGAAAACACCTTCTATGCAAGTAGTTTCTTGGTGGGTGAGCCGCTCAATATGATCCGTTTGTACCACTATCAAGGTGTCGACCCGGCAACAGGAAGAGCAATCTTTGAGGATCGTGACGGTGATGGAGCTATGACTGCTAATGACCTATATGTTGCTGACTTAGGTACGCCATTCTATGGCGGATTTAACAATACCTTTTCTTACAAAGGCTTTGAACTTGGTGTATTCTTTCAATTTAATCACCGGTTTGGCTTAACCAAAATCCTCAACTCAAGACCTGGGGCTTTGGTCAACCAAAACGATTACTGGCTGGACCGATGGACACCAACGAACACCAACGCAAACATCCCAGGTGCCATTATTCCAACAATACCTGGCGTGTCGAATGATGGGGCTGAATTAAGCAAATCTTACAACCAATATACCAGTTCTGATGCTGTATATGGTGATGCTTCCTATCTAAAATTAAGGTCGGTCAATTTATCGTACAACTTACCGAAAAGCTGGACTTCCAGACTAAAAATGTCCAATTGCAATATCTTTATGCAAGGTCAAAATCTCTTTACCTGGGCCAAAAACAAATATGTTTTGGATACCGAAACTACTGTCCAAGGAGGGCCGTCTGGTTTAGGGACCGGAACGATTGCTCAGGTACTCCCACCATTGCGTACGATTGTATTTGGATTTAACTGTCAATTTTAAAACTAGAAACCATGAAATTAAACATCAATAACAATATATTTTTATCCGCCATCACCAGTGCAACGCTGCTTGTCAGCTCCTGTTCAAAATTCGTGGAGTTGGGTGCTCCTCCAAATCAAGTGCTAGCGGGTGAAGCGTTCGCTACGGATGCTTCTGCAAACAGCGTGATCAGGGGGTTGTATACCACAACATTAAGCATTAATCTTCCCGGTACCTCAACTTTCTATACCGGGTTGGCAGCCGACGATCTTCAGTACAATTCGGCCGACCCCAATACTTCCGAATTCGCGAGTAATAATCTGCTGAATACAAATGGTCATGTTGCCAACTTTTGGTACAATACCTATCAGCTTATCAAAAATGCGAATAACGCGATATCCGGTCTCGAAGCATCCACTTCCCTTACCCCAAGTGTAAAGGATCAACTCCTGGGAGAAGCAAAATTTTTTAGAGCTTATGCCTATTTCTATCTCGTCAATCTGTATGGTGATGTGCCGTTACAGTTGCGCGATGACCTGCATGCATTTGAAGACGCCGCACTTCCACGGACGCCCGCACAGCAAGTTTATGATCAGATTATTGCAGATCTTAAAGATGCGGAGAGCAAAATGGCTCCAACCTATGATGCTACTGCCAGTCCACGAGGACGCGCCAATAAGGCTGCCGCCAGCGCTTTACTGGCCAGAGTATATCTTTACCAAAAAGATTATCAAAATGCCGAATCTTATGCAACTAAAGTTTTGCAGTCAACCGATTACGGTATGCCCACACCTGATAAAAACTTTGTAAACTCGAGCAATGAGGTTATTCTTCAACTTGGCAATCAGACTGGAGTAACCACATTCGGTGCTAATTATATAACGACAGCTACAGTGACTCCGGGATACACCCTGCCAGATGCCGTATACAACAGTTTTGAAACCTTGCCAACACCTGATTTAAGAAAAACCAATTGGACAAGTTCAAAGACGGTATCCAATAAAACCTATTATGCCATAACCAAATATAAAGCGTCCTCAGGCGCAGGATCCGAATACCACGTTATGCTACGTTTAGCTGAACAATATCTTATCCGTGCAGAAGCTAGGGCCAAGCTCGGAAAATTAACAGAAGCACGGACGGATGTAGATGCCGTACGCAGTCGTGCGGGCCTTGCGGGACTTAACACAAGCTTAAACCAATCCCAGTTATTGTCTGCTATAGAGACCGAACGTCTCCATGAATTTTTTGGTGAGTTTGGCCATCGCTGGCTCGATCTCAAGCGCACCGACCGCGCTAACGCCGTATTGGCCCCAATCAAATCAAACTGGCAAACGACGGATGTCTTATTTCCGATTCCACAAGCGCAGATTTTAATCAATAGAAACTTGACACAGAATCCAGGATACGAAAATTAAGGAACTTGTAAATCATATATATAATGAAAAGAAAAATCTTGACGGCTGCTTTCGCGTTTGCGCTAACAGCAGCATTTGCTCAACAACCTGCAAAAAACAAATACCAACACTATCTGCCTATTATAGAAAAAGGAACGATGGAGCAAAAGGATTCGCTCGCGAATGTATTAATGAGCGAGCTAAAGACTTATAAGTCTGAAGAAGACTACCGCACGACGATCAATATTCTGCGCGCTTTAGGCAAAGAAGATCTGCAAACATCGGTCGAGCAATTGGCAAAGAAAAAATACCCAAAAGGATCATTAACCCGCGATGCCTTTATAACCAATGTTTTTTACACGGCCAATACACCATTGGCAAAAGAGAAAGCGTATAATGAACTTATAAAAAAGTGGCCGGTTAAGAACTTCAGCGAAGAACCCCTCACCTACGATTATGTAGTAGCTTCTTTGGCACAGAGTTTTGCCAACGACGGAAATGCACAAAAAGCTGTGCATTATTTAGGCGAACTGAAAGAACGATTCTGGCGCGGAAACGGCTATATCCCTGTGGGGCAAATTTTGTTGAGTGCGGGCGACACGGCAACTGCGGCACCGCTCTTAAAAACTGCTATGGATGATAGCTATTATTATTTGACGCTTCCAGAGAATGAAAAAGATAATAAAGCCCGTTTTGCAGGCATGGGCTATGCGAGCTCCATGTCGGCTTATGTCAATATCCTCGTTGCACAGAAAAAATATGCCGAAGCGCTCAATTATATAGAGAATGCTTTAAAAGTTGCTCCAGAACAAGCGGATGGACTTGCAATGGTCTATTACAAATCATTAATGGGTACTGGAAGAAAGCTCGAGGCCTATAATATTCTGACCAAATTATATGCTAAAGGGCAGTTCGCCGTCGAAAATGATCTTAAGAAATTGTATACCGAGTTGAACGGTTCTGATCAAGGCTACGAACGTTTTAACGCTTCCCTAAAAACGGAATTAACGCAGAACATCCGCAATCATATCAAGGAAATGGCAGTCTTTAAACCCGCACCTGATTTTGAGTTGCTTAATATGAAAGGTGAGAAAGTCTCCTTGAGCAGCTTAAAAGGAAAAGTAGTGGTATTAGATTTTTGGGCAACCTGGTGTCAACCGTGTGTCCGCTCATTTCCAGGAATGAAAGCTGCACAAGAATCGTATGCAAATGATAAAGATGTTCAATTTCTATTCATGAATACCTGGGAACGCGATAAGAATTACAAAGAAAATGTGGTCTCCTTTATCACTAAAAACAATTATCCGTTTGAAGTGCTCTACGATGATCAAAAAGATCCGCAAACCGGAGAAGTCATGGCGGCGAAATTTGGTGTTAAAGGTATTCCGGCAAAATTTATCATCGACAAAGATGGCAATATTCGTTACTTTTTGACAGGATCTACACCAAACGTAGACTATATCAAATTAGAAATGAAAGAACTTATTGAGGCGGCTAAGAAACCTTATAAGGGCTAAAAATACGTCTGCCTCCACTGCGGGGGCAGACATCCTTTACGATCAATACTCTGGTGCTAGACGCCGGTATGTGAGCCATACAGCACATAAAATTGAGCCATCAGCAAAAATAGATCTCTCTCTGCTGCCTTATCTTTGTTGCTATACACTAAGCAGATGAGAATAAGAAAAAACAGCAATAAGTGGCTTCGATTTTTGAAAAGAATAATCCTAGGACTCGCCGTTTTCATCGCTTTCATCGGATTATACATTATGATGCATCCACAATTTGGCAAAAGGCCTTCGGGCGAAAGACTGCAGCGCATACAGCTATCTAAGCAATTTAAAAACGGAAAATTCCGTAATACGAGTCCAACGCCCATGCTCTCACAGCCTTGGACTGTAGCGCTATATGATTATTTTTTTAAGCGTTCGAACGAAACAAGTCCCCAATATAATATACCCACAGTACATGTCGACTGGAAGAAACTACTCGAGCAGTCTCATGGGCTTGTTTGGTTTGGCCACTCCTCCTACTTGCTACATGTAGATGGCAAAAATATCCTTGTAGACCCTGTCTTTAGCGGCAGCGCCTCTCCAATTCCCGGCAGTGTAAAGGCTTTTAAAGGCACGGATGTGTCGATTGTATCGGACCTACCGGCAATCGACTTCCTATTTATATCACATGACCATTATGATCACATGGATTATAAGACGTTAAAGGCACTACAACCCCGGGTTGGAAAAGTCATTGTTGGTCTTGGTGTCGGCGCTCACCTTGAATATTGGGGATACCATCCTGATCAGATCATCGAAAGGGATTGGTGGGATGAGATTGATCTGGGGGACGGTTTTCAGGTAACAGTCGCTCCAGCCCGACATTTCTCAGGCCGTGGCATCTTTACGGCCAATACATTATGGGCCTCCTATGCGCTCCAAACGCCCACAAAGAAACTCTATTTGGGAGGGGACAGCGGGTACGATAGCCACTTCAAAGAAATCGGAAACCAATTGGGACCTTTTGACTTGGCTATCTTGGAAAATGGCCAATATGACCTCAGCTGGAAACATATCCACATGATGCCAGAAGAGGTTGTTCAAGCAGCACATGACCTCAAAGCTTCCGTCCTATTCCCTGTTCATTCCTCCAAGTTTGTACTGGCGAATCACGCCTGGTATGAACCCTTGGAGCGTATTTCTCTAGCAGCAACAAAACAACAGCAATCCTTGCTTACTCCAATGATAGGTCAGGTAATCAGCATTGATCAGGCTCAGGCGGCGCCCAGCTATTGGTGGAAAAAATAGCGCTAAGCGACTGAATTGATGGTGGCTGGCGTTATCCCAAACTTTTCCTTAAAAGAAGCATAAAAATGAGAAAGGTTTTCAAAACCGAGATCAAGATAAAAATCAGCGGGCTTTTGACGCTTGCTTTCAATTAGATAATAGGCCTCGGAAAGACGCTTTTCCTGTAGCCATTTTCGGGGTGATGTCTGAAATATCTTTTCAAAATCACGTTTAAAACTCGCTAAGCTACGCCCGGTCAGCTTGGCAAAGTTTTCAAGAGGTACATTGTACCTGTAATTTTTGACCATAAACTGTTCAAGATCTATCTTATGAGGCTCCGAAAAGTCAAACAGGAGCTCCTTAAGCTGCGGATAACTCTCCAATAGTAAAGTAATTAATTCATAGATCTTGATCTGCTCCATCTGAGGGCTCACCCGGTCGGCTGCCTCTGCATAGGGTGTCAGTGATTCAAAATAACTTTTGATAAACAGGTTGCTTTCGAGTACACTATTAGACTCGCCCGCATACTTTCTATCCGAACTTAGATGATGATCCATCGCATACTGCTTCAGCCGATTGGCTTGCAAAACTACCGAAACAGATTTGTAGATATCATCTTTAGCGGGATACTTAAAAGCTTTGGCCAATTGGTTTTTGCGGGCGACAACGATCTGTCCTTCAGTAGCGATCATTTTTCCTTTCTGATGGTCAAGATGCGTTTCTCCGGAAATCTGAAAAAAAACGACGTGTTCGGGAATGAACTGTTCATGACCAAATACTTTCTCAAAATAACAGGAATACAAAAAAGCATTCCCAAAATCATTGTCTGCTATACTCATTTTTACTGCTTTAAATTGGTTGTATAAACGTGTTCATACCAATCCAATAGGAGCCCAAGCCTAAAGGTAGCAAATATCCAACACGTTTTAAAGAATACAATTGCCGAGCAGCTCAATTTTCATATCCTATAAAGCTCAAGCCTAAAAATAACCTCGATATTTAACCAATTCAAACTACATCCAAAGAGATTGAGCCACTGGCAATACCTGCTGCAGCTATTTCTTTGCTGCAAGCCGCTTGCGTATAATACTAACAAATTCCGGCGAAACACCTAAATAGGATGCAATGTAATACTGTGGCACTCGTTGGGATATCGTAGGATAAAGCGCGATAAATTCGAGGTATCGATCCGCTGCAGGTTTGGCCATCGTATGGATCAACCTATTCTGCAAAACAGCGAGCCGGCGCTGAACCAGCATACGAAATACACGTTCAAATTTTGGAACCATCTCCAGCAGCCGCTCTTTGGTATCTGGTGTCAGCATTAAAAACTCACTATCTTCCAACGTTTCCATGTAGAGGCTCGAAGGCGTATGATAATGAAAAGATGCAATATCACTGGTCCACCAGTCTTCGACCGCAAAAGCTAAGGTAACTTCAAAACCATTTTCGTCGAGGTAGTAGATCCGCACCCAGCCCTTTTGCAGATAACCTTCAAACTGGCAGATCTCCCCTTCCTCCAATAACATGGTCTTCTTGGGAACTTTTTTTGTCGTTAACATACCTGTGAACTGCTCGGTCTCTTCTGCGGTCAACGTAATGCACTTAGACACATTTTTTAGAATATTTTCGTATAACATTGTATTGATCTTCGTGTAAAAAAGAATTAGATAGGTTCATGTAATATATAACCCGCACCATAGATACTTTCGATGTGGAGTTTACGATCCATCTGCAATAACTTGCGGAGCCTGGAGATAAAAACTTCCAAACTCTTGCCATTGAAAAAGTCTGTATTGCCCCAAAATTGCAGGAGTAGATCTTTTTTACTGACCAACATATTTTTATTCAGAATCAAAAAATGCAGCAATTCTGCTTCCCTGACAGTGAGTTTTTGCACCTGTTGTAAACCATTATTCAGTGTAAACCGCTCCATATTGAGCCGCAGGTTGCCTATCTGCAATTCTACCTGTAAAAGAGCATCTTTATCTAAAACAGATGCCACCTTCAATAAATTGCGGATCTTGAGCAATATTTCGTCCATATCAAAAGGTTTGGCAATATAATCAACAGCGCCTAAAGAAAGCCCCTTTAATCGAGCGTTGCGTTCATGAAGTGCTGTCAAAAAGAAAACAGGCTGTCCCGGATTACTAGCGATCATCCGTTGCGCAAGATCAAAACCGTTACCATCGGGCAGCTGGATATCGATGATCAGAAGTTTGACCGAAACACGCTGAAAATTTTCCCAGCCCCCTTCAGCCGTACTTTCCCAAAGCACCGTAAATCCTTTGTAGCGCAAATAGCGCGAAAAAACCTCTCCCAGATCGGGTTCGTCTTCGATCAAAAGAATATCAATCTTGTCTTTTGCCATTGAATGCCGCATTACCCATGTAAATATAAAAAATCGTCCCAGCACTTGGCTTTTCTTCGATATGAATTGTCCAGCCCAAACGGTCCAAACAGGATTTAATGTAATACAAACCTAATCCAAGTCCCGGTTTATTACCCGATAATCTTCCCCGATAAAATGCTGTAAATACTTTAGAACGTTCATTGGAGGCTATACCAGATCCATTATCTGCTACTTTGAGACAATATTGGTCTTCTGTCAACTGCCAGGTAAACCGAATAGTCTTTTGATCACTGTCATTAAATTTGATGGCATTGGACACCAGGTTATCTAAGATCGAAAAATAATAATCTTCATCTAATTTCATTTCTACGTCAGACAATAGTGCTTCGTATCGGATTTCAATCTCATCTTGATAACGCAAACGGAGCTCATCCAGCAGCTGCTGTGTCAGCTGGTTCAGCGGAAGCTGCACGACTTTTGGTGGCCGTTCTTGTAAGGCAACAGATCCCATAACCTGTTCAAAATAAGCTTTGAGCCGCTTTGCCTGCCGCTCCACGATTAGCCCCAGCTGCATCACTTCCCGCTCATCTTTATTGGTTTCACGGTCAATCAGGCTGTGTGCACTGATCAGGATTGTCGTCAGCGGTGTATTGAATTCATGCCGCATATGGTTCAGAAAACTTGTTTTGAGATCGGCAAGCTTACGCTGGCTAATCCAATTTTTATAGGTCCGGTAACTAAGCAGCACAATGACGGCAATACAAGTCAAAGACAGCAAAAAAACGGGTGCCATCTGTTGGAAAATTCGCCAGCCTCGATTCTCATAATCTACGTATAGGCTATACGTAAATCGATAGGTGAATGGATTTTTATCACTCACCGATAGTTCAAATACCCGATTGTTTAGCCCAGGATTTTCAAGTCTACCGCTTATGGCCCCAGCAGGATTATCACTGGCCGTTTCATAAAATACCTTCCAAACATTAACTGTCGCATCGTAAACTTCCAATTTATCAAAATGGAATAGATAGACAAGATCTCTATCAAGTTGCTGCTGCTGTACAATCTGCTGAAAGATACTATCCAGTGATTGCTCTTGCCGCAAGCGCTTGAGAAAAGGTTCCATACATTGTTGTGCAAATTCAGAAGCATCTGAGGCACCAGTGTGCTTTTTTTTATACCAGATCGAAAGACATGGCACCAATGAAGTTTGGAATATCGTATTACCACCGGGGAATATCTTATCGTCCATTACTGCAGCACCATAGGCATTCTGAATCAGATTGAGCTGTCCAATCTGGTAATTTTTATCTTCAAGCTTATACGTATTGAAGATCAAAAAACCGATCAACAGGGTCAAGATCAGGAAGCTGGTGCCAAATGCCCAGGGATATATATTTCTACCGGCGCTGTTCATGGTTTAAAAATAACATCTATTTATCGATCCAAGATACCCATTAGGCTTTTATTAGGCATTCATTAGGTTTCTGTTAAATACAGGTTACTCCTCCTTGTCCTATCTTTACAGCCTAACAAATTAGCAAATTATGTCCAAAATTTCCCAGACGCTACTCTGTCTATGTTACCTCCTGCTGGGCCAAAATCTGTTTGCGCAAACCAGTTTTTCAAAAAAAGTACTCGAGCAGAGCCAGCTCGATTTTGTCAATCTAGGATTTGGCATGTTTATCCATTATGGTATGCCAACTTTTATGGAACAGGACTGGTCCGATCCCAATGCTGCTCTTGAATTGTTCAAATCGCCCAAACTCAATGCAGATCAATGGGCCAAAGCGGCCAAATCGGCAAATATGAGTTATGGCTGCCTGACAACCAAGCACCACAGCGGCTTCCCGATCTGGAAGACCAAAACCACAGACTACAATGTCATGAATACACCTTTGCACCGTGATGTTGTCAAGGAGTTTACTGAAGCCTTTCGCAAAAATGGCCTTCGGGTTATGTTGTATTATTCGATACTGGATATGCACCAAGGTATACGGCCGCACACCATTACCAAAGCCCATATCCAGCTGATCAAAGATCAGCTGACCGAATTGCTCACCCAATATGGAGAAATTGACGCCTTGGTGATTGATGGCTGGGATGCACCTTGGTCACGCATTTCTTACGATGATGTTCCTTTCGATGACATCTATTACCTTGTCAAATCATTACAGCCCAAATGCCTATTGATGGATCTCAATTCCGCAAAATACCCCGGTGATGCCCTCTTTTATACAGATATCAAATCGTACGAACAAGGAGCGGGGCAATTTATTTCCAAAGAACACAACAAACTCCCTGCTATGGCCTGCCTTCCCTTGCAGCAGAATTGGTTCTGGAAAACCTCATTCCCAAATACTGCCGTTAAGGATGTCAATGAGCTGGTTGAGAAATTCATTATCCCCTACAACAGTGCCTATTGCAACTTTATGCTTAATGTAGCTCCAAACAGTGATGGTCTCGTGGATCAGAATGCGCTCGATGCCTTGAAAAAAATCGGCACATTGTATAAAAACAGGCCCAACTACAGTACTTTACCCAGCTACCAAGCTCCTATTGTCGACCACAATATCGCTAAGCAAGTACCTTCATACAGCAGCTGGAGTGACGATATGAATATCATGGATTTTGCTAACGATGATAACTTTGGAAGCGCTTGGGTCTCCAACCCGCTCGTTCAGGGGGAGCTGTGGTATGAAATGGATTTTGAACGCAGCAAAAGCTTCAACAGTGTCGTTATTACCGAAGGAAAAGATCATCCTGCACAATACAGTCTATCTTACCTGAAGGATGGTAAATGGCAACCTATCGCAGCCAAAGCCGTGCAGCAGGGGCGCATCAAGATCTTTCGCTTTGACCAAGTATTGGGGCAAAAATTACGTTTCAGCATCAAACCTGAAAAAGATCGCGCTGTCGTTCATGAAATTGGGGTATATCAGGAGCGTCGATAACAGTTCTTTACATATTTTAGCCTAAATATCATATCGTTCGCCTATCGAAAAATCAGAGGCCTCTTGTTTATAGCAAGAGGCCTCTCGTGGATTTCCAAAACGGATCAAATAATGCTTATTTGCTCCAACCCGGATTCTGCGTCAAATTACTATTCAACACGATTGCTGCAGACGGAATTGGGTAAAGGTATTGTTTGTTGTTGTCGTCCCAAGTACGCTTAACAGCTTTAAACCATTCCAGGTGATTGTCTGAAGTCATCGTCTGGAAGTTGGTGCTCTTGCCTCCAATGGCCACTTTGGCCACTCCTGCAGGGACAGTGATCGAAGGAGCAGATTTACTGCCGTCATAAAAGACAACATCAGGTGTACCGTTATGATCGATATCAATCAATTTATCCAACGCTGGAATATAGATACCTGTCCAAGGTAAATTGGCCATTAGCGGTCCAAGTTTCCAGCGTTTCAAATCGTTGAAACGGAATCCTTCCAGCGCCAGCTCTACCTGTCTTTCCCGGCGGATTTCCAAAAGCACAGGACTGTTTACTTCAGGAAAGAATGTATTTTTCAGATAGCTATCAACTTTTGTCGGCAAGCTGTTGATTCCACTACTGATCCCTGCTCTAACTCGTAGCGCACCAATGGTTTTAGACCAGTCCGCATCAGTAAAGGTACCGAGTTCCTGTTTCGCTTCGGCATAATTTAGCAACACCTCCGCATAACGCATTAGCGGCACAGCATTCGTATTATACCCGCCGTTGTCATAATACGAATCATCCAATGTATACTTAATCGGTTGATAGCCTGTATAGGTGAAACTCGCAAAATTTGGAGGTGCCGCCTGTCCATTACGCGAGTAACCCGGTGTGCGGATCAACTGTGCAAGCCGCAAGTCACGATTTTGACATTCCTCATAGAACTCCTCCGTCTGAAAGTTGGGTCTATCCGTATAAGGGGTACCATCAACATTCAAAAAGGTATTGATAAAGGGTCTTACCAAGCTCAGACGGGGGCCATAGGTAGCCGACGTCCACCACCAATTCGCATCATTCAACAGCGCAAGATCCTTGCTAAAGGTTACAGCCAGCATAACCTCTTTGGTCACCGGTGCATTGCTTGTAAACAGCATCCGCTGTGAGGTCTTGGGATCTGCAGAGATATTAAGTCCATAAGGTCCATTTTCCATTAAGATCTTTCCAGCATCTACTGCCATCTGAAAAAATACCTCCGGCTGTGTAGCAAGATTGAGTTTATGATATTTACGGAATGTACCCTCAAATAGTGCAATCCTCGTTTTTAGACCAAGTGCAGTCCATTTATTAACCGTACTGCCATCGCCTCCCGTATTGGTGATATTGGCGTAGGCAAAGTCTAAATCTTCCATGATATGCTTCATGACCACCTCGCGCGAATCGCGTGGTGCCTTGAGGATGTCTGTTTCATCCACTGCCAGCGGATGATCTACCCAAGGCACATCGCCAAAACGCACCACTTTTTCATAATAAAACCAAGCTCTAAAAAAGCGGGCCAGACCGATATAATTATTTTTTATGGCATCAGTCAATTTGGGACTGTTGCACTTAGCGATCAATTGATTGATATTGCGTAAAGTCGTCCACGACCAGCCCGAACTGATCTCCGCGCTATAAGCGCCACCGACCATAAAATCATTTAGGCTGTTTACGGCCGAATAATCGGCCATTGCATCGCCCTTATAAGCGTCACTTCCCGAAGTGATATTCCGATAGAAGGAGTTACTGTAATTTTTTAATCCACTTTCACTACCAAAGATATCTTCTTCGGTAGCTCCTGCCTTTGGCAGCTCATTCAGTTCGCAAGAACTGAACAAAAGTGCAACAACAGGTATATAAAACAATCTTTTCATGTTGATATAAAACTATAAGCCAATAGATAAGTTAAAACTGATGCTCTTCATGATCGGATAATTAAATCCGTCACCGGACCCTGTCCCGATTTCAGGATCCGATTTGCCCAGGTTGCCGACATCGAGATCCTTCGTCTTTTTGTAAAGCGGCGACCAGGTCCATAGGTTTTCACCCGATAGGCCTGCACGAAGACTACTGATTTTTAATCGGTTTGTCACAGACTTAGGAAAGCTGTACCCGATCTGTAAGTTTTTCATCCGAATATAGGCCACATTTTGCAGGTACCTCGTTTGGGGTGTTGTTTTAATAGACTCGTTATAGCCGGCATAACGTGGGAAATAACCATTCGGATTATCTTCTGTCCAGTAATTATTGAGATGCCATTCCGGTAAATTGTTATAAGGTCTATTGTACTGTCCCCAGAAAATCGACTCATTGCTCGGATACCAGTTCTGCTTCCCTACTCCCTGGAAAAATGAAGAAAAGTAGATCCCCTTCCAATCCAAATTGAGGTTAAAGCTATAGATATACCTTGGATCGGCATTACCGATGACCGTTCTATCACCATGACTGTAGATCGTATTGTTTCCATAATCAATCACACCATCGCCATTGAGATCCGTAAAACGGACATCCCCCGGATAGATCGTCCCATTGTTGGACGATTTGATCAGTTTTTGAGTTGCTGCTCCATCAATCTCCGCCTGATTTTGGAATAACCCCTGGGTTACATAACCCCAGATCTCACCAATCCGCTGTCCTTCGTAATAGGAACCGTCTTTGATTAAACCTTCCTTATTCTCATAACGGTCTATGTTGGATTTATAATCTGCCAGCGTTCCACGCACAGACCAGTTAAACGGACTGCCATTAAGGTCGAATCGATCCTTATAAGTCAAGCTCAGTTCAAAACCTTTGGTTGTCATATCCGCATAGTTACCTTTTGGTGATTCCGCTCCAAAAATATCCGGCAATGCGACACCAAGGGTGTACATATTGAGGGTCTTGCGCTGATAGATATCTCCGGTAAAGGTCAATTTCCCATTTAACGAAGATAGGTCAAGACCTAAATTGGCCGTACGCGCGGTTTCCCAAGTTAAGTTATCCGGAATAACTTTAGGAACCGAGGTATAGGCAGGTTTCTGACCATTCAGCACCCGGTCCATAATCTTGATTTCGTAGATATCCAGATAGGAATAAGGATCCACATTACCATTACCCAAGGAACCATAAGAGGCTCTGAGCTTCAGATCAGACAGCGCCTTTTTGTCCACCTGGAAGAAAGGCTCTTCCGATATACGCCAGCCTAGGGATGCAGATGGGAACAATCCCCACCGTTGGTTGGTCGGAAATTTGGATGAACCATCGTACCGGCCATTGAATTCAAAAAGATAACGGTCTTTGAAGATGTAATTGGCACGCATAAATACACCGACATTGCGGTATTTGTTATATCCCGCCGTTGCTGTGGTATTCTGCCCTACTGCCAAGTTGATATTTTCTACGTCGTCATTAAGCAGACCGGTCTTGGTGATATAGGTTGAATTATAAGTCCGTTGCTCATAATTATAACCGAGCAAACCTTTAAAGTAATGGTCACCTATTGTACGTTCATATTCACTGTAAAGATTTCCGAACAAGTAACGGTAACGTTGGTCTACCTGATAAATATTATCATTCATGCTTGTTTCCAACCGCAGCATTTTTCCCTCCTGCGTGCTATATGGGACAGGCACACGAACCCTTACCGAACTAAAATCACGGTTTCTGAAAGTCAGATCCCCCTTTACGCGGAAAGTATTGTTTAAAAACTTGGTTTCAAAAGACGTAGTATTGCGGAGATCCTGATTGGCTGTATTCGTACCGTTTTTGCCGTAGATGAAATCCCCTACGGTGTAAGCTGCCGAGAAACTCATTGATCCGTCAGGATTAAAAATTGGTGAAGAAGGGTGTCCTTCATCGGCAATATTACGCCAGATATTACCACCTTCACCCGCTGTGGAAGGATCTCTGTATTTGGCGTAGTTAAAATCGATGTTATTGCTGATCCGCAACCAGTCTGTCACCTGAAGTCCGGCTTTTGCACGTGTATTATAGGTCTTATATTTATCGCTATTATAGCGGTACATACCGTTATAATCGTAAGCACGGCCAGAAATATAGTAATCCATTTTTTCGGAATTACCGCTGATAGAGAGGTTATGATCCTGGACAAAGGTATTGTCCTTGATCAGCATGCCATAATAATCCTCATTACCATAGTAAACATAATTGCCCTTATCATCCACCGTGACCTGCTCCGTAATTCCCTGTTCTTTTCTTCTCTTAAATTCCTCCAGCCAATCCGTTGTAAAGATTTGTGTCTTGTTGAGCTTGCTCGGAATAGAGGAATAATTGTTCCAGGCATTATAGGCTGTAAAGAAATGCGAAGCATATTCGTAGCCATCCGTCACAAATTTGGGTAAAGCGATCGGTTTCTGAAAAGAGCCACTTCCCGAATAGTTAATAGACGTTTTTCCGGACTTGGCACGTTTGGTTGTGACAAGTACAACCCCGAACGTCCCGCGGGAACCATAGATTGCCGATGAAGCGGCATCCTTCAGTGTCGTTACACTTTCGATATCATTGGGATTGATAGCGGAAAGGTCCCCTTCGACACCATCGATAAGAACAAGTGCACTCCCTCCCTGACCAATAGAAGTTGTACCACGGATATTGAAACTTGGCGCCCGATTGGGTTTACCATCAGCCGGGGTTACATTTAAGTTGGGAATTACCCCTTGGAGCATCTGACTTGCATTGCCCAGTACGCGTCCCTCAAAAGCTTCTGAACCCACCTGGTCTACAGCACCGGTAAGATTCACTTTTTTCTGCGTACCATAACCGACCACTACGACTTCTTCCAGCTCAGTGTCTTTGGATTCCATATTGATATCGATCTGCCCACCTGTCACATTGACGATCTTTTCACTGTAGCCTATGGCCGTCAATTTGAGTTTTTGCCCTACACTTGCTTCGATCACAAACTGACCTGCACCATTTGTTGAAGTGTTTTTTTGGCTAGTTAAATTCGTGATAGTGACTCCGGACAAGACTGTTCCGTCTTTGCCTTTTACCACCCCTCTTACGGTAAACTGAACTGCAATATCTTGCGTTTCTTTAGCCAATTTGACATGATTACGCTCTACGTTAGCCCAAGTGGGATACGAGAGACTCAATGCCATACTGATTAGTAATGTCTTTTGCATTTTTAATCTGGTTTAGAATTTTGCACCAAAGTTGGTACTTTGACTTGGTTTATAATTTACCGTAATGTTAATAAATATTTAATTAATACCACCAATATCAACTGCTAAACAGAGTATGCAAGGAATTATTTCATATAAATTTAGTTTTTGGTTAATACAAACAGAAAGAACTGCCCATTAGTGAGCAGTTCTTTCTGTTTGTATCCATGCCTTTTGGCCAGGAGATTAAACTCCTTTAATTTTCTTGAATAAAAGCCAGGATATCTTCGTTAATGGTTTCTGATTCTGTAGTAGGCATTCCATGTGGAAATCCGGGATAAGTAATCAATGTACCGTTTTTTACCAGCTCCGCTGCTCTTCTACCTGTTATATCGATCGGCACGATCTGGTCATCCTCACCATGCAGGACGAGTACAGGAATTTCTACATTTTTTAGTTCCTCAGTGAAATCGGTTTCAGAAAAAGCTTTGACACAATCATATTGAGCTTTTATGCCCCCCATCATCCCTTGTCGCCACCAGTTGTCCATTACACCTTGTTTCACATCCGCTCCGTCGCGATTATAGCCATAAAAAGCAAGGGTAAAGTCCTGAAAATATTGCTGCCTACGTGTGGCAGTATTCAATCTTATTTCGTCAAACACTTCCATGGGCACGCCATCGGGGTTGGTTGCGCTCTTAGCCATCGTAGGCGTAACTGCGCTGATCAACACAGCTTTTGAAACACGCGCTGTACCGTGATTGGTTAGATAACGAATCACTTCGCCTCCACCGGTTGAATGGCCAATATGAATAGCGTCTTTTAAATCCAATGTTTCTACCAACTGCGCAATATCTGATGCATAGGTATCCATATCGTTCCCGTCCGCAGTCTGTGTCGAACGCCCGTGTCCACGGCGATCGTGCGCAACCACACGGTATCCTTTTTGAAGAAAATACATTAGTTGCGCATCCCAGTCATCACTAGATAAAGGCCAGCCGTGATGAAAAACGATCGGTTGCCCTTTACCCCAGTCCTTATAATAAATTTCTGTTCCGTCTTGAACTTTAAATGTTCCCATGATGAATAATTTTACTTTCTTATTTCTGTTATTTAATATTTGAATTGCAACCCGTCACTTGATACACTTAGCTTTCGCCCAACACGTGTACCAGATCTTCCGCTCCGCCGTCAAATTTCTGGCCATTGACAAAAAACGTTGGCGTCCCATTCACTCCACTCATCATACCACTTTCAAAATCTCCTTCCACACGGTCTAATAACGACTCATCTTTTAGGGCCGATCTGAATTTATCCATGTCTAAATCCAGCTTCTGGGCCATATCCAGGAGCCATTCGTCATTGAGGGCATTTTGATTTTCAAAGATAGCATCATGCATTTCCCAAAATTTGCCCTGAAGTGAAGCTGCTTCCGCTGCCAGCGCCGCGGATTTGGCATAAGGGTGCATTTCTGACAACGGAAAATTGCGGAAGACAAACCGGATCTGACTTCCGAGTTCAGCCATCATTTCTTTTATGATAGGATGAGCTGTTCCACAATGTGGGCATTGATAGTCGCCATATTCGACAATGGTCAAATCGGCTTGACCATTACCTAGTATATGGTCAGCGCTGCTGACTTTTGGTTTTAATGACATAGTTAATTTGATTTAAGATTTTCCAACGCCTCGATAATACCGTCAGCTCCTGGATTAACAGCGGTAGGCGATAAATAACTCCACGCAATAACACCGTCCTTATCTATCACAAAAAGTGCGCGCTTGCACTCGCCTTCTTCTTCGTCGTAAACACCATATTTCTTGGCAACCTCACCTTTGCCTTCAAAATCAGCTAAGAGCGGGAAATGAAGCTTACGCGATTCTGCAAATGCCATATGACACCACTTGCTGTCAACGGAAATGCCCATGATTTCGGCATCATACTTCTTAAAATACTTAAGCATTTCATTGTACAAGGCCATCTGATCACTGCACACTGGACTCCAGTCTGCCGGATAAAATGCCAGTATCACATTGTGTCCTTTGAATTCCGACAATTTAATTTTTTGGTCCGGTGTTGCATACAAGGTAAAATCGGGTGCAACATCATTTTTCTGTAACATATTAACGTCTTTAGAGTTTAACCATCTTTTGAGATACCAGTCTAGATAGTATTGGTATCACTATTAAATAAAGCACGCTAAAGCAAAAATTGTTTTAAAGAAAAAACACCTTATCCCCGATCTGGCTACAACATTCGTTGATCTGCCTACATCTGTGGTACGGAGATTCACCACCTTTGTACTATTCTTTTATTTAGAAATAGAAACACATGAAATCACAAAAAGTATGGTTTGTCACTGGTGCCTCTAAAGGATTAGGGCTTAGTTTAGTTAAAGAGCTGCTTGCTCAGGATTACCTTGTCGTTGCCACATCGCGGACAAAAAAGGCATTGGAAAATGAAATTGGTGACGTTGAAAATTTTTTACCGCTAGAAGTAGACATTACGAATGACAAAGATGTTGCCCGCGCAGTACTTTCGGCTGTTGATTATTTCGGAAGAATTGATGTGCTCGTCAATAATGCTGGCTATGGTCAGACCGGCGCACTTGAAGAACTGAGCGAATCAGAAACACGCCGCAACTTCGAGGTCAATGTTTTCGGCTCACTAAATGTCATACGCCATATTGCCCCCCATCTGCGCGGTCAGCAATCGGGACACATTTTCAATATAGCCTCGATCGGCGGTCTGGTTGGTAATTACCCAGCCTTTGGTGTGTACTGTTCCACAAAATTCGCAGTAGCCGGTTTTAGCGAAGCCCTGGCGACCGAAATGGAACCTTTTGGTGTACATACAACTGTAGTATATCCGGGATACTTCAGAACCGACTTTCTATCCGAAGGTTCTTTACAAACCGCAGCCAATCCAATCGCAGCGTACATCACCGCCCGTGAAAGCGAAGCCACGCACCTGCACGAGATCAATGGCAACCAAGTAAACGATCCACAAAAAGCTGCAACGCTATTGATCGAGGTGAGCAAACTGGAACAACCTCCTGTTCATTTTCTGTTGGGCCAGGATGCGTATGAACTGGCAAAAAATAAAATCAACATGTTGACAGCAGAGATTGAAAAGTGGAAAAGTTATACAGTATCAACCGGTTTTGACGAATCGGCCAAATAATCCATAGCACTTTGTTTACAACAAGGACATTAGCTGCCAATAAAAGAAAATAAGTAAATTTACACGTATGGAGAATACATTTCGCTTTCATTCCTTATCGGAGTTTCACAGCTTTTGCGGTCTGCCCAAGCCAGAACATCCGTTAATCAGCTTAGTTGACTATAGTCAGGTACATTATCCTGTTAATGACAACAAATTGAATTGGATACAACATTTTTATTCGATCGGTTTAAAGCGAAATGTGAATGCCCGATTTAACTATGGTCAGCAGCACTATGACTTTGATTCGGGTATTCTTTCCTTTGTATCACCCTTACAATTTTTAAAAGTAGAAATCAATCAGGAAGTAGTGGCGCAACCCAGTGGATGGATCCTGTTGATCCATCCCGATTTCCTCTGGAACAGCGAATTGGCAAAACATATTCACCAGTACGATTTTTTCCAATACCAAGTCAATGAAGCGCTTTTTCTTTCCGACAAAGAAGAAGCCGTGATCGTCGACATTCTCCAGAATATTGAAAAGGAATATCAGTCTAACATTGACAAATTCAGCCGCGAACTGATTCTAAAACAGATTGAGCGCCTACTTCTTTATGCCGAGCGATTCTATGAACGGCAATTTATTACCCGAAAGCGATCCACACAGGAGCTGGTCACTAAATTTGAGCAGTTGCTGACTGCACAGTTCAGACAGGATATGCTACAGAAACATGGGATTCCAACGGTCGGCTTTCTGGCACAACAGCTTAATTTATCGCCCAACTACCTCAGCAGCCTATTGCGTATCTATACACAGCAAAATACCCAACAGCATATTCAGCATAAAATGATTGAGTACGCCAAATTGCGGCTAAGCACAAGTACACGCTCTATTAGTGAGATTGCTTATGAGCTGGGCTTTGAGCATCCGCAATCGTTCAGTAAGGTATTCAAAAAAAATACCCAGCAGAGTCCTGTTGAGTTTAGGCAATTTTTTCAATAAATTACTTCAATTTAGTCTGCATAATAGCCTGCTAAGCCAATGCCTATCGTCCAAAAGAATTTTGATTTTTCAAGATCCTCCAATAGCATATCTGCATTATCTTCGTATTCGCCATCGGCTTTGATTTCTTCGATCTCTTCCTGCACATCCTCTTCGGTCATCTGTCGCCAGACACCAACGGAGCTATTCAAAAATGTATAGCAATATCCTGCTTCAGCGTCGTCGACCTCACCCTGGTTTTTATCCGTTAAGATCGTTACAAGTTCAGTAGCTTCCACCTGAAATGGATTAACACCATAGATACTGATCTCCGTTTTTTCCGGATTGGGTCCATTGATGCTTTCTATAAATTCCAATGTTCCCCGATCATTAAAATCAAGTCTCAATTCGAGTTCATCATAATAATATTGGTCGTCCAGCGCATCTGAAGGAGTACCAAGTACACTTTGAACTTCAGCACGGCCCGCACCTAAATTAACCGGACCAATACCTTCAATTTGAATCCCAACAAGTGGGACTAGTTCGATCTTTTTCATCCGTATTCAGTAAATTATAAAAAGGATAACTGCATAAATAACACTTGAACATCCGCTATCGTTTTATCCAATGATGAACATAGCTACAGCTCTTTGCTGACATAAATTTACACTAATTCCCATTAAATAATTATTAACATTTTTAACTTTTCTGACGATCCTTAGCGCACATGATAATTCGCATACTCAGGCAATTATGACTAACTTTATGAATGCATCAAAAATCGACGATTATGCAACAGACGCTAGCGACATTAGACAGTTATATCCAAAAGCTAAGACCTGAACTGTATACCGATCTACAATCCCCGTTATCGGCAGAAGAGTTTAGGGCCCTTGAACAGAAATATGATATTGAGATACCTCATGATCTTAAAGCGTTCTATCGCTGGAAAAATGGGCAACGCAATACAAGTTATGAAGCATTTGTTAACAATTCGACTTTCATCCCACTAGAAGAGGCGCTCGATACAGCGCAGGAACTGACAAATATGATTGGTATGGACTTTGAAATCGAAAACTGGTGGAATGAAAGGTGGATCCCTATATTGCACAACGGCGGTGGAAGTTACATCTGCTATGATCTAGGTGGAATCTTTACGGGACAGGCAGGTCAATTGATTGAATACTGGAATAAAGACAATGAACGGAATGTTATTGCACCTAACCTCGAAGGATTTTTAGGGCTAATTAACGACTATTATGCCCATACGCCTCAAGAAAAATTCGATGATTTTTTCAGCCTAGATACCACAGGCGAATACCCCAAACGGTTTAAGGTGGGCTAACAGAAACTCATCGCACTCATTTTTTTTCTTCGTAGAATTTTTGAATTTTCTTTAAATAGGTAATCGATTTTGGAGGTCGAACACGATGTCCAAACTCTTTATGAATATAAGAAAGCGCACTTTCTTCGCCGAGCTCATAAGCCCCGAGCACATAAATTAGGGACTGATTCCTAGAAATACTATCCTTGCCTGCAAGCTCGATTCCATTTATCGTTTCTTCCCATGAAAACATATCATAAAGATCCATATAAGCTTCTGGGCATTCGTGTCTATTTGCCATCAATTGGGCATAATAATATAACTCAGGCATTTTTAAGAGAAGCCAATAATTATTGGACACTTCATTATAAGCCTTGAAATCTCCTGCATTAATTGCTCGACGCCAAAGCGAATCAGCTACGTTCCGAGGCAGTTCCAAGTCTTTGGGATCATCAATTACTGCCTCCAGCTTTTTTTCGACATGATGGCTACAACTCAAGAACAACACACAAAAAATAACAGTAAACAGTTGTAAAATCTTTATCTCTCTTCTTTTCACCATAACTATATAACTTCTTATTTTTTAAGCAATTCGCTTCCCGCGCATCCATTGGTGTTGGTTCGCCGCGTTCACTTTAGACTCCGATCATTAAACATTACTTTTTTCACATAGTTGCTTTTTCCACTCGAAGCCAGAGCTGCCGAATCTGCCGAAATATAATGATAAAAAAAAGAAATCAGATCAGGAGAAGGCTCATACACCAAATAATTCAGCCTTAAAGTTCTATTATCTGGATTCAAACATAATTGACATAAGGATTTTTCATGATAAAAAACTCAATCTCTAGATTCGAGCAATAATTATGTTTATGCCCCATATCATTCATTTCAGGTCTGTACCGCTTTAACTTATCCATTTCATCAAGAAGAATATCCCATTTCGCTAATGGAACTGTATCATTCTTGGCCGCAAAAAAATCAACCGCATGATTTCTATAAGAATCACTCAAGTAACTTTCTTGACCATACTGCTCATCAACGAATTCGCGACTGAACAAAATCCGTAACTCCTTTTCCCGCTGTTTCTCTTTGGAGCCACAGGATAAAAACAGCGTCAACATACAACAAAAAGCAACAAAAATTAAATAAGTCCTTAGCCTCATAATACTATTGGTCTTTACACTAAACCGAAGAAAACAATAAATGCTGATTTCAAATGAATGTGTTAACAACGCACCAATTAAAATTCAGATGCAATTGTTCATCGAATTCCATATATTCGGACCTTAAAACATCCTATATACCTTTTTTTATAAAAGGTAATATAGGAATTTAAACGAATAGGTAATACCTTTGGACCGACAAAATACCGTCTCACTATACAAATTAGATTTTGATGAAATCGAAAAAAGTAAATACCTGCGACCACTCCTGTCTCATGTGCCGTTATGTCTTACAAGACTGGCTCGGACAGATCGACCTTCATCGGAAGAATATCAAATTAAAAAAAGGTGAACAGTTTATCACCGAAGGAGAATCCGTTCGGGGAATTTATTTCATCCAGTCGGGACTTGTCAAAGTTCATCGCAATCTCGGGGATAAAGAAACCATTGTACGATTTGCAAAAAAAGGGGATATCGTTGGCCATCGTGGGGTCAGTACCGAACAAACTGTGTACCCTATTTCTGCAACAACCCTGGAAGTGTCGCAGCTCTGCTTCGTCGAAATGCCGTTCTTCCTGTCCACACTACGCATAAATCCTGAGCTGAGTTACCGGTTGATGTTGTTTTTTGCCGACGAACTACATCTTTCTGAACAAAAGATGACCCGCCTGACACAGCTCGCTGTTAAAAATCGTCTTGCCTGGAGCCTATTGTTACTTCACCGTGTTTTCAGCGAGGAACATAAGGATGGATATATTGGGTTATCCCTAAGCAAAAAAGACTTAGCTTCCTACGTAGGCGCTACGTACGAGACCGTATATCGTACACTGAGCGAACTTATCGAATTAGGAGCCATCATGATGGACAAAAAAGATATTTTTATTAAAAACCTCCAGCTTCTACAGGATCTATCAGAAGAAAAATAGGGGAGCGAAACCGTCCATGACGGCTAACGACTCCCCAAATCATATATTCCCTTAAAAATACATCACCTTAAAATTTATACCCCATACCGACTCCCAACCTCCATTTACCATCAGCAGCACTCGTTTTTGCGGTATAGAATGCTGGCAACTGAATGGCAATATGTCGGAATACAGCTGTTAAACCAAATCCCAGAGAGGGCGTGATCCAGGAGTTCTTTGGCTTCCCCGGATCAACCTGATCTTCTTTCAGCTTTAAGCTAGGCAATAAACCGACCAATAGGCAGCTCTTGGGTGCGAATGTATATTTCAACGCTGGCCCCGTACAATTGATGTAGGCACCATGGTCAGCATATCCTGCCACAACAATTCCTTCAAATAGACTGCCTTTTACTATTTTTTCCTGACCATACATCTGACTGCTAATCATCAACAGCAAGCATACCGTCAACAGTTTTTTCATTTGATCCATAAAATTTAAGTTTGCGAAGTCGACACTTTTTCTTTTTGATGATACGTGTAATAAATGGCCATCCCAGTAAAGAGCAGTCCACCGACAATGTTCCCAGCCGTAACAATCAGCTGATTGCACAGCCACCAGTCGGAAATCGTTACTTTTGCTCCAAACATCATTCCTGCGGGAATCACAAACATATTGACCACAGCATGCTCATAACCTAAAGCAAAGAATATAAAGATCGGAATACCCGCCGCCAATATCTTTCCAAGCGTAGACTTCGATGTCATGGACATCACCACACCCATACACACCATCCAATTACATAGAATGGCTTTGACAAAAGCCGAAAACAAACCCGCAGCACCATGGGCGCTGTATCCAAGTGTTTTCTTTTCACTGATTAGCATCAGACTATGTTCGATGTTTCCAAGCTGGCTCAATTGACCAGTCTCCGTGCTCGCAGCCCAAAACAAAATCGCAAAGAGTACACTACCCAGTAAATTACCTAGAAAAACCCAGAAAAGATTTGAGACCATCGCTTTAAAATTGATCTTTCCTTCAAACCACGCCAATGGTACCAAAGAAAAGCTTCCCGTCACCAGTTCGAGACCGAGGATGACAATAATCACAAATCCTACTGGAAAAACAAATGCACCAACTAAACCCAACCCGGTCTGGGAAGTAGCCAATAGGGCAAGAGTAACAGAAATTGCCAGTAAGGCACCTGACAGCGCTCCCCGTATCAAGAGGTCTTTGATCGGAAGCGAAGATTTGTAGATAGCGGTGTTCATCATCGCACTTGCTACCTCTTTGGGGCTGATATAATCCATCGTATTTTGTTTAATAAGATTTTCGATTAACTTTTTTTTACCTAAGCGGTCATTCCGATAAACACACTCCCGTTCTCCACCTTTACCGGATAGGTCTTTATTGCGCATTCGTCTCCCGAAAGACATTCACCTGTATCTAAGGCAAAGGTTTTTTTATGAAACGGACAAGCGACTTTAGGCGTCTCTCCCAAAGACCCCAGCATTCCGCGACTTAAAATCATCTGCCGCTTGTGCGGGCATTCATTCTGTGTAGCATACCACTCGTTGCGACGGGCGAAATAGAATAGTGCGACCTGCTCGTTGTTTAATTTAAGACAGACTCCACCGTTTTCAATGGCATCTTCTATCCGGCAAGCCTTCAGCCATTGCATGTCAATTTTCGTACTCATATGATTTCATTAAAAAGTTTAGCGATTCGCTATTTAATAAGTCCTAATGTTCCAATCGGCGGCTTTCTTCTGTCCGCGAAAACTTTCAAAGCGAACAGTATCGTCCTTCTCATCAGGTGCATTTACAAAATGAACAAAGCGTTTTCGAATTTCAGGATCTTCTACAGCTGCTTTCCATTCGCAGCGATAACTGTCGACGAGTAGCTGCATATCCTGCTCCCACGTATCACCCATCCCCAGACTATCCCCTACCACAACATTCCTGAGATAATCTATTCCGCCTTCCATTTTGTTGAGCCAGGTAGCCGTTCGCGTCAGCGGGTCTGCAGTGCGGATATAGAACATCAGAAAACGGTCTATATAACGAATACACGTTTCGCTATCAATATCCGATGCCAATAATAACGCGTGCTGCGGCTTACTACCGCCATTGCCGCAAACATAAAGGTTCCATCCTTTTTCGGTCGCAATGATTCCAAAATCCTTACTCTGAGCCTCGGCACACTCACGTATACAGCCGCTAACGGCTGACTTAATCTTGTGTGGCGCGCGGAGCCCACGGTAACGTTCCTCTATCCGTATCGCAAAAGAAACGCTGTCGTGCAGCCCAAACCTACACCAGGTACTTCCAACGCAGCTTTTAACGGTCCGAAGCGCCTTACCATAAGCATGTCCACTCTCAAAACCTGCAGTAATGAGCTCTTCCCAGATAAAGGGCAAATCATTGAGATGTGCACCAAATAAGTCGATGCGCTGTCCACCAGTAATTTTTGTATACAGATTGTATTTCTTAGCCACCTCCCCGATTACAATCAGTTTATCGGGGGTAATTTCACCTCCTGGAATACGCGGAACAACTGAATACGTCCCGCCCTTCTGTATGTTGGCCAGGTAACGGTCATTGCTGTCCTGAGCCACATCATTGCCCTTTCCCAAAATCATTTCATTCCAGAGACTGGCAAGCAAGGAAGAGATTAAAGGTTTACAGACTTCGCATCCATGCCCGTGTCCCAGTGCATCCAACACCCGATCGTAACTTTTCAGTTCGTGGATCTTGATCAGATCATAAAGTTCCTGGCGACTCAGGTCGAAATGCTCGCAGATGGTACTCCGAATATATTTTCCTTGCTGTTTCATGGTGTAGTTGACCAGGTCTTTGACCATAGGCACACAACCTCCACATCCCGACCCCGCTCTGGTACATTTCTTTACTGCATCCGCATTTTCACAATCTCCTGTGGCCACCGCATTGCAGATTGCGGCTTTGGTGACACCTTCGCAACTGCAGATCAATGCATCATCCGGAAGAGCTTCCAGACCAGAAGAAGGCGCTTTACTGTCACGCTGTTGCCCAAAAAGGAGAAGTTCTGGGTGTTCTGCCAATGGCAAACTATTATTAACCGTCTGAAGCAACATGTTATAACTTGCAGCTTCTCCGACGAGTATCCCGCCCAGTAGGCGCGTGCCGTCTGTACTGATATTCAACCGCTTATAAATCCCCTTATTGCGATCCTCCAGTACGATCGTATGCGCATAAGGTTCGCTGATAAAAGGATCTCCGAAACTCGCTACATCAACTCCCATCAATTTTAGCTTGGTACTCATATCAAACCCCTTAAAGGATTTGATATCACCTACGATATGAGCCGCCGCAATTTCAGCCATCTCATAACCCGGTGCAACCAGTCCATAGACCATATCTTCCACCAAGGCACATTCGCCGATTGCATAAATCGCAGGATCCGAGGTCTGCATCTGTGCGTTAACTCGTATTCCGCCGCGCTCGCCGACCGCAAGGCCTATTTTCTTGGCAAGCTCATCACGAGGACGTATACCAGCAGATATTACCAATAGATCTGTCTCCAGCGAGGTCCCGTCGTTAAAAGCGATTCCAGTGAGATGATGATCACCCAACAGCTGGCTTGTGGATTTTTGCAAGAGGCAAGTCAAACCCAATGCTGCTAACTTATGCTGCAAAAGTTTACTGGCATTATCGTCAATCTGACGGGGCATCAGACGCGGGGCAAATTCAATCACAGCCGTTTCTTTAAGACCAAGGTCTACCAATGCTTTAGCCGCTTCCAGTCCTAAAAGTCCCCCACCCATAACTGTGCCTGTCTTGACTTTAGCCGCATATGCTTTAATCAATTCCAGGTCTTCAATTGTACGGTAGAGGAATACACCTTCTTTGTCGATACCAGGTATTGGAGGAACAAAAGGTGCAGAACCTGTTGCAAAAACTAAATAATCATATTTCACGGTAATCCCCTTTAGAGATGCAACTTCTTTTTCTATAACATTTATACCGACAACGGGATCACCTAGATGGATTTCTATATTATTTTCAGTGTACCACTCATTTTTCAACAAAAAAAGTTCAGTAACTGAAGAATATTTAAAATAATCAGTCAAATGCACACGATCATAGGCTCGAATTTGCTCTTCCGAGAAGACAACGATATCTAAATCATTCGATTTCTGCTTTAATTTTTCACAAATCTTATTACCGACCATCCCATTTCCGACAATAACAACCTTTTTTTTATCCATGATCCTGTTTTTATTGTATAAAAATCAATTTATAGTTTCAACAAGACTAATTTATGGAATAAAAAATTAAATAATCAAAATAAATATGATTTTTATAACACTTTTTCATAAAAAACACATTAAAAATACATTAAAACATGATTTTTATCATATTATTTATTATTTTTATAGATATAAACGATTGAAAAATAAATAAAATGGAGAATTTAAAGCAAAAAACCCTATTTATAGTAGGTTCCGGACCTGGAGATCCAGAATTATTGACAATAAAAGCTTATAAAGCGATAAAAAATGCTCAAGTACTCTTATATGACAACCTAATTAATAGGGAAATCCTACAAATAGCAGACAAAAACTGTAAAAAACACTATGTTGGAAAACATCCATATGGAAAATACGTCCCACAGCAGGATATAAATGAACTTATCTTATATTATTGTAGCAAATTCGAAAGAGTGGTACGACTTAAGGGCGGAGATCCCTATCTTTTTGGACGTGGTTTTGAAGAATGGCTCACCGTACAACACCGATCTATTAACATCAGCTACATTCCGGGCATCAGCAGCATGCAAGGCGCTGGACTCAACGACATTCCGCTAACACACCGTGGTGTAAGTGAAGGGGTATGGGCATTGACGGGTATGAAAAAAGATGGAACACTTTCTGCCGATCTGCCGCTCGCCGTTCAAAGCAGATCGACCGTAGTCATTTATATGGGAATGCGTAAGCTCGACGAAATCGCACGCACCTACGTACTATACGGAAAAGGGGAAACACCAGCTGCCATTATACAGCATGCGAGCTTGCCACAGCAAAAACAAGTATGCTGCAAAGTCAAGGATCTTGTCATGATAAGCAAAGTACATAACATGGGGCATCCGGCAATTATCGTCATCGGAGCGGTTGTAGACTTGCAGCATACATTGGCGGTAGCTGCCGAGCAGCGGCACATTATCTAGCGCTATAGCTCTGTCAATTTCAGCACGCCATCACTTTACAAGAATAACGATGTCACATACCAGCAGATATATAATTTATTTTAATTCTTATAATACATAGCTATAATGCTTTCTTTACAATTGGATTGATCCAGTAATCTTCATGATCAGTATGGGAGAAATACTCCATGGGAGTTACGTGGCAATCTATGGTTTCATTGAGACCATTTTCTGTATACATAAAAACCTCTTCTGAAGGAAGCACCATGCCGTTGATAATAGCGCCATAGTCCAGATAATGGAGATCAGATAGCAGCACGTTTACATAATTTGACACCACCCATTTTTCCATTTCTTCTTTACTCACCCGTTTTATACGATCAGCCAGAAACTTGACCTCCTCCATGTCTTTTTCAGCACTATCAGCAAAAAACAATTTCAAAAAGGCCTCATATTTATCGAATTCTTTATTTCGGATTGCTTCATTACGAAGAAACAACTTCTCGCCCAGCTGCCCACAGTGATCGACATATTTTTTCAGTTCCATCTGTGCAAGCTCGCCGTCCGACCATTTTTGCAGTTCAGAAAGTGCATATACATCGGTACCTTGCCCATCGCATTGATTGAGATACGCCCAGATATCACCCTCCACAACTTTAGGTTTATGATGATCCAATACATTGTAGCCCTGCGCAATCCATGCCTCTATTTGTTCTCTTCTCATAGCTGTTGTTTTTAAAAATTAAACAACAGCGAAACGGTAATCGTTTTCCTTTTTTCTAACTGAGATTTCTGGATTTCAATTCTGCATCCAAAGCTTTTTCATTTTTACCAAGATATTTATAGGCAATTACAGCCAATACCAGTGGAAAAATCGTCGGCCATGTAATTCCGGCAACGAACAGGCTATACCCAGCGATACCCACACAAAATCCAATGATCGAAGCATTGATTACTTTAGTGGATTTAGATTTCTTTTTGAGAACCAACAACTCTTCATTGGTCAATTCATTTAATTTCTTTTCTTCCATGCGGTTTATTCGATCTTCAGGTTAGTTACTTGATCTCTTTGACGCGAATATAATTATTTAAACGGACAACTCTTACCTAAATTTTGTCAGTAAAAATGCAAAAATTTCAGTTTTCATGAAAAAATTTCAGCTTTTTCACCATGGTATTTTTTTTGCAATTGTTCGGATACAGTCGGCCGGCTGAAAATTTTAATTTTAATAAGTTGTTTTCACTTAATTAAAAGGAGGTTTATCATGAAATTAGCAAAAAGAAACTGGAACAATTTATCGATGTTCTCGCCCATGTTTGATGATTTTAACCGTGAACTTTTAAACTGGGGCAACAAAAACTACTCGCCTACCAGCACCACGGTCCCAGCAGTAAACATCAAGGAAAATGGCGACAACTTTGAAGTTGAAGTGGCAGCACCAGGAATGGCCAAAGAGGATTTTAAAATTACGCTTGATGGCAATCTTCTAACCATTTCCTCCGCCAAGGAAGAGCAGCATGAAGAACAAAAAGACAATTATACGCGTCGGGAATTCAGCTATCAATCTTTCCAACGGAGTTTCGAATTGCCAAAAGATGTGGTGGATCAGGATAACATCGAGGCTCATTATGAAAATGGTATGCTCAAACTGACAATTCCAAAAAAAGAGGAAGCCAAACAAAAGGAACCTCGAACAATTTACATATCCTAAGTCCTATAATACCAACTAGTATGCTGTTGGTCTCCAGAACGGGGACCAACTTCTTTGTTTTCCAAACTTACCGAAATCATGAAAAGATTGAACAATTATAGCATTGAAGTGCATATTCCCTGCAAGGATAGTTACATTAAGCTTGCTACTTTTGACCTCGGCAATTGCCCCAAAATTGTCGACGAACTCTTCAATGAATTGCTCGGTTCGACCGAACATTCACCGAACAGATTGTTGCGCATCGACCTGTTACTCCATGAAGAAGCGGGCATACAAATTCCGGTTCGGTCCATCAATTGTACCTTGGACGAACTTGCAGACAACACCAAAGCAATTATCAAAAAAGCTTTTCGCGCATTGAATCTGGAATAGCACAGTTGGATTCAAACATATTTTTTACAATAAATTTTTAAGGAAAACTTGATTTTCTTCCAATCGATTTATAATTTGGCCACGGTTTTTTCCTCAAGAAATCACAGGAATCCGAACCGGCATTTTTTGAAAGCTATTATTCTATCTTAAAACATAAATTTTAGTTATTGGATCATGTTTACAAAATTACTAATTACAAACCAACGCCCAAGTCTATCTTTCAGGCCTTTTCTTGCTGCACTTGTGGTGCTTGCAAACAGTTTTTACCTCTCAGCGCAGGTAGCCGCTCCCAGCAAATCACGCTTCGAAGCAAGGTTGCTCAATATCGAAGCTCCCAGCAATGAGCCATTCCGCTACAACACCACGTTAACCAACGCAAGTAGCCAGACCCTTATTTACAACTTAGATGCACAGCTACCGCAAGGTTGGCAGATCAGCTATCGCGTAGATGGATCGCTCGTAACCTCTATTCAGATGCAACCGGGCAAAACGCAAGAAATCGGCATCGAAATTAGTTGCCCAATTACCGCTAAACCCGATAAATATAAAATTCCTCTTAAAGCAACTTCACCGATAGACAATTTCCAACTGGAATTGGAAGCTGTCGTAAAAGGATCTTATGCGCTGGAGATGACTACACCTACCGGCAGGCTCAGTGATGAAGTCGTATCAGGCAGTAACAAAGAAATTGTCCTGCAACTTAAAAACACAGGAACACTTCCCCTCAACACCTTGGAACTGGGATCGCAACTGCCCACCCGCTGGGAAGCCACATTCACACCAGCTACAATCAAGCAACTTGAAGCGGGAAAATCAGTTGATGTCAAAGTAAATCTTAAAGTTCCGGATAAAACAATCGCTGGTGATTATGCTGCTAAATTCGATGTCAAGTCTGCCAACAGCACTACAGATCTTTCGTTTCGCATTATTGTTAAAACTTCGCTACTTTCTGGCTGGATCGGACTATTGGTCATCTTCATAGCAATAGGACTGATATATTATCTCATCCGAAAATATGGAAGAAGATAAATCCTGATTTGATAATCCCAAAGACTCTCAACATGAAGGATCCTATTATTCAACTGTCAAGTTTGACAAAGAGCTATGGCAAAACGAAAGCAGTGGACGCTTTGGACCTAAAGATTTATCCGGGTGAAATCTTTGGACTTCTAGGGCCCAACGGAGCAGGTAAAACGACAAGTATCTTAATGATGCTCGGACTTACCGAGCCGAGCTCTGGTACAGCCTACGTCTGCGGACATGATGCCACAAGAAATCCCATCGCTGTCAAAAGAAAGGTAGGCTACCTGCCCGACAATGTGGGTTTTTATCCCGAAATGACCGCTTTGGAAAACTTAAGTTTTATCGCGGAACTCAATGGGCTACCAAGAGCTCAAGCGCGCAAAAAGTCGCAGGAAATGCTCCAAACAGTGGGCTTGGCAAACGAAATGCACAAAAAAACCGCTGCCTTTTCGCGTGGAATGAAACAGCGACTCGGCCTGGCTGAAGTGCTCATCAAAGCACCCGCCGTTGCTATCCTCGACGAGCCGACTCTGGGTATTGACCCCAAAGGTGTGGACGAATTTTTGGAACTGATCAAACAGCTCAGCAAAGAGCAGAACCTTACCGTACTGCTCTCTTCGCACCATCTTCATCAAGTACAACGCGTCTGCGATCGAGTGGGTATCTTTGTAGGCGGTAAACTGTTGGTCGAAGGTTCCATCGACAGCTTGGCCAACAACCTCCAGCAACAAGAAGGCGTCAGTACAGTTATCATGCTCGAAAATAGTGGCGACAGTAAACGCTTTGAGTCGGCGCTCAAAGAACTCCCCGGGCTTCGGACTCTTTCTTTAGACGGCGACAGTATTAAGTTGAAATCAGAAAAAGACAACACCGCCGATGCCGTCCGCATCCTGGTACAGCATGGCGCTGCAATTGTTTCTGTACAGCGCAATGATTATGCGCTTGACCAAATCTATCATACGTATTTCGAAAATAGTAAATTATAAAAATGATGAATGTATTGATCAATAAGGAGGTTGCCACACATATCCGCAGCTGGCGCTTTATCGTGCTGATCCTGCTGATTGTACTGACATTTGGCGCATCCCTGTATGTTTCATCTTCAGGACTTAAAGAAGCTGTCGGTAATATGAAAGATCCCGACCAGTCATTCCTTTACCTCAAGCTGCTTACAACTACGGATAACTCGATCCCTCCATTCCATGTGTTTCTGAATTTTTTGGCTCCCCTATTGGGTATAGCCCTTGGCTTTGATGCCATTAATGCCGAGTATAACAGCGGCACTTTAACACGACTTGTGGCACAGCCGATCTATCGCGACAGCCTTTTAATTTCCAAGTTTCTTGCTCCGCTGATTGTTGTGAGCACCCTATTTACCGCACTGGTATTGCTCATGATCGGGGGAGGACTAATCGGCACAGGTGTGCGGATAGAACCACAGGAACTCCTGCGCATCTTAGGATTCACCCTGATCAGCATACTATACGTTGCCTTCTGGCTCAGTCTGTCGATATTACTTTCCATTCGTTTTAGGCAGCCGGCAACTTCAGCGTTGACAGCCATCGGCATCTGGCTATTTTTTACGGTATTTTTTCCGATTTTGGTCAACTTGGCCATACGGCCATTTTTACCCAATCCCAATTACATTTCAGAGCAGGAATACCTGAGCTACAACGAACTCATTCTTAATCTGCTCCGCCTATCGCCCAGCCAGCTTTACACCGATGCCACTACAACCTTATTAATGCCATCGGTACGCAGCCTTGGCCCCATCGCCATGGAACAGATGGTTGGCGCCATTCCCGCACCACTTTCCTTTCGCGAGAGTTTCCTGATGGTATGGCCGCAGATCAGTGGGCTTACAGCAGCCATGATGATCTGCTTTGCCTGGTCCTATTTCATTTTTATGCGAAGAGAAATTCGGAATTAGGAAAGTTTTATTATCGATCAAATACGTTTAAAAGCAGGATCTATGCAAGTCAAATTGTCGTGCAATAGATTACAAAAAATAAAGGTTGCCTGGAATAACTCCGGCAACCTTTATGCATTTAAGATTAATCCCCCCCTTAAGCAGAGGGCACTCTGTAAACAGTTATCCTAGTATACTGTTCGAATTTATGTATCACTTGTGCTTTTTAATGCCCATGCTACCAGCACTGGCTGAAAAAACAAGCGTGCTAGGCGTTTACCGTCCGTATCCAGACCAAATCCATCGCGGCGATCGGTATATTGTGCAATATTTCCAGGAAATACTGCCGCAAAAAAAGCAGCAGCAATTTTCCCAACCTTCGACCGCTGTTTAGCAGGCGCCAGTATCAATGCTGCCCCCAGGGCAATCTCAGCGTAGCCAGAATATACAACGGTGTCGTCTTTGGAGATCGGCACCCAATCCGGCACTTGTGCCCGAAATTCTTTGCGAGAAAATGTCAGGTGTCCAATTCCCGCCACAACTAAAAATGCACCTAAACCATACCGTGCAATTTTTTGCATTTGCGATTTATCCTTCATCTTTTAAATTTTAAAGAGTACAGCTATCTTAGTGGAATTGTTTTTCCATGCTAAAAAAAGAAGTATCCAGTTTGAAAAAAAGCGGACTATCCATTATGAGGAAATCCGCTTTAATAGATAGACATAGGGAAATCCGCCACATTGGGCAGCGTCTACCATAGACCGAATCGATGTCAAGCAATAAACATTTCCCGTCGTTCAATCGTTTTCAAAGAAATAAATTAAATGCAGTCCGCACTAATTTCAAAACCAAAAACAGCCTATCTGTAGATGATAGGCTGCCTTTCGAATAGGAACTCAAATCGATCAACCTGTCAAGACCTGAACTGTTCCCGCTGATCGAACGTTTTAAATAAAATAAATACATTCATCGTAATTCCTATTTATTTCAATTCATTACTGGATCACACCACCCAGTGTTGGATCTTCCCCTACCCTAGGATTACTTAAACCGTTTTTAAAAGCATCTATCGCATCCTGTGCATTGGTAAAGCGCCAGTCTGTCTCCTTGTTGATATTAAACCATACAAAACTTTTTATTTTTGGGAACTGCGTTTCCAGCTGGACAAACATATCTTTGATCCACGCGGCTTTATCACCGCCTGTCGATGAACAGCCCATTTCAGCAATAAAAATTGGTTTGTTGGGGAAAGCAGTAGTTAACTTATTATAAAGTGGACCAAAAACCTGTGCAAAGGACTGCCAGGAAGACCAGCTCTGGGAGGTCCCAAAGTTGTATCCATCCATACCGATGAGATCCACATACTCATCCCCTGGATAATAAGATTCTACCGTTTGCGGATTTTTATTACCATTGCCGTTATTGGGTGCCCACACCCAACGTGCATTTGTTCCACCCGCCGCACGTACCTTATCGTGCACATAGCGAAAGGCTTTGATATAAGTAGCTACGGGTACCACCTGATCATTCTGCATGCTCCAGGGATACCAGTCCCCATTAAATTCATGCGCAAATCGCAACACGACTGGCTTACCAAATTTGGCCAACGTTTCCCCGTAGCGTTTGATGTCGTTATCATATTTCCCTGACATCAATTCATCGAGTCCCATCATGGGCTCCCAGGTTACGTGCGGTACATAGCCCGCAGCCGATGCTTCCTGACAAAATAGAGATGGAAACTCGCGTGCTCCATCGGCGTTCCAGCCATTGAACATCATGGTCATGCTCGGCTTTTTGCCAAACCCATTGTAAAACGTCATTGGCGTTCCTGAATCATCAAAAAAGCCCCAATAAAACAAGCTTGCATCAGTTTTCTGATTGACTTCGAGCGCAACAACACTCGATTTACCACCAAAAGTTAAAGCAAAAGATGCCGTCCCCGCCTGTGCCGGGACACCACTTATTTTATACAGCAATGAACCATAGCCTTTTTCCAAACGCCCTTGCTGCAAGGTCGCCGTCAACCCCAACACACCGGTTGAGGCGATGGACGCTCCATTTTCAAAGGCTGCCCCATTACCACCAGCATAAGGAAGATAGACCTCTGCCTCGTACGTAGATCCTGCAACCGCTGCTTTTGACACTTGCATAAATGCCGCATCCAAAGATTGAATCTCAGCAGATCCGTTAATAATTTCGGCATTGTTTTTTGAGCAGCAGCACAAGTAAAAACACAGTGTTATGAGCAATAGATATGATTTTTTAGCCATCATTATGATATAATTTTTATGCGTTAATTTTTATTTTACAAATAGAATGTCATCAAAATAGATCGTTTCATCCTGCGGTACATTCCAGTTATTCAATCGCCAGCCAAATTTTCGGAAGGTCGTTCCTTTACTCCACATTGGCCTACCGGAACCTTTGCCGATTGGAATTTTATAATAGGTCCATTCGTTCGTCACGATAATGCCTACTCCGGCAAAATCATTTCCATAGCCATCCGGCATTCCGTCACCCATTAAAGCCATTTGTATGCCTTCATTGCCAGCACCAGAAGTCGTTCCTTTCGCCCAGAAAGTAATGTAGTTATAGCCTTTGTCTTCAAAGCCCACCGTATTGACCAGTCCGCCGGGCGAGTAATTATTTGCCGCATATTTAATTGCCAAAGAAGACGTTCCCCGCTTAAAGACACTGGTGGATATTGATTGACTAGATCCATAATCGTCGCCATCTTTATTGGCTCCGGTATTCGCGCCATAAGCATCTGTAAATACCTGCAGTGCAAGATTTAAATTGACCAGTTCGAATGCACTTTTTGTTGTTCCAAAAGGTGTCACCAGGTCGATGGTTGAGCGCGAAATACCTTCCATCTCCGGAACCTTTACCTGTAAGCTGTTAGCTGACTGTGCTAGAATAGAGAGTGCTGTTTCGCCATTAGTAAACTTCAAGGCCGTTACTTTGTCGAGATTCTGTCCAGAGATGGTGATGGTAGCACCCGGCGTCACATTGATCTCCGATGTTGTATTTGCAGACGGAAACAGACCTGCGATATTGATATCCACCAAAGTAGTTGCCCGTTTTTGATCCAGCGTATAACGGCTTGGATTGGCAATCTGCACCGCTACAACCAAATGTTTACCAAAGTTGTCCGGATCTGTAATAACACTGTTGTCCACCTCAAGATAAAATGTTGCAGCGCCATTCTCCGGCACATCCAACCGATTGGGCAAGCTATATTTTGTCACGGGCAGCGCTTTATAGTCAGTTCCAAGCGTACCTTGCTTTAAGAGTTGCTCTAAGGTATCTGTATTCGCTTTAACGTCAACGCTAAATGCGCCTTTCGCTGTGCCCGAAAGGGATGCACCTAATAGGATCTTTGTTTTGTTGGATTGTTCATCGACGATATAGTTCATCCCCGTTGGACTGATCCCATTGGATGATCCCGGAACGGGATAGATCGCATTTGATCCCATGGAAAAATTAACGCTTTGCGGCATGTAAATAAGCGAATCGCCATATTCTTTTGCCGAATCATCCTTTTGACAGGCCGCAAAAGTAAAGGCCATAGCCCAGGCAATGAACATCCTGTATATGTTATTTTTATAATTGAGTAGATTCATCTGTTCACTCCTCTTTTTATTTTTTCAACTTGTTAATAAACTTCCATAACCTTGCTTGCTTGCTTGCTTGCTTGCTTGCATCTCTATTACCAGCCTGGATTTTGAATCAGCGTCCCGCCGCTGATATGGATTTCAGCTTGCGGAAAAGGATAGAAGTTCATTTTGGGTGCTATAAAAACCCGATTCTGAACCTGTCTTGTTCCATATTGTAGGTTGCCTGAAGCTGTTTTTGCGATGGTAACGCCATAGATCGGTTTATTCAAAACGTTGGCCGCATCGCCCCAACGGATCAAATCCCAATAGCGATGATTTTCAAAGGCCAGCTCCACCTGACGTTCATGTTTGATCGCTGTGCGCAATTCGGCTTTACCGCTAGCCTGCACGGCCGGCATATCGACACCCGGACGAGCCCTTAATTTATTAATCGCTTCCCTTGCGCTCAGCCCCCAGCCATTGGCTTGATCAGGGCCATAGGCTTCATTCATCGCCTCGGCATAGATCAACAACAAATCGCCATAACGGAAAAGCGGCCAATTGTGTGGATTGGTGGCGTTATTGACCAGATTAACATTGTCGTTTACAAACTTCTTCAGGTAATACCCCGTCCTACTGGCGTTGGCCCTCCGCATATCATCGGATCCACCAGCCGTCTGATCAATGATACGGCTGTTCCATTCGCTTCCATTCACCACGACTGTATAGCCGAGACGTGGATCTCTCTTGTCATACGGGTTATTTGCTGAATAATTATCCAGTTTCTCGTAGGCTGACACCAAATTCTCCGTCGGTGTGATTCCACTTAATCCACCAGGTGTAGCAATCGGATAGTTTGCACGCTCCAGATCGTTGCTTGCCGTGTATCGGATGGCCATAATCGTTTCGGCACTGTTAAGCGTATTGTTGCCGAGAAAGTAATTTCTGTAGTTATTGTCAAGCCCGTTTCTTCCACCTGCATCGTCCATACGATCGGCAAACTGTAGCGCTTCCGCAGCGGCCTTTGCAGCACGTTGCCATTTGGTGATATCATTGCCAGGATTATGCAAAGGACTGGCGGCATAGAGCAGAACACGCGCTTTCAGCATGAGCGCTGCGCCCTGATTAAAACGCCCGTCCTGGTTCGTAAATTGCGAAGTTTTCCAATTTGGTTGCAGATCTTTTACGTGGCTATCGACAGATGTCACAATAAATTCTACCACATCCTCAAATGACGAAGCTGCAATCGCTGGTTTTTCATTCACGTTGAACGTTTTGGTCAACAGTGGTACACCACCATAACGCTTGATCAGCTCAAAATAGTAGTAGCCCCGCAATACATGCGCTTCGGCAATAGACCAGCCCATGGAAGCCACATCTTTGAGGTAGTTGGTCCTTGATTCAACCGTGATGGTATCGCGGTTTACCGCCAGCAGGGCCTTGTAATCACCTCCTTTTTTTTCGAGGTATTCCAAAAAATAATTAGCGGCATAGATGCCCGAGTAGTACATGTTGTAACGATCGTCGGGATTATTAAAAGCGCCCCAATTGCCATTATTGAACAGATAAACGTCACCTATAGTATTGGTTTGCTGGGCTTCATCGGTAGCCGCAGCAAAGAGGTTTCCGTCCAGAGCCGCAAACTCGTTGCGTTGGGACAAATAGGCATAGGGCGTATTGGCCAGCTGCATCAGACTGGCGTAGTTGCCATCAATATTATGCTCGGTAGGCTGCGTGTCGAGACGCGTATCCAAAAATGATTTCCCACAGCCCGACAGGCTAAGCGCTGTTATAGCAATCGCTATTTTGGTAGTTATATGATCATGTAAATACATGGGATAAACAGTTAAAAGGTAAACGAAATTCCTAAATTATAAGATTTCAGTGCCGGATAGCCTGCAGGTGTCTCTGGGTCCATTTTGTATTTCCGGTAGAATGAAGACCAGACGAACGGGTTAACAGCAGTCAGAAATACCCTAAATTTCTGTAGGTGCATTTTTTCCGATACAGCAGATGGCAAGGTATATCCGACCTGCAGTGATCTCAGTTTGAGGAAGTCGGCATTTTTCATCCAGAAGGTAGAGCTGGTATAATTATTTGCATTGCTCTGCGTCGTCAAACGCGGAAAAGTTGCACTATTACGCGTGTCAATACCTTCCGTTGGATAATAAGCCCATGCATTTTCCGCGATGGGATAAATCGTTGTATTTCCCACAAAAGGAACAACCTGATTGTAGGCTGCGCCCAATAAGTTGACATCCATACCCGCTGCGCCCTGAAATAAAGCCGATAGATCAATTCCTTTGTAGACGAGCCCCAGATTGAAGGCATAATACCATTGCGGATAAGCCGGTTTACCAATTGCTGTCACATCGCTTTGATCAACAAGGCCATTCTGGTCCAGATCTTTGTATTTCAGATCCCCCGGTTGCACCGGACCAAAGCTTGGCTTGGCAAGCCCGTCTTTCAGATTGCCGTCGGCATTGAAATCCTCAAACTGGTAAAATCCATCTGCGACGAGTCCCATAGGGGTACCGATAGCACGTCCAGTCGTATTGGAGAAGGCATTTTTATTGGGTATTTCGGCCTGATATACGATCTTATTTTTCGCATAAGTCGCCATCATACCTACATTCAGCTGCATTGCTCCGATCTGTTCCTGATAGCTTAGTCCCAGCTCGATGCCCTGGTTGTTGACTTTGCCTATATTCTGAAGCGGCAACATATCAGCCCCTGTATAGCCCAGGTAGCCCGCTACGAGGTTGTTTCGTGTGATAATGCCCGATCTCCGATCGCTAAACCAAGTCGCTTGAAAATCCACATTTTTGACCAGACGCAGATCCAGTCCCAGTTCGTATTTCATGCTTTGCTCAGCAGTAATATCCGGCGTAGCCAGCCGTCCCAACCCCAGTCCGCCGTTGAATGATAGACTATTGTTACCCGTTACACTACCGGGCAGGAAACGATAATACTGCTGATAGAGGTATCTACCCTGCAGTGTCTGGTCGTTGCCGGTCTTTCCCGCGGCGATGCGCAGCTTGGCATAGTTGATCACCGGATTATCTTTGAGGAAATCCTCTTCCGATAGTACCCAGCTTAAAGATGCTGCAGGATACAATTTCCAGCGGTTTCCCGGTGCATAAGCATCCGATCCGCTGTATCCCCAGCCGAGTTCGGCGAAGTATTTCTCCTGATAAGCATAAGATGCCCTTCCAGAAATCTGCTGATAATGGTAAGCAATTTTTGACGCATCCTCATTTGCATCGGGGATCATATCGCTTGCATAGTAATTGACCACGGCGTTAATATGATGTTTACCGAACTGCCTTTTATATCCAGCCGAAAGGTTGGACTGCCGCCAGGTCAACTGCCCATAAGGGGTGTTGGTTCCGAAAACTATCGGTATATTCTGATCGGCGGTCGCCTGTTTACCTTCGTAATAACGGGCATAGGTAGCGGTTTTATTCTGGATCACACGCGACCAGGTGTTAAAAGAAACCGCCTGTTCAAGGTACAAGCCTTCTGTCAGGAAGCTCAGATCTTCGCGCAGGCTAAAGTTTCCCTGTAATGTACGGTCATGCGAAGCATACATACCCAAGGCATTCAGTTCCGCAACCGGATTATTTGGATAAAGTGCATTACCCGACCATTGTCCTGTCAGCGCATCGCGCACGGGATAGATATTATTGGGGTAAGTCGTCAGCCGCTTCCAAAAATTCTGCGCATTGTCGTACGTGTTGTTGCTAAAGGGCTGGCTATAACTTTCGATACGCCCGCCCAGATCAATCTTTCCAGTAAAGATTTTAAAGAACTTCAGGTCCACATTCGAGCGTAGATTATACCTTTTGAGGCCTGTATTGCGGCTTGCTTCAGCGCCACCCGGGATATTAAAGAGTCCCGTTTGATCCATATAATCCAGGTAGAGGTTATATTTAGCCACCTCCTTCATGCCGCCCTGCATATTGACATAGGTATTGGTGTAGCGGCCGTTATTTCGCAGCGACTCGTTGAGCCAGTCCACATTGGTACCGGATCCATCTTTGTACTGCTGTAGGGCTTGATCGCTGTAGACCGGAGACCATTGAAAGCGGTTGCCATTGAGCGCATAGGCATCGTTACTGATGGCCTGATTGTATAGATTGGCGTACTGATAAGCGTCGTAAGGCTTCCTGATCTTGACAGCCTGCTGAATGCCAGATATTACCTGCGCATCAATGCGAAACGTATCGGTATTGGCCCGTTTTGTCGTCACCCACAACACGCCATTGGCGCCTTTCATGCCAAATGTGGCTAGACTCACCGGATCTTTCAAGATGGTCACACTTGCGATCTCACCGGCGGCAAGGTATTGAAAATAGAACGATATATCCACCTGAAAACCATCCACGTAACAGACCAGGGCAGCCTGATCGTAAGTTGCCCTTCCCCGCATCATGAGTGTTGCCTGATCGTATCCCGGCTGTCCATTGGTTTGGCCTACCATCAGCCCGTTCAGGCGTCCATATAGGGTATTCGTTAAGTTGGCCACAGGTATCTTTTCCAATTCCTGTCCACTTACTGTAGCATAATTTTTCACTTTTTGACTGCCGGTGGAATCCGGGGCAATCCATTCGCCCGGTTGCTGGGCCATCAGCGCAGTGCTTCCCGACCAAACCGCAAAAAGTAAGGCGGTAGCCTTTTTTATCATCGAATAGGTATTCATAGTTTAAAGTCTTCTAATAGGGTCAATCTTATAATTAATAGCCCGGATTTTGGATCAGATAACCTTTGTTTACCTCACCTTGTGGGAAAGGATTTAACAATTGTCTAGGATGCCAGAAGCCGTTATAACGTACGGCATTTCCAAAATTGGTATTTCCAGAAGGCAAGGCATCGCCACCATTATTAAAAACCAGAAAACGGATCGGTCCACCGATGATGCCCTTGTCGATCTGACTATCCTTCCAATGTTTCAGGTCGTTAAATCGGTATTTTTCCTGGATAAACTCAATTGCCCATTCCCGTTGGATAATTTTGCGCAGCTTATCTTTATTGGTCTCGGTGACAGCTGGCAGTCCTGCACGCTGATGGATCACATTGAGGCGGCTGAGTGCTTCGACAGGCTGCCCCATTTCGTTATACGCTTCTGCTGAACTCAAATAATAAGCTGCCAGACGGAAAATCGGAAAGTCAAACCATTCGCGACGTCCTGCTTTATAATAAAATTTTGTGGGCTGTCCAGCACCGAAGTGGTTGACATCCTTGTAATGCTCGTTCATATGCCAAATGGGATCGCCAGGGTTGTTGTCGGCCTGCATTTCCCAACCGTTGAAATCAGCGCGCATACGCGGCTCCATCTGTTTAAATTTCGTCAGGTATTCCGAAAATGGTGCCGTCTGCCCTACCCCTGGCCAGTTCTGCTCAGTACCGTCCGCCTTGTAGTAATTTTCCAGCATACTGCTCGACAACACGGCTCCATTGGCCTGATAATGAAAATTGACAACATTAAAAATATTGTATGGACCAGCACCACCAGACGATGGCACCTGTTGTTTGAACGCTAAGATTACTTCCCGGTTGCTTGGTGTGGAAGTAGCTGTACCGTAGTCAGCCAGCGGATTTCCCGTATTGATAATACGCAATCCCCCCGCCCCTTCGGCTTCTTTGATCAGGGCTTCACTGGCTTCGAGCGCAACATTCCAACGTTGTGGATCATTGTTCCCAAAACAGATCAGCGCATTGTTTGCCCCCAACTGTAGATAAGGTGTTGCATTATTGAATAATGGACGCGCCGCATAGAGCAAAGCTTTTGCTTTAATTGCCAATGCTGCCGACTTGGTCATCCTGCCCAGTGAATTATCTGCCCAGCGCGAAGGTAAGATGGCCGCAGACTGATCACACCAGCTTACAATACTGTCCAATACATTTTTTATCGGCGCGCGCTGGATGGCCAGTTCTTCCAGATTGTTTAAGGAAGTCAGTGGAAAACTTTTGGAGATTATCGGTACCCCACCATACATGATAAACATTTGCGTATAGCGGTAAGCGACCAGCGCCTGCATTTCGGCCTGTACGATTTTCTTATCCGAGTCGCTCATATCAGACACCCGGCCGATATTTTCCTTGACGAGGTACGCTTTGCGGATCGCCTGAAAGTTGTCGGTGTAACCGTCGTTGCCGTAACCACCATTTGATCCCATGTCCTGGCTATTTGAATTGGGGGTAAAGCCACCGCCAAGAATAGATACCGCCGCCACACTGCCGGGGATCTGCACCCAAAAAGCCTGACTGCCCGCCAGCTGATCATCGGTGCTCGGTGAATAATAGCCGTTCCAGTTCAGCCCCTGGCGCAAAGAGGCAAAATAGGCACCTGCAATGGCATTATAAGCGTTGGCGGACTGGTTAAAAATTGTATCCACCGTCGGATTACCCCCGGGAGGGACCTGCAAAAAATCTTTTTGGCAAGATATACTGCTTCCCAAGATCACCATGGACATGGAAGCAAACAAAGCCTTTTGCCAATAGCGTTGTATTATATCGATCATATCTGTAAGTTTTAAAATGAAATGTTCACACCCAGGTTGTATGTTCTCACAAGCGGGAATATATAGCCGTTGCTATTCTGACTAGTCGACTCGGGATCTATCCCTTTCACGAGCTTGGTCCAGGTGACGAGGTTATTACCACTGGCATACACCCGCACGGCGCTTAGCCCGACACGCTGCAAGAGTTTGCTGTCGCGGACGGTATAGCCCACAGAAGCATTTTTCAAACGCAAAAAGTCTGTTGAGCGCAGCCAGAATGTACTCCTTATTTTCGAAGCCTGCGAAACTCCGTCAATAGCATTCAGTGCTGGGTAAAGGATCTCCTGTCCACTTTCATATTTTTCCTGCGTCCATCTGCCACTATTAACTTCGTCTACGATACGATTGCCGCCGTAGTAGGTGTTACTGATATCATAAGAGCCTTTTGCGGTACCGATAAATAACGTATTTAAGTCCCAGCCCTTGTAGGTCACACCCAAACGGAAGTTGTACGAGATCAGCGGAAAAGAAGGATAGCCAATTGGGATCATATCGTTGTTATCGATAATACCATCGCCATTGATGTCCTTATAGCGCAGGTCGCCAACATCCACCAGATTGCTAAAGCTATTGTAAGGACGGTTGGCCAGTTCGGCAGCATTGTTGTAAAACCCATCCGCGACCAATCCCTTTGGCTGGCCGATCATGTATCCCGTTTGGTTCATCCAAGGATATGGGAAAGCCGCTTCGGCCATGTAATCTATTTTATTGCGTGCATAGGAGAAATTTCCTTTTAAGAAGTAGGTAAAGTCTTCGCTTAACTTATCGTCCCAGCCCAATTCAAACTCCCAGCCGCTATTGCTTACCCGACCAACATTGGAGACCGGGGTACCGGCAACGCCCAGATTCGCTGGAATAATGCTAGGCTGAACAAGGATAGAGGACCGTTTTTCATTAAAATAAGTCCCTGAAAAGGATAATTTATCACGGAAAAATTTCAGGTCAAGCTGTACGTTGCTCTTTTTTGCCCGTTCCCAGGTGACCAGCGGATTTCCGACCGACGCTTCAATCGCCCCTGGAATATGCGGATTGGTTGCCGAGCCATCTGTGCTTCCAAAATAATAGCCATTGTTTTGATCCGCCAGGTTCCATGAATTGGCCAAATAGAGGTAACGCATCCCACCGATCTGATCATTACCGACCTCACCATAGGAGGCCCTAATCTTGGCAAAGCTCAAAACGCTGTTGTCTTGCAAGAAAGACTCTTTGGAGATAATCCAGCCCGCAGAGAAAGCCGGAAAGAAGCCAAAACGCTTACCGGGAGCAAACTGTTCGGTCCCATTGTAGGCCATATTCACCTCGGCCAAATAGCGTTCGGCATAGTTATAGGTAGCACGCCCAACTAAACTCATTAAACCCGAAGGTGTATTAAAAGCTAGGTTGTTATCAATGTATTTTTGGGCATTCGCCAACACGAGCCCCGATACATTATGCTTTCCAAAGTCGCGGTTGTAGTCTACGCCAGCTTCATAATACATTTTTCTAAAACTGGAATTGAATAGGTAGTCGGTGAGACTGTTGTCGGTACTCACCATGCCCCCGATGTAGACGATTTCTGTCGGGTTTTGTGGATTTCGGTAAGCCGAATAAGTCGGCACGCCTGGCGTCACGGTATATCCTTTTGCATAATTATCGTCGTAAGCCACCGTGAAATGGGATTTAAGACCACGCGTCAGATAGTCCATTTTATGCTTCAGCACCGTCTGCGCACTGAGGTTGGTTCCCTGTGTGACGCCGTAGCCGCGCGTTACAAGATTGAGCGGATTAATAACCTGGCTTGGAAAACCACCATTTCCTCCTCTCACCGTCCCGATGGGGTTCGTTGGGCTACCGTCGGCTCCGAGAAAGTTTAGTACGATGCGGCCATCAACGATTCCGGGCGAAATAAAAGGCCCATGTTTGAGGTCGAGCAATATCGCCTGATAACGCGATGCCAGGTCAGATCCCTGCACGTTACTAAAATTATCCGACTTGGGGTTGGCAATTTTATTCTTTAGGAATTGGCCGCTGATGTTGACACTGATATCCAGATTTTTGACCACCTCAATATCGAAATTATTACGGAAAGTGTATCTAGAGAATTTTGGATCCACATCTGCTCCGGCTATTTTTGTATAGTTCAGAATACTCGTCTGATCAAAATATCCGATCGAACTGGCATATTTAAATCGTTCGCTGCCTCCCGAAACATTTAAGTTGTATTGATTTTGACGTCCTGTGCCATTGAAGAGTTCTTTGTACCAATCGTGACTGGTGTAATACAGTGCCGGACTGTTTTGCAGCTGCTGCTTCTGTTGCTCGCTGATCGGCATTGCTGCAATTTCTGCTGCTGTATAATCTCGGTTGCTTTTAAACTTCCAAAGCTCATCTTCCGAAAACAACATATTATTATACGAACCGTTTCCTGAAGCATCCAGTTTTCGGATCGATTCATTTCTGCTGGAAGCAAAGTCATGCGAATTGGTCATGCCCATGAGCGATGTTGCGCGCGTAAACCCCGTGTTGGCCGAGAAACTAAAAGCAGGTCTTCCCGAGCGGCCCCGCTTAGTGGTAACGATAATCACGCCATTAGCGCCACGGATACCGTATACCGCTGTCGCCGAGGCATCCTTTAAGATACTGACGTTCTCAATATCGTTGGCATCAATGGCGTTCAACATGGTAAATGGATTTTCCGCAGGCTGCTGCACACCGTCGATAACGACAAGTGGATTGGACCCATTTAAGGTCGATATTCCGCGGATGCGCAAAGTCGTTGCATTCTGCCCTGGTTCGCCGCTGTTCTGTATCCCAGTGATACCCGGCGCCATACCGACCAGCATATTACTGACATTGGCTACCGGCGTTTGTACCAGATCTTTACCTGCTACCACACTGACGGAACCTGTCACGGTCGGTTGTTTCTGTTTACCATAGCCGACAACCACCACCTGCTCCATTTGAATATTATCTTTATACAATTGGATGTTGATGGCTTTCAGCTCGCCTACGACCCTACGTTGCGGCAAGTAACCGACGAACGTATAGATAAGCGTATCGGTGGGAAGTGCTTTTATCGAATAATCCCCCGTGACATTAGTCAGTGTCACATTATTCGAATTTTTGACGCTGACATTAACGCCAGTCAGCGGACGCCGCTGCTCATCCACCACATTTCCAGAAATGCGGGTTTGCGCATGAGCCATGCAGGTGATGGACGCCATAAATATCCCTAAAAAGGCTACCTTTTTAGAAAAATGTACTGTCGAGCGTTCAAGACAAGTCGAATGACTGTCAGTGGACAAACAAATCATATTTATCAGTTCGTTTATAATTTTGAAATTATTTCCCTTACGGTAACCTGAGTGGTCAATCAATAAATTGGTTACAGCATTGCATCAAAATTAGGATATTGGCTATGCTTGAGGGATGAATTTTCGCAGAATATAGGGGGAAAAATGTTTCACTTCTCCCCTTTTAAAGCTTCTGGCGGTGTTTTTCCTGATAGGCAGATGGTGTAATCCCGCATTCTTCACGAAAAACTTTGGTGAAATATTTGGGATCAGTAAAGCCCACTTGGTAGGCAATTTCAGCGATCGACCACTGTCCGGTCTCGAGCATATGCTGCGCCCGTTGCAAACGGATGCTCCGGATAAATTCCACTGGTGTCTTGCCGGTCAAGTCAAAAATCCGCCGGTACAAGGTCGCTCTGCCCAAGGCAAATGCCTCACCAAGTCCCTGCACGGAGAGGTTCGAATTGCCCATGTTAGCCTCTACGTAGGCCAGCACTTTTGTGATCCACTCATTATCGAGTGAAGCCGTGTCCAGCTCACTGGGGGCTACTGAAACCTGCTTTTGATAGGTTTCCTTAAAGCGATCCTGCTGAGCGAGTAGATTTTTCATTTTTGAAACCAGCATTTCCATGCGGAACGGCTTGGTAATGTAATCGTTGGCTCCCATTTCGAGGGCCTGGAGCTGCCGCTGCTCGGAATTGACGACAGTCAGCAGGATAAAAGGAATAAAAGCCGTCCGTTTGTCTGTCTTAATCTTCTGGCAGAGCTCCGCACCATTCATTTCGGGCATATTGAGATCGCTGACGATCAGATCGGGATGCTCTGCAAGGGCCTTCTGCCAGCCTTCCTTTCCGTTGGAGGCCACAATAACCTGAAAATACGGCTGGAGAAATTCCTTCATGTAACTGCGGTAGTCGTCGTTGTCTTCCACCAACAGTACGGTTTTTTGCATCGAAAGAGCGGAGCCTATGTCTTCCGCCAGCACATCATCGGACACGGCTTCATTCTGCTCTTGGATATCTTGCAACGGCAATTGCAGCACAAATGTACTTCCCTGTCCGACTTCGCTTTCAGCATGCAGGGTACCCTTATGCAGCTTGGCAAACTCCCGGCTGATGGCCAGTCCAATACCACTCCCCTGGTTGATCATATGTTTGGGCAGTTCGTTCTGAAAAAAACGTTCAAAGATCTTTTCCAACCTATCGGCAGCAATACCTATCCCCGTATCGCTGACGCGGATTTCGAGCCGATTACCCGACCGCGTATCGACGGAGAGTGTTACACTGCCGCCCTGGGTTGTAAATTTGAAGGCATTGTTCAACAGGTTGAAGAGTATGCGCTCCATTTTATCCGGATCCAGGGCTGCCCAAACATCCTCGCCCATGGTTTCGAAGGCAAACTGCACCTGACGTTTTTCAGCCAGATCGAGAAATGAATCGTAGACCTCTTTACAAAGCCCAAAAATCCGGAGGTTCTTTTTATGCAGATGCAACTCACCGAGCTCCAGTTTCCGGAAATCCAGCAGCTGATCAACGAAATTGAGCAGTCGCCGAGCATTTCGGTGGATCAATCGGAATTGCCGTTGCTCATTTTCGGAATAAGGCTGATCCAACAATTTTTCTACTGGTGTCAGGATCAAGGACAGCGGAGTTTTAAGCTCATGGCTAACATTGGTAAAAAAGTGGATCTTCATCGCATCCAGCTCCTGCCTACGCAGCTGCTCCTGTTCCTGCTGTTCTTGCTTAAATTTCAGGCGGGTACGGCTGATAATCCGATAACGTCCCCATACCAGTCCCAGTACGATGACCAAGCCATATAAACCATATGCCCAGGCACTCGCCCAAAAAGGAGGCATAATCTCAATATCCAGCTTGGCGTATACTGGATCGGCAGCACCACTTTCTTCGGCACGCACCACGAGCGTATATTTTCCGGGTGCTAATCCCGTAAAACTTATTTTTCGGCTGTTCCCATCCACACTGACCCACTGGTCATGTAGCCCCTGCATCCGGTAGCTGTAGTTTATTTTTCCGGCATTGACAAAATTGAGTGCTGCAAATTGGATAGCAAACGCATTCTGATCGTATTTTAAAGCCAGTTTATGGGTGGTGGATATACTCTCCGACAGAATCAGGTTGCCCTCATATTGCTCCCCCACGCGCACACTGTTATTGAACAGCTGCAAGTCAGTAAACAGCAACGGATAACGATGCCCCCGGATAGGGTCATTGGGCGGAAAGAACAGGTTAAACCCATTGCTGCCGCCAAAAATCAATTCACCCGCTTTTGTCACAAATGCAGCGTCGTCATTGAACACATTGCCCTGCAATCCATCCGTTTCGTCGTAATTCCGAAAGGATAATTTTAGTCCACCGTTTACATACTGCGGTGAGATCCTAGACAGGCCGTTGGGCGTACTTGCCCAGATGGTGTGCTGATGGTCCATGATCAGGCGCAAGATGGTCTGGTGGGGCAAGCCATCGGCTTTGTGGTATTTGAAAAACTTCTTCTGCTGCGGATCGTAAATCGATAGGCCGTCCCGCGTGGCTATCCAAATGAATCCCTTTGCATCCTCGATAACATCCAGTACCGTGGTATTACACAAGCTATTTGCTGCACCTTGCTGATAGCTAAAATGCTGCAACAATTTTCGATTCCGATCATACAGTTCAATACCAGCCGAACCACCTACCCACAGGTTTCCCTTCCGGTCCTCCATGATGGCATTGACCGAAAAGTTAAAGGGATGATTGTAGCGGTAATCCACAAAACTATTCGTTGTCCGGTCTAGAAGCTGCAGTCCCTTGTTTAATGTCCCCACCCATAAGCGTCGTTCGCGATCTTCAAATATCTCCCAAACGTTATCTTCCGATAAACTTCCCGCACGCTTGCTATCGTGCCGATAGTAGGTAAAACGCTGGCCGTCGTAACTATTCAGGCCGCCGAAATAAGTACCGATCCACAGCTTATTGTCGCGGTCTACATATAAGCTCGCAATAATATTGCTTGAAGGGCCGCTTCCGTTATCCGTTTGCAGATATTTTGTAAAGGTTTTCGCTGCCCGATCGTAATAGAGTAACCCCCGCCCATTGGTACCGATCCATAGATTGCCGTGTCTATCCTCGGCAAAACAATTCACATCGTCAAAAGGTAAACTCTTTACGTTATTCGGATCGTGACGGTATTGCGGAAACGAAGACTTTGTCTCACTGTAAGAATTAATTCCCGCTTTGAAGGTCCCCATCCAGATTGTTCCTGACGCATCCTTTAACAACGACTGTATCGCATTTCCCGGCAAAATTTCTTTTGTACCAAAATCATTCGAGATATAGCTAATGGTTCTCTTTTGTTTATCAACGAGGTTAATTCCACCGTGATCTGTAGCAATCCATATGTTGCCCCTATCGTCCTGCACGATGCCGTTAACGATATCGTTATTCAGTTGAAGCTGACCGACTTTTCGATCCAGTGTCAGCCATTTGTTATCTGCAGCAGAAAGCCAATAAACTGCATTCGCCTTACCGGGCACATAGATCCAGGCATCATCCTGTGCATCTATAAAGAGTTGGTAGCCTTGCTCGGCATTACTTGCAGGCACATGAAGCCTTCTGACCAATTGATTATCCGAATCCCGTCGTACGTCAACTGTTCCATCGGTATACACTATCCAGCTCTGCTGTTTGGAATCAAATGCAAGTGATGAGACCGCATTGCTGTAAAGCGGTCGGCTGCTGTTTTGCGAATTTAAGAGCTGCGACTTTTTCTCCCGGATGAGGTATTTATAAATCCCTTCGCCCGGATAGATAAACCAGAAATTCCCACGGCTATCGGTAACGATTGTCTTGAACCACTCGTGCGGCAAACCGAGCTGGGCGAGCCAACGTTTTGGCCTGGATTCAAATTGTTCGTTGGCTGCATTGTATCTGTTCCAGCCCTTTGGTGTATAGATCCATAGCGAATGGAGCGGTCCTTTGACTATTTTATCGATATAATTATCGTTGATACTGCTGCTATCCTGCTCGTTGTGTAGAAAAACTTTAAAGTCATAGCCGTCGAAGCGATTCAATCCTGAAGCCGTACCAAACCATATGAAACCATTTTGGTCTTCGGCCATAGCAATCACCCGACCATTGGAAAGACCGTTTTTGATGCCCCTATTGTTAAAGAAATAGCTTTTTTCCTGCGCATCCGCTTTTGTGCACAGCATAATTATCGCCAGCGAAAACAAAAGGCGACAGTAAACCATTAAAAAAAAGGATCTTTGTTTCAATTCAGCCAATACTTTTAATAGGGGGAAACGCTAATTAATTATTTTCCACATTAGGATTGTCAAAGATACGTTTATTCCCTTACATCGTATAAATTAAACTTTTTTTGGACAACGTGAATGGCTTTACTTCGGAAAGTCCGTTAACCGGCTACCTGTTGTGGATGTAACTGTTGGCCAACAACACTATTTATTAAGAATAAACCGACTTAAATTTTATACCTGATTGGGTATAATTGTTACTAAATACAAATAAGTATACCCGATTGGGTATACAAAGAAATTGCAAATAATAGCATAAAACAAAGTCTCTACCCAAAAGAACGGATCGAATGTTAGAAAAAAAAGAGCGAATCATAAACCAGCGCCATGCGGATATAAATTGGTCGAATAATTGCTTTATCGAGCTATGCATATTTGCATGAACACAAAGTCGATCCAACATGAAAAAATATATTATCGTATTCAGCTTATCCTTACTTACGCTAAGCGTTTCAGCACAAAAGAAAAAGAAAAAAGAAGTACCGCCGCCAGTGGTAAACCCCATTCCCGAAGCACAAAGAGTAATCGAACAGGCGGGTACTTCGGAAAGTATGGAAGCCGGCATGATAACCATGCCCATGCAGGCTGCTGATCAGGTGCGCATCAAAAAGACAGATGGGCAAGAACTGACGTTGGAGAACTTCGAAGAACTGTTGAACACCAATCTTTCGCAGATCCAAACCTTATCGCTGAGTTCTTCCATCTCAGGAAAGAAGCTCGACAGCGGCATCCTACAGAAGGTGGTTGACGAGGGTAGTCAGCTGGAAGAATTGGAAATCAGCAACCTGACTATCACTCGCTTTCCTGAGATCAAAACTGTCCACCCCACGCTGAAAAGAATCACATTAAGCAAAAATGAGCTCAGCACATTGCCGGAAAACATTTCAAACCTGACAGCACTGGAAGAGTTCGACTGCAACAACCCCTTGACGACTTTGCCTGCATCCTTTGCACAACTCAAGAATTTAAAACAATTGGGGTTAAATGGTAATCTATTTACCGCTTTTCCCAAAGAAATTTTTAGTCTTGGCAAACTGAACTTCCTATCCCTTTCTGGCCATTATAAAAGTGAAACTAAGCTAAACGAACTGCCTGATTTATTTGAGCAGTTGCCCGAACTAAAACAAATCGGTATCGAAAACGCGGGGTTGACTACGCTACCAAAATCTATTGCTACCCTTAAAAATTTAGAGAAGGCCAATTTTTCATTCAACCAGTTTACCAGCTTCCCTGCAGCGCTGCAAAACAATCCCAAACTGGTGTATGTACCATTTACGAATAATCCCCTTCAATGGGAACCATTCTTGGCTTCTGTAAAAAAAATCAAGTGGAGCGGTCTTTTCTTCTTGAACGATACAGGATTGACAAAAAAGCAGTATGAGCAGGTACAGCAGATCCTAAGCAAAACCGATGTTTATTATGATGAAATGAATGACTAAGTTCAATCCTAGCAAAGGAAGCAAACTCTATACAGATAGTTAGACAACCTCACTATCAACCACTTCAATAACAAAAGCAAAGAACGTTGATATTTACGAGGGATTCATAGAAGCTTGCTGTACAAATTTGGGTTTCACCCCAAAATGCTTTTTGAAGCTTGCTGAGAAATGGGCAGGATTGCTATAGCCTAAAAAGCGTGAAATTTCATTTATTGGCCGATCGCCCTTTGCAAGCAAGCGCTTCGCTTTTTGCATTCTACTCGCTGTGACATAGCCATAAATGGTTGTACCGTAGCATAGCTTGAAATATTTCTTTAAATAGTTTTCATTCGTTCCCAATTCGGCAGACAACTGTGTTAATGATGGTGGATCTGTTAACCTGCTATCGACTATTTCTTTTGCTTTAGTCATTAGTTTTTTCATTTCAGGGCTGAGGTTATTATCAATTGGAAGCGCAATGCCTTTAACCTTCTGCTGATCAAATGTCCGCGCCAATAGCTCCAGAACCTTACCAAGACAATACAGCGATTTCCATTCTTTGTCCATCTCCGTATCGAGTAGTTCAGCAATAATTTCCTTCTGTTGCGCACTGATCAATCTGGACTCGTCAAACAGAATGCCCGTCTGTGACTTTTCCGTAAGACTACGCAACTTAAGCCCAAAAGAGCTATCTACGGGCAAATAGGATTCGAATAAAGAAATCGGTATATTGATTTCAAAAAAGTTTTCCGCTGGGCGGCGATGCCATAAGCCAATAATCTGAGGTGCTGCAAACAGGTAACTTTGAACATGCCCCGGTGAACAGCTGCCTAATAGTTCACCATCTACGTAATACTGCCGGTCACTATTTAACGCGAAAAAAACATGAACATACGGTACAGCATTGTCAATACAGAGATAGCCATCACTTGTAGATGTCAGTTCCGAATGCATCATATGCATACCCTGCGGCAGGACAATCTCGGAGACATTCATCCGTGATGAATACTGTTTCATCGTCTTTTGGCGAAATTGGAAAGACTGATGGCTAAATGTGCGGATATCAAACACGTAATGTGGCGGCGTGTCGGCCATTTCGCGCGCAACTTGCTCACCCAAAGACCATGATTCCTGCAGATGTGCATTATTGAGAAGTACTTTTTCTAAACCATCCATAGCTAGGGTAAACTTTAAAATTCCCGAATTGCATATTTTTTCTCCGCCAAATATAAGTTTAATCATCGAATTTTGTCTGCTTATTAAGATTAAATTTAAATAAGATGCGAAAAATACCTATGCTTGTCGCAGCCATATGGAGTTTACAACTGCCCTTTAGCCATGCGCAAGAAAAACAGTTATTTAACGGAACAGTTTTGGATGAATACAATACTCCCCTTGCTGGAGCTACAATTACGGTACTTAAAACCAACCAGCATACCGCAACCGACCATCATGGACAATTTATATTGCCTACCTTAAGCAAAGGAACCTATGATATCCGCATTCATGCAATCGGTTACAAAACCATTAAACAGAAAGTATTGATCGATCCGACGCATCCCTTTACCATGACATTTCCTATGTTTCGTGCAGAGGAAGCGCTGCAAACGGTGGAAATTTACGGGCGCAAAGAAAAATCCTATCGAAACACACAGTCCTTTATCGGAAGTAAGACAGAAACCAAATTGCGCGACCTCCCGCAATCGGTTTCTTATGCGACCAAAGAGCTTATTGCCGACCAAGGGTTGATGCGTGTAGGCGAAATTGTTAAAAATTTCAGTGGTGTCAATCAGTTTACCTTTTACGACGATATTACGATCCGGGGTTTTCGGATCAATGGTGGGTCCAACACCCAGCTTGTCAACGGGATGCGTACCACAACAGGATTCTGGAAACAGCCGCTGGCCAATTACCTGGAACGGGTAGAAGTATTGAAAGGCCCATCGTCAGCCCTATTTGGGAATGCGAGCCCCGGCGGTATAGTCAATCGTGTCACAAAAAAGCCGCTTGACGAGGCACGCAAATCGCTGCAGTTCTCGGTGGGAAGCTTCAACAACCTCCGTGCCCTGGCGGACTTCACAGGGCCTATGACATCCGATAAAACGTTGCTTTACCGCCTCAACATCGGTTATGAAAACGCGCAGAGTTTTCGGGATCTGCAGTTTGACAAAAACTTGGTGCTGGCACCATCGTTTTCCTTTATTCCATCAGAAAACACCCGTATCAATTTTGATATGGTCTATAACGATTCCAAGTCGAGACTCGACCGCGGACAATCTGTCTTTGCCAACGGTGATCTGTATTCGACCCCTATCAGCCAATCCATGAGTACGGCCAATGATTTTCTGAACGAACAAACCTATATGGTCACTGCATCATTAAACCACCGTTTCACTGATAAATTGAGTTTCAATGCATCTTATATGAAAACAGGCTACGCCGAGGATCTATCAGAACACCGCTCGGCCAATGCATATGCTGTAGATGGCAAAGGAGCCAATATCGAGAATATGGTGGCAAGGCAGGTTTTCATCCGAAACAGAAAACGATTTGTCGATAACATCACTGCTTTCTTTAATTATAACGTTAACACGGGCGTGCTAGCCCACAAACTCATTGCCGGCTATGACTACGCGCAGGAGGTATTACCTGTGGGTGGTTCGCAGCTGACAGCAAGCGGTTACAGAAACAAAGATAACACAGGCAGCATTGCTAAATTTGATCCTAAAAAGATCAATGATTATTTACTTGACAAAAATGGCAACCCAGTGCCCAATGTATCTAGTTTTGAGCTCAGCAACCCCCTGAAAAGTCAACAGTTGCAGGACGAAAGCAAGTATTTTTTTGCACCGGCATCCACCGCATCAGTTGCTCCTACCTATTATCATCTGAATGCATTGTATCTACAGGATCAGCTCACTTTGGGTCCCCTTCAATTATTGCTGGGGTTACGGTATGAAAATTACAAGGATATTGCGAATTATAAAACAGATCAGGCCGAGAATGTACACCAAGATGTCCTTCTGCCACGCTTTGGCGCAGTATATACCATCAATCCGCAGATTAATCTATACGGAACCTACGTCAAAGGCTATAACCCACAAACGGCTTCGGCACTGGCAAATCCAAATGCAGGCGGGCCATTCGATCCGCTCGAAAATGATATGACCGAGTTTGGATTAAAAACTGCTTGGTTGGATGGAAAATTGCAGGCGAGTACAGCCATCTATCGGATCAACCAGAAGAACACCCTCTATCCTGCACCTACGGCCGCAAATGCTGAATTGATGGAACAGATCGGTAAGGAAAGATCCAAAGGGATCGAGTTTGACATTCAGGGTCAGATTCTTCCGTATTGGAGCATTATCGCTTCTTACGCTTACAACGATGCCAGAATTACCGAAGGCGGGAATAACGAAGAACTGAACAAACAAAAGCCTAATGCGCCTCGGAATACCGCGAATATCTGGACCAGATTTTCTATTCCCTCCGGCATAGCCAAAGGCCTGGGAATCGGCGTCGGCGCCAACTACGTAGACAAGCGGAACCTGTCGCTTAACCTGAACCAAACAATACCCTCCTACAGTTTATTGAATGCTGCCTTGTACTATTCCATTGGTAAGGTGCGGCTGCAGGCCAACTTCAATAATATCACCAATAAAACCCATTGGGTAGGTGGTTACGATTACATCCGTCTATTTCCAGGTGCACCGCGTAATTTCCTATTGACACTCGGCTATACCTTTTAAGGATGACTTTGAAAAAGACGATCTTGTTTTTACACCGCTGGATCGGACTATTGTCCGGTCTGGTGGTTTTTATTGTGAGCATTACAGGCGCTATCTATGTGTTTGAGAAGGAACTATTTGCACTTTTTCATCCAAGATATGTGACAGTAACGGAACAGAAAGGCGAGAAAACACTTTCCCTTTCCATCTTGAAGGCAAATGCACAGCGTGTCACCGATCATCCCATTACCCTTATCCGTGTGCCTGCTACAGATGATCAGCGACAGGTTTATCTATTTGAAGCCCTTAAGCGCCGTCCAAAGAACGATATCGTCGGCGTATTCATCAACAAAGAAATCCGCTATTGGGACCGTATTTTTGTAGACCCCTACAGCGGAAAGGTTTTAGGTAAAATAGATGTCGAAACTAATTTCTTCTGGATTATTAGGCAGATCCATCAATTCTTATATCTGAGGCGCGATGTGGGCAGCACCATCGTAGGTACCAGCGTCTTGCTGTTTATCATTACGTTACTTTCGGGTATTTTCCTTTGGTGGCCCAAAAACCGTAAAGTTGCTGTTAAACGCCTCAAGATTAATTTTAGCGCTAAATGGAAACGCCTAAACTACGACCTTCACCAAGTACTAGGCTTTTACGCTTTCTTCGTTGCTATCGTCATTGCGGCCACAGGTTTAGTTTGGTCCTTCAAATGGTGGGAAACCAGTATTTACTGGTTGCTGGATGGTAAGCGGCCCATTAAGAAACACGAAGAGCCAAAAGCTCCAGACAATACGATAGATGCCGCCAGTGTGCCCTCGTTAGATCTGATATGGTCTGATGTTGTGAAAAGTTATGGCGCGCATGAAGGTGCTTTGATCAATATCCCGCAAAATGCTTCAGTGGCCAATGTTACTGTCTATAAAAAAGGAAATACTTGGTGGTCTGCTTCCGATACCTATACCTATGATCTTCGTAGTGAAAAGTGCTCTTTCAAGCGGCTGCAAAATGATAAAACATTAGGCATGAAGTGGCGCGATTCCAACTATGATATCCATGTCGGAAAAATTGCCGGGCGTACAGGCATGTGGATCGCATTTTTGGTCAGTTTAATCTGTGCCTCTTTGCCGGTAACAGGCTTTTATATCTGGTATAGTAGAAAGTTTAAGAAGAAGAAACGGGACTTTTAAATGTTGTATATTATGATGGGATTAATGATTATTCTAAATTACACGCGATACAATTATTGTTCATGAAATTTATCTCTAATTGCTTTTGTTAAATTGGGTATATCATCTATAGCTTGATCAATTTTTTGTCGATATAAATTTTCTCCATATTTTGCTATTAAATGCTCATTTAAATCACCGCTCGTCGGCCTTCCGTCACTATAGACATAAGTAGGCAAAATTAAATAATTTGGCACATCATCAAAGGTTATCATTTCCCATGACAATAGCCCTTTAAAATCTTTTACAGCATCCTTGATTTTGCTATATATAACATCATTTTTATCTTTTTCCTTAAATCGGAAACGTAGAAATGGGTATCCCGCATACCGATTTTCTATTCACATCTTGTATCAATAAGGCAAATATCATTTAGTGTAAAAAATAAAATTCTATCTACTTTTTCGAAATCCATATTACAGAAATTTAATTTAATAGCAATGTTAGTCTGACAGTATATTCGCCTTGAATTTTAAAAATCAAATTTCAATTCTTTACTTTTTCCAATCCAAACTACATCTTCCTCAGCACTTTTAAACAGAACATAACTAGATACTTTCGCGGTAATATCATACCAAGGAAGCATTTTAATATTAAATTTTATAGCGCGATTACGAGAAAAAGTAAAACTAACATGCTGATAATTAAACCAAATAGACGGCAATAAATTTACTATTTCCTGATTTAAGATCTTTCCTTCGAATGTAATCTCAAAGTTATTATAACTAAAATTATCTTTATTGCCTAAAACCAATTTTAGCTTTTCGAGCAAACTAGGGTCATCATAATCAGGCCTACTTGCATTTATATAAAAATAACCCGTTTCCAAATTTAGCTTTAAAATCAAGTTGATAAAATATTCTCTATCAGAATAGATATCAACTACAGACTTGATAGACAGCAAATTGCTACCCGCATCATTATGAATTTTTAAATCTTTCATTATTTCATTTTTGATATTTCCTTAAAAAATGGTACTTTAAGTGTCGATAACTATTTTAATTAGAATATCGTAGAACCGCTCCATAGTGAACGCATAAATATATATTAGAATTGATTCACTATCATAAAATGTTTATGCTTTACCCCTACCTCATCTAATTTACCCCTAAAAATCAACAGACATTATTAATTCGGAGAAAGTGCGTTTTGAAAGATTAATTTCTAATTTCCCATAGCTACCTTCATATGCGGGCGAATCAAAAGAAATTATAGGATAGTACCTAAAAAAATCCTTAAGAGATTTATTATTCTTTAAGAAGATATTTACCTCAACAAGTACACTATCCGAATTACTATAAACTTTCAATTGTTTGTAAAATGCACTATTACCATCTTTATTTTTCAAAATTGATGTTAGAACAGAATCAATAAAAATTAAATCTCTTTGATTCAGATTATAACTATTATCAAAAACAGAATCCTTTGGAGCATTGAAAATTGCATAATCATGAAACCTCTTTTGATCGAAATAATTTATACTATACGTATTCCCTTTTTGTAACCGTAGCCTCCTAAAGAAACTATCCCCTATATATAAATCCATAAAGCCATTTTTTAGTAAAGCCTTATCAACCTGTTTAAAACCGGGATTAAAGAAAAAAGTATTTCCATCTATTCTAGTTTTACCAGTAACAGTATTCTCTGCCAACAATAGCGAATTTTCTTTAGGATCTATTAATTCAAACGTAACAGAATCAAGACCTACAGAGTAATCAATTATCCGATATGAGGAGTCTTCTATTATTTCAACAACGTAATCTGCAGCACCAAACATATCACTATTGACTGTCATAGCCTTAACCAAAACATGGTCTTTACAGGTTTTATTACAAGAAACTGTAAAAATTAATACGACCATGCAAATAAACGCAGTTAATCTCATCGTTTTCCCCATTTTAATTGAACCGACATAACCTATTCGAGCCCAACTTCATACCCTTCCTCCTTTAGATTCCATTACCTTCTCAAGCTTTTCATGATCAGACAAATCCCAATACCACCATTTGTAAGGATTGTCTTTTTCATCAATAAATCTTCTCACATAAGCTACTTTAAATAAATTTAAAAGCAGTACAAATGCTTTTGTTAACTCATATTCCGGCAGATTTATAATTTCTTTTAAATTATGGTTTGAACTCCTCTTTTAAGCAGAACGCAGGGGGTAAAAGTGGAATTTAAATCACTTTTTATAATCGCGGGTTCAATATCTCCTTCTTCCGGTTTAGACTGCATAATTAGAAAACGAAGTTCGCTTAAAAATTCCTTTTTCGTCATCAATTCAAGTAATCTAAAACCTGTTGTTAATTGATCAATTGCAATCAAACCTTGTCCAAACCCATTGACTAAAATTTGGTCTTCTAATTTCATATTTATATAAGTACGGATAAATAGCCACATGAACTTGGTTCTCTTTTTAGCGACAACAATAATGGTAAACATGTCGTTTTTTTCATATATAGTGTCTCACCCCTAAGACTATAATATCAATTAAATTGAAGTAAATAGACGCTTTAGTGCTGTAAATTTTTATTTTCAAAATTTTATTCTCTCTATCATAATTGAGCCAATTATCATAAAAAAGAAACCCGCGATTAAAGTGAACTCAATATATTTTTCCAAGATTTAAAGATTCGCCTTCTCGTGGCAACTTTGTGTCTCTTTCTTAACATCGTTGGAAATTTCTATCGTATCATTTAGAAATAATATGCTGGCTCTAGCTTTGAAGTAACAGTCTTCTTTAACTTTTCTTCAATAGACAATATACCCGCTCTAGTCTCAACCCTGGAGCTGGAAAGTAGTAGAAACCATGGCCCTGACTGTTTTCTAAATACTTCTTTTCATCCTGTTTATTATTTGCAATGACCTTTAAAGTATCCTGGTCTATCTCATAAATTCCGTAAGGTTTTCCTTTGCAATTTTATCGAAATATTTAAGATTTGGGCAGTCTGGCGAAATGCTATCCCCAGTAACAAATATATTATCAATTTTTTTACTATAATCTTTTGTTGTGCCGTACCATCCTTCTTTCCCGCCCGGCAATCCGATCGCTCTACCGTATATGTGTAATTTATTTTCTTGAACAATATAGTTACCGTTATAGGTATCTTTCAAAAGATAATACACCGAATCCTTTCCCGTGTAATACTTTAATACCAACAATACACTATAATCTTGTAAAAACGGGCCATTATCAATCATGGAGATTAATATTAGCGAGCTATCAGCACTCGTCCAAACAATGTTGTTATTATTTCATATCTATTAAGATCGGTCGCTGTAACCCTCCGAAAAGAATCTTGACTATAACCTAAAACCAATAATCATCAGTTTCCATAATATTTTCTTTGAAATCATATTTCCCTGTTAATGATACCCCAAATTAAAAGTAAACCTTGTTCATCGCGTTACCGGTATGTTTGTACGGGAATCCCAGATTATCCAATACCCTGTTTTTAAGTTTTCTATAGCAATTTTTCTATCACGGATCTCCTCTTCATTTTCAGTTTTGTTATTAACATGTTTTCTTTCTCCCGATTGCTTATTTTCTACAGAAAGAAGCAATAATTCGGTTGGAGGATCTGCTGGAACCGGAATTAATACCCAGTAGATATCATTATTTTTCTCATCATTGACATAACCTTTGTAAAAATACGGACTGTTCGCACCAATTTTTAAATAATGAATCCTGGAGATTCATCTTATTATAAGCCGTTATCTTTTTAATAAAAGAATCCTGTGTTATATCAAATTCATACCGTTTGGCCATTAAATTACTTCCTGCGGCAATATAGTCGCGAGAAGAAAAGAAAACACTCAATAGAATTATACTCACTATGGTTTGATAAAATTTGAACATGCTTATTCATTTTAAAAATAATATGCTATCAAGTTATTCAGAACGATAAGAATTTATTTTGATCCAATTGCTTGACGTTATAATTCTTCCATTTCCCTTATTTTTTAGATATAGGTGCAATTTCACCTTCCTATCTGAGGTCGAAACCCTCAATTTATTTTGGTCTTTCCCCGCAGCAAATTCATAAACAACTACTTTATTTTTTTTTAACGCCAATTCAAATTCTTCTAGGAAAGCACAATTAGGGAGGACAGATGGAGTAGTTTCTTCTCTTGGTATAAACTGAGATGATAATAGTCTAAGTTTATCATCTGTATTTTCAACAATAATTTGGTTATGTTTTAATGCATCTGGATTCTTGGTTTTATAAAATACGGTCGGGTCTTCCCAGTAATCAGGACAGCCAGTAGCAAACATTCGTTGATCTAATTTTAATATTGTATCAATTTTTGATTTGAACTCCAATCTTACAAGATAATTATTCCCCGTTTTTCTAATCGCTGTTTTTAAACATATAGGATCTTCACATTTTTCAACAGATTGACATGAAGATAAGATAACTATCATTAAAATATTAAAAAGTAAATTTGTTTTCATAACCTTTTATACCTCTTTTAAATTTTTCAGTTGTATTTTGCCAAGTTTTTGTCGATCGTTGGTAACGGATCGCATCCAATTCTAATATCGTACGAGTTGGATTAACTAATGAACCATGGTGAACTTTGACCGATTGAAGTAAGTGTCTTTTTTCATGAGAAATTGCATTCCTGGTATTATAAGGATCGGATAATAAGGTATTTGTTAACCCTTGATCTTGTATTACAAATTTAATATTAAACATATCATTAGCCTTTTCGTAAACCTGCACTCCTAAAAGTGCATCGACTGAGAAGGCACTCTGATCATCAGTTTTTACCTCAAACTTATTAGTACTTGAAAACCAGTCGAATCCTCCTTCAGCAAATTTCCACTGAGACTTAACATAATCAATTTTTTGTTGGTCAGTTCCAATCCAAACATTTAACTTCGCTAGCTGAATTGAATTTCCTTTAAGCATTTCTAAACTTGTTATTTTCCCAACATCATCATTAACTAAAAATAAGTTACCATCTGCTTTTCCGTCATCGAAAACTACCGCCCCTTTTCTGTTTATACCTATGTTATCCTTAGACCATCCTCCATCTACATCAATGCCACTTACCGGATTATTTCCCATCCCAACATAAGGTGAATCATATTGACCATAAGGATCAGGTGTGAGCCATCGCGCTAATATCGGATCATAGTTACGGAGCTCGAAACTATTCAAACCGGTTTCTTTATCCCGTTCTGCATACAATCCCTGATAACCATAGCGATGGTCTGTTCCCCCGGATCGAACTTCTGTACCAAATGGAAGGTAATCGGCATAATATACGACATCTACAGATCCACCCGTAGTCTTATTGCGATTGATTACCACACGGGTGTTACCTAGATGGTCATTTAACGTATATTGGTAGTTACCTCCCTGTCTATAATATATACCCAACCGATCCGAGCCATAGATTGGCTGCTCCTTTAATTTAATGGCACCTGTACCCTGCTGTTCAAAGATCGCTGCTAGACTTCCATTCCCATCATAACTGTACCAGGTCACCGCACCGGTACGATGGTCCTTCTTCATCACACGGTTGCCATCTTCGTCATACTCAAAGCTAACAATTATATCCGATTTCCTTGTACTATCATAAATCTTAGTAACCTTATTGAAAACATTATATTCGTAATATTGACCACGGGAATCGTTAGCATCCTTTACAAGCCGCCCGATTTCATCATATCCATAACTGGCATAATCAGATTCTCCAGCTAATTTATTTGTATTAGGTTCATAGTAATAAGAATATTCTTTATCAACCCCTCCTCCTATCCTCGTCATACTTAGAATATTTCCATGTCCATCATAAACTATATCTTTTTCCCGATTGATATCACCCGCAGAACTAAACGAAGCATTAGCAAAATTCGGGGTTCCCCAAGTACTCTCCAATAATTGGCCTTTGTAATCGTATTTATAAATATTCATGACAGGAGCAATGTCTGTCGAACTCGGTTTCTTCGAAAACCAGCTTATCCCATTAATCAATCCACTATAGCTTGCGACATTTCCCCCATTCTGGATATTCGGTATTCCCACCTGTTTATTGTTATAGTCCCCTGCATGATATTCCATGTTCATCCCAAAAACATCCGCAGCAAAACCATTGCCACCGTCACCCCCAGGATCTTTAGCCGCATTCGCATTGTTGATGCTCTTGAGCTTACCATCAATACCATACACATAATCTATCCCCTGTAACTTATCCCCCAACTCTACTCGTTTAAGCGGACCATGTAGGTAATAACTATATTTCGCATGCAGGACTTTGGTACTTTCGTTATCCGTTGTATTGGTATATGCGGCAACTAATCGTTTATTCTTGTCGTATTCGAAATAATGGACCATCGTCTCAGCTGCTGTACCCTTTTGGTAAATACTCTTGGTCACATTGTCCAGATCATCATACACATAATCCATTGTCTTGTATCCAAGCCCCGTAACATACTTGACCATCCACACAACATTGCCATTCCCGTCATAATTGTACCAGGTTTTGCTGACCAGATTGGAAGCTGTTACAGGATATCCACTGTATTTTGCTTTGCTTGATACCGCGCTTCCTGAAAGGAAATAACTATCCTGTACATAGCCTGCCGGATTTGGAATACTCTCTGGTTTATCATAATTGATCACTGTAACATCGGTACGGGTACCCGTCAGGTAATTTGAAGCAGCAGTACCGACAGCATCAAGACCGGCTGTACTCACTGTTCCAAAGTTGAGTGTACCTGACGGAGTAATTTCTCCACTTTCAATACTACGTCCGTAACTGTCATAGTTCGTATAACTAAACTTATTTGTCAGCTTCTGTAGTGCATTCTGTGAAAAACGAAGTTTGCCATCACTGCTATATTTCATCTCGGCCTTACCTGCATCGGGACCCGTACTCTCGATCAGATTGCCTCTACCATCGTACTTGAATGTTTTGACAAATGGGATGCTGGCTAGCGTCGCATAGCTCGTCACTCCATACGTCCATAATTTCTTCACACCTTCCGGTGGGATCGTTGCCCTCACCCGGCCAAGCTGGTCGTAAAAAGTAAAACTGACATCGGAAAGGCCCACTTCATAATTTATATCATAACCATCAAAATGTGAAAACTGGTAAAAGCCTGCTTGTAACGAAACCGTTCCTGCTGCCAAAATCTCTGCCTCGGAGCGGAAGTAATCTTTCAACTTGCCCGAAGCAACAGCAATCGGACCCGTTATCTTAGGAAAATAGATCGTCTGGGCATTAGGCAACCAAAAATAACCCGTCCGCGAACTGTCCAGTACAAGGCTACCTTTCAGGATCATATCATTACCTCCACGACCCGTCATCACGGTACGCCCGTCGATACTGATATTCACAGAAGCCCGACTGTCTGCATCAAAGCTAACCGACATCATTTTTTGACCATTGGATACCAATACTGTGTCACCAATCTCGGATACAGAGAAATAGGTACGACGAACTAGATTATAAAAATCAAGTTCCTTGTTCACAGGAACATTGAATTGACGTACTTCATGTCCTCCTCCCAGTTTCATTACCTGTCCAACTCCCCCACTCACTGTGTAAATATTGGTTCCGTTCTTAGCACCGGCTGTCGTACTATAAGGCATATTGGTATGGTCCTGTAGACGTTCCCAAGCATTGCGACTACTGTAATAATATGCCAGACTTCCTATCGTACTCCCTGCAGTATCAAGCGGATCCGGAGCAAAGCTTTTATCAGGCAGACCCGATGTGCTGGTAAAACGACCGTAGTTCCGGTAATTTAGTGTTGTAAAATCAGCCTTGTAACTAAAGGCGGCATTATTGATCGGAGCTGACATAGTCGATCCTACCTGCTTACCGCCAACATCGTACAGTGGCTCAACCGCAAAAACATGCCCCGCTTCTATATTGCGCGTCTGTGTCTGAAGCTGCTTACCCATTTTATCGAAAAATGTCTTAGTCTCGCCGATTACTGCTCCGCTCGCATCAAAAGACCGCGCAAGTGTCCAGTTCAGCTCTAGGTTATCATTAGGATTGTTGGGGGCCGCCGGACCTGTCATATTATTGTCGATCCGAAGAACCACATTTGAGCCGCTTTTAAAGTGGACTCCTGGCCTGAGTGTAATTCCGACAGCACTTGTCGCATTATAGCTTTGACCAGATTCCACCACAAAAGACGTTGTACCGCCAGAAGGCAACACGATAGCGTTCCGATTGATGGTCTGGGCTTGTATTATATTATGATGGATTATAATTAATAAAAATAAAAATACCTTTTCAATTCTCTTGTTAAGTGATTGCTTTTCCATATATACATTACAATTAATCACAGTTTCCAACTAACTCTATCTCTGCAGACACATTAACATTTTCCTGATTTTGCCCTCGACTAAATTGTATACCTGAACGAATGGTGCTAACACATACATATGCGACTAAATATGCCCCCGTATTTATATCTTGAGGAAGTGTTTCATAAGTAACAGATCTATATTGATTATTACAGTCGTAATAGTTAAAATACAACTTATCAAAATTCATTCGATGGACTTTTACACGATACTTTTTACAGGTAATACATCCATTTGTACTATTAGCATAAGCTTGACCATTTTGATTTGCTTCTGCCATAGCTTTGCTATTTGCATCACCTTTACTAATCTCAGAACTGTATTTTCCTTCGGGGACATCATATTTTACTTCTGCACCCTCTCCAACTGTACAATTAGATTTACGAAAATATAGAGTTATTTTATCATTATAATAAACACTGCTGCTAAATCCATAATTTTGTTGATACTCATTGGTTTTATATGGAGCTCTTCCAAACTGTTCTTTATAAGTTCTCACCAAACGACCCATTCCGTCATATTCAAATCGGGTATATAGATTAAAGTGATCTAAAATATAGGTCAGCTCGCCAGAGAAATTATCGTAGACATAGGCCAGGGCATTTGTATTCTTGGGATGAAAACGAAAATCATCTACAAAACTTGAAACTGTACCTTCATTTTTTACGTACACCTTTAATTGAGTGCCACCTGAAATCGGAATCTCAATATTTACAAGGTTCCAGTCACCAGATTTCTTGGTGCTCTGTGCTGAATTTATCGGCGCTACTGTTGCAACACCATCAACATCATAATAAAGACTAACTTTACCATTTATTGCATTTTTCACCCAAACACTAGCAACGTAGGTCCTATTTTCGGTGAGATTGGTGATCGGGACACTATATTCAAAACCTGTGGCGCCTCCTGCCAAGGACAAACTTTTGCTTCCGGTATGAAATGCTCCGGTAGATACTGTACCCTGCCCTTTGGAAACCTCTCCCAATACTGAAGTTCCCATCAGCTCATCCTCAGCCCCACTGAAAGCAAGTTCACCGTATTTTGCAAAATTCGCTCCAGCAATGATCTTACCATTGTTGTATCCATAGCGGTTTGCAGAATAATTGTTGTTACGATCGTAGTCTTCCAGCGCTTTAGAATATACATTGTATATCCTAATTCCATTAACTAGTTTCCAGTATCCATTAGTAAGCGTGAATTGAGCGATTGGAAGAATACCTGAACTGCCATATGTGTCAGGAATTTCTAAAACCTCTTCACGTTCTTTGCGCCAAACTTGGCCATTTGCAGCACTATTCTGTTTAATGATAGTGCCATTAGGCATTAGAACATCGGCTTCTTTGCTCCAAATAGCTTTAGTACCGCCTACAACACCAACTTTTGCATTGCTATTGTCAACCTTGTAGGAAACCCGGCTATAAACCTGCGTCAACATATTTTTGTTACTTATGTTGGCAAGTCTGTTCCCCATTTCTGCATACTGTAAATAAGCAAACCCAGTTTCGGTTAGGAATCTGTTGCCATAGGAATCTTTTGTTAGCACCTTATTAGGTTGGCCGTTATAGAAATCAAAGCCAAGATTTTCAGTGCTTTCAGACGATTTATTAATAAAATCTTGAGTAGTCGAAGATAATAGTATCGAAGGATACTGCTCGCGAGCGGCCATTACTATGTTAGTACGGTTGCTATATTTTTTGTTATTATGATATCGGGCTTCTGCGAACCGTTCGGTAACTAGCCCTTGGGAATTGAACCTGCTGCTAAGTATATTTCTATACTGGGCTCTTAAATCAGCTGATTCTGTTGCCTCATCAAAAAGATATCGATTTCTCATCTGTTTAACCAGCCTACCTTCAGCGTCGTAAGACGTGATCTGAAGTACATCACCTATGTTTGTAGTAAAGTCAGAAATACGTAAATTAACACCATGCACATACCCTGTTGTACCTGGCATATCCTGCATAACCGTCCTGCTAATCATCCTTTCATCCATGACGCGATAAGTATTGTCGGTAAAACCTTCCTTTTGACTATCGCCATTAGATTGTAAAACCTTGTTTTGTATACGGACTCTGCTATACATGATACCAGGTCCAGGTATTTCTCTAGCGAATTTTAGAATTTTATTAAAATCTCTATTTAAAACTTTTTTATAATTGGTCTTTACGCCCTCTAAAGGGAGATTCTCAAAATAGCCTGTCTCCATATTAATAGGTAAATAAGATGTTACGCCATTTGAAATATTGCCGGTTCTATACAAATAATCAGTTTGGTAGATTACATTATTAACTCCTACATTTTTAATACTTTTAATACGACTTCCACCCCCATAATTTAGATTCTGGCTAATATTCAAGCGAATATTCCCATAGTATAAGTCTTTAACTGGAGATGGATTCAGAGGTGTATCATAAAATTTTTTAAAATTTAAAATAATCCTATCAGAGGTTCCATCTCTCCCACCAAAATAGCATTGCGCTGCATCTAGAGAGGACTCAATAAGCGCGTATGATTTTGCACCAGAGGGGAATAAGTAAGATTCTAGAAAAGTACCGTCTACTACCTCATTTAAAGCATAGCTGTCGATAAGATCCTGAACACCACCTATCAGCTCTACTGAAAATTTATTATCACTAATTCTCCTAAAATCCTTTATGGGGACAGAAAACTTCTTTTCAAAAATTGCCTTTTTAAACTCATTACTTTCATAATCCAAATCAATACGATTACCCGTAGGCGAACTAATTGACCTAAGGTTCCAAGCGTCAGTTGATTTTGCAGAGCTTAATGTAACTTTTCTTGCAATATCTTCATTCAAACCCAGTAATGTTTTATCTATATCACCTTTGTAAAAACCCCATATATCCCTACAATCTTTGCAATAGTTCGGATTCTTGGTCTGCCTGAGTGTAATATTGGTAACATTGGAGTCAAAAGCTTTTCCATTCATCAGCGTATAAATTTTTCCCTGTCCACCGTTTCTGACCGCTGTAACCATCCCGTAATACACTGGATTATCTTCCGCACTTTCAATCATCATTCCCAACTCTAAAAATGTTGTATTGGCAGTAGAAAATTCATTAACAGCATTTCTAGTCGCCTCGAATGAACTCACATCGGATTCTTCATAAGAAAATCGGGTGGGTGGTAAAAGATTGACTCCACCTTTACCACGAAAAAGGATTCCATCCAAAGTTAATTTCCCCAACTTCTCATCGGGTTTTCGACTATTAAAGCTATTGGGTGTTTCAGCACTCAGATCATAACTAAATCCAAAGTCAATAATTCGGATAGCTTTAGCTTCAACAACACTACGTCCAACCTTATCTATATCAAAGTTATCAATCACATTATCGTAATATTCCCAACTATTTCCCATATTAATAGTCTCACTTGTCTCATTAATGACACTGGCATCGGTACTATTAAAAAGATAAACTTTATTCAATCGCATGCTCTGCCGAGAAGTACCATCAAATAAGTTCGCATACATCCCCAAATTCTTAGTCTGCAGAGCACTTGTAGAATTTCCTTTACCATCAAATCGAGCTTCCTTTTCGAAGATAGCAGTATGTGTACGTGTTCTTATCTTATTTATATAATATAGCTCTTTTTGTCCGGAAGTATACATTGAATAGTTCTGATCGAGATCCCGATCTGTTCCTTCTGCCGGAGTTCTCCACACATAGTCATTACTCCATTTACCATAATCCATTGCCACCCAATACCCCCAGTCATAAGCATCCACCAAGCCGTTTCCATTTCGATCCACATAATCGGGACCAGTGACCGCAGTCAGTAGCCAAGTGTAAGCATATGGCTCTTTACGCGTAGTTTCAGTATATTTACCATTATCTTTAGGAGTATAGTTGTATGAATATTCATTGAAAGAATAGACGGGTAAAGCATAATGGTATGTTACGCCTGATTCGTTGGTAACCATAAATCCACCTATTTGACTCCCCCCCTTGGTGGCTATCGTAGAATTAGGAAAAGTGGTTCCATTCGTTATTCGACTAAACCCCCTATTAACTGAACCGACATCAATAAAGCCTTTAGTCTTAGCATTTCCATTCCTTATCTCATCATTAGTAAAATATTTAACGTATTTGGAGGCTGCAAGTTCGTTACCAATCCTTCGATCAGTATTACCTCCCATACCAAAGGGTAATGTGTTTGGATCCTGAGGTGTTCCAGATTGATAGATGACATCGTCAAGCCCTTGGTCAAAGGAATTAGAGAAATCATTAACAAAACGAAAACCAGCTCCTGCTTTAACCGAGACATTAGCAATATTTTGCTTCATCTGACTTTTGGAGGGAGTGTTGTTTGATAAATGTAAGGCTCTCTGATAGAGAAACGGTCTAATCTGACCTCCTATACCCTGGCCTGTGACAACATAGTTATCATATTCTGGCAGGGTTCCACCTAGCATTTCATAATCTTCTGGACTGTCTGCGATATTGATATCGTCGGGAATTAGCCTGTAGTTATCGAAGCTACGATTATTCATGTATGTATTCGGAGTATTCACATCTAAAATTGGTGTATAAAGGCTTCCTGTTGATGGTATTTCTGCTGTCTCGTCAATCCAATAACGCGTATTACGAAACGACGCTCCAATGCTAAAGATCCCCAAAGGTATTGTAAAACCAAAGCCTGAGCTGCTTGTACTGATCTTTCCAGAATTACTGTTGAATACTGATCCTCTGATTCCCATTACAGATAGGCTCGGTTTGTTTGAAGAACTACTCATTGACACAGAAAGTAAATTGGTAGAGGCTTTTTCTGCACCATTGTTTTTATATAACGACACACCGTTGTTAAAACTAATACTTTCAAAATTAGTAGTCAATCCAGCACTTCCCCCTAGTCCCAGACCCTTTATTATTTCTACTCCTGATGAAGCATTGATTCCGGCGTATCCGCCACCATAGGGATTGAGCCCAACATCAACACCAATGCTAAGAGATCCAAATTTAATTCCATAACCTAAACTAGCGCCAACACCGAACCCTTGGTAAGTATCATTTGCAAACACAAGACCGACATTAACTGCACTAGCAAACCCCACATCCAATCCATAATCTTTTCGATTTCCACCCGACCAATAATCCCTTCTCCTTAAACTGACCTCATCGAAATCGTCAGGTAGTCCAGCAACATTTCGATTAATGGCTCCTGGATTCAGCGTCCAACCAAGACCAACCCAAGAAGCTTCAACATCTGGGCGTATACCCGCATGATAGGATAACGAGAGTGGATAGCCCCCTTCTGGACCAGGGACCTCCAACAGCGGTAAATTATAGGTAAAACTTCCTGTTAAGGGATTTACCATATCAGTAGTATCTACAGGTTCAAAACTCGTGGCCTCTGGGGCTGTCGGACCAGCCGTCAACGCCATCGCGGCCATAGGGCTTACCAATTCGAAAAGAAATACAACACCCCATATCATTGCAATTTTTCGAGTATACCTATTTAATATTTGAATAAATTTCATTTTCGGTTAATATTATAACTGTTCAATTTTAGGTGAATAATTTAACTTTGCAAGATCTATGGAAAACTCCATTTGTCCCATGTTCAATCCAAATTCCTTTACTACTAGTTGAAGTGTTTTACAGGAGGAAAGATCTTCATTAAAAACAACTATAAGTTCATTGCTTTTACCCATATTATAAGTAGGCTGATAGCTAACCATATTGGCAGGATATTCCTTCCCTGAGTCTGCTTTAAGCAAAATAAATCGATCCATACCGAAAGAAAAAAGCTGCACATAACCACCATATTCTTCCCGCGGAAGCTGTGCCAACAGTTCATGCCCCTTTAACGAAAACTGTATACTGAAATACTTTTGCTTACCTGGATTATTGCTTTTTTGAACAAGAGATGCTGGTAGTAGCTGAATTTTCATTTCTACGCCGTTACTCAACAGTGTGTCTTTCACAAACCCATTTTTACTTTCAGAGATATATTGAAGACCATCGTTAACGGTAGTGAACTGTTTTGGAGGATTTCCACAACTAAAAAAAGCCAAGGAAATAAATAAAATGAATAAACTTCGCATTCTAAGAGTCTACTTATTATTAATCTCTTTCAGAACATCATCGGTAACATTGGTTCCGTCGGCAGCGTAGGCTATGGTACCCGACGGATTGGCAATAAATATAAACTTATAACCGTTGCGCTTACCATAATCTTTAAGGAATGCATTTAATTCGGCGGCAACCTTTGCCATTACCGCGGATTCTTCCGACTGAAGACTTTCCTGCACGCTACGTTGATAATCATTTAGCTGCTTTTGTTTAACCTGGATAATCTGTTTAGCGTTATTATCAGAATTGCCGTCATACTTAATAATCGCCTCACGCACTTCGAAATTTAGCGTATCAATTTTAAGCTTAAACTCTTTTCCTTTTGCTTCAAGTTTCTCGCGTTCAACTTTCGCACCCTTATATTCCTGAAATATACGGGTAGACTCAACATAAGCAATCTTTTCACCTTTGAAGAACAATAAATAAACACACAATCCCAATACTAGGATAAAACACGCCCATAGCGCTTGAATACTTTTCATAAAATGATAAACTATAATACTTTAAAATAGGGGTATGGTTAGGTGAACAATTCAAAAAACCGAAATATTAATTCAAAAATAAAAAAACAATCACTTAAATTATCAAAAAATAGTTAAGAGAGAAGTCTTAATATAACACATTAAGGTTGAGTCGATTATTTTCTCATTAAAAACAACAATTAATACACTCCATTATCAAATCGATAATTTTTATCTTTTTTCTAATAACCGTATCTTCTTTGCCTGCCCATCAATCTTTTCAGCCTGTTTTTTCATTTCATTATTCATCTGAATAAGCTGCAAAGTCATTTCCTCCACCTTTTTTAACAAGAGTAAGTTCATCTCAGCTAAATCGAGCCCATCAGCTTGGATCTGTTTAGCCGAAGGTATCTCAGGCAAATGTTTATTTGCTTTGACATAGCTTTCGATTTCCTCGAGACTCTTTAAATTATAATCAGGCTCAAAAACATAGTCTGGTACATTGATATCTGTTTTAACCTTGATTTCTTTTGCCAGAATATTTCCTTCCACAGCTAATTTAGCCTGTGGGTTACTAGTCCCAATACCAATATTTCCTCCTGGCATCACGGTCAATCTAGCAGCCCCGAAACCACTTCCGTGGTAGCCATCGCCGCCGTCTTCCATAATATTAAACGTGGTCGAATTCTGAGTTCCGCCGATAGACCATTGTTTTGTTCGGTTACGGTAACTAAATAGCAACTTGGGATCATCACCAGCCGCTTTGTCGGTTACAACAGCTAAAGCGTGTCCCCAAGACTGTTCGCCATTTGAACGGAAAACTCCTGTTGAAATATTTCCTATTGGTGGCTCAACATCCAGTCGAGTTCGGGGAACTGAACTACCAACACCAAGGTTTCCCTCACCAGTAAATAGAAAAGTGGATTTAATTAAAGGCGTACTCGAAAAGTAAATAGAAGCCAAACCGGTTCCTGCATCAAAATGACTTCGTATACGCGTTAATTCTTCTCCATTTGTCTTTTGAAACACGATATCTCCAGCATCTGTCGGATTGTTATTCGCGCCTTTGAAAAATAAGTCCCGTCCATTCGTTAAATTGATACCTTCAAAAGAGGTCTGCCCATGAGCTCGATACACCAAACAACTAGCAACCGCTAATAAAGTTGCGAGCAACAATTTTCTTTTCATTATTAATACCTTTTAAGTTTCTTTGATTAATTAATACTTATTCTGCATCTCATTTGGTAGATTCTAACTTTTCAAGTCTTACCATAATCCGATTGATGACCTTATCTTTTTCAATCAGGTGGAGTGTCATTTCCTCCACCTTTTTGAGTAAGAGTAAATTCATCGCAGCTACATCCAGTCCGTCTACCCCAATCTGTTTAGCAGAAGGAACATCAGGCAAATGTTTATTAGCTTTAATATAACTTTCAATTTCCTTCAGACTCTTTAAATCATAGTCCGATTCAAAAACATAATCCGGTACATTGATATCCGTTTTAATTTTGATTTCTTTCGCCAGAATATTGCCATCTACAGACAATTTCGCCTGCGGATTGGAGGTACCTATTCCTGTATTTCCGTTAGGAAGTATAGTAACTTTAGCGATCTGATTGGTAATGATCGAAAAGGGATGATTGCTTCGGGTGCCAACCATTCCTCCGGGAAGAGCCCCATAAAATCCTTGTTCATGTGCCCAAAGACCGTTTTGAATATTATTTGTAGCTACTATTGCCTTTACATGTCCAATACCTTGCACTTGAAGAACCCTATCCCAACCTTCACTATTTTCTATTGTGGTCGTTCCTATACCCGCATCAGCTCTTGTATTCAGCATACCATTATTGGCAACCCAAAATGAATTCCCTATTTTAACACCGTTGGTAAAATCACCCTCATAATTGATCGTCAACACGTTATTAGCATCATGCACAAATGCCCTACCGCCGGAACCTCTTGGTGGATAGGAAAAAATAACATCTGCAGCACCGTTATAACGGAATTCGTACGCCTGTCCATAGGCGGAAGCTACCATAGACACGGCAGCGAGTAAGGTTAAAACTCTTTTCATATGTTGGCATTTATATAGCTAGTTTCTATTTCATCAATTACTTACATTTATAACATATCCTGTAAGAGAATTACTTGATGACTACAAGAAGAACATTAATTAATCAGTTAGCTCCAGTCGAACGAAAATGATTTAAAATTAAAGCGTTAAACATTCAATAGTTTAACATTATCAAAAAAAAGATAGTAGTACAAGTTAACAATGAAGCCCATATTCAATTAAAATGTCTTAAAATAATTTTAATTGAAAGGCCTAAAATTACATATTTTCCCGAAAAAAAACTTGAAATTTAAATCTAATTTATTAAAATACATAAAAAAAATAAAATGAAGAAAACAATAAAGAAAAGACTAATGGTTTCACCAAACATATAAATAACTGTAATGAAGCCGGTTAAAAATCGAAATTAATTCTTGCAATACGCTCAATACGAGCATATCTAAACAAAATTTATAGGATAAAAACAATTATATATCTTTGATAAAATTAACAATTTATGAAAAGTATTAACATAATAACATTATTATTAGCATTATTAATTTGCCTTAGTACTGTAAAAGGACAGGATGCCGGGATTAAGACAAAGCATTTGGGTAATTTTTCGTCTCCTGATAATCAGGCACGCGAATTTAATTTGTTTGACCTCTCTTACAACACGCATCATTGGCAAAACGGAGCAAGTGTTATCGTGGAAGTTTTCCAAGATTTTTATTCCCCTGCCTACGCTAAATATGTCATCAACTTTGGATACGGAGTCGGAGCCAATTACGGAATTGGCCAGCTTTACCAGATAGAAAATTATGGTAGCCACGCATTTACAGTCGAATTTGGCAATAAAATTGGTCTTAACACTCAATATTCAGGATATCCGAATGAAAAAATATCAATCCTATTAAAAGTAAAAGCCTATATTATTTGTAAGGTGAAAGTAACTTATACCTACAACGAGGTTGCCACCGTAGCAAATCGATACGAAATTGCTTTTGGTAACACTACAGGAACTATTATACCTGATTTCACACCACAAATAATGGCCAATACCCCTATGTGGACGACGGGTAGCTTACGTGTGGAAGGATTGGACAATCATTATATCTCGCAAGGTAATTTGGGAATCGGAACTAAAAACCCACAAGACAAACTCTCGGTAAACGGTAAAATAAGAGCACATGAAATAAGAGTCACAACCGCAGCTGCGGATTGGCCGGATTATGTCTTAAAAGCAAATTATGATTTAAAGCCATTATCTGAAATCGAACAGTATATTAAAACCAGAGGACATTTGCCCGAAGTTCCAAATGCCACAGAGGCAGAGGCCAATGGTATCGCTTTGGGTGAATTCAATAAAATTCTTTTAAAGAAGATCGAAGAACTTACTCTTCATGCTATTGAAACAAAGAAGCATATACAACAACAAGATAAAGAGATTCAGACATTAAAAGAATTAATCAATAATAATCTCCCCAGGAAACCAATAAATTCATCCATTGTTATCCAATGATCACTCAATAATCCAAGGATTCCAAACCTTTTTGGGCTCCTTGGATTTCTATCGAACCATAGAACGATTTTCCTTCAACAGATTGATTTCCTCAGACTGTTTTACTAATGTCTTATTCATCTGAATCATCTGTAATGTCATCTCTTCGATCTTTTTAAGTAACAATAGATTCATTTTTGCCACATCCAAGCCATCAGCTGCCACCTCCTTTGCAGATGGAACCTCTGGAAGATGTTTATGTTTCGCAACAAATTCTTCTATCTGCTCCAAGGTAGTCAATTTATAACCGGGTTCAAATACATAGTCTGGAACCGCGATATCAGTCTTAACTTTTATTTGCTTTGCTAAAATATCTCCATTTACCGCCAGATCAGCCTGCGGGTCATCGGTCCCAATGCCAACCCGCCCTAGCACATTAAACCGAGACACATGATTGCTGATCTTTCGATTGGGGACAAAATCTATTATTTCTTTCAGAACGCCCGTGTTTTGTGCTATCCCATTTTTCTCATAGACAACGAACTCTAAACTAAGACCCGAAGATTTCGCCCAACCTACAAACTGAAATCCATTCTGATGGTAAGCAGCTAAATAAGGAACTTCCAACGCAAGATATTTTTTACCATTGTACCGACATGTTTTAAGCTTCCACACATAATCCGCCTCATCATTAGAGATGAGGTTAGCATAAGTCGAAGTATAGGAGGAGGAACTATTAATATTAGCCACATTTAACCTATTTCCTGCGCTTGTACTCCCACGCCGAGCTGCGATTGTTCCGATCAAGTAATTATCGGGAAGCACAACGCCATCATAAATTTCGTGCAACAGAATCAAAGATTTGGTATAGTCTGCATTTTCAATAGAATTGATCGTTTTATGGACGTAGTCTCCGGAGATAGGTGTCACCTGGGCATTGAGGCTAATCCAAAAGAATGTCAAGATTATCGTAAGGAAAAAAAAACTAGATTTAAAACATTTCATACTGCTATTTAATTTTCTCTTGTAATGCTTCAATAAGATGTTGTTGTTTTTTATTGGCTTTATCCAGTTCGATCACATGAAGAGTAAGCTCCTCAATCTTTTTCAACAATATTTTATTCATCTCACCTAAGGATAGACCATTTGATACTACCTCCTCTGCTTTTGGAACATCCGGGAGATGTCCATTAGTCATAATAAATTGCTCAGTTTCATGTAATGGAAGTAGGTTATAATTCGGTTTAAAAACATAATCAGGCCAGTTATTTGTCTCTACTTTAATCTCACGTGCGCGTATATTGCCATTTACGGAAAGCTTTTCTTTGGGATTAATTGTTCCGATACCAACGTTTCCTTCAACCGCTAAACCTGTGCCATAAGGAACATCGGTATATGCTTCATAGCCTATTGCTACCCCTCGGTAAAAGCTCATCTCGTCGATTTTAGGCTGCAGATGCAACGTTGAATAGTATTGTCCATAATCCGGGATCGAGAGATGACGTGCCAAAAGCCATGCCTTCCGGGAGTTAAGTCCATTGGCTATTCCTATTTCCAAATCATTGTTATCAGCTTGAAAAAGCTGCATAATATTTCCGCGACTAGCCTTTGAAGGGTAAGCAGGCGACCCATTCGCTTTAAGATGGAGAAAGGTTTCAGGCATAGAAATACCAATTCCAACATTTCCGCTCGCAGGGAATGTATTTTGAGCATACATGTTGAACATGGCAAATGAAGCCAATAATGTAAAGAAGATTTTTATCCTTTTCATATTATTTTATAAGCATTGAATTAGCCGACACTTTGGTTTGAAGATCCTTAATTTCCTTTTGTTGTTGGATGACATAAATGGTTAATTCCTCTATCTTTTTCAATAGAATTTTATTCATTTCTCCGAGTTCAATACCCTTCTCTTGAACGTCATGAGCTGAAGGCACGTCGGGAAGATGTTTTTTTGATTTGACAAATAATTCTAATTCACTTAAGTTGGGCAGGTTATATCCCTCCTCAAAAACATAATCCGGCCAATCAGCGGCTGCCGTCGTCACTTTGATCTCTTCTGCCTGAATCTTACCTCTAACAGAAAGCTTCTGTTGGGGATTAGATGTACCAATTCCGACATTACCATTATATTTGATACGCAATTGTTCTGAAAGTGGGCTATAATCAACTGGCCCTCCTGTTGAAAAAACAAGGTCCATCGATTGAATCAAAGCATTATTTGCAACCCATGTATTAATCCTTTCGCCTCGAATTCGAGCACCAACATAATCGGGATTATAGTCCCGCCACGTTGTAAAATCAAGATTATACCCACCAGTCGCACTACCAAGGGGTACATTAATATTTCCCGAATCACCTGATTTACCAATTTTAATGGCACTTATTGTGCTATTTGCTGCCGTGGCGATTGTCAACGGATTTAGTGGCAGAGTCGTTCCTATTCCAACATTTCCACTTGTAGGGAAAATATTGGTTTGACCATAAGCTGAAAAGGTGATTAGAAAAGAGAAAAGGCTAAAATATTTATTCATATCAAATTATTTTTTTGATTCTAGTTGGCTGAGTCGTCGCTCCAAAAGTTTTACAAGCTGTTTCATATCATCAATTTCTCCGTGCTGTTCTTCTAACATTTTTTTTTGTTCCACCGATTTCAAGTTCTGGGATTCTATTTCTTTATCTTGCTGAATAGCATAAAGTGTCAGCTCTTCTACCTTCTTCAATAAAAGAAGATTCATCTCAGCTAAATGAAGGCCATCTCTTTTTATTTCCTTTGCGGAAGGAATTTCAGGAAGATGCTTATTCTTTTTCACATAATCGGCAATATAATCCAGACTATTGAGTTCGTAATCCGGCTCAAACACATAATCCGGAACGCTGATGTCAGTTTTTACTTTAATTTCTTTCGCCAGAATATTGCCATCAACGGCTAATTTAGCCATCGGATCCCAAGTTCCTATACCAACATTTCCATCTCTGTTGTACTTAACCATAAGCCCATCATAAGCTTGTGCTCCCTCCGGTTGGATATAAAATAGCTCTGAAATTCCCAGTCGATTTTGTGTATCATTCGTATTGTAAATTGTAAAACGAATTTTTGACGGACATATCGATCCAGGAGAAATCCGGGCCATATAGTGCCAAGCTGCATTATTACTCACATCAGCGATGGTGCGCCATTGATTAACTCCATCGTTAACATCAAGAACTTCTATTTTAAATTTGGTAGCCATGTAATAGCGTGTAGTTAATCCTATCCAAGCTCCCTCTTGCGCATGATAGAGGGGAATATCTTCGATTAGAATAATGTACGGATTTTGAGGATTTATACTTGCACTTGAATAAGTTGGAAAAAACTGACCATTAAACAAAGTCGGTAAATCAAGAGACACACTTCCAGACTGCGTCACTTTAAACCGTTTATCTGCAAAGAATAGTACGTTTTTTTCTAATGATGATGCAGACCGATTAGATGGCGGAACAATAGCTTCTGTCTGTCCAAATACAGATAATTTCATGAAGGCTAGCAACATGAAGAAAAATAAATTTTTAATTTTCATATGGAATAATAAAAAAGGAAATACTCACTTAGCATAATTTTCATTTGAATGTCAGGCCGGAATACAAAAATGCTAATAGATCTTTTATGTAAACTCCCTCACCTCACCTTATCTTTTTCTCTCTTCCTGACGATCAACTTTTTTATTCAATTCGATCACTTGTAAAGTCAATTCTTCAATCTTCTTCAATAGGATTTTATTCATTTCACCCAGCGAAATACCACCTGTCTCTACTTCCGAAGCTTTAGGAACTTCGCTAAGATGCCCATGCTCTTTAATAAACTGCTCTGTTTCTGCTAGCGTAGGCAGCTTATAATCGGCACTAAACACATAATCAGGCCAATTGCTTGTCTCGACCTTAATTTCATGCGCTCGGATCTTTCCATTTACGGAAAGCTTTTCTCCACTAGTGCTTGTCGTCCCCAGAAGCAAATTACCTTCCTTATCAAGTCTTAGCCTTTCAATATTATCCGAAGTATTGAATGTTATAAATCCCCCCTTGGTATCGGGCCCCCTAAAGAAATTAATAGAACTATTCACAAAACCATAAAAAGAATGCTCGATCGAAAAACTCTTAGGTCCAGAAGCGGAATTAAAACGTGTATCATATCCTCTTACACCTAAAAAGGTGCCTTCTCCGCTAGAATTTCCTTCAGGAAGTCTTCCCATCACAGTCCCCAGTTTACCATTGGTAAGGTCTGCCGATACATCTAAAAAAGCTATTGGTTGCACAGTATGAATTCCAACTTTCATCCCATTATTAACAAATGTATTTTGTTGCGCGTATAATTGTACACCAACAACTGTAAACGCCATACAAGTGAATATTTTATACATTATTCTATTTTTTAGTTTTTAAATCATCTATCTGTTTCTGCAGGGATATTACATGCAACGTCAATTCTTCAACTTTCTTTAATAAAACAAGGTTCATCGCAGCTAGATCCAGCCCCTGTTCTCCGATATCCTTCGCAGATGGCACTTCAGGCAAATGTTTATTTTGCTTTACATAATGTTCTACCTCTTCAAGAAGGGGTAGCTTATAATCCGGTTCAAAAACATAATCGGGAACAGTAATATCCGTCTTTACTTTTATCTCTTTAGCCAAAACAGTTCCATCGACCGTTAATTTGGCTATCGGGTTTTTACTGCCTATTCCGACATTCCCGTTTGGCATTACCCTCAGTTTTTCAGTCAATCCAGTCTCATAGGTTTCTTGGGTAAGTATTTGCAGTCCATATGCATTATAATCAGCACTTTCAGTAAACGTATTAATAGATGTACCATACGTCGTGTATTCACCAAAATTCAGTGATTGACTAATCATAGGAACAGATTCACCAACCCTATTTGATAGATTTTTAATTAAAAAATTACCACCCCTAACTTCAAGTTTCGCCAGCGGTGTGGTAGTCCCTATACCAACAGAACCAGTAGCTGGAAAACTATTACTTTGTGCTTGACCATATTGAAAGCTTATCAAACTTAAGAGCAACACAATTGTTTTATTCATATTCTTGTTTTTAACTGGTTTTCTAAAAATTTATGGACCGATAAATAATTTTTACAAACGACTCTCCAATTCCTTTATCCGTTTTTCCTGTTCCCAAATTCTTTTTTCCTGACGCTCCGCCTGTTCGGTTGCTCGAATAAGATGCAAGGTGAGTTCTTCAATTTTTTGTAATAAATCAATCTGTAGATCACCAACATTGACGCCCTCTTTTTCCATCTGTTTAGCGCTTGGAATTCCGGGCAAATGTTTGTTCTCGACAATAAAGGTCTTAACCGAATCCAAGGAAGGAAGCTGATAATTAGGATCAAACACAAAGTCGGCAGTTTTTTGAGTATTTACACGTATTTCATGCGCGCGCAATGTTCCCACAATATCTAATTTATATTCGGGACTGATAGTACCGATTCCGATGCGCTCGTCATTAAAATGACGATATTGTCTCGCAATTCCTCCGACGCCAACTACAGGGTTAGATAATGTGATACCCGACTGCAAAATTGGTAAAGACTCCTCATGCAACAAATGCATCTTTAAAAGGACGCTGATGTTATTGTGTATATTATTAAGGTGATAGATAGGTATGCGTGAATTTACCTTATCAAAATCTCCAATAGCCCAATAGTCCGAAAATGGTTCCGAAGCTACTGTAATTTCACTAGACTGATTAAGGTAACTTTGGGATGTACCATTATATACTATATCAATACGCTTTGCAATGAGTCCCCTGTTCAACTGATTATTAAACCCTCCGGCTACTTCTATGTAGATTGTTCCATAAATGTTGACATTTTTAGGAATCTGTATGTAACAAACTTCATTAGCTACACCATGATTAAATGAAGTTTGAAAAGATTTTTCAAAAAAATGCTGAGCCTTCGCCTGAAAGGAAAGCGTTAGGCTCAAAAGAGCAATTAAATACCTAATAATCACGTTTCGAAAATAAAATAAGTTAATTTTAAGCTGAGGAATAAATCTTCAAAAAGTTAGCAAGAGAATTTATTCAAATCAAAATTAAACTATTTAGCAAAATATGCAAAATTATTTTCCTGATAAATTAGGGCTTACCTCTCAAATTTTAAAAAAAGGTATGACTTTAAAACATAAAGTCATCTGTTATTCATAATCCGCGTTCTTTAAGTAAAAATTTGTGTAGATTTACAACACTTAACGCATTAATATTACATGAAAAGATTTTTAGCTATATTTCTATTATTTTCCTTTTGCTTCGCCGCCTGTTCTGAATTCATAGAATATCCTTTGGAGAAAGAAAGTGTCGAACTATTGGCTCCGATGGACAGTCTCTCAACACAAGATAGTGTCGTCAGCTTTTATTGGACAAATCATCAGGATGCTGATAATTACCGTCTGCAAATTGCACGACCAAACTTTGATTCCATTCAAAAAGTAATCATCGATACAGTAACAACCATGGACCATCTTAATCTTACGATAAGCCCCGGACGATACACCTGGCGCGTGCGACCGGAAAATTCGGGCAGTGTAGGTCTTTTCAAACAACGTCAGATCACCATTTTGCCGAGCTTGAAATAGAGATGAAAAACAAAGCGATGACGTATATATTGCTTTCCTTGGTCGTTGGACTTTGGGGATATATCATATATCGGATTTTTGCGGCTGTTTCTGATGATGATCAGGGCCCGCGGCAGGCAAAAAAGAACTTTGTTCAAAATGTGAGCGACCTTAGTTTCTACAATCAAAAGAAAACAACCGCTTTACTATTAAACTATCCCGATCCCATGTTAAAAAATGTCGTCGCCGATACCGTCCCTTCAGCACCAGTAACGCCCGCAGTAAACAACTATGCCGCTCCACCTGTTCAGCAATATCAGCCCGAACCGGAAATTAATGTGCGCTATATCGGCTTTATCGAAAATCTAAACGACAAGAAACCTACTGCCATCGTCGCGATAATGGACAGACAATATATGATGAATGTCGGCGATGAAAAGAATGGGGTTAAATTGACAGCTATTAACCAAGGGCAGATTACCATCAAAGCCCACGGTAAAAACAAGACAATATTTAAAAATGACAACTAAAAAAATTCGGTGTACCTTCTTCTTATTGATGATTTCTATATGCTGTCAGGCGCAGGTTAAAGAACTTGCTATTTTCCGAAGATTCACCATCTCGTCCGATGATGGAAGCAAGACCATATGCTATGCGGACAACATCAAACTCAGCCCAAATAGTGACAAAACCTACGCCTGGTACCAAAGCAATCAGCTGCATCAAACGATGGGTGGATATTCAGGTAAACTTCTTAATGGACAGTTTACACATTACTTCCCCAACAAGAACCTTTCCGACCAAGGGTTATATGTGAAAGGACTCAAACAGGGGGTATGGCGCCACTGGTATGCGAATGGGAACCTCAAAAGCGAATCCCAATGGATGGCGAATATCGAAGAAGGAACTTTTGTACGTTACGATGAGCAGGGCAATTGGATACAACGCGGCTATTTGAAAGAAGGAAAATTACATGGTAGCATAGAGAACCAAACTGGCGGAACCATTAGCTACCAATATTTTGATCTGGGAAAGGAAATTTCCAAAGAAGCTTTCCAAAATAACAATATCTTCCGTAAGACTGGAAAATTGATCGGAGACCAAATCAATAAATGGTTTAAAAAGAAACAGAATCAGCCCGAACCTGTAACACCTTAATTATTAGAACCATGCTCAAGGCGGCAGCATTATACCTGGTGTTGGTCATTTCCCTTATCGTGTCGGTGATATTGGGGAGTTTGATCTATCTTGCTTTCTTTTTTCGAGATCAAGATGCCCGTTTTAACCGGAAAGAACAGCTGAGACAGCAGATCGATGCTGGCTATAGCCTTGTTACCTCCGCCAATTTTCCGTACGCACTTGACACCGCACTGACCAATGTCACGCAGCAGGGGGATTCGGTCTACCTTTCGAAATACGAATGGGGACTTTATGACATCGCGGTTGTCCGAGCACATATGCAACAGGATTCGCTAATGAAAACTGCACTATTGGGCGCAATTCCCACGGACTCAACAGTATTGTATATCACAGATGAAGATCGACCAGTTTCCGTAAGTGGGGAAACAGTCATTAAGGGGACAGCATTCATTCCCAAATCTGGAGTCAGACCATCCTATGTTGATGGCGAATACTTTAAAGGCAATGAGAAGATCGTTGAAGGGAAAAGCAGAGACAGCGACCGGCAGATGCAGGCAATAAATATAAAACGCCTTTCAACGCTGCAGGCCCTACTCAAACACGACAGTCTGAAGGGCGAGACGCTGCCCTTAGGTATATCGAATAAAAATCCCTTTCACCAACACACACTGCGTTATAAACTTATGGCTGGCCAGGGACAGATCAGTGATAGTCTGATCGGAAATATTCAATTACTATCAGACACGACAATTATTATTCCCGCTACCGCAGTCTTACAAGATATTATAGTCATTGCCCCCTGTATTCGCATTGAAAAAGGATTTAAAGGCGCTGCCCAGTTTTTTGCCACCGACTCGTTGATATTGGAAGACAATGTCTCCCTGCAATATCCATCCACCGCAGCAGTAATCGGCGCAGAAGATAAAAAAATAAGCTTAAGAATAGGCAATAATTGCAGTATCGCTGGCACAGTACTCCTATATGAGCCTAAACGCTCCGATATGCCATCGGCAGCGAGCCTTGCTAAAGATTGCACCATTCAGGGAGATCTTATTGTGTATGGTCTTTTAGACTACAGCAAAGGGCTACAAGTAGTAGGTCGCACAGCCTGTTACCGGTTTCTCTACAAAAGCCCGTCTTCCATGTATGAGAATTTTTTGGTGAATATAAAATTAGACCGCAGCAAACTATCCCCCCATTTTCTCAGCTCCTATTTATTGATCCCCGATCAAAAAAAACAGGTCAATAAACCTTTAAAATGGTACAGCTATGGAACTTAAAATAATTAGGCTCAAAGCTTCCTCCCTAGTAGAAACATTGGTTTCGATGGTGATCATCCTAATCGTTTTCGGAATAGGCATGCTTATTTTTGTCAACCTGACGAAAGCTTCCAGAAGTGAAACACGAAAGAGCACAAGTGAGCAGATGATGCTTTGGAGCCGTCAGTTGGAAACAAATGGATTTGAGGGTAATACCGAGGGAGAAAGCTTGCGGGATAGCATCAAATTGAGCTACCAGCTCAAGGAAGCTGAAGGGTATCCCGACCGGCTCCGGCTGGCTGTTTATGCGGTCTCTGAGGACGGAAAAGTAACAGATAGTCTAATACGCTATATTGAAAATAAAACAGGGGAAGGAAGTCAGCAATGAGAAACCAAAAATTAAAAGCCTTTACCTTAATGGAACTTACCATTGCCATGCTCATTTCAGCCATCAGTATTGGTATGGCCTTTTATATGTTCCAATATTTTCAACAGCTTTTTCTACAACAGCAAAAGCAAAGACAGGAGCGTTTTTCCTACAGCCTATTCAAACATCTACTGGAACAGGATATCGATAGATCGGTCTGGTTAAAAACTAGCGAAAGTGGTCTGATCTGCGAAAATGAATACGGAAATATCAGTTATGAGTTTACACCTAAATTCATTGTGAGAAATCAAAATACTGTACAAAAAGATACTTTTCTGATCCAAATTGTCAACCTGGATATGACACCAAGGATACAGCATCTTCCATCGGAAGAACTAACAGATCATATTAACCTGAATATCCGGTTTGAAAATAAAGAACACGGGTTTGATTACCATAAGATCTATTCGGCTCAGCAGCTTTTACAGCTGGAATCGGAGGTCCCTAATTAAAGTATTTCGACTATGCCCTCAATTGATATCTCAAAATATAAGAAAAAGCCTGAGCAGCCTACTTCTCCAAAGAAAAGAGAAGGATCTAATGATATTTTGGCCTTTCTGAACAAAGACATCAGCTTTGGAAACGGCCAGCTTCCCGACAAGAAAAAAGAAGAGTTCTATGTAGAATTCAGTACCCTACTCTTATCGGGAGTTGACCTTAAAACAGCTTTTGATTTGGTACTTTTGGATCAGAAAAATAGCAAGGACAACAAATTGTTCCAAGAAATCAAGAGCAATGTCCTTGTGGGCGACAGCCTTTCGGATGCCATTCTTAAAAGTGGAAAATTTAGCAATTACGAATTCTTTAGTTTACGGATTGGCGAAGAAACAGGCAAGCTTGGTGAGGTAATGAAAGAATTGGCCTCGTTCTACAAGAGCAAAATTGGACAGCGCCGTAAAATTATTTCGGCACTTACCTATCCCGTCATTGTCTTAAGCACATCGTTGGGAGCGGTATTATTTATGCTCAAGTTTGTGGTCCCGATGTTTTCGGATATTTTCAAACGCTTTGGCGGCGAGCTTCCGGCCATTACGGCGTTTATTTTAAAAGTTTCCCAATTTATGGACCGCACATTCTGGTGGGGTGTACTCGCTATTATCGGAATTATCGTATTTATTCGCTTCAACCAAAAGCAGCTTTGGTGGCGCAAGTGGTCGTCCAGAATTATGTTGCGACTTCCACTATTTGGCGATATTATCCGCAAGGTTCATTTGGCACGTTTTGCCAATACGATGCGCCTATTGGTCAGCACCAATACACCACTCTTGCAGTCAATCCAATTGGTGCAGCAGATGACTGACTTTTACCCTATAGCACATTCTTTGGAGGGGGCCGAAAAAGAAATTTTACAGGGTGAATCTCTACATGCAGCACTTTCCAAATATCCTTTTTATCCAGCAAAAACGGTACAATTGATCCGTGTGGGCGAAGAAGTGAACCGATTGGATTTTTTCTTTGAAAAGATTGCCATGCAGCTGACGGAAGAAGTGGAATATAAGACCTCCACACTCTCCAGTTTGCTGGAACCCTTTATTATTATCTTCTTGGGCTTGGTCGTTGGCTTGATCCTCATCGCCATGTATTTACCGATGTTCCAAATGAGCAATAGTTTTTAACCACAATAAAGTATATTCTATGAACAAGTTTATTTTTTCTATTGCCCTACTGCTACTGGGGTATGTTTACAATGCCGACGCGCAAAAAACGAATGAAAGTTTAAGAAAAGAAATTGATGTATTAAAAATGAACCGATAAAACACCTCTTCTAAGTCCAATTTTAACCACAATTAACGTTTATGATATGAAAAAGTTTATTTTATTCATTATTCTGATTTTATCAGGATTTGTCTATGCTGTAAAGGCACAAAATGTAAATGATTATTTGGAAACCATCGTCGTCTTTCCAGTAGATTTCAAAATAGGCGATTATATTGAATTTGCCTCCGCCAAACCGATTGCCGTCGGAGCTTCAGGCTATTTTGAAATATCCATTGCCTACACAAGAAATAATGTGGCAGCTGCTGCAACACACATAGCCTCTTCAACACATGCCAATAGTTCAAGATGGCAAGAAGCAGGACGTATAAACAACAATGTTTACACAAGCGGCGGCGTGAATTTCACCGTTGATCACAACCCAAATACCAAGGCTTTTAGGATAAGAGCTATTAACACATTGGGTATTGAAACAGCGTTGAATGTGTCTGTAAAAATCCGTTCTGTCAATTTCAATTTGGGATATAATAAATATGTGACACCTATTTACGGAAATGAACCCAATGCTATAAAATTGCTTCCCATGACATATGATTGGGATCTCATTGTGGGCAACAATTATATGTCGTCAGAAGGTATTCTAGCCATCAAGGCTGCTTCTAACGGTAATGTTGGCATAGGTACAGCAAATCCGACAGAAAAACTCGCCGTAAATGGAACAGTTCGTGCTAAAGAGATTAAGGTTGAAGCAAATCCATGGCCTGACTATGTTTTCAATGACGATCATCAGCTGATGCCATTAGATTCACTAACAAAATTTATAAAAGAAAATAAACATTTACCGAACATTGCCCCTGCAAAATCTGTCGAGGAAAATGGTGTAGCTTTAGGGGAACTCAATCGTCAGCTCCTACAGAAAATAGAGGAAATGACTTTGTACCTAATCGATCAAAATAGAGAAATTAAAAGTTTGAAAAATGAAGTTCAGGCTTTAAAAATGCAGCAACGTTAATTTCCGTCGCAAATAAAAGAGAGCGAATAAAATTAACTATTCGCTCTTTCCTATTCTTGAAGCTCTAGACAACTGCAAATACCTCAAACTAGACCAAATTTTAGAATGGATATGTAATATCACACAATCAATGTATAATCCAATCTATACAACTATATTTTTATTTCTCCAGTTTTTTCAGCCGCTCAAGCACACTACTTAAAATTTCATCTTGCCTTTCAATCTTCTTATCCTTTTCTATAAGATGCAAAGTCAGCTCTTCGACTTTCTGCATCAAGATCTTATTCATTTCCCCTAAAGACAGTCCATTTTCTTCAACCTCCGCCGCTTTAGGTACACCGGGCAAGTGTTTATTCCTCTTGATAAATTCTGCCGTCTCTCTCAGGCTTGGCAATTGATATCCTTCGGCGAATACATAATCTGGCCAGTTAGCAGTTTCCACTTTGACTTCCTGCGCACGGATTTTTCCATTGACGGACAGACGCTCTGTTGGAGCATCTGTTCCAATACCTACATTACCAGCGATATTTTCTACTAATAATTTCCGCCACACACCCCAGCCGCCAGCTTGAGTGCCAGCACGGTAATACATCCCGTTCTGCGAAGTAAAGGCTATTTCATGAGCAGGCCCTCCTGTATCATCGTTCCACCATCCCCTCAACCCAAATAAAGTACAAAATCGAGAATCGGGTATACCTATTGCTGCACCATCCTTGAAAGCGAATTTTGTGGCTCTATTATAGTCACCTGGGATCGTAGGTTGGCTACGGGTATCCTGAATCTCGAGGTACGTTGATTGACCTTTAGATAAAAACGGAATGCAAAAAAGTAATAAAACACCCCATTTCAATAGACTTTCTTTTCTCATAATTTTAAGTTTAATCGATTAAAATCTCACTTCTCTTTCGTTAATTTTTCAACAATATTTTCCAAATTTTCCAGTCTTTTGTCTTGCCTTTCAATCTTCTTATCCTTTTCTATAAGATGCAGAGTCAGCTCTTCGACTTTCTGCATCAAGATCTTATTCATTTCTCCTAAAGACAGTCCATTTTCTTCAATCTCCGCCGCTTTAGGTACACCGGGCAAGTGCTTATTCCTCTTGATAAATTCTGCAGTCTTTCTCAGGCTTGGCAATTGATATCCTTCGGCGAATACATAATCTGGCCAGTTAGCAGTTTCTACTTTTACTTCCTGCGCACGGATTGTTCCACGAACGGCCAATCTTTCATTTGGATATTCTATTCCAATACCAACATTACCATTTGATCTCATGGTGAACTTCGAGGCCATATCACGGTCGTTGTCACTTAAATAAAAACTTATTGATGAGCCCCAGCCCCCATTATCTGCAATAATGCTTATCCCTGCAGTTCCTTTTCCCGCTACAAAACTGCTCCAGCCCTTATTTACATCATCATACAAATTAGCACCTAAAAATAGTCTATGTCTTGTGTCTGAAGTTTGAACAATTCCTCCATACCCGCTGCCAAACGGATCGCCTAACAGAACACTACTATGATCACCTTTGGCTATATGTAATCCACTATTGTTAGTTCCTGTCAAGGGGCTTAGTGTACCTACCCCTACATTTCCACTTGCGGGAAATGAATTTGTCTGTGCCTTTCCAAGGAACGGCAACCCTGATACTATTAGTAAAACGATCTTTAATTTCATGCTTATTTAAAAATTATCATTACTTCCAGCTACAATCAATAGCTTTTCAACATTAAAAACGTTAATAATCTGGTTTTATCTAAAAAGGATCAATGTTAGCTACGAAGTATACCACAGAGTATTCATTTAGAATATATCTTCAAACGATCTCTACCTTTCAAACTTCACCTTAAACCCCACTTCCCCCTCGATCATTTTACGCTCATTCGTTGATACTCTCCTGTTATCAAACTTTAAAGTCACCGTGCTTAGATAGCCCAATGTATTGATCTTTTCTAGCTCGGCAACAGAAGCCACAATAGACCGATAATCTCCCTTTAAGGTTAAGCTCTTTGATCTGACAGCAGCGCTATCCACTTGCATCGCATTATTCTTAGGGAGATTATTGAAATAGACCTGAATACGGGGCGAATTAATTGCACGGCTTGCCTCCGAAAGGAAATTGTCGTTCCAAGTTGCCGAGTCACTTTGATAAACTTTACTCAGGCTATCCAGTACTTTGCTCTTTCGCGTGAAATCATACTGGGTACTGTTGCTGATATCGTTACCAATCAACCCATTCAAACGTGTATTTTCACGATAGGCCAAATAGGTCTTTTGGAAGGCCAAAAACCAGGCAAGCACCAGAAGAATCCCAGCACCTACAAACAATAGCTTGTTGCGTTTTTTATAGTCAATTTCCTTCCACTTTATCATTGTAGTTTATTTTTATGGTAAAAGCATCCATCGTTTCGTCCTGTTGCCTATTGCCATATTCTTCGATACTCACTTTCGTGATCCAGGGGTTATTCTTGAGTTCACGCAGCCAGAGGTTGAGCATTTCCAAAGTTGGACTACTCCCTTTGATGATAATCTGGTCAGCCTGTTGGATCACTGTATTCCCCATTCCTTTTGATTGCGGATTAACCTGGATCTGTGTCAAGCTGATCTGCGTAAACTGTCGGATGGAATAGCCGATCTGATCCAATAGCCAAGCTTTGGAAACTCCGCCGTTCCAGCCCAGTTCAGTCAATAGCAGCTCATTGCTCTTTATTCCACCTTCTAATTTTCCTAAGTCCTGCATCGTACTCTGCTGATTACTCACCCGATCGCCCAAAGCCATATTTTCTTGATAATAATGACTAAATAGGAATGTGTTCACCAACAGCAAAACAAAAAAAACAGCAACTAGAATCACTAGATTCACTTTGAACTTTTGTTTTTCGAGCCAGGCCTGATGCTGCTCTTCCACTTCAGGAATGAGCAACCCATACTCCGGAACGTAATCGGCCATTAAAGCTGAGAAAGCCGATGCGTAAGCGGTCAAGTATTGCGGCTTGATCGGGTGATCACCAATCTTTAAAGCAAAACGGCTCTCAAACTCAGACCCGAATCGGTAGTCCTGCCAACGCTTATCTTCACCACCGACATGTATTGAATGTCCATCAAAGGTGTAAGCGCTTCCGTAACTATTGATCTGCCCAAGTACTGCGTCCAACACAAAGGGACCGATAAACACTTTGATGACCTGATATCCGCTGACCATTAACCTGTCGAGCATCTCTACAATATAATCCTTTCGCACAAAAGCCACCCATTGCTTTGATTCTCCTTGCAGCTGTGCATGATAAAAACGCTCCGCATCATAGCTTGGAAATATAGACTTCAACCGCTCCTCATCCAGATCCATCGGCGCAGTCTCTTTGATAAGGATCTGTCTCGAATCAAGGTGGAGTGCAACAGGTGTATCTTTATAACTGTTGCTCGCTAAAAGCTCCCAATCATCTACCTCCCAGGTCTCTTCAATTTCAAGTTGGTCTTTTTCCAGCTTCACCTTGCAGCAACGAATGGAAAGACCGGCAGAGTCCTGTCGAAACGAAATGCCGACGCAAGTATGTAATCGATATTTTTCCTTGATCCTATTCAACATGGATTAATACAATATCGTTGGTTTAATAAAGACAACTGATACAACCTTCTGTGTACTTTTTTCCCGGCTGCTAAACAACCATTTCAAGATCGGAATACGGGACAATATCGGAATCCCCCTTCCACTATTACTATTTTCGGTACGCTCAATTCCTCCTAATACAATCATATCTTCGTTACGGGCACGAATGATGGACTCAAATTTACTATTGGATGTGGGAGGAGGTTCATTTACTTTTGGTGCACCAATAAAATCGGAGATGTCTACTTTGATTTTCATGGTAATCTGATCATCACCAGAAACAATCGGTACAACTTCGATCTTCAAATCCGCATTTACTTCATTATACTGCGTAGTAAATACATTTGTATTTGTCAATCCAGGAAAGACATTTTGCGTCTCAATTTTATAATAACGTTTACTTCCTATACTTAAGGTCGCTTTATGCCCATTTAAGGTAGATAGCTTAGGTACAGAACGTAGCTCCACATTTTTATTTTCTTCCAAGGCCTGCAGACGCACATAAAAATTAGGGGTTACACGCCCGAGATTGAACGAGTTGTTCTTCCCGATCTGTGACAGAAAGCGATTGACGGAACCAGCACCAAACGTAAAGCCATCGGACAGACTTCCGCCCGTTTTTGGAATGGAATCGGCTATCCCCATCTTAATACCTGTCTTGAGTGTATTGCCTTTCTGTATATCCAGTAGTGTTACTTCGATGAGAACCATTGGTACCAATTTATCCAGCTGCTTCACATAGGTCTCAATTTCACGGATCTGCGGTCCTGACCCCGAAAGCAATAACATGTTCTGTTCCTTAAATTCTTTGATCTCGACATCTTTTCGCCAATCCATCGGAATCATCATCATGATAGTATCAATGGAACGGTGCTGGAGCTGAATAATCTTGTTATCACGCAGTCCTTCGTTTCGACGATTGCCGATCAGATAGGTGTCCTTGTCCATGCGGAAAGTATACGGTGTTCCCTGAAAAATAGAAGTTAGAAACTGGTCAAAGGAAATATCTTTTACATTGGTCGTAATATTTCCGTCAATCTGACTATAAATAAAATAATTGACATTAGCTTCTTCTGAGGCACGCTTGATCAATTCGATGATGGGCGTATTGCTTGCCTGTATGGTGAAACGTTTCCCTCTACCCTCTTCCGTCTTTCCATAAAGTGCGTAGTTACCCGGCTGCCCACCGCCCATTCCCGAGTTCATTCCATTCGCTCCATTTGCAGGATTGTTTGCATTGTCCGGTCTAAATCGGACATCTGTTTGCCGGTCGTCATTGATAAAAAGTTCCTCTCCCGGTATCAACGATTCAAATACATACACATTGTCATTGGTTTTGCGGTATTTCAATCCATTCACATAGGCCAATTTTTCCAATGCCGTTTCAAAGGGCGCTTCAGCCATAAATCCCGTCACCGTCTTCTGGAGCAAGGGTGTAGGCACGATCAAGTTTTTGCCCGATAGTGAACTGATCTTTTGTGCCACCTTGCCCAGGGGATCATTCTGCAATTCATAGCCAAGTCCATCACTTGATGTATTATACTGCACCTTGATATCTTTTTCAATCTGAACAGGTTGGGGCTCCGGTAATTTTTTGATGGTCATAATCGAACCGATCACATCGATATCCAAGCCATACGTCTTCGCCAGGAAAAGCAGTACATTTTTCGCGGTCTCCCCTGTAAAATTATTGACAATGGAAAAGTTTAATGTAGGATCCACATTGATATTCAAGTCATTGGATTGTGCAAGGGCACGTAGAAATTCCTGTGCCGTAACCCCCGAAACAGAAAGTTTCACCTTCTTTTCCAGTCCAGGCACCGTCCCTGCCAATGCTTCCAGCCGCTGTTCCACACGCGCATAGTTTTCTGCTGCATTTTGAGCAAATGTACCGTTGCTAAAAGACAGCAGTAGAAAAAAGATTAAATATAGTGTTTTCAAACTCATCATCAATAATTGAATAGTAATGGATAGATTTCCTCTATCGTTGTTTCCCCGGCGGCAAAAAGCTCAAATGCGTTTTCGCCGAGTGTTTTTATTTTTCGTTCTTTTAATTGCTCATCCACACGCATGTTTCCCTTTTTGATCTCATCCACCAGTCCCTGATCCATCGGGATAATCTCATATACCGCTTTTCGCCCTTTATAACCTGTAAAATAGCAAGAAGCACAGCCCACAGCAACCGCATGTTTATGAACCGTAAAATAAGGTTTAAATTGCTTTGGGTAGAGATCAGCAGTTAGCTCCTCCTCCCGTTTGCAACTAGGGCAAAGGGTGCGCACCAAACGCTGGGCAACAGAAGTATTCAGGGTATTGGCGATCAAAAAATTGGGAATACCCATATCGATCAGACGAGACACTGTTCCCCAAGCAGAATTTGTGTGGATCGTAGACAATACCAAGTGTCCTGTCAGCGCTGCCCGAATGGCCATATTGGCAGTATCGGGATCACGGATCTCCCCCACCATAATGATGTCCGGATCCTGGCGCAAGAAAGTACGCAGTGCAGCACCAAAGCTCAGCCCGATATTTTCCTTAAGCTGAACCTGGTTGATACCCTCCAGCGTATATTCGATAGGATCCTCTATTGTTAAAATATTATTTGTAGTCTTATTTAAGTGTTTTAATGTAGCGTACAAGGTTGTTGTTTTACCCGAACCTGTGGGTCCGCTGATCAGTAAAATACCATTAGGCTTTTTCACTCCGTGGAGATAATTTTCATAATCCTCCGGAGACATTCCCAATTTATCCAGTTGGATATTAGTGGCATTATTGTTCAGCAGACGCAGTACCACCTTTTCCCCGTGCAGCGTGGGTAGCACCGATACACGGATATCAAACTGATCCTGATTACGTCTGTAATGGATACGCCCATCTTGTGGCAGGCGTTTCTCGGCAATATCCAGATTGGACATGATCTTGATCTTATTGATCAAAGCTGGGTAGTCCTCCCTTTTTAGCACATAACGCTCCACCATCATACCATCAATCCGGACCCGCACTCGACAGCGGCTTTCATACGTTTCGATATGGATATCACTGCTTTTAAGCTGTTTGGCTTCGTAAATCAAATTATCAAGAAAATCCGCGTTAAAGACCAGGTTTTTAACAGCTTCATTTCCTTCCGACTGTTTTTCGCCAAAGTAATGCCTATTGAGCCACTCATCAATCTCGGCCGATGAAGTAATCTCTAGGATAATATGCTCATCAAAGAGGATCGCAAGTTCATTCTCTAGCCCCGACAGGTCACTGGACCGGTCTGTATAAAAATGAATTTCCTTACTATTCCGTTCAAACGGAATAATACGGTAGTGCCATGCGATATCCCGTGATATCGCATGCAGTATTTCTGTTGAAAAATGATAACCTGTCCCCACGATGCTTCTTGTTAATAATTTGTTATACCTTTCTATGCTATGACATCAACGATCGACCGATCACGGTCCAATCAATCCAATTCATTCGTTCAGAGGTAAAATATCCTAAAAAAAGTAGCGCCTGACAGCCTGCCAGTGGAATACCCTTTTGCTGATCCCGCCAGTTTTTGTTGACCATAGCAATCAATAATGCGGCAATCAAACTGATGATGTGGAAAAGAAAAAAGTTCAGAAAGGGCATATAGAGCACTATACACAGCAAAAATGCAATATCCCCCCAGCCCAGTTTTCGATCCATGATCCGTCCCCAAATACCTTCTTTGATTCGGAAATAGAACAGGATACCTCCCATCTGAAAAGCCAAAAACAAGATATTGACCAGGATATCCGAAAAAGAATCCTCCCAATAATTTTCTGTCAACTTAAGTCCCAAAAGCAGTATGGCCAGTAAAATAAAGAAAACAATGCTTACAGCGCGTTGTCTAAAATCCTGATAAGCGATACCGATTAAAAGAACAGCAATGGATATGGTCCACCACATGTTAATCTGCGGTAACCTCTTTTAGGTTTTTGTCTTGGTCTATTTCCCACACATTGAACTTACCGTCGCCATTGAAATCCACTACAGCCGTTGCTCTTCCTAGAAAGGTATTCTGATCAGCGCGGACAATCTCAATGCGATAATTAGCTTTTCCGTCTTTACCGTCGGTACTTAATTTTTCCTGTACAAAACCGATTTCATCCAAGTTGCCGCTATATTTGGACTTTTCGAAAAAATAATTTTTTTCGAGCGTCTGCAAATGTTGGAGCTGTACTTTGGCTTCGGTGCTTTTCGCTTTGGTAATCAATGGCATCAGGTTAGGTAATGCCAATAACACCAAGATACCGATAATCACCATGACCACAAGGATTTCCGTGAGACTATAGGCCTTTAATCGCTTTTTGTAGAATCTTTTCATAACACTTTTCTTTCCCAAGTTAATTTAATCAGCGCTAATATAAATATTTTCGTTTAACTCTGACAGTACTTATTTCCCACTATTGGAAATTCTTCTACACTTTACATTTTAAAATGGGTTAAATAGCCGCAATGGAAGGAGGTTTTCTGTTTTATAAATTAACCTTTTGTAAAAACAAATCTTTCAAGTATATAAGAAAATTCTATATAGATTTAATAATTTACTGATAGAAGTCATGGTAATAAGTATGCTTTGCCGAAATTGGGAAAGAAAAATCACTTCGGGAGTGATGATTTGTGTCCATCGGTATACCTCTGACTACAGAACAGAAGCAAACCAGTGTATTGCATAAGAAAGTTTCAATAAAGTAATAACGCCAATTCCTTTTTAAGATTGGGCCATATTTAACTTATCACCAAAAATTTTATAAAAATCAATTATCAGTTCTGTTGCAAATACATTTAACTGTACCCCACTATAAAAATTCACATAGTAAAACGATCGTCCAAAGCTATCAAACTCTGATAGACCATTGCTATTTTCGAATCGGCCTAGATACAATATGTCGATTGTTTTAAAATCATCAAGCTTACCTTCATCAAAAACAAATAAAAATTATGCATTATAGAATCAATAAACACTATGTCAACTACATCGTAACTAGACTCAGTTCTTGTGTTTATAAGCTTAAAGGTAAGACGACATTCTTTGTCTTCCCCCTTGTATTCTGATCTAACGCATTCATAGTCATTATGCAGATCAAGATAAACACTTCCTAAAGCCATATCCGCAAAGTTTTTAAATAATTCAGATTGAGGCAATCTGATCATTTTCTTTACCGTTTCTCTAGCCATTTTCTTATCGCTCTAATTTCTTGTTGTGTCATAGGCTGAGCCAATTTACTCATCCTCGATATATTCAATTGTACTCCGTTCACTATATTTTTATTATAAACTTGTTTATGTGGTGCAAATAACCCTGCGTACGCTTTTGCTTTTAGATCTAATCTTTTGTTTTGGCGTTGACAATTCAGGATATTGAAAAGTTCAGTGAAAGCAAAAACGATCACCTATTTGCCCTGTTAGATGGGTTTCTCGCCAAGAGCAAGATGCAGGCAATACTCAGATAAAACAACAGCGTCCAATCCGATAAATATTGGACGCTGAAACAAAAAACAGATTTACTCCTCTATTATTTTTATCTCAAAAGTACCATTCGGTTCTTTTCTGTAAGCAAAAAAGCCAGGCTCCATATCAGAAAGAGACAACAACTCCTCATCTATGCTCAATATCTCTTCCATGGAAATAACTTTATAGTCCGATTCTTCAACCGCTCTGTCACTAATAAATTCCCACATTCCATCCTCCAGATGATGATACACTCTAGTTACTTGATCCGTCTTATTCAAAACAAATGATGTTGTCAAAACTGCCTCGTTGGGATCAGAAAAATAGTTAATTAACTCCATTACAAATTATTGCTTGATTTTTTTTAAATTTTCCTCCTTTGAAATAACTCTCTGGTTTGAGTTTGAATTTGTACCGTCGTTTTACGAGATCTCTTATGATCTACTTCCGCCTGATCCATATCTGCTTTCTCTCCTTTCTTAACTCTCGATGGCGGATTTAGTTTCCGGCCATCTCCATCGCTTACAAGTTCTCCGTCTTTCTGCCTTTTATTTTCCTCCAATATCCTTTTACGTTGAGCCCTTGTTGTCGCTTTACCCTCTCCAATTTCTCTTGGCTCTTTCAAATGACAATAGTCTCCTTTCTTTACATTAGAATTTTGCCCATCTCCACCATTGTTATCAGCTGTATTCTTATTCGAATTAAGCATCATGGGATTCAATGGGATATTATTTCTTGTTCCATATCTTCTGACATAGAAATACATCGACGTAAATTTCTCCCTATTGGCTACAGTGGTTATAACCACTGTAGCCGTTATAGCTGTAAAGATAATTTCTCTAGCAGTCCATGCTTCGAAAATACCCCATGCAATAGGTATAAAGGCTGGACGAAGTCCCATTCCATCTGGATCAACAAATCTAATCGGATTATTGAAAGCATAGTTATACGGTGAATATCTCCGCATTTTTTCTGCCAATGGATCCACCACATTCCATCTACCGACCTCTGCATCATAAAACCTTGCCCCGTAATCCTATGGTTCTAATGCTCGAAATCATCTTTCCCCGCTAAACGAGATTATTTAAAAAAATGATCTTGATAGAAATATATAAACTGAAGTAAATAGAACAACAATGTAAGAAAGGATATTATAAAAAATTCCATGTATTTTTTATTATGATAAACTAGGAATTTTATATATATCCAAAACACAAAAATGTTTATTAGAAAAAATATAACATCAAGAAATAATTCGGATCTAAAATGATCCGAAGAAGATCCAAGCCCGAGAAAATATCCAACAATTATATATCCTACTCTAAATACGAATACAGTTAATGTGTATATAATCAGCCTCAATAAAATTGACTTTTTCATTTCTAACGTTTCTATTGGTGTACTGTTACTTTAATTCCAAGAGCCTTCATCTTATTCACAAAATCATTAATTATTTTCCTAGAATCGCCTTTATTGTTCTGCCATACTGATAAAAAAACATCCAGATCTTTAACAAAAGATCCATTTGCATGCGCACCGAAAAAACCCTCTTTTTTCTCATTACTAGAAAAGTCTCCAAGAACTCCTTTCATACCATTTTCCGAAAGTTTATCTCTATCATGATGATGAGCATATGCGTCTACTCCTCGAGGTGAATTTATATTCGCCCCCCCGTGCGGAGCCATATTATACACAAAATCTATTTCATTAACTGCATCTGCAAATTCATCCGGATTTTGTTTTATCATATCAAACAAAGCTTCCGTATATCCTGCACCAAAAGCTGCCCCTCTACTATGTGTATAAATTTGGATTTTCTCTGTTATTTTTCCTGTCTTTGGATCACGCTCAAGGTGAGAAAGTATTCTTTTAAAATCTCTTAAACCTTCTTGATAACCAGCTCTAACTCTAGATGCTTCTGACTCCCCCGCAAGAAGTGTAGCATTCCTAACTTCCTTTTTAACTCCAGAATCATACAAATATCTATTACCATCGATAAATAACGCAGTATTTCCAGGATTTGGTATCCCAGATCCGGCAATAGTAGCTAAAATCTGTGCGTCCCAATATGTTTTACTATTCCTTTCGCTATCTTGATTAGTTTTTCCACCTATATAAATTGGAAGCTCACCATCCATATCAATAAAAGATGATGGACTATTTAAAGCGTAAACATATGGTGATGACATTTCAAGAAGTTGAGCCTTGGGGTCAATAACATTCCACCTACCTATCTCAGCATCGTAGAACCTTGCCCCGTAATCCAATTGTCCCTCCAGTACATAAGAACTTCCCAAAGTATGCGCACCACCGTTCAGGTCAGTCTGCGTCTCCTTGCCATTATAAAGATACTTATTATTGATACTCGTTGCAATAGATTTCGTTTTTCCGAATGGATAATAATCCTGCTTCTGCATCACTGTAGCAACCGGTGCTACCGCCGTACCGTCTTTCTTCAATACCACACGTACATTGCCCAGATGGTCCGTCAGATTGTAATAGTAACTGTAGTTACCCGAACTATTGAGGAGGAAACCATCCTCTGTAGCTATACGTTCGATCACCGGATTTGCTGCGCCCGTTTTGCTGTACTCTATACCTGCGATATAATCCTGTTCATTGACAATACCGCCAATAGTAGATTTACGGTTAAGCTTAGCACCGAATGCGTCATAGGTGTAAGCAATGCTCTTACCCGTACCAGTAACTGTTTTTGGCAGGTTAAGGTAATTGTAGCTCAGGGTCATCCCCGTACGGTCCTTCGTCGCATTACCGTTAAGGTCATAAGTGAAAGAGCCTGTTACTCCACCCAAAAGACTGGCCAACCTATTGCTCTTATTGCTGTTGTTATAGCCATAGGTAATGGTGGTTCCGTTATCCCTTTTTAAGGTTTTGATATTGCCCATATCGTCATACGTCAACACTTCGCTCATTACCGTACCTGTACTCACGCCGCTCTTCAACCGGTTTAACCCATCGTAAGCGTAGGTAAATATATTGCCTGTGGTAGTAGCATAGCCCCACATTTGCTGCGCAATATTTCCATTATACTGCGCGTTAGCAAGTACTGTTGTACCATTGACGTTATAGTTCAGTTGCGAGGTGAACTGCGCCGAACTTGCCTTAGTCTGCCAGCCACGTTCGTTGTAGGCATAGCCAATGCTGGTCATAAAGTTGCCACCACCGTTCTCACTGTGCAGTGACTTGGTCTTCAGTTGACCGATCTCATTGTAGGCAAGCCTGCTCTGGATCACCTCATCCTGTCCATTGACTTTCTTCTTGGTCTGTACCAACCTACCCACATGGTCATATTCATTGGTTGTAATGATGGTCACCACAGCGCCATTGGATGGTGTATGCACATGCGTGCTCCTGACCACCTGACCTGGAAAATTGTACTCATTGGTCACACGGTCTGTACCATTTAAATGGTTACGTCCAACGCTCTGGATCACGCGCCCATAGTCGTCATAATAGCTGATGGTCAGCATCGAATCCGAACGGTCATCTTTCCAGATCATACTTCCTGTTAAAAGACCTTGGATCTTGGTACTCTTGGTAATGTTCAGCGGTTGCAGATTGGCCGTTGATCCACCAGTAAATCCATAATCATCATAATAATTTACCGATTGCAATGATTGTCCAGTTTTTGGATACGCGTGATTGGTATAGCTGGCCGTACCAACACGGTCTTCCCAATATTTAGACACGGTGTTCACATCAGTCTGTGCCGCGGACCGGCTTGCAAAGGTTTTGCTATATAATCCCGTCTGTACAATTCGTCCGAAAGCATCATATTTTGTATAGCTCCATTTCCCAAGTCCACGTTGTACGGCATCCTGCGAAATTACAACCTGATCATTGATATTATACACCAGCCATTCCCAGCCCTTGCCCGGTATCTTCTTCTCGATTAGTCTCCGCTTTCCATCATACCGATAAGCATATATAAGCTCATGGAAATCACCGCTGGTAGCCTCGGTAATTGTTGTGGTCTCAACTGGGAAGCCCGGCGGGATCACATACCTCAGGTTCCCAAAGTCATCGTACACATAATGGGTTTCTAGTTTCTTGCTGTCTGTTTCCCAGACTCGCTTAAGCACCACACGTCCTTCAAAATCCTTATATTCCTCCACCGTTCCGCTCTTTCCTTTTGCCGATACCCAATTCTCATCCTTGATCACCGTTTTGTAGAGTTTCCCAGCAGCATAATAACCTGCTGTGGCACCATTATCCGTACTGTTGATGGTCCACAGCCGCACATCATTGGTCCCGTTCGTCCCATAATCCGTTACTACCGTGCGGCCAGAATCGGTACTTGCGGTTACACTATTGCGGTTCGCAACCGGCTGCCAGGGCGTACCAGGAGCCCCCTGCTGCTGCACACGGTTCAATGGGCTGTTCTCAAAAATAGTTATCGAAAACGGTTTTGCAGTCTTCGACACGGCAGCATCCCAGGTATTGGACGTCGCATAGTAAGCCTGCTGATCAGCCTTAGCCGTAGGCTTGAAACTTCCATCTCCCGTCACATTCTTCACGTGCGGAAGATATTTGACACTTTCTCTTCCAAACCCATCATACTCGATATGCTGTACAATGTCTTTATAGGTTGGACTAGCCATCAGCTGGACGCTCTGGATCGGCCGGCCCAGTCCGTCAAAGTATTGGATACTCTGGTTCTCTTGCGCGATGTTACGCGGGATCGCCACTTGTGCCAGTTTTACTGTATCCCGGAAAGTCCGTGTCAGTACAAAGTTCTTTCCGGCCGTGGGATTACTCACAATATTCTGGAAGCCAGAAATACTGATCGTGACAGTTTTCCCTGCCGCGGGGGCAGGGATATAGAAGCCATTCTTTAACGTAATACTGTTCAATGCATAGATGTGTAGCTGTCCTGTGTAGTTATTTAAAACAATGTCGTTTGACAATACCTGGCTAAAGACAAGACCCACAGATGTAATAAATAGTATAGTCAAAAATATCTTTTTCATAATTATATTCATTTAATTGTGAAAGCCATTTCACCAATTGTTTTCATATCGGAATGATGGCGATCAAGAGTTCAAGCTATGCATTTGAATACCAAAGTACTATAGATACTCTCATTCTATACGATTAATACAGTATTACACCAGTGATTTGAACCGTAGCTTCATTAACTAAGTTTACACTAAATATGGCATTATTGGCCAACGCCTTGGCATTCGCATTTCCAATTTTCACATAAAATCCTCCTGATGCTGGAATTCCAGTGATCCAGCCTTTGAATAAGGCGCCCTGGGAAGATAAATACACTGTCTTTTGTTGACCCGGCCCTATTTGATCCATATACGCTCCATTACTTACTGAGGTTACAAAATTGAACGTTCCCTGGCTCGAATTAATAATATGATATGCGCGACGTTCGTAGTATGGCTGACAATAATTTTTCGAATTGGCGTAATTCTGTCCATTCAGAGCGATATCATTAAGCGCCAAATTATCTGCCGCAGATTGACTTGAGACTGAAGAATATTTACCAGCTGGAACAATGTAACTTATTGTTGTACCATAAGTCGAAGGCGCACAGCTTGACCGGGTATAATTCTGATATTTTTCAACATTAAAATACATTATTGAACAACCTCCATTGCTATTAGCATACGTTTGAACATTTTGAGCATGGTGCGCCATTGCCTTTTCATCTGCATCGGCTTGGCTCCGATTTGATGAAAACATTCCGGCGGGCACCGTATAAGTTACAAGTTCACCAGAGTAACCTGCCGCGCAATTATTCCTTCGAACCTGTATACCAGAATATGCTCTATTATGATACAGCCTTAATCCAACTAAATTCTTTTTTATACTATAAACATGGTCTTTTAAATAATTGCCAAATTGATCTTTTATATCTTTCAGTCTGCCGCCCCCGTCATAGGTATATGACGTCAGCTTTTTAGAAACATCCATTCCCGAAATCGGTCGGTAAAAACTATCATACACAGCAGTCTCCAGCATTCCGCCTTTAACCTGAAGACTGAGTTCATCTAAAAAATACAATGAATTTGATGCTAATAACACTTCGGTAACCCCTCCAACAGAATGCTCATACTGCCGCCAATTGCCATTAATGCTGCGAAGTTGTCCTACCTCTATCCCTGCTGTTGCAAAAGAAAGAGGGACAGGATTTTTCGTCCAATAGGACAGTACATAATTCTCCTGGGGATTCAGCCCATTCTTTCTGATACTCCCTTGCTGCAGATTATATGCTGCCTTTCCTGTAAGTCCTTCCTGCAAACGTTCGTTAGAAGCAATACTCCATCCACCTATACTTTCATTCTCAAAACTTGTATATGCCAAGAGGTTGCCATTTATGCCTTTAGCAATTGAAGCTCTACCTTTATCATCGTAAATATATGTTTCGGAGGGTTTACCATTTTTTTGCCTGCTCAACATATTTCCTCTCCAACTGAAAGTATAGCTCAAATCGTCTAGGTAGGAAACCCCTGTTGGCTCCAATTTCGAAATCGGGTAAACATTCAATATAGAAAAATCTTTTATAGATCGGTCGACCAAAGCCGTACGAATTAGACGTGGAAATAGGGATTCGGACCACTGCCGGCCGAAAACACCAAAATAAGTGATCTGCGAAGACAATAACCTATTTCCATTAAGGATATCATAAACTCCAACAACTGGATTATATCCGACATACTTCAAAAGGCCAAATACTGGATCACCGGATGCGTTTGGCAAACAATCATAGGCATAGATGCTTCTTTTTTCAACGGTATCCCCCGTGCTGGTATACGATTTGGTCCAGGTGGGATTATTATGATCTAAACCCTCATGTCCATAAATTTCCTGCAAACTAGTTGAAGAATTGCCATTTGCATCAAAACTATTTTTGACATAGCTACTCAAATAAACATATTTCTGAAATTCATAATACTGATTTATATAACTCATATATTTATTGAGATCTAGCCTGAAAGGGGGACTGGTCTCAACTAAGTTGTAAAAATTTGATATGTTTTCCAGATATGCCTTTAAGAAACTGAAAGTTGCTCCCATTTCCCTGGCTTTATACCTATAGATCTCTTCTTCTAATAGGGTTTCTTGAGAAGATCTAACTCGTTTAGTTTTAAGCTTGCCTGCAAGAAGGTTTGCATAACTTATTTTACTATATCTTTCTGGATAATTGCCAAAATTGCGATAAATGGGTCTTGGCCCAAATTCCTTATAATTAGTGTAGAACGTCGAATCTGGCGTATTAGATTCATTATAAAATTCATAGTCAATATACCCGTTTGCCCCGTCATCAAGAATTTCTCGAACAAAAGAATACTGGACGGCGGGCCCCCGAAGGTCAGCCTTATTCATATAGTTAACAAGATACCCTTCGACATTATTTTCCATCAACTGGAATTTTTGGAAAAAACTCGGAGGAATATTTTGGTATCCCGAAGATTCCATAAAATCTGGTCCGGACTGATGAACGTATATAAAACTTCGCTTAGAAGTTTGTCCAGTTTCGATATCCCTCGTAGTTATCTTCTTAATACGTATACCGCCAGTTATTTTGTTTAGCACTATGTTAAGATCAGGAGACAACGGTGTACGGGATTTCCAGTAATCATTTGGTTCATATTCAAAATCGACCTTTACCCCAGTAGGATAAATAATTCCGTTTAAGCTCTCCAGTTTAGTATGCGGCCAACTCGGACGATATTTTGTTGACGAAGAATAATCACTGCTCTTAATACTATGATTATAATAACCCCAATAATCATAACAATCTCTTTTATAATATGTGGTATCCTTAAACTGCATATCCACAACCGGTGTAAACAGCGTATCAAAATATTTAAAAACATACGTACCTAGATCTGTAACCCTATCTTCACCAAGAATCCGAACAGATTCAAGTTTCATCCGTCCTGAAGATTTAAACTGGTCGTAGGTAAACTCAATTTTTTTCTTCAAGGTGCTATTAACGTCACAGACTAGAATTGAATCGAGTTCATAGACGCCGTCAACATAGCGAGAATAAAAACGAACATTCTCTTTTACTGTTGAGATAATCTCTGGAACGTGTACATTTTGGGGCTCTACTGGTGAACTTCTCAAAGTCTTAATTACCTTATCATTATTTAAAACGTAATCAAATAATATATCAGAAAGTTGTTTTTGCCTATATAATAGCCTTTTATTGGTAAAAGTAATCGTGTCACGCGTATTTATATCGACCATTTGTTCTAACGGCCACTCTGTCATGGTACCAAAAGATCTTGCTTTATTTAAAAGTCCTATATCAATAAAAGAGGCACCATTTGCACCAAAATTATAAAGGACACCTTTTTCAGATTGAATGCTCCAACCGTAAAATTCCCTCACCTTGGTAGAATCAATAGATGTCATATTACTAGACAAAACGGTCGAATAGATGTTGAGCGATTGCCGATGAAGGGCTATTATCCTAGCATTGTCGTAAGGCATCATTTTGAAGGTCTTAGCATCGGATAACATAAATTCTCCAGAAAATCCAGGAACATCCACACTAAAGAGATCAGGTTCGAGATCCACAATTCCTAAACGCACGTCATTTCCGACGTTTTGAAGTCCACTGTATAGAAAATTGGAATTATACTGATTAGCAGAAGATACGAGCGATGAAGCATTCTTATATAACTTAAAATGATTGTAGGGATCTCCATCCGTATAATATCCGCCAGATATAAGCTCACCTGACATCTGTTCTTCAATGGAATCTCTATAGAATCTATCTATCGCATAGCCTTTAGGTAATTCTTGATAAGGTTTGTAGTCAATAAATCGATACGGCAAAACTCCCTCTTTGTATGCTCGATAGTAACCATTTAGCCTGGTACTTATTCCTTCATCTGGATTTGACCGTACAGATCGGCTCACTTGGCCGGCTCCGGTTAGAGTCCATCCCAAACCGACCCAAGATGGCTCATCCGATGTTTTTATCCCTCCGCTATGATATTGTAATACTAAAGGTACACTTAGTGAACGTCCCTCTATAGTATAAAGTGGGATTGAAATATTGACCATGCCATTGGCAAGATCTACAGGAACATCCATAAACTTTTGTACAGATTGAACATTCGGAGCGCGAGAAATGGATTCTTCTTCATTCAATTGACCAAGAACCTGACCGGAAAAGGTAAGGAGGATCAGAGAAAGAAAAATTGATTTTAAAATTCTCTTTTTCATAATAAGGTAAGGCTTTTTGTTAATTTCAATGATATTTAGATATAGTATTGGCTTTCAAAATATAATATGAAGTAAAAAAATACGCCAAAAATAATATTTTGTATTAAACATTAGCTTAGCGCATCAAAAAACGAAAATATACAGATAATAAAAGAGTCTACTAGTTACTTTTCATATTGACGGTTAATAATCGAGACCCTTGAATAAAGATAGGATATTTTCGGTAAAATAACAATACCGAATAATTAAATCAATCAAAAAGATTAATTACTGTCCAAAATAGAATTTAGGTTACAAAATAATGCGATTCTTATTATCAAGAAGCGTATTATTTTAGAATCCTCCATTAATTCTCCCTATTATTTAAAAGACGCCAAACTGTGAGTTTTTATCAGGTGATTTTTTCTCGATAAATGGTTCATTCGCCCATTGCCAAAAATCAATCTTCATAAATATGTTCATGCGTATAAAGCTCGCAAAATTGGACAGATTCCACTTGTAGATGACCTTTTTCTGTATATATTTATTAATGAATATTGTCAATCCATTTCATGGAAACATCTTCAAAATTTTCCGCTGACGACAATGATACATCAAATCATTATCATGCAGTCCATGCTGCACATTTAGCCAGATAACCTCTTGTTAGCGATCTAACACGAAAAGAAGGACTATGTTATCGGTAGGATAAAACTACCGATAACTTGGCTTTGATGACATCTTGAAAACACAAAAATGCCAGGTCTCTTGGCCTGGCATTTTAATACTTTTAGGTTGAAGAAAAGATTCTATTTTCTATTTCGCGACTCATTAGCTGTATCTTCATTCTTTTTTCTGATTTCAGCTTTCATCTCCAAAATCTGCTTTTGCTGGTCAATCATATGCAGGGTCATTTCCTCTATTTTTTTTAGCAACAGGAGATTCATACCCGCCACATCCAAACCATCAGCTTGAATCTGTTTTGCCGATGGAATTTCGGGCAAATGTTTGTTTTCTTTTACATAGCTTTCAATATCTTCTAGACTTTTCAGTTTATAATCAGGTTCGAAAACGTAGTCAGGAACCGCGATATCTGTTTTAACCTTGATCTCCTTTGCCAGGATATTACCGTTTACCGAAAGGTCTGCTTGCGGATTGGCAGTTCCTATGCCAACTCTTCCCAAGACATTAAATCTCGAAACGTAGTTGGTAATCTGTCTATTCGCCGAATAGTCTGCGATTTCACTCAAAAATTCAGTATTTTGAGGAGTATTATTTTTTTCATAAATAACGAATTCTAAGCTCAACCCAGAAGATTTTACCCAGCCAATAAATTGAATCCCATTACCATGCCATGCAGCATATGGTACATCTAACGCAATATATTTTTTCCCCTTGTAACGGCAGGTTTTAAGCTGCCAGCGATACGATTCTTCATCATTAGAGACGAGATTGGCAAATGTTGCGTTATAGGAGGATGAACTATTTATGTTGGCGACGTTAAGGCGATTGAAAGCCCCCTCACTGCCCCTTCGGGCAGCTATTGTACCAACAATATAATTATCAGCTAACAGGGTATGATCATATATTTCATGCAAAAGAATTAACGACTTAGTAAAGTCCCCGTTCCCAGTAGTGTTGATCATTTTGTGTACGTAATCCCCAGAAACAGTAGTCACTTGGGCCATTGCTATCTTGAGGTGAAACACAACCACAAAGAGCAGTAAGAATTTTAGTATTTGACGATTCATAAGATTGTTCTATAATTTCCTCATTTTAGCGATCTCGGCGGCCTGTTTTTTAACAGCTTCGTTCAATTGAATGAGTTGTAGCGTCATCTCCTCAATCTTTTTTAATAAAACCTTATCCATTTCACTGAGTGAGTATCCCTCCTTTTCCACAATTTCAGCTTTTGGGACATCTGGTAGATGCTTATTCTTCTGAATAAATTCATCAACTTCCTCCAAAGATGGTACGCGGTATTCTTGGTTAAATACGTAGTCAGGCCAATTTGCCGTCTCCACCTTAATTTCACGAGCCCTGATATTTCCGTTTACTGAAAGTTTTTGACCAAGCACTGCCGGTGCCCCAATACCTACATTTCCATCGCCATCCGTCATTAACGAAGGTACAATAGCAAAAGACACTTCAGCTAGCGCCGGCGGAGATGACTGAAGTGCAATCTGTACAAACTTTGAATTCAGCGTATGACCGTAGGAAAACGAATTGACGGCAAACGAAGTATACTCATTGGGATTAGGTACAAGATAGAAATCCGTTTTCGTTCCATTCTTATAGGCTTTTAGCGCGATCTTATTCTCCGAATAAGGGCCTACATTGGTCTGAACAACATTTAGCCCGCTTCTATTTGAAATATAAAAGCTCGTTTCTCCGTTGGAGTCGGAGAACCAGGAGCCTCCCCAAATCTTAATTATAATTTTTTGGGAATTTGACACATCGTTGTCTGCACGTTCGAGGCTACCGACGTAGACGAAATTATTACCTGGGATTGTGGTAATCTGTACAGGAGTCTGCCCTTTTACGACAGTAGCTACTAGTAGAATCAATAGCGGGAAAAATATTCCTTTCATTTCTTATTTATAGATCTTATTATTCTATTAACCTTTTATAATTAATTACTTAATGCCAGTATTTAAAAGCTACCCTTTTCAAGCAACTTTATTTTTTCAGACTGCTTTTTGACCTGTTCACTTTGAATTTTTACCTCCCGATTTAACTGGATAAGCTGTAAGGTCATTTCCTCAATCTTCTTTAAGAGAATTTTATTCATTTCTCCGAGCGATACTCCATCAGTCTCTACTTCTTCCGCTTTTGGAACATCAGGCAAATGGCCGTGCTCATTTATGAAACGTTCCGTTTCAGCTAAACTTCTTAAGTTGTAATCTGTTTTGAAAACATAATCTGGCCAATCGGCAGCAGAGGTTGTTACCTTAATTTCCTCGGCCTGGATTTTGCCCTTTACAGCAAGCTTGTACTGCGGATCCATCGTACCAATTCCGATATTACCGTTTGGCATAAATACCATATACGTTTGATTCCAGTCTTTACCGATATACCCATAATTTTGCTTACTAATGCCGTTATTGAAGGTTCCCATTGCCCCGAAATGAATAAAATATTCACTATTGTTGTGATTTGAAATTCGGTAACCCCTTGCCCATATTCCGTTTTGCCAGGAAAAATTGGTTTTTATGTTTATACCATACGCTGGGGATTCCATATTTACATCAATATTAGGATCAGATGACTGCGCTATTAATAGTCCTGGTATAATAGCCAAAATTGTTGTTATAAATTTTATTTTCATTTGTTCCCCTTCTTTAACTAATCAATCTGATAAATGAGACTTGTCGTACCGATTCCAACATTTCCAGTTGAAGGAAATATATTGGTCTGCGCGTTGCACTGTAAGATGAAAAAACCAGTAACAACTACTGTCAAAAAAATAGATTTTAAATCCATATGGCCTGTATTAATTCGAAACAAAAACGCCTTTCAAATTCTAACAGAAAGCAAATTTAACTTGAGTTACAGGTTAATTTTAAAAGGTAGTACCTGAAAACGATCTTTTAAAGGCTAAAAATAAAAAAAGGATCATTTAACGGTTAAAACATTTCACTAGCCAAATATACAAACACTTTCAATTAAATAAATTATTTATTGAAGCTTTTTGATTCTAATTTTTTAATTCGCTGATCCATAAGTTCAATTGCTTTTCGCTGTTGCGCTATAAGATCATTTTGTTGTCGTGATTTTACGTTTTGATTTTTTATCTCTCCCTCCTGCTTGATCGCATATAGTGTGAGTTCTTCTATTTTTTTAAGCAACAGTAAATTCATGCTCGCCACATCGAGCCCATCGCGTTCAATTTCTTTGGCGGAAGGAATTCCCGGAAGATGCTTATTCGATTTGACATAGTTCGCTATAAAATCCAGCCCTTTAAGTTCATAATCCGATTCGAATACATAGTCGGGAACAGATATATCCGTTTTAATTTTGATTTCGTTGGCGAGTATGTTACCATTTACAGAAAGTTTCGCTTTAGGCGTTTCCGTCCCTATACCTACATTACCACTGGAAAAGATGTGATTACCAGTTCCCGTCAACATGAGTCTGCCAGTAGACTTCACATCACTATGCGAATCTAATAATGTACGCCAATTATTAAATTGCCCGGTACCATTTTCTCCACCTCCGCCACTCCATGTACTTGTCCTGAAATACATCCGTTTATCGCTAGCTCCAAAATAAATATTCGATTCCCAATGAGATGTTCTACCGTAGATAGCCAACAAAGTTCCATAACTATTATTTCCAGGACTTGTTCCACCAGGACGATAAGTGACATAATCATCAAATAGCTTCAGACTCATTGGCCCCAACTGCGTACGGGGAGCACTGCTAAAATCATATCCCATAGCCGGAAAATTCACCTCATTCCCTTTAATAGTACCAACCACATCAAGCGATTTTGTCGGGGTATTTGTTCCTATTCCAACATTACCCGAAGTTGGAAAGGTATTTTGCGCAAAACTATTAACACCCGTCAGTAGAAACAACGAGCTGACACAAAAAGTAATCTTTTCTTTTTTATAAAATCTCATAAGTTAAATAATATAGGTTTATAATTATTTTGTGATACCATCTTATTTCTATTGAAAACCATCAATCAACGAAACAGATATCAAAATAAAATACAGATCATCGAAGACAGTTACAAATAAGAAATTTCCAAAGTACCTGTATTGACGGTATCTATTTAATAAAATGATTTGTACTATCAGGCTTTATTGATAATGGTCTAAAATTGAACGTATCTCGTCTTGCTTCAAGCTTACTAGTTTTGATGTATTTTCGTGAAGTTATGATAAACTGTCTTTCGTTCACAATTTGCCCACTATCAACATAAGTCTGATAGGATTCACCAAAAGCAGGTACTTTATAACGCTCAATTATGATATGATCTTGATTTATACTATAGATGCCCCATATATAGGGGATTTTTCTATCATATGAATTATTGAAGTTATCTGTTGCTAAAAAATTGCTATCAACACTATTTATACCAGCACTTACTTCTGAACTGCCCCCTTCGAGGACAATACCATTGTGGTAAAGAACTATCGAATTATAAAGATTATTATCTTTTTTAAAGTAAAAATAGCCACTAAGCTTTATTTTTCCACTAGTGTTATTTTTCAAAATCAATGTTGGCGCTTGTCGATATACAGAACATGACACCGCTAGGAAAACGCTCCCTATTAATAAATACTTTACCATACTGTGAATGGATTAAGTGTGCTATTCAGATAATTTATTGATAAATTTCGAGTTGTGGAAACACTATCTTCTGATACGTTCTTTTTTCGAGGCAATTCTTTCATTCCATTTTCACCGCAATCGCAACGATATACCTTTTTTCTTATTTGATGCGAAAGCCCGTTCTCTTTGAATTATTATCCTTCGTTTACGCAAAAAAAATCAACTAATTATATTAGCTTTATAAGGCGAAAAAAATTATTGCCGCCGTAAAAGGTATACAATACAAAAACAACAATGCTTTAAGCAATACTCGCCAATACAAGTCTTAACATATCTGAATTTAAGAGTATTTTGTCAGGTATAGTATCAAAACCCACATTTTCATCAACTTCTGAGAGACCTATTCGATGAGGTTCAAATTGAAAAACGTAGATTTTTTTATCATTCCAAACATCCAGTATTATTGAACCAGATGAAAATTTCATATACTCATACTTTAATTATTATTTTTCAAGAACTCAATCGTATTTTTAAAGATTATCAAGTGATCTCCATCATTATTTTTTTTTAAAAAGTTCTCCTGAATGCCGAAGAAAAATACTAAATCCACCATCTGACTTGATTTCAATCCTGTGTCCTTTTGTCAACGCTGTAACGGCACCACAGTTTCTTTTTTAAAATATGAATAATAATTTATTATATCTCTCATTCTATTTTGCGAAGTCCTCATTTTTATGTTTAATAATTTCCTCACCTTCTTTATTCGATTCTGATATTTAAATGTCAAAGTTGTATTTTGAATGACATAAGAATACCGTCAGATCTATTTTACTATTTACCAAAGAAATAAATAGTTCCCTATCTTCAAATTCGCCCGTAATTCATAATTATCAAATTTTGTAGCATATGCCCTCAAAAACGAGATTCAGTCCATAATGTCCTTTGATTATGACCTGAGAGTGAAATCATGATAACACAGAAGTACAGTTGGGTTAATAGCGATAGGCTTATTAGTTCGACAATAAATTAATAAAATCTCGCTCTAAAAGTTTAAATTTTGAATTATCTAGCTTGTATGTGGAGTGTTTATAATCCGTTGGTGATGGAAGATCAATTAGTTCTTTATTTTTGTTTAACTTCCTCCGCTTTATAAATATCTTCGAAGATAAAGGTACTCCTATTTTTAGATTTAATAGTTTCTCAACGCTTTTATGTAATCCAATAATCCTACCTTTTATATGAACTCCGAGGATCTCTTTTGAATTGTCCAACAGATAATCGTATAATAAATCTCTTCCCATGTAGAAGATATTTAAAGTAGAATCACCTTTCTCAAAGGCGACAACTGCATCCAAATTGAAGATACTCGAATTGACTTCTGTTATTTCTTTAAAAAACACTTTGTCAAGCTCATCATTGTTATGCTCAATTACTGGAAAAATAACACTGGATTGAGATTTCACCATAAAGCATGAAAAGCAAAGCAAAACTGAGATGATGGTTTTAAGGGTATATTTTATCTTTATCATATCGAGTATAAGTTTGGTTGTAAACTCTGAACACTTTTAAAATGGTTCGTGGAGAATATCTGCTCATTGCTTCTGCAAATAACCGATCACTTGATTCCATCGGGCCTTCCCTGAGTGCATACCCCGAAGGTCCTTTAGTAGTCCAGCCAGGGTGACTATGAATATGTTCACTCATTGGTATTCTGTCTCTAAACAACTTAGCTGTCATATGTGCACTCCCCCTTTCAGTATATTCCTCGTGAGAAGTTGATATATAATTACCATGTCTCCCAGCTTTTATTAAAGACCATTCAACTTTAGTATTTTTTGCCAAGAACTCAAATAATGACAAAGCAACATTTGAGTTATTAATTCGAAGGTAGTTATACTCGATATTACTTAGAGTTACATCACTTTTGACATTATTCAAAATACCTTTCGCTACTTGAATATTTTGATCTGTCTCATTTCCATCTTTATCTACTTTAATTAACCGATCAAAATCATCATCGGTTTTACGAACAAGATTTATTTTGCCAAAATCATCAACAGTGTAGTCGTCCTCAAGCATCCCTGTTGGATCAATAAACTTCATTGGATTATTATAACCATAACGATATGGTGACCAATCATAAGCTTCGCTAGCCATAGGATCCACCACATTCCACCTCCCGATCTCCGCATCGTAGAATCTTGCACCGTAATCATACTGTCCTTCCAACTGATAAGAACTTCCAAAGGAGTGGGTACCTCCCCCCAGATCATCCTGTATCTCCTTTCCATTGTAAAGATATTTATTATTTCCTCCTGCCACAATACGGCTCTTACCAAAAGCATAATAATCAGTTTTCTGAAGTACCTCCACCACACCAGTTGCAGGATTCCTGTATATCGTGGACCGAATATTCCCAAGATGGTCCGTCAGATTGTACCGATAGCTATATGTGCCGTTAGCGTTTCGATATGCAACTCCTACTCCGGTATGGATGAAATCAATGTTATTCCCCCCGTATTCTATACCCTCGATATAGTCACGGGTATCACCTACGTTAGTATATTTTTTCAGCTTATTACCATTCGCATCGTAAAGAAACCCAACCTTGATGGTCCCTCCCGTATTGTACACCGTATCGGGTAGGTTTAAATGATTGTACCCAATCGTCATTCCGGTACGGTCTTTTGTAGCATTACCGTTGGCATCATAAGCGAACTGACCACTGATGGCACCCGTTAGGCTGGCCAGCCTATTACTTTTATTACTATTCTGATAGGTGTATGTTGTCAGTCCAGTCGAAGTCGTATTTCCTATATTGCGTGACAAGGTCCGGATATTGCCCATCTCATCATAGGTTAGGGCTTCAGACATGATTGTCGTGCCCGAGCTGGTTCCGTTGACCAATCGGTTTAATCTATCATAACTATAAGTAAATGTACTGGTCATTGAAGCCCCATGCCCCCAAAGTTGCTGAGCGATATTACCGTTATATTGGGCGTTGGACAAAGTTGCGCCGTTACTGCCCGTATGGTACCCAAGCTGATAGCTAAAAAAAGGTGAAGATGCGCCGGTCAACCAGCCGCGTTCATTATACCCAATACTCACGGCGGCGAGATAATTGTTGCCATTCTTATCTCCCCCCAGAGACTTCTTCCTTAATTGGCCGATCTCATTATATTCGTTATTAACAAGTGTTACTTCTGTGAGCGCATCATTGACATAATTTTTAACGGACAACAGGCGCCCCATATGGTCATAAATGTTGGTCGTACCGATCGTCGTCATAGCCGTCCCTTTGCCGGTATGGAGCCGGGTCGTCTTTGTCAACTCTCCAGTAAAGTTGTACTCATTTGTAAGCATGTCGATTCCACCAAGGTGATTCTGCGATACCTGCTGGATGATCTGTCCTTTGTCATCGTAATAATTAACCGTCAGAAGTGGGGCAGTTCCATCGTCCCTGTTTACTTTGCTCCCCGTCACAAGACATAAGGTCTGCTGGGTTTGTGTTATACCCACAGCCTGCATGGCTGTGCCGGATGCACCACTAAAAAGATAGTCGTCGTAATAATTGACCGTATGCTCCGTCAGCTGGGATGCCGTGTTTGGAAATGCGACATTGCTGTAGGTAGCAGATCCGGTAGCACGGCTCTCCCAAAGCTCTATGGAAGCGTCCGCAAGAGCCTGTACCTGCTGCCGGGTAGTCTGCCCAGTCAGGGTATTGGTGTAGATCCCCGTCGAAGTCACCCTGCCCAGGGCGTCATATTTTGTATAGCTCCATTTGTGAGCCACCCGCTGGCGGGCATCCTGCGACAAAATGACCTGGTCATTATCATTGTAGATAAGCCATTCCCAGCCTTTGCCCGGAACCTTGCGTTCGACCACCCGGTTTCTTAGGTCATAATGATAGGCATATATATACTCATCAAACAGCGGGTCTGTCTCCTTATAGCTTTTATACATCTGAAGATCTGTTGCTGCATGGGGTATTACATAAAGCAGATTTCCTAAATTATCATAGACATAATAGGTATCGAGTTTCTTAACATCTGTTTCCCACACTCTTTTTAGTATAACCCTACCCTGCAGGTCTTTAAATTCTTCTGTAGTTCCCGCCTTGCCCGAAGTCCAATTTTCATCCCTGAAAGTAATTTTACTAAGATTATTTTTAAAGTAAGGTGGCCCTTTGACAATTTCTCCTGATCCAGGATAGGAATGCCACAGACTTACTTCCTCTCCCTTGCTCACTCCATATTCGGTGCTGGACGTATGCCCTGAAGCCGGCAGGCTAGCAGAATAGGGCTGCCACGCTTCGCCAGCAGCTCCCTGCTGGACAATACGGCCCATCGGACTGTCATCAAACACCGTGATGGCATAGGGATAAGCTGTTTTGATGATGTGCGTATCCCAACTTCCGGTAGCGGCATAATACAGAGACTGCCTTGTTTTCGCTGTAGATTTGAAACTGACGTCATTATAGCCTGTATTTCCGGGTTTCTCAGCATAAGGCAAATATTTTTTGCTTTCACGTCCAAGGCTGTCGTATTCGATATATTGGACTATATCATTGTACCCTGGACTGGCCATCAGATCTATCGTCTGGCTTAACCGCCCCAGTCCATCAAAATACTGAATATTTTGGTTCTCCTCTCCTATACTTCTGCTCGCAGCGAGTTCATTCTGCTTAACAGGTATCCTATAGGTCCGAGTTAATATATAGTTTTGATCTATGCTCGGTTTGCTTATCAGGTTCTGGGCACCGGCTATATTGATCTGAACGTTCCTGCCTGCCGGAATATGAAAACCGTTGGTAAGCGTGATACTCCTGAGTGCCTGAATATTGGCCTGATCGCTATATGTTCCCAAGGAAAGATTTTCCACAAGGACCTGTCCGCTTACAGCATGGTAAACGGAGAGAAATAATAGGACTGAAAATATCTTCATCATCATGTTGCTTGATAATTGGACGACTGGTTTACTTAATGATTTTATATTTTATGGATTTGTGATCACTCCCCCAGTCCCACAATCCACCCGCTGACCTGAATAGTTATAACAATAACTTTTTGTGATATTACCCTGATAATCCTTCACCATACTGAGGCGTCCCTGGCCGTCATACTCATAAAATTCCGTAATTCCACGTGCATCTGTCATACTCGTCACACCGATTAGGGGCCGGTAAGTATAGGTAGACATTTGGGCGCCAATCGGATGCAGACGAGCATCATCTATCAACGTACCAGAAGCAGTAGTGGAGGATAATGAAATTGCTGTGGCGTTTTTTATAATGTACCGGTGCAATGTCCACCCTTCCCCCAAAGCCATAGATGTATTTGACACCACAGTACCGCCTGACAGCGATAGCCCGGTGGTACCTTTGACTACCAGCGAAAGCATGTAAGTTTTGTCGGAGCTTAGACCAGATTTACTGATTGGGTTACTACTGGAAAGATTATAGCATCGTTGCCCTGTATAAGCTGACAAAACGCTAGGTACGCTTGTATAGCTCCAGTTCCCTTTTTCATCGCTTTCAAATCCGGTATAAGCAACATCAGCTGCCGATGCATTCTGCACCTGAGCAATCATATATCGGTCATCATATCCCCAGATAAAGCTCTTTGTAGATCTTCCACGTCCTACTACCTCTATCGGATTTCCATTTGCTGAATAGCTTTTGATTTCTTCACGGAGACGATAAGATTCATCAACTGGTCCAAATTCAAGATCATAAATTTTTGCAGGAAGCAGCTTCCCGCCGAAATCCCTATACTCCACATTGCGTCCACTACGCTGTTCATACTGTCTCGGTATCAAACCGGGCATGTAGGTCAGAGTATTCAATATAGGAGTTATTAGATTACGGTTCAGCATAGCTTGCAATACAGATGGATTGTTTTGGCCGGCAGAAGATGTATCGGTGGGGTAGCTAAATTTTGTTATGATCTCATTTCCTGTACTAGAGTATTCAGTTTTATTCTTTAACTGTCCATTTGTATTATAGTCATAATTTGCCATAACGGTAATTAGGCTATCAGTGCCATAATAATCCACGATACGTGTAGATGTTAATCTGGCATTGCCAATGTAGAAAGGTCTTCCCACAAAAAGGCTACTTGGACTGATATAGGCAGGTCTGTATTCCGCCATATGCTCGTTCGTAAATTGATAATCATATAGGGCGGCAGTACTCTGCAACCAGGTATTACGCTCCTTGCGGACCTTCACGAAGGTCGAGCTTGCTTTGTCATAACGATAATCAATTTTTTCCAAAAGCTTATTGTACCTATAATCCCTGGCAACATACCCCAGCATGTTACCAAAGTATTGTGGTGGTTCAAAAAATGGACCTTCGGAATACACTCCGTCCTTCAGATCATACACATATTCTGTCTTTCCTACCGGAAAGGCATTGCTCGCTAGATTAGCGATATCTTCGCTATAGACCGTTACCTTATCGTATAATACTGCAGGTCGGCCATTTAACAGTCGACGAAAATTGAGTGCGCTGAAGTTGCATTGCCAGGCCCAACTACGCATGCCATAATCATTACCTGTAAAAGGATTGATAAAAGCCTGATTCTGACCAGCGCTGTTCAGACCGAGAATCATATTTACTATTGGGAAGAACACCTGATAGGAACTATAATTCATATAAGTACGGATATTGGGGTCAGCTACGGGCTCTCCGGCTCCGGTATGCAGATCGGGATCTACTAAAATACCAATTTCTTTTTGCGTCTTTCCATAAGCAAAGCTTTTCTTGCCTGCAAGCTGGCCTTCACTACTATAATTTTCTATCGTTTTAATCCGAAAGCCCCCGCCCTCACGTATGACCCTCCGGGAAATATCATGGATAAAGTCGCCATTAAAATCCGTTTGGCTGTAATAGCGGTGATTCTCAAAGCGAAAGATGCTATACCCTCCCGTAGGATAGGTAATCCTTTCAAGCACCCCGTGGGCTTCGGGCGACAATGCCGATCTTGTATCCTGTAATATCTGTGAAGAAAGGGAAAACTTACGAAACGGACTTAAATCCGTTGATTTTTTGGTTAATTCTGTCATATTTGCATACAACACCGGTTCAGATGGCGATTGAGGGTGCCATTCCGAAAATAAGCTAAAATAGGGCATGGCATTATAGTCGGCATAATTCATATTGCCCCAGTGGTCGGTTCCACCAAAGACCGATGGTCTGGAACTATAGCCGAACTTATATTTGTAGGGCAATCCTACGGCCCCCGATATTGAAATGCTGTCCAAACGATTTAACTGCATTGGATAACAGTTTCCCGATGGATTCAGCACATCCATATGAAAAGAAATTTTCCGTATCAGTTTGCCCTCCTCCTGTAACCGTATTTCCGTAACCGAATTGTATTCGGATCCACTCGAATTTCTATAGGCCAGCAGTAATCTGTCTTTCCCTTCAGGACCGTAGCTAATGCTTTGAAGGAGCCTCATATTATAGGCTGTGGGATATGCTTCTGAATATTTTCGTGCTGTATAAATGTGTGGATTATCTTCTATCGGTAACTTTCCACTGGTAAAACTATGCTTAAGTTCGATAACGGGTTCCATGCATGCAGTATAGCTTCTACTTCTCATCAGGTAGGAATAATTAAAAAGAATGGGCTCGGGGGAATTAGGAAGGTCTATCCTGCTCAACTGCCAGGAGACATAGTAACTATAATAAGAGTTTGTACCTGGATAAGCTTCGTCGGCGCAATCGAATGTATACTTCACACCGCTTTCATCCAAAATGGTAAACCATGTGATCTGCGTATTTGAAATTCCATAATCTATTTTGACATTCCTGTCATTTGAAAGAAATATCTTTTTCACACCATTCACTTTTTCTATAAAGAAACTAAAGGAAGATCCATCCGGAAGAACAGCCTGAAATTTGTCATGTGCAAAGTTTTTTTCTTTTAAGCACGAATTCCCGCAGAGACTCACATACTCCGTTGATGAAGGGATTTCAAGCTGAAAGTCTTTGAGTTCGTCAGGCTGGTACTCGATGCTTCGCGAAATACAGCTGTTCATAGATAGCCCCCATCCATGTCCGACCACATCATAGTTATAACCGGCTTTTAAAGGTTGGGCATTATATCTTAGCGCTACAGGGATCTTATATCCCCGATGATTTATTTCTAAAAGCGAGATGGAAATATCCGGGCTACCAGTCGAAGTATTGATCGCAATATCTCCATAACGCGCAAAAGCATCTGCCTGCGGCGAGGTTGGTATATGAGGAGATAAACTTGGAGAGGTCTGAGCAATAACCTCTTGATTTAAAATATATATAAATCCCAGTATTACACAGCAGATATGGAATGTATTCGAAGAATTGAAACAAATAAGTCTGCGAAGAAATACACAATTACGAAAAAAGCATTGTTTTGTCTCGAACATAAATCAGGTTTTTAATTGGCAAAATACTGTTCTCTATGATTAAGAATAAGGTCTATTTAAAATTTAGAATAAAAATCTACCTTATAATCTAATAACACCGTAAGCGAAAATAGTCAATAGAAGTATTTTAGAATGGTAATTTTATCCAAAATACTAGCCAAAATGTTTAAAAGATCTTTCTGCCTATAAGTTTACAGACTGTAAGCTGAAACATTCGAGAGAAATAAATTTATATAATTAAGAATAAAATTATATCCCCTATCATGTTGTTTTCAAAATTACCCATTTGCCAGTTGCACAATCATATCCAAATACTACGGTATCACCTCTCGTATTGGCAAAATGATAAATACCACCCGAAAATCCAGCTTGGTATAAGCAGGATGAGGAGAACAGGACGCATATTTTCGCAACTATTAACGCATCCATAAAAGCAGCAAAACTGAAGAGCATCGCCGCTTTGTAGATACTAAAAAAGCCCAATCCTATGAAAGATTGGGCTGTAGAACAAACTAAATAAGTAAGTTTATTACCCTACGCTCCCTTTAACAAATTGAATGATTGACTTATAGTAAAATAAAACAAACGCAATTATTCCTATCGCTAAATTGTAAATTTATGCTGCGCCCCGAAAACTAGACATAAATTTAAGGTATGAAATAAATAGATTAAATTAGCAATATTATGTCACGTACACGGAGAACATTTAGTAAAGAGTTTAAGAGCAAAGTTGTATTGGAATCACTCAAAGAGAAGGATACGATAGAGGTTTTAGCGAAGAAATATGAGCTTTTACCGACACAGATTTCGGCCTGGAAAGCGGAAGCCATCCGGAATATGAGCAAAGTTTCTGCAAAGGATACAGGTGATTCCAAGGATAGCAATATACCGACGGAAAAGCTCTTTGCCCGTATTGGAGAACTAAGCCTAGAAAACGAATTTCTAAAAAAAAAGCTTTACTAATTCCTTTATCAGAGCGTTTAACTATGGTCAACAAAAAAGATATATTAAGCTTCAGCAAGCAGTGCAATGCCCTTGGATTGAACCGTAGCACACTTTATTATAAGAACAAAGGCAGGTCAGCGCAGGATAAGGCTATAGCGTCGTTTATGCAGGAGCAATATGTCAGTACGCCATTTTATGGCTACCGTAAGCTTACCGTGCTTTTACGGAAGTCGGGTTTTAAGATCAATTCAAAACGTGTTAGGAGACTGATGAAAGTAATCAACTGGCGTACGATTTACCGCGAACCAAGCACCACCGTTGTCAACAAGGCGCATAAAAAATATACTTATTTATTGAACGGGCTTGAAATCGACAGAAAAAATCAAGTCTGGGCAACCGATATTACGTATATACCGATGAAAAAAGGATTTATGTATCTATCGGCGATCATTGACCTGAAAACGAGATATGTCTTAAATTGGGATATCAGCAATACAATGAGTGCCCAATGGTGTACAGATCTATTGAAAGAGACTTTGCATATGCATGGTAAACCGGAGATATTCAATACTGATCAAGGTAGTCAATACACGAGTGATCTACACACCAAAGCGGTGTTAGATAACGACATATCTTTCAGCATGGATGGGAAAGGCAGGGCCTTGGATAATATTTTTGTTGAAAGATTATGGTGGTCTGTAAAATATGAAAATGTATATTTACAGGCATACGATAGTCCAAGGGCTCTCCGTGCTGGATTACGGTCTTACTTTAAATTCTACAATCAGGAACGCTTCCATCAGGGAATAAACTATAATACTCCGCAAAGCATGTATTTGCAAGCGGATGCGGCATAAAAATAGAATAACTTTTTTAGGCTTTCAAGAGCCAAAAAGTTATTTCAATTTTCAGCCCTAAAACAGAAAATACTATATAAAATTAGAAATTTCTGTCTAAACAAAGGGGCGCAGCTTAGCGCAGCTTAATTTTCAATTAAGTGATCTCCGCCTAAACCTTTTATATATACTTTTTCCGCATAGCCATTAGCTTTAAAATTTCTTAAATACACATCGTTATCGCGATGTGTATCAAAATATGTGCAGACGTTATCAAATGTCACTCCTTTCTTTGGAATAATAATTGACATAGAATAGTAATATTTCCAAAATTTAAAGATCAAATTCCCTCCACCAAATTGAAATTCCCATTTAAAAAGATAGGTAAACCGAACCTCATCAATATATATAACAATATAAAGGTTCTCCTCGTTAAAAATACTCAGTAATTCTCTTTCTATCTCTTTCAGGTCTTTATCTTCTGTAAGATCCTCCAACCTATGAAAGAAAAAAAACAACTGTTGACCATATTCAAACTCTCTATCCCAAAAGTTCTTAAAATCAATAATATCATTCGAATTATCTAAGTCAATCCCGTCATAAACTATGACATTACCAACAATATTAGGTTTCAATTTCATATTTATCGTTTAATCGGTTGACCAAATTTGAAGGGATTCAGACTCCTATGAGGACTGTTACTTAAACCTCTAAAATTTGTGTGAAAATGTAAAATGTTTGAGGGGCTAGATCCAAAGTTATGGTAATCTAATCTGAACTTCTTACCTGAGAATGATTTGTAGCTAAAGATTGTCCCACCATTCGTATTTGCATGCATATACATCATCTCAAAATTTCCTAATTGATAGCCATAACCTCCATTAGCCTTAAAGCTTAGAAAATTAGTTGCACTACCTGTCGCTGCACGTCCATAAGCACCTAAAGGAGCGTATGTAACACCGCCTTCAACTATTGAAGACAAGGCCGCTCCATCAGCATACCCTTTCTCTTCCGGAGATGAGTTAATATAGTTTTTTACATTGTTATAGAAATCAACATACGTAGGTCCATATGTCAAACTTCCCAAATTATAAATAAGACTTGAAGATGCCCCTCCTAAATCTTCCAATAGTGCACCTGGACCCTCACCTAACCAACGAGTCCAAGTCTGACCAGCCCTACCAAACGGATCAAAGCTATTAGTTCCATTAAGAAATCCATTCCAATATCCGCCCTTTTTCTGTTTAGGAGGATCATCCTGATCTCCTCCTCCTTGCTCTTGTATAGTCTGTCTCCCATCAGAGAAACTTCCATCTCCCTGATTTGTCCAAGTAGACCCATTCTGAGATTTATTCCAAAGATCATCAATAAAAGATTGAGACAACATACCATCAGGATCGATGAAACGAAGCGGGTTATTATTTCCATATACATAGGGAGAAAGTCTCCTAATCTTCTCCGCCAGCGGATCCACCACATTCCAACGTCCTATTTCCGCGTCGTAGAACCTTGCCCCGTAATCATATTGGTCTCCAAGCTCGCCCTGGATCTCCTTGCCATTATAAAGATACTGATTATTTCCGCCTGCCACAACCTTACGTTTTCCAAATGAGTAATAATTATCACGCTGCACTACATCCACTGCAGCAGCGCTGCTGCCACGTTTCAGCGTAGCCCGTACATTGCCCAGATGATCCGTCAGGTTATAATGGTAAACATAGTTCGCCCCATTTTTCTGAGCATAACCTTCCGAATTATGGATAATATCAATAACACCATTATTGTATTCAATACCGCCCATATAATCACGTTTTGTGGTGATCACATTCGGCGCAGTACCGATCTTTGACAGCTTCTGCAGCTTGGTACCCATAGCATCATACAAAAATGCCACATCCACCCCGGCTTTTTTGGCCGTCTGTGGCAGGTTAAGATAATTATAGGTAATAGCCATCCCCATACGGTCTGTTTTAGCATTACCGTTAGCATCATAGGTATAGCTTCCTGTCAAGCCACCACTTAGGCTCATCAACTTATTGCCCGTATAGCTATAGGTCGTCACAGCAAGCGCATCACGTTTCAGCGTCTTGATATTTCCCATTCCAAGGTCATCATAGCTTATCACCTCTGCGATACTTGCCGTGCCGCTCTGGCCATTTGTTCCACTGGTCAGTCTGCTCAACTTGTCATATTGATAGCTAAAGGTATTTGGCAGCGTCGCATCATCGCCCCACAGCTGCTGGCTGATATTCCCGTTCCACTGCGGGTTTGTACCGTCCTGGTATTTCAGCTGCTGGCTGAATTTAGGTGAGGTACTTTTGCTCAACCAGCCCCGCTCGTTGTAGCTGTACGTTGTACTGTTCACAAACGAACTCTCCGTCCCGGCCTTGCCCACCGCTTTGCTTTTTAGCTGGCCGATCTCATTGTAGCTATTCGATACCAAAAGAACCTCAGCCTGCGATCCGATCCGCTCCTTTGTTGAGACCAGTCTACCAACATGGTCATATTCATTGGTGGTAACAATGGTTGTTGCAGCCCCATTCGCCGGCGTATGTACACGTGTACTGGTCAACAGTTCCCCCGGAAAATTATAGGTATTGGTCACATAATCCGTTCCTTCAAGATGGTTCTTTGAGGCAGTCTGGATCACCCTACCATAATCATCGTAATACAATACAGTCAGCAGTGGCTGGGTACCATCTGTCCTATAGATTTTGCTACCGGTCTGCAGGGACTTGATCTTGGTACTTTTGGTGACTCCGCTCACAGGAAGGTCCGTCGCTCCCGCAAAGGCATAGTCATCGTAGTAATTGACCTGTAATACCGTCAGATTATCCGTATTCTGCGGGATTGTATTGTTCGTATATCCTTCCATCACACTCCCACGCTCTTCCCACATCGGACCGGTAAAGTCTGCCAGCGCCTGCTGCAGATCATCGTGATTGTCACCGACATGGCCTTTCTCAAACCCGGTTGAAAGGGATGATGTCATCCCCTTTGTGGAAGTGGCCTCTAAACTGGCAGATGTACTTGATGTGTCGCTGGACTATCTATCAGGAAAGACTGATACACTTTTGGATTCCGCTACGCTCATTAGGATCATGGAGATATCCGTGATGCCAGAGGACGATCAAAAACAGGTGTTCCTCGTCCTCAATGAACTTATAAGAGACTACAAGGCCAGAAAAGCCTATGCACAATAACAATGAAGCTGTCTCAAATTTATTGAGGCAGCTTTTTTATTAAATATGGCTATGCGATAGATTTGTGAGTTGTTTGTTGATTATTTCACAGAACTGTTCATTTGGGAAGAAAAAGAACAAAAAAGTAGCTTTTTAAGCTGCTTTTTTCCTTAGATTTTGTGCTATAGCCAATACCCCCCATTCTATGGACACTTTTTCCTTACCGCGGAGCATAAATCTTCGGAACCCGTGGTTCTGTTTTATGTTTCCAAAGACTGGTTCGACATCGTGACATCGCTGTTTTCTTTTGGCTATACCGACATCGCTGTTAAGCAATCCGTATGCTCTATCTTTATAAGCCTCAAGTTGTTCATTTATCTGGATGATTCTATTGCCCTGTGATTTGTGGCAAGCACCGTTCAATGGGCAGTTTGTGCAGTTTTTTGCCTGATATCTTTTTATTTTTTGCTCGAAGCCTGTGGATGTCTTTTGTGTAAATAGACCTATGCAGTTCATTTCTTGTCCCATTGGACAGATATAGCAATCTTTTGCAGGGTTATAATGTAGTTTATCCACGGAGAATGGCTTCTTGCCCGAATAACTCTTTTTCTGCTCCTTGTCAAACATACCATATTTCACATAGGCCCCAATGTTTTTCCCTTCTAGTAACGCATAGTTCTCCTGGCTGCCATAGCCAGCATCTGCGGTAATAGTTTTCAGTATTTCCCCAAAGCTCGCCTCATGTTGTGCCAGATGACCGGTTACGTTGTGGTATCTGTGGGGTTGGGATGTATGGTGTAATTGACGATGTATTGATTGCAAGGGGATATCTGAATGTTATAACCTGGTTTGAGCTGGCCATTTTTCATATGATCCTCTTTCATGCGCATAAAAGTAGCGTCGGGATCTGTCTTACTATAACTATTTCTATCTCCCAGCGTTACTTCCTGCTCTTCATATTGAACAATCTTGGCCGGGTAGTTTGTAGTCGCATAGCGCAACTTTGCCCTCATCTTCTTGCTTACCGAAGGTTTATCGGACAAGACCCGGTTCAGTTTATCTACCGTAGCCTGAACTTTTTCGCGGTCAATTGTTGTCAGATCGGGAGGTTCCGGAAGGTTGTCCTCTGCTTTGGCGATACTTTGGGCGTATTCCCAAATATCTTTTAAGGCAGCTTTCATCTTCTCCTTATTGGTCTGGATAGCTTTTTTCCAGACAAAGGTGTATTTGTTAGCATTGGCTTCAATCTTGGTGCCATCGGTGTAAACATCTTCTATACTCAGCAGACCTTCCTGGGACAGGAGTTTGACAACTTCTTCAAATACACTACGAAGTGCTTCTTTCAAACGAACGCCCCGAAATCTGTTGATGGTATTGTGGTCGGGATAGCTCATGCCGCTCAGCCACATGAAATTGATGTTCTCCCGGCACGCCGTTTCCAATTTGCGACTGCTGTAGACATTGCTTACGTAGCCAAACACCAAAACTTTCAACAACATCTGCGGATGATAACTGGAGCAGCCTTTTATCTTATAAGCGTCCAATAGGGCCTGGATGTTGATCCGGCTGATCACATCGTTAACGATAGTACAGGATGACCTTTGGCCACCAGTTCGTCCAAAGTTGGAGGAATGGCCATGATCTGGTCCTGATAGTAAGGCTTAAAAGTAGGTCTTTGAGATGACATATATCCTTTTTGTTTGCACTATAAATATATGAAAATCAAACAATTAAAACAAATTATAAGCCTTAGATAATGCAAAAAAAAGAGACTGTCATTTTGAGACAGCCTCTTTTATTATTTATTATGCATTAATCGCATCCTTCAACTGCATCAATGAGCTGGGAGTTTAGATATTACCTATAATATTTTGACCATGCTAAAAAATATGGTTGCAATTTCTCACTCAAATTCTCTTTGATCCACTCTCTGTTGTCAGCCTCTTCAGTATAAAGAATTTCAAGAACTCCAACATTGACTATATTTAATACCTCACAATTATCGCTTTGCCCTAATAGATTGATATACTCAAATGATTTTTTCGTAAAAACACTTGTTCTATCTTCTATTATTCTACTAACAAGATAACTTGCAAATTCGTTCATAAACAAATAGATATTGTACTCCGAAGAGTAAATAGAGTCCCCTTGTAAATCTAGAACATCTTTGTATTCAGGAAGTTTTTCATACAAAACATTACGTAAGGTATTAAAAATAAATATATCGATTTCCTTCAATTCTCTCATAAAATTCAATTACCATTTTAATCCTGTCCCAGTCGTCAAATCCTCTACTATTTCAAAAATAATCTTTCTATCTGATTCAACTAATTCACCATAATTTCCATTTAATAATTTTCGCATATTTCCCAAAGCGTCCTTTGCTTTAACCATATGGCTGCCAGATCCAGATGTCACCGTTCCATTTTTTATCTCTTCTCTAATCATAGCACCTGTTGACCCATTTCCAAATTTTGCATTTTCCCTATACAAAAATTTAATCATTTTCCTCAATTGCTCGCTCTTTACATTTCTAAGCAGCCTCATTCTTGTTGTTCCCAACATCAATTTTGCTGTTGCAGCTTCTGTAGTCGATGATACCACTTTTGTGCTGATCTTATATTCACTGGCAGCACCCCACGTAAATAATTCTACTGCGGAAGTAGCAAAATTTATTGCAGCAAGACCATAACGACCATCAGCAAGATTATTCCCACTTTCTGCTGCAGAACCAAGAATTGGCACATTATATGTCCATGTGGGCCACCGGAAATTGAAGTTGCTCACACTCCGCCATACATCAACGATCGGCCCTACAACACTACGAACTATAGTATCAGCAGCCATTCCTGTAGGATCTATCATCAGGATTGGGTTGTTCATCCCATAGTTGTATGGAGATACATCCTCAAACTCATCCGCCAACGGATCAACGACATTCCACCGACCGATCTCCGCATCATAGAACCTTGCCCCGTAATCCAGCTGATCCAATCCCAGTTCCATCTGTTTCTCCTTACCATTGTACTTATACAGATTCGAAGCTGTGTTCAGTGCATTGCCCTGATTCATCTCCATACCGAATGGGTAGTAATCCTGGATCTGCTTGATAGTCCCACTCTGATCTACTACGGCACGCGTATTGCCCAGATGGTCTTTCAAAAAATATTCATAAATATAAGAACTGCCATTTGGAAGGATCCGCCCCTCCTCCGTCTGGATAAACTTCAGTACACCATTCTCATACTGGATACCGTCAACATACTGCGTTACAGCAGAACCCAAGGTCTTTGTCAGCTTCCTGCCTGATGCATCATAACTGTACATCAGGTTTTCTGTGCCCTTGGTCAGCTTGCTAGGTAAATTTAAGTAATTATAATCAATTTTGGTAATACCAAGCCGACTATTGGTAATGCCGTTACCGTTTACATCGTAGGTAAAGTTATTCGTCCTGCTCGCAGTACCCGCATCAGTGACCTTGGTCAGCTTGTTGCCCGAATAGGTGTATTTAAAATGGTTGTACCAGCCTGTTCCCGTACCGTTTCGCCTGCGCAAGGTATCAATATTGCCCATCACGTCATAGGCCAGTTCCTCGTCGTAAAAACTAGTTTTATTGGCGGAGGCATTGTTATACACACCTTTTTTCAACCTGTTGATCTTGTCATAATAATAGGTATAAGTCTGTACCGGCTGCATCGTCATACCTGAGCTTACCTGTGTGTTCCACTTCATCGTACCGATATTTCCATTGTAGCTATCGGCCTTATCTCCATAGCTCAGTTCCATCCCGAACACGCGCTTTGCCCCTACGGATGCAGGATTGTTCAGTGACTTCAGCCACCCACGCTCGTTGTAGCCGTATACGATCTCCTGGGCAGCGGTGCTGCCCGTATTGTGCAGGTTCTTCTGTTTGAGCTGGCCGATCTCATTGTACGACAGTTTGCTCTGGGAGATCTCTGCCAGTTCGCCCATACGCTTCTTGGTCTCCACCAGCCTGCCCACGTGGTCATATACGTTGGTCGTCAGGATCTTGACTGCGGCGGCGGTTGCCGAAGCCTTATGCTCACGCATGCTTGTCTTCAGTTCACCACTAAATAGATAGCTATTGGTAACGTAGTCCGTGCCTCCAAGCTGGTTCTTCGAAGCTGTCTGGATCACTCTGCCATAGTCATCGTAATACATTACCGTCAGCAGCGGCTGCGTGCCGTCTGTCCTGTATACTTTACTGGCGGTCTGCAATGATTTGATCATCGCGCTCTTGGTGATCGCACTTGCCGGAAGTGTCGCAGCGTCAGTAAATGTATAGTCATCGTAATAATTAACGATATGAGGCATGATCGTGATACCTGTACCAGCCAATGGAAAAGTCGTCGCCGGTGATGGATAGTCCGCCCCTGAACGTATTTCCCACAATGGCCCCGCTGCTGCATCAACAAGACCGCTAACGTCCGCTCGTGTCAACTTTACATTGTTTGTATACAGACCTGAGGATGTCACCCGTCCGAATGCATCGTAACGGGCATAAGTCCATTCCTTACGGACACGCTGGTTTGCATCTTGAGTAAGCACCAACTGGTCATTCTTGTTGTAAACAAGATATTCCCAGCCTTTGCCCGGAATCTTTTTTTCTACCAGCCGGCGACGGCCGTCATATTTATAACTATAGACATAATTCTCAAAACTTGTGTAACTGCTGCCATCTGTTGCCAATTCGCTGATACCTGTCCCTGTTACTGCAGGAGGGATCACATACCTCAGGTCGCCAAAATCATCGTATACATAATACGTATTCAGTGCTTTGCTCTCGCTCTCCCATACCCGCTTGAGAATCACCCGACCTTCAAAATCTTTATATTCATCCACCGATCCGCTACGGGATGTTGTATTGACGGAATTCTCGTCCCTCACCGTCGTACGGTAAAGCTTACCGGCAGAATAGTTCGTCGTACCGCTGGCTACGCTTGCCGTTACCGTCCATAGCTTAACAACATCAAGCCCCGTGGCCGTATTCGTGCCATAGCTGGTTTTCACCGTATGCCCCGTACCCGGCGCTGGCAAGGGCTGCCAGGCTGCACCCGGTGCCCCCTGTTCCAGTACACGGTTCAGCGGACTGTTCTCAAAGACCGTGATCGCATAGGGGTTCGGCGTCTTCACAGTAGCAGCATCCCAGCCTATCCCGTCTTTGTAAAAGTCCGACTGTGTTGTTTTAGCTCCCGACCTGAAACTACCGTTGCCTGACTTCTCGCCATAGGGAAGATATGTTGTCGACTCACGTCCAAACCCATCATATTCGATGTGCTGTATAATGTCTTTATACGTCGGGCTGGCCATCAGCTGCACCGTCTGGCTCGGACGACCAAGTCCGTCAAAATACTGGATGCTCTGGTTTTCCTGACCGATCGTGCGCAGGCTCCCAAGTTGCGCCAGCTTGACCGTATCCCGAAAAGTCCGTGTAAGGATATAGTTCTGCCCCGCTGTCGGGGCACTCACGATATTCTGAAAACCGGCAATACTGATCGTAACCGTCTTGCCCGCCGCGGGTGCTGGAATATAAAAGCCATTGGTAAGCGTGATACTCTTGAGCGCCTGTATATTCGTCTGATTGCTATAGGAACTCAGGGTAAGGTTGTCCATAAGGCTTTGTCCATCTACAGATCCCGCAACAACCAAGGATAAAAATGTTAAAAAGTTCTTCTTCATAATTGATCTGGCTTAGTTGGAACGGTAATGGTAATCAAAGGACCTGTTTACATTGTTCAGGTGGTCAAGAATAGCTTGAAGACGCTGCATGCCGTCGTACGTATAGGTTTCTTTTATTCCTCGGGCGTCGGTCTTACTCGTCATGCCTACCAACGGCTTATAGGTATAGCTAGTAACCATAGATTTTGGCAAACTTGTCCGCAGTTTATCCGCGGCGCTCTTGATTAATGCCTCCATTGTCGCTTCGGTTTGAATACTGCTGTTGAGATTGTCAATGGACGCTTGTGTAAGCGCTGTAGTCACCTCGGCATAAGTTGCATTCTTGATTTCTAAGATAGGGTATTGACCGCCGTACCCCCACAAGTACACGGTACTGCTCCTTTCCTTTTCTTTTAATTCTGTTGGATTTCCGTAGATATCATAATTGGAATATTCGAGTTGCTTTTTATAACGACTATCTGCTTGAAAAGCAGATGCTGAACCATTTGGAGAAATCACTCCCTTCAAGCGATTGGTAATTTTAAAATCCTGCACAAAAATAGGCTCAACTGTCTCCAACTTATAATAATTATCTTTCAAAAGAGTTCCTCCGATCTTGTAAGTATTGATTTCGCCATTTGTTACATATTGTTGATTTGCACTTTCAAGTACTTTTAGCCGCTCAATTGGATATGCTATTTGATGTGACTGTCCTTTTTTCATCTGATCAATGAATGGTATTCCATTAGCATAATCATCCGGAAAAGTAAGATATTCCGTTTCTTTTTTATCATTACTTGCTATACGCTCTATTCTATTAATTTGACCATGGATAGGATTATCGTTAAAATAATTTGTTGTATTGCTTACTATTTCGTTACCTTTATCATATTCTTTTATAGTCGTTGATGCCAATTTAAACTGTCCAAAATAAACTTTGTATTGTATATGGCTAAAATCTGCAGGATCAAAGACAGTACCCGTAGTCGTGCAAATAGAATGATTATAAAAATTCCTTCTGAAGACAAAAGTTACCGGTTCATCGCCTTCATACTTAATTTCATATTCCTGAATCTTGGTCTTGACCAGTTGAAAATCCTTAGCAACGGGATCATATGAGTAATGATACTCAGAAGGGACTTGCGATGCTAAAATCAAATTGGAAATGTATTCTCGCATTCCTGGAAGTAAGGGATTATAAAATGAACTGTGCCCCAAGGGCTGATAACTTCTCGTTAACTCAACTTTGCCTAGAGGATTCCCAAACTGATTACGTATTGTTTTTGTTACATTATTGTAAAGAATTGATGCCCCTTCTAAAGTAATCATTGGAAGACTACCGGACGCGTAATAGGTTACCGTTTTTGTATCTACCCAACAATTAAAGCATAAAGCTGTTTTAGACACGCACGCTGGGTCTGTAATAAATTCTCTCTTTTCGACAAAATTGTTTTCAAATTCCTTGTCACCTCGCAGAAAAGTACCTGTCGGATAGGTATAGGATTCGGATTGTAATAATGTACTGTTTTCGTCATAGTAGGAGATATTTTGAACTCTAAGCCCCCCTCCATCACGTTCTTCTTTGCCCGTTAAAGTTATACTTGACGTAAGACTGGCGGTTAAATAAACAGGTTCCGATAGTGAGGGTTCGCTCATTACACTTGCAAACACCTCATAAACCTCTCCGGGATTCAGATATAGGTAAATATCAATATTTTTTACATTATAAAAATCTGTTGTGTGGGTATAAGTAGCTACATCCCGGTTTTGGGTGACATTTCTTATCTTGATATATTGAACATCTTCAAGGTTAAACGGCCCCGCCCCTTTGTGTGCACTCATTGTGATTAAAAGCCTACACATTCCATTATTCTCCAGATTTGGAGGAAGAGTAAACTGCTGTCTGCGCTGGACAGGAACCAACATTGATTTAGCGGTTAATCGAAACGATTCCATAACTGATACATCTGCAAATCTTGTAAAATCCGATAGATATTTATTACTTTCATAGGAATATTCAACACTCCCCCCAGTGGGAAAAATAATCTTTTTTAATAATCCTGCTTTGGCATGCCCACCTGAGACTTTACGATTAGCAAAACCAATATTTACACTTCGATGAGCAGTTAAAGAAGGATGCATTGGCTTTACATCTGGTAGGAAACCATAACTATTAGAGCCATTATAGTACCCCCAATAATCTTGAGATTTAGAATCAGTCGATGGTAATCTTATGGTTTCGTCATATTCAAAACTATACTTTTCTTGAATCAAGGAAGTTGAAATGGAAACTTTCTTTACCGCAATCAGTTTAAGCCGATACTCTGAAGGGTAGGTTGGCGATGAATTTGCTTCAAAGTAACCATATTTAAATTCATATTTATATGTTCTTTTACCATTGTTCAATACAACAACACTGTCAAGCTGCTTACCAAAATCCTTACGCTGAGTTTTGGCATAAAATAAAATACGAGAATCTTTATATTTTATCTCACTCACCAATGATTCGTTATAATCCAATAAATTAATTGTCTCCTTAACTCCTGCATTTACAAATGAAGGATTATATGTTACATTGTTACCTCCTAAATAAAAGTTATTATCAGCATATGTTCTAAACTCTGTAATATCTTTAAGATAACCTTGTGCATTATATCTTCCATAGTTAAAATTTATAGTGTCAACTTTATTGGCCGAAATAATTTTTGTTAAATGCCAGCTTTGATTATAATTTCTCAGAGCAAGAGGTGTTCCTATTGGATTTGAATCACCAAAAACAGCATCCCTCTGATCGAAAAAATATTGTTTACCGAATTCGTCTGTAAGCTTAAACCGAGAATTTGTCTTTACGCTTGAATTTTCCCATTCTATTTTAACAGGATCTTGAGTTAATGATTCTAATTTTCCGCTAGTCTTCCGATAAATAAATGTAAAACTCTTTCCTGGTAATAATAAGTTGAAATAATCAGGAAGACAGTCCACTTCGTTCTCTGCATAGCGCTTCAATAAGTCATAGGAATTGGAAGCTGCGATATCATCGGCAGTCATCGAATTTGCCATATAGCCTTCAATTGGTGTCTCATCGGGTAAACCTCGAACCGTACGAGATATGATGCCCGAAGCGTTTAAAGACCAGCCGAGGCCAACCCAAGTACTTACTTGATTTACTTTGATTCCGGAAGCGTTATAACTCAAAACTAGACTTATATCTGAATTACTATTATCCGAAAACAATGGGATTTTGATATCTGGAACACCAGTTAAGGGGGAAACTTGATTTGAACTATATTTATAAAGCTCTGCCGCCTGAGGTTGTAGTGGGATAGGGTTAAACCCCTGCGCCTTCACAAATGATGTAAATAACACCAATATCGAAAAAATTGGAGATAAAAATTTATATTTCATAAAAAAAATAGGATTTAAAGTTACTAGAGGGTTTAATTTTTTACATTTTGATGAAGATAGGAAACTTTATAAAATGAGACTCAATGTATTAACATGTCGTTAAAGTTGCGTCATTAGCATAGTGAAATTGCATTAAGTTAATTATGGTAGTTAAATAAAAATTTACACAACAAATATAAACCTTTTAAAGAAAAATTAAAAATTATTTTCCAACTGTGAGCACCCCATTTTTCCGACAGCTGAGATCGGACTTTTCTAATTTACGTACTAATTGATTTATTTGTTGTTTGTGTATAATATTCTTTGACAATTCCAGTGGTGTGAGATTCCCCAGCCCTTCATGGGGTCTGTTGTTCCAAAGGTTGCTTCTCCCGAGTAGGTAGCCAACGTTTGCTACGCCGTTTCTTGTTCATATTAAGCAGCTTATATACTCTGTATACTTTTTTATGGTTCCATGACTTACCTTGTCTGCGCAGGTAGGCATATAGTTTTCGAAAGGCATATACAGGATGTTTGCAAGACAGTTGATCTAATGCTACTATAACGGTACTATCATCTTTCTTACCAAAATATTAATATTGTGAACGGCACATACCAGTCAATTTACAGGCTCCGGTGACACTAAAACCGTAATCTAGGATAATCTCTTCAGTAAACTGTTTTTGTTGCCGGAGCCCCAATCTTTTTTTGTGATAACTTCTTTTAGGATATCATGGTTCATACTCAATTCGGCAAACATCTTTTTTAAGCGTGCATTTTCTTCTTCAAGTTCCTCAGGCGCTTTACATCTGACGCTTTCATGCCACCATAAGGGCTTTTCCAGTTATAAAGGGTGGCTTTGCGGATCTAAAGCTCTCGGCGGATATCTTCGGTCTTTCGACCTTCTTCTCCCTCTTTTAGTGCTCGCACAATCGGTGTTTCTGTAAAACATGTCTTTTTCATCTTATTACTTAAATCTAAACATTTATGTCCAGTTTTAAGCTGCTAGATTTTTTGGGACACTTACACTCTGCTACGAATCCCTTAACAACGCTCAAATCGACAGCCATTATTTTAAATGAATTATCAAACTTTCTATGCATCTCTACAAATTTAAAATTAGTTATTAAATCTGTCTCCCACTAAAGGTAGCAACTCCAATACCATCTTGTTTCTATTGAAGACCGTCAATCAACGAAACAGATATCAATATATAATAAGCGCATCAAAACAAAATATAGATCATCGAAGACAGTCACAAATAGGAAATTTCAGAAACACCTTTATAGGTGGTAATTATTTAATAAAATTATTTGTACTATCCGGCTTTATTGATAATGGTCTAAAATTGAACGTATCTCGCCTTGCTTCAAGCTTACCCGTTTTGATGTATTTTCGTGAAGTTATGATAAATTGTCCTTCATTTACTACGTATCCTTCATCAACATAAGTTTGATAGGATTCACCAAAAGCAGGTACTTTATAACGTTCAATTATGATATGATTTTGATTTATACTATAAATTCCCCATATATATGGGATTTTTCTATCATATGAATTATTGAAGTTATCTGTTGCTAAAAAATTGCTATCAACACTATTTATACCAGCAATTACTTCTGAACTGCCCCCGTCGAGGACAATACCATTTTGGTAAAGAACTATCGAATTATAAAGATTATTATCTTTTTTAACGTAAAAATAGCCACTAAGCTTTATTTTTCCACTCGTGTTATTTTTCAAAATCAATGTTGGCGCTTGTCGATATACAGAACATCCCACTGCTAGGAAAACACTACCTATTAATAAATACTTTACCATACCGTAAAAGGATTAAGTGTGCGTTTCAGTTAATTTATCAATAAATTTCGAGCTTTAGAAACACTACTTACCAGTTGCGCTCTTACACGGTGGGCAACTCCTTTATTCCATTTTGACTACAATCTACAAGATGTACCTCTTGTGTTCGTTTGATGCCAAATCTCGTTCCACTTGTAATACTTTCCTGAGTAGACAGTTAGCCCCCAATAAACACTTTCATAATTAAAAAATTTCAGCTAATTTAAACTGCATATATCGGTAAGCAGGAACAAACGCTAGAAACATGAAAAACTTCGAAAGAATCGGAAACGAATACAAAATGAAACCTCAGCTAGGAACCTATGTACCGTTGATCGGCATTTTTTCCATTATAACGATAGTAGGATTCGTAAAACTTCCCGAATCCTCTTTTAAATGGTGGATGCTAGGTATTTTGGTCATCCTAATAATTTCCCTGCTGCGATCTTACTTTATCATCGATATGGACAGAAGGGAAATGCGTGTACGTAAAGGTCTTGTAGGAAGGGAAGTAACTGTGCCGCTTGATCGCCTAGAAGGGTTTACCATCCACAAACTCAAACAATACGGTCTCATTACTATCAATGTATCTCTCATAGCACGTTATCGCCACGAGAATGGTAAAGAAAAAAGGGTACAGCTTGCACAGAGTTACTTTACAAAGCCCATTCAGCGGATCTGTAATGAGATCGACGAAATTATCGCTAAGGAGAATAATTTGTGATTCGCTCATCCCTAAGTCTGTGTAAACCCCATTCTTTAAAATATGACCAACATAGATATCCTAAAGCGACAATTTCTTCACGCACTGAAACGCGGGACAGGTGAAGCGTATCTGATCGTAAAAGAGCATCCGAAAGTCGACTTTTCAAATCAAATTATACAAGGTGTATTAAACATTTTCGCCTATGACGGACAATGCGAGAGCGACCGGGCAACTTATATTTTTGAGATTATTTCTATTTCAAAACAGAAAGACAAAATCCGTAAAGCCGTTTTGCGCGGCTTGGCGAACGAGCAAAACAACAGCTGGAACCTGACACATTTGTTTGCCCTAGCAAAACTTTATGCGCAGCAAAATGATGCTGAAGCAAAAGAGGCTGTATACAACCGGTTTTTAAATAATCCAATTGAAGGTTCTGATTGGGTCGGAGCTTATGAAATAATAGAACTTGACGGACTTAACGGCTTATTTTACGTTGCTGAAAAATTTGGAAAATACATTGAAAAACATCCTGACGATTGGCAAGACGACAGTATAGTTCGACATTTTCAAACAGAACACCAAAATATCCAGGTTTATGAAGAACTTAAAATGAAAGCCCAGACCAATAAGTTCATAGGTCTTTACCTTGATAACATACAGCGTACAGAAACCGACCTAAAAGCCCAGCGAACAAAACCCCAAAAATATAAAGACATCATTGATGAAGTTTTAAATAGTAAAGCGCGTATTTCTTTTGCTAGAATGAAAAACTTAACAGAAGAAGAAATAAAAACTATTGCAAAGCATCTTTTGAAAGAAAAAAAACCGGCAAATATTGAATGCCTTCTGGATATTTTTGGCTTTCACAAATTTCCTTACGATAGCCAACTCATTTTAGACTTTGCTAAACAAAAGTGCACAGGCAAAAACAGAATAGCTAAAAATGCCATTAACGCACTAAAATATCTAAAAAGCAAAGCCATTAGAGATTTTGCTTTAAACAAATTACAAACTGCCAAAAATCCGATTGATTATTTGGAATTGCTGATTGCTAATTACAAAAGCAGCGACTCGAAGCTATTGACCGAAATCGCCGAAAAGGCAAAAAATGAACACAAAGTTGAGCGATTGGCAGGGATATACACCGATATTTTCAATAAAAATAAAACCAAATCCTGTAAAAAACCGCTTGAAATTCTGTATAGCAAAACGAATTGTGCGCTTCACAGAAAAGATATCATAGAAGTTCTGCTCCAAAACAACGTTCTTTCTGATACATTAAAAAAAGAACTGCAACATGACTGCAATTTGGAAACAAGGATGATAGCTCTTCTCTACAAACACTAGATCCTTATAACCGGAGTTTCTGATTAAATGCTCCAGCACCTTATTGTTCAAAGCCGTAGAACACCTCGATATCATTAACTTTTATTTCTAAAATAGTTCATTTGGTTAAACATGTCTATAGATTCGGATATAATCACCAAACTGCAAACTGCAGTACCTACTCAACTCCGATTCAAGATCGATGCCATCACCTCCTCCCTTAGATTTCTGGCGATCGGAATTTTATATTCCCCAACATGTAACTGATTCCCTTCTATGATTGCTATCCTATTCCTATTGACCAGATAGGATCGATGGCAGGCAATAAAGTGCTGAGCTGGCAGCATACTTATCATCTGCTGTAGACTGCAATAGGTCACTTCACGCGTATCTGAAGTATGCACGACCACATAGTTACCCATACTCTGTACGAACAAGATATCCTGAATAAAGATCTTTTTTAACTGTTTGTCCACCTTCAGAAAGATATGCGCCCTCTGTGGATTTTCCAACACCCCTGCCGAAGGAGCAGCATTGCAGAGTACATCGAATGCCCGATTGGCCGCCTTAAAGAAGCGTTCAAAAGGCACAGGCTTTAACAGATAATCGACTACTTCCAATTCGTACCCACGCAAAGCATACTTTTCGTAGGCCGACACCACGATAATCTTCGGCGGATTGCTTAAGCTCGCTATATAATCCAAACCCGATATCTCGGGCATCTCGATATCAAGAAAGATCAGATCAAGGGGATGCAAACGCAGATATTGGCTCAATTCAATCGCATCTTCGCATTCCACAACAAGCTTCAAAAAATCTATTTTTGCTATATAAGATGCAATTCCCTTACGCGCAAAAGGCTCGTCGTCTACGATAGCACATTTGATCTCCATCATCATCACTTATAAATCTAGTATTAATTCTGCCAAAAAACACGTTCCATCGGCACGCGTTTGTAAGGTATGCCGCTGCGGATAGCGCAATGCCAACCTCTTTTTCAGATTGGAAAGTCCAGCCCCCGACTCCGTTCGCTCAGTCCGCGGAATTGCTGACGCATCGGCAGCTGCCCCAGACAAACTGTTTGAAATACTGAAATAGATTTTAGTTCCTTCACGCTTGAGGCAAATCGCAATCTCGTATGTTCCTCGCACATATTTAAAGGCATTCTCTATTAAAGGCTGAAACAGTAGAGGATAGATACGGACACCTGTCCAATTCTTTTCAATGTCGGTATGCACATGCAATCTTGCCGTCAGCCGCTGCTGCTGAAACGCTATATACGATGTCAGAAATGCAAGTTCCTGCTCCATGGAGACCTCCTCATCCATCGTGTAAATCTGGTAGCGCAACAGTTCCGAAAGCTGCTCAACACTTTTTTTTGCTGTTGTATTGGATTCGTCAATCTGAAAATAAACGGTATTGAGTGCATTGAACAGGAAATGCGGATGATATTGACTTTTCAGCAACTGCAATTCGGTATCTAACTTATCCGCTTTGATCTGTTCAACGTAGATGCGATTTTCGGCCATATTCCTGTCGCTGCGCTCGTTCCGCAGAAACATATAGTACAGCAGAAAGAGCGGCACATAAATCGCATTTACCAAGATATAATCAATATAACCGTCACCCATATATACCCAACCGAGGCGCTCCGACACATATACGGTTGGATTCAATAGACCCATTATCTGTACGACGGCAACCATATACTCTACCGCTACATTGGTTTTAACGGTAGGCTTCGCAGCAAATATTCTGCCCAGCCGCCGCCGCCACAGGAAGGTGATCACATAACAAAAAATCACCGAGATGAGCAGCCCGACCGAATGGATCTTAACACCGCCAGACCAAAACTCATTTTTCTTCGTTAAATCCGTCACCACACGAAGAATATTGAAAGAAGCGATTCCCCAAAGCGCCGGGCCTAGATAAGGTATGGGATTTACACTTAGTTTTGCAATGCTCGCTCTCATGATATCAATAATTAATCCGGTTACCTTCTTCTAAACGGTCGTTGCCAGGCACGCTCTTTAGATTATCTTTCTTTCCGCGGTGTAATCGGTAGGAAAGATTGATCCCCACGGATCTGCTATCGTACAACTCCCGGTATTTGCCTTCCATAGCGTCACTGCTAAAGGTTATTTGAGGCCTGTTTGTCCGGAAAAGGTCATTGCCATAAATATACAAAGTTAATTTATCTTGCAAGAAGGTTTTGCGTACTCCGGTATTCATCGACCAGAGGGAAGCAATAGTAGCCTGCCCCTCGGCAGTAGCGCCATTCCAGAACCCGTTGAGGTCTAAACTGAGTTTAAAAGGCAAACTGATAGTATGCTGGACTTGCAAAGAAGGGACAAGCCGCCTATTTTGCTGCAAATCGTTTCCTGCAAGCCATTCAAAACTACTGTACACCAGGTTTCCATTCAGCTGGATGTTCCACTTTTTGACGGGAGAAATATTGGCGGCATTAAACCGCAGCCCCACCGTAGATGCATGTTTCAGGTTCATCGGCATCACAATAGTCCGCCCGTGTTCGTCCAGGTTGTAGCTCTTGCTGATCGCATCTTGCCGTTGGCTATAGCGGAGCTGCAGTGAATATGAATTTTTAAACAACCAGGTAAGCTCCATATTGTTGGCAAATTCGGGTTTCAACGCTGGATTTCCCCGCTCATACAAATAAGGGTCGTTTACTTCAACAAATGGGCTCAAGTCTTTAAAATTGGGCCGGTTGACCCGCCTATGGTAATTGACCGAAAGCTTTTGCGCTGCATCCAGTGCATAAGTGACGGTAAGGTTGGGAAAGAAGTTTTTATAGGATCTTTGTACGGTAAAAGCTGTATCCAGTTTATGTGCCGTGGTGCTCTTAAAAGCAGCATCCTCAAAACGTAGTCCCAGATCGATCTGAAAAGCGTCCGACGGGTTGTACCGCGTTTGCATAAAAAGTGCTTTTAGCTGCTCCTCATGGCCGAACGTATTGCTTAGCTCGGGACGCACTTGCCAATGCTTATCAGCTGCCTGTTGAAATAATGAACTGGTATTCATGTCCACCTGCGTCAATTTTCCTCCAAAGGAAGCCGCCACATTTGGTCGGATGTCAAGCAGGTATTTCGATTGTATGGTTGTAATCGTAACCTTCCCCCCCGTCTCACCGCGCAGCTCCTGCTGGGAGGCCATCGCTGATCCGTCAGCACCAAATTTATCCAACAGTTGATCTTGAGTTTCCGCTTGCCTAAACTGTTGCCGGTCAACATAATTCTCCCATTTGGAACCGGTACCGAGCTGGAGCGTTACATGTGCGCCTGTGCTTAAATTCTTAAAAGTATGCTTTAAGATATTCGCGGTTGCTATGCTGGAATCTGGCTGTGAAGAGCTGTAAAAAAAATGAGAACGGACAGCTTCCTGTTTGGTCCGCTCATGATTGTTGATCAGCACATAGCCCCCTATTTTCACGTTGTCATTGGGCGCATAGTCGAGCGTGCCGTTGTAATAATGATTGTGGTACTTTCTTTTTCTTACGGCATCCATATCCAATCGTAACGTATCGCTGCCCATTTCCGTCCCACGGCTGATATACCGGGTGGAATTGACAGCAATCAATTCGGTACCTTCCCCATACGAATACGTATGTGACGTTGTCCACTTGGACGTATTGGCGGTCACGGCGATATTTTGATAAGTCCGGCTATATTTCCCCTGTTCGGCATTGCTTGCTACCGACACAGTTAGGCCATTGGCCTTACGAATGGCTTGTTTGAGATTGATAAACCGGGCTTCACCGTTTGCATCCAGGGTAGCATCTGGTTGTGTAATAAGTTCGACCACATCAAGCGATGAAGCGGGCATGGAAGCTAGAAAATTGATTAGATTTTCGCCATTCATAAAATTTGTCTTTCCATCCACCAGCAGCTGAATGCCGGCTTGCCCGTTTAAACTGATCGTACCATTGGCTAATATACTCACGCCGGGCATTCTGCGCAGCAGTTCCAGCGCGCTCCCCGAAGAACCGGCACTCCCTTTGGTCACCTGATAAGTCAGCTTACCAGGAGCAATTTTAAGGGGATTTACCCGCCCCGACACTTCAACCTCGCTCAACCGTATTGACTTAAGGGTAGTGGTATCTTGTAAAAACAAATTGGTCTCTCCATACGCCGAACTGCAGGCAAATAGCATCGCGGCAAACTGTATATAAATAAATTTTGTGGTCATTATTCGTATTTCTTAATTTGATACGAATGTATTGCCCAAATTGCGGTTACCTAAATAATTTATTCGAACGGTACGATCGACGTGACGAACGGCAAAAGTTACGAGGAGAGCTATTCAAAAAGTTCCAGTTCGTCCGCAGCAAAAAATTTAGGCAGGTTACTGTTGAAGATTGCAAGACAATCTTCTCTGAAGTCCGGTGTGTATTGAACGATTTGCATGAGTTCCTTTTAGCTATGCGAATGTAACAAATAAACGCCTGAATTGCTAGGTTCAGGCGTTTTCGCTATTGGCTTTTATTTCCAGTTTTTAATAATTTCGCTTATCTTTTCAAAGGAGGTTTCTCCGCCGCCGGTACTTCGGTATACAATGGTTCCGTTAGGATCCACGAGGATCTTTGTTGGAAATCCAGTGACATTCAGACGCAGTACATAATTGTTGCTTCCTTTGTCGTTCAATATGTGCGCCCAGTTGAGGTTGTGCTGCTCGATGGCTTTTCGCCAGCTGTCATTTTTATCGGACGCAATGCCCAGCACGCGCAGTTGATCGGGGTAGCTGTCTCTCAATTTTTTCAGATCAGGGACATCGGCCATACATGGGCCACACCATGAGCCCCAAAAATCAATGAGGTAAAATTTGCCCTTCCAGCTGTTGGAGTCAAATACCTGACCGTCATATGTATTCCTCGTGTTTATCTGGAATATGGACTTGCCTACATCATATTTACTTCCCGCTACACGGTTCTTTAAAATCGTATAGAACGGAGAGCTTTGGTACGCCTTAGCTACAGTAGGTAATAAAGCCTCCACTGTCTCGATCGTCACAATCTCCCTGATCAGCATATCTTCCAGGTAATAGAGTCCGGCTATTGACGAAATATTCTTCTTTAAAAAGTCCTTCAAGTATTTTTCGGCTTCGGAATCGATCTGCTCTTGTTCGGCTTGAAGACGCTTTTTGAGCGCTTCTTCTACCGTATCCTTTGCCAGTTTCAGTTCAATATTTGCTGATTTATTCAACAAGGGGTGATAGCCCTTATTGAGTTTACTGATGACATCATTTTCTTTATCCCCACTCGGATATACTTCAGCAAAATCAGACAGCTTTCCTTTCAGTAATATTTTACCACCCGGCATGGCGACAAACCAGATGGATTGGCTTTTGACAGGAATGTACCCCCTGTCGACACGCTTGTAAAGCGATTCGGTCGGAAGGGTTAGGCGTATGATCAGCGGTACGGAAGTGGTATCCTGATAGTATATCTGTCCATTTTTAGTGCTGCCTTTTTTAAAAGCCACATCTGATATCCCATTCCAGATGGTCATGTTGTAGGTACTGTCCTTCAAGTCGGTAATCTTGGAGGTCACTGTAAAGGTTTTTCCCTGTCCGAAGCTATATAGGCAGCTCGCTATCAACAGGCTTATTGTGATTATTATATTTTTGAATTTCATGACGTAATGTATAATCGTATGTCGTATTTTAATAAGGATTCTGTTGGATCTGTCCCTTGCTTGCATCGATCTCCACACCGTTGATCGGTACGACCAAATGCCTATTTTCTAAGGTGTAAATTTTAGGTGTAGAGAGGTCGACTCCTGTTCTATTGACTTGGTAAAAGTCTCTCTTTACGGTAATATTATCCGCAGCGTAGTCGTTGACACTAAATCGGCGTATATCGTACCATCGCATCACAAAAGGAAGTTCACGGCGTCTTTCAGCCAGCACCTGTTTAATCGCTTCATCCTTGTTGGATGCCATAAGTGCACTATAGGTGGACATCCGTTTTTGACGTAGGGTATTGACCGCCAATAAGGCATTCTGAACATCTCCCTGACGTGCCAGCACCTCTGCTTTATTAAGAAGCATCTCGGCTCTTGTCGGACCTGAAATTAAGGTGCTCCCGTCGGTAAACATGGTGTACCGATACGCAGCTGGTGTCACGACGTTGAAACGTCGGCCGCCATTTGGAATCATCAGATGTTTGTAACGGAGGTCGTTGGTCTGGTCGTACAGCGCTACCAGTGCGCTACTGGGCAAATACCATTGTTCACCGGTATATTGATAACGGCTGTAGTAGAGCTCGCTCCAATAGAGATATTTCGCGGCATTCCAGTCGTTTAATTGGCTGTACCGGAGCGTTGCTGCTGGATTGCTGTAGGAGACGCTTCTGCCCGGAAGTATGGTATTATAGTCCACTAAGCTTACAGTAGTTGACTCCAGCGCCTTGTTTGATTCGGCTAAGCTCTTATCGTAGTCACCGGTAAATAAATAATACCTGCTCATGAAAGCTGAAATGGCTTTCTGACTCACCTGCCAGGTCTTTCTGGGGTCGACATCGGCTTCAGCCACTTTCTTTGCTGCTTCAATATCTGCCAGAATGAAATCGTAAGTTTCCTGAAGTGTGGCCCGTTTTAGCGATTCTTCGTAATCTACGGTACGCTTTAACGGCAGTCCTAAGCTATTCATATTCGCCGCAGCATAAGGCGCACAATAATTATTGACCAAGATCCAATAAGACATCGCCCGGATAAAATGGGCATCCGCTTTAACCCTTCGGCGACTGGCTTCATCACCGCTAACCAGGTCGATGTTTTTTAAAATGACATTTGCGGTGAAAATCTTTTTGAATTCTCCAGTCCACAGCTCGTCAGTAGCGAGGTTTTCAATACCCGCTGTAGATGACACATAACGCTGAAGACTATTGACTGTAAAAGCCGTGACGTTATTTTTATACAGCTCCTTGCTGATCTCCGTATCGTCGGTCGAATAGGTAGCCGTAAAGTTAGTTTCTTTCGAAAACTCGGTGGCATTATTGACCAAAGCTTCTAACTGCTCCACGGTTTTGATACTCGCCTGTTTTTTGGGCTCTTCGGATAGGTATTTTTTGCAGCTTGCAGTCGTCAGTATGGCAGCGGCAAACCCGATATATAGGAACACTCTCATGTTTTTCTGTTATTAAAATTGAAAATTAATACCGAATGTATAGCTCTGTGCAGGTCGCATCGTACCTGGTAGCCAATCGGGATTGTACCCTTTCGCATTGGCATGCCAGATCAGGCCAAGGTCACGCGCCTGTACAAATAGGTTGACATGGTTTAATCGGATGGCTTCTGTCCACCGGTTAGACAACCTGTATCCCAAACTAAGCTCTTTTAACTCAATATAGGACGACTTTTCCACCTGGCTGCTTAGCGCCTCACTGTACCGATCCCAGAGGTAGAGGTTAGGCTCGTCTGGAAGTGCAAATCCTGGAATATTAGGGTTTCCCGCAAGCACATCATTCACATATTTGTTAACAAAAGTCTTATCAGACCCTACGAGTGCTGCATAGTTAAACACAGGATTACGGTATACACCACCCATCTTGCCCAATAGGATACACATGATGTTAAAATTACCGAGTTGTAAAGTATTGGTCCAGCCCAGTGTATGTGGAGGTACACTAGTACCCATGTAATGCAGGAATGGAAGTCCCAAACCTCGATTGTACAGCGACACATCATTGAAACTCTGCTGACTATTGTTCGGTCCGGCGACATGCGGCACTCCATTGATCATACCGATATAGTCAAAAGCATAAATAGAACCTACGGGGCGGCCTTCAACGAAAGCCCCATTGATCATTTGGTAGGTATACAAGGAGGGGTTATAGAGCTGGTCTATATTATTTGCGTTATAAGCATAATTGATATTCGTCTGATAAAGTATGTTTTTGCTTATTTCGACACGGGTACCCACTGCCAATTCGAACCCTTTATTGGTGATTTCGGCATTATTGAATTTTTGGATTTGCGTTCCAGTTGCTGTAGGCAGCGCGATCTGCCCAATGATTCCAGAGCCTTTTTTGCGGTATAAATCCAACGAACCAAATAGCAGGCCCTTATATAGGGAGAAGTCGACTCCAAGGTTCGTCGACGCTGTCTTTTCCCAACGTAGGCTAGGATTACCATTATCAGCAATGGTTGCGGTAATGGTGCCTGTTGATGTATTTAGACTGCCAGCTACATTGAGTAACGTCGCCGTAGAGGTCGAATTTTCCATATTACCATTTTTACCATAGGTCAGGCGCATTTCAAGTCGGTCTATTCCATCTTGCGAAATCATAAATTTTTCTTTCGCGACATTCCATTTAGCTCCTATTGACCATAATGGTGACCACCGTAGTTTGGGATCGTCCGTGATGAAATTCGAGGCATCACTTCGTATACTTCCAGATAGCGTATAGCGGCTCAGGTAGGTGTAAGCCGCATTTCCGTAGAGTGACACAAATTTGTTTTTTTGCCACTTAAACGTTGTATTACCTCCTGGAATCGTGGTCGTGTAACCTTCAAAATCGGTAAATTGGTCTACCGAACTACCATAGCCGTAAGGCGGTGTAGTCGCCTGAAGCTTGTCTTTGTAATAGCCGTACACGGTCGGATTGATGGTTCCGTTAGTCAAGTATTGCGACACTTCAATACCGGCAATGGCCGAGATCTGATGATCGGAACCGAACGCCCGGTCAAAGTTCAATTGGTTCCTAAAGACAAAACTTTGTATGTCCTCCGCCCCCAATTCCTCGTCATTGGAGCCATCTTCATATTGTCTAATGCCACGTCTCAAAATTCCGCCTTTGGGGATATAAGCTTTACCTACGGTCTTTGTATCATCGTCATACTGCGTTTTTCTATTCACCAGACTGCGTACATAGAAGGTACTTTCATCATACATACGCTGCCGGTCTATCTTATTGCGCTCGTATTGGAATTTGGTATCGAAGGTAAGCCCTGGAATGATCTTGAGGTTAAGACCCGTCTGTATACGGGCATTGATGCGCTCGTCAGTAAACTCTCGGCCACGCACTTCGCGCAATAAGTTGTACGACCAGTCGGCATAAGTGAATTTTTCAGTCGGAATCAGACTAAGCTGTTCACGGTTGTAGGTTTTTAGATTGACCCCATAACTACCATCTTCGTTCAAGAGCAGTTCATAAGGCGATAATTGCGCGATCTCCTCAAGGGTAGCCCCTCCGTATTGCTGTTTTTTATATTGTAGGTTGGCGCCTAAGTTAAACTGCAAAAACGAGGTTATCTTAAAATCATTGTTGAAATTTAAATTAAAACGGTCATAACCGTTTTTCTGAAAGGCACCTTTGTTTTTTTCATAGAGAACAGAGGTGTAGTTCCGTACACGCTGATTGCCGGCCTGCAGATTGATATTGTATTGATTCAGTAGGGCATTTTGCGTGAGCAAATCCCGAAGCTGTCCGCGATTATCAATCTTACTCAATCGGTCTAGTTCGGCGTTCATGTCGGCTGTAGACATTTTACCGTATTGATTAGCATATAATGCTTCCTGCGCTAATGTCAATGAGTTCGCTATGTCACCAAACGAGCCCGCATAGGGATAAAAGGCCCAGTTGTTTTCATACGCCTTACGTTCGTAGGCAACATGATCGGCCGAATTGGCTTGTGTAAGGATGTAATTTAGGTCTGGTCTTCGCGCTATCCTGGAAAATGCACTCCCCTGGATGATAAGTTTATTGTCGGTTTTAGCTTTTTTGGTGACAATAACAATAACGCCATTGGCGGCACGTGCTCCCCAGATGGATGCCGCAGCGGCGTCTTTAAGTACAGTAACGGATTCGACATCATTGGGATTGATATCCGAGAAGTTGCTACTCGATATGGGGAAGCCATCCACTACGACCAGTGGTTTACTATCGGCATATAGGGTGCTATTTCCCCGGATCAGAAAGTCTACACTACCGTCTTCATTTTCCTTGGCCTGCATACCCGCTACTGTACCTTGCAGTGCACTGGAAAGGTTGGATGTAGGACGCTTGGCCAATACCGACTGCCCCACCTGGCTGAAGGCCCCAGTAGCACGCTCTTTCGAAATCGTTTGATAACCTGTACTTACCGTGATATCGACACCTTCCAGTGTCGACAAACTTGCCGTAAGCTGGATTAGCCCCATGGATTCTTTGGCTTTGAGCGTGAGGGGTTCATAACCCACGTAAGAAACCAAAATCATCGCCTCTTTATCGGATACCCGTAGGCTGAATGAGCCGTCTTTAGCTGTTTTTGTCATCACCTCGCTGTGGATTACGCGCACAGAGGCATCCGATAGACTTTCACCCCTCTCATTGACCACTCTGCCGCTGATGACGATTTGCTGATTAACGGTCAGCACCTCAGTCTTTGGCTTTAATGCGATAATATCGGTATCAATTCGATACGTAATGTTGGTATTTTTGAAAAGCTGATTTAGGACGTCAACGAGCGGCGCGTCTTTTACGGTGAGGCTGAGACCATTGACTTTTTTGATTAGTGCAGCATCGCCAATAAAATCGTAACCACTCTGTTGACGGATTTTATTGATAATAAGTTCTAAAGAAGCATTTTTTTCCTTTAGCGTTATTTTTTGAGCAAAGCCACTTGCATATACCTGACACAGGCCAAATGTCAGCAGCACAAGAATAAGTTTCATCACGACGAGCGTTTTATAGAGGATATAGACAGGAGTCCCCCTCCATTTTTCAAGGTAAAAATTCATACATTTGAGTAATTTGGGTTAGATGCTATTGTTAGTTGTTGGAATTAATGATTGGGACCCAAAAATCGACCGGATGTGTTCGCAGCACATTCGGTTTTTTTTGTGACCCAATTTTTAGTTTTTCACTAGGGCGGGTGTTTCATGATTTTCTTTCTGGTAGGTTTGGTTAATTTTTATTAGTCTAGGATGTAACAGCGATCTTTCTTCCCGTTCGTTTAAATTTAACATCAGCGACGGCCTCCAATGCACGCAATACGGCGGAAAGGTTGCGCGATCGGGATACGGCACCAATATAGGTCTTATTGGACGGCGTCTTTTCATAGGTAAATTCCACATCGTACCAGCGCGCTATCTTATTGAGGATGCTGCCTAAGGTTTCGTTATCGAAATTAAAATAGCCATTCTTCCAAGCTACTGCATGCTCGGTATTGCTATGCGTTAGCTGTATCTGTTCTGTATCTTCCTTAACGGTACTTTGTTGCCCCGGTTTTAGTAATACCGACCTGTTATCGGCCAACCTATTTACCTTGACAGCACCTTCTAAAAGTGTGGTTACAGTGGCTTCGGATGAATAAGCAGATAGATTGAAATGTGTACCCAGCACCTCTATGGTCTGCTGTTGACTGCATACTTTAAACGGTTGTTTTTTATTGTGGGCGACTTCAAAATAGGCTTCACCAGCCAATTCTACCACGCGCTCCCCGCCCTCAAATCTGGACGGGAATTTTAAAGAGGAATAGGCATTAAGCCATACCTTGGTACCGTCTGCCAGTATGATATTGTATGTTCCCGTCTTGGGGGTTTGTAGGGTATGAACTGTGGGCGCTTCGGATAAGGAAGAAGTAGGGTCACCTTGAAGCAATTCTGCACCGTCAGCATAACTGATCTGCCTCCCTACGATGATGGTATTCCGGCGCTCACTTAACTGGATAGCGCTCCCATCACCGCTCAACAAAACAGCTTTATGACCTCCCGGCTGAATATCAGCCTGCTGCCAAACCGGGTGCGCTATAGGTTCCTTAGTAGACTCTCTACTAAAGAAATAGCTGACGCCCAATACTAAGATTAAAGACGCTGCAACTACACTTATTTTAAACAGCTGATTCTTCCTTCTTATCCGTTTGATATTATCGTAGATATTGACCTCTATTCTACTTTTTACCTCGTCTTGTATACGCTTTATATCCGCTGCATTGGCCGTATATTGGCTTTCCTTAAGCTGTTGAAGATGCCAGGTTTCAACCCAAGATTTCTCTTCTTCAGAGCAGGTGCCCAAACGGTAACGTTCAAGAATTTCTTTTGCGTTTTTACGCTCCATGATAACAAAGGTTAATACGTTGTTTTGTTATAGGTAGGTTAAAGCGGAAAAAAGTAGTAGATGAAATTTAAAAAAAAGTAAAAAACAGTAAGGTTAATTTTGAACGCATGATTTTCAAGGCATTACTCACCTGCTTGCGAACCGTGTTTAGTGAAACATTGCGTTGTTTTGCAATTTCTTCATAGCTTTTTTCTTCCTGACGGCTCAGGATAAATATCTCCCGCATCTTAGGTGGAAGATTCATGATTTCTTTTTCGATCTGTTGTTGCAATTCTTTTTCGAGGAGGTAGTTATCGGTCGAGTATTCGCCCTGATCCAAAAAATATTGTAGTGAATCGGCATAGCCCTTTCTCACTTTCTGCTTGTCCATGTAGTCAAATAGCTGGAACCGCACAGCCGCATAGATGTAAGAAGAAAAACTCCTATTGATTGCTAACGGAGTCTTTGACCAGAGGGACACAAATACGTCCTGAAGAAGATCCTTTACCACCTCTTCATCGGCTATGATTTTGCGGGCATAAATAAATAACAGCGGAAAATATCGCTCATATAGGACGCCAAACGCTTGTTCATCTTTTTCTAAAACAAGCGCAATCAACTCTTTATCCGATAAATCTGCGTAGCAATACATCTGTTATTCAGAACCTGAAATCAAACTTACATTAAAATTGACAAATTACAAATTCTCCCATTATGAATTCATGGGCTGCGAAAAAAGCCACATCTCCCGACGTGGCTTAAACTAAACATAAACATATGAACCACCACCTGATCTCGTGGTTTTAACATACTCTTAATTGATATTCACATTAAATGTGAAGGTGGCCTGCACGGTTTTCGTACCCTCGTAGGTATATACCATGGCCTGCTTAACGGTATATTTCTTTCCTGCCGCCAGCACCGCCGGATATTGTCCGATCGAGAACGTTAGCGTACTGGCATTAAATTCCGAAAACAAACCCGCCGTGGCCCCCCATGTGGTGACAGCACCGGCAGGCGTAAACCAATGCCCGTAGCCCGTAGCCGTCATGTTGGGATTTAAACTTCCATTTGGCTCTACCGCATAGAATTTAATTTTGCCGCTGCTCATCAAACCCGCCAGGTCTGCCGAAGCTATGCCAAAGGCCTCCCCTAGCTGGGCGGCGTTGACACTTACTTGTGTACCCGAATAGTTCTTCGCATCGGCAGCAAAGCTGACATCATAACTGAGTGCGATATCTTTGGGCTGACTGCTCACCGCATTGTATCCGGTAGCGTTTGTACCCTGAATGTTGATTTCGTAAGGCCATTGCTCATCGTTGCTGTCGTTATCATCCCAGGCATGCGGCTGGTAAACCGATGGAGCGCCCGTGACCACAAACCAGAGTTTGCTGCAATTGGCCGGAACAGTAAAGGTTGCTGTATTCTCTGTACCCTCCATCCGATCACCGTATACCCGCGTACCATCTTTCAGCAAGGCTACATAGCCGTAGCGCCATCCTGCACGACTGGCATCCACCGCGTTAAATCCAGCAGCGTTTGGCAAGCCTTTAAAAGCTACCGAAACCTTTGTTCCCACGGCAGGTACGTCCAGCGGAATCACATTATACCCCGTCGTACCCGGACAGCGATCGTAAGTGACGCGAAGACTTCCATTGGACTGCCGCGTAAATTTGGTTGTCAGCTTACCGATATAATTTTTTCCATAATCCCGGATGCTGTTCAGGTCCCAGGTCACAAAGCGGGTGGCCGCATCGTAGATCTCATTGTTGAACTGCTTCACATCGATACCCGTGATACGCATGTAAGCCTGCACGGGATCTTCGGGTTTTAACGCCTCGCGCCAGATACGGCCGATCATATCGATGCCATGTTTGCTGGTCCAGTACCAATGGATAAAATAGCTGGCATAGCGATATTTCTCGTGGTGAATATGGCGAAAGTAATTTTCGGTATAGACGGTAAAATCATGTCCGGAGAATGCTTGATCCGGATAGGTCTGAAAGGCCTGCCATTGCGCGGTCTGCTCCCAAAACCCATTCCCACTCGTTCCGCCATAGCCGTAACGAAAGCCATGGTCGCCTTTCAGATCAGCAAATACCTGGTACTGAAAACTGTGCCCGATCTCGTGCGCAATGACAGCACCCACTGGCTTACAGGTGGCCGGATTAATCCACAAGGCCCCGATCAGATCGTCATAACCGCCACCATAGGCCATCCATTCGGTCGTGTAATGCACAAAAATCATCATCTTATACTTATCCAGATTCGATCGGTTGACCTTGCGTTCTGCAAACTTCAGGGTATTGACATTTAATGCGTAGAACTGCTCAGCTTTGGCCAAAAGATCATCAATATCTACCCGATATTCTTCGGGTACAGTGCTGGCATTGGGATCATTCTTTCCATAACTCGGTTCCCAAAAGACGATAAAATGCTCCGACTGGCGGCTACGCGAGTAGGACCATTTACTGTCCTTATTGTTGTAGTCCATCCCCGCAAATTCTTTGGGCTTATAGATCATCAGCGAATCTGTTCCTACGGGCTTGGGCGGGGTGGTCGTCTCCTCTTCGACAGGAGCTTCTACCTCTTTTTTGCTGCATCCCAGCGACACTAACACCAGTGCTGAGAACAGTGTCAGCAGCAGTCTATTCAATTTTATACTTTTCATCATTTGAACTATTTATAGGTAGAGATCAACTGTGTGTGATGGTCAAAAAACGGAAGCGCACGGTATAGGTACCGCTTCTGTAGTATTTGATGGTCGATACGGGATTGAGGTTACGTCCCAGACTGTTTGCCGTACCGACAATACGGTAATAAGAAATGGGATCGCCCGACCAAAATTGCGTGCCCACATACGTACCATTCATGATGGGGTATACCAAGCCCGAAACATTCGGGTAGCGATACACCAAGCCCGTATCAGTAACTTCCTCCGGATAGTAAGGCGACCAATTTTTAAATGTAGGCCGGTCGCCACGTTTGATGACCTCCCCTTTCTTGGGGTTGAATGCCTTGCCGTTTTTATCTTCCCATACGTAGATGATTTTGTTTTCCCCTTCTGGCTGGTGCTCTACGCTGATCGCATAGTCTGTATAGGGTAAAAAATTGGCCTCGGCACCGTAGTCCGAACTTGTGCACGACTTAAACAAAATATCCTCCTTTTTAGCACCGATGATATTAAAATCGAGGATATTCTTAAATTTTTTCTGTCCGGCAACATTGCTTACCTCCACATCGATCGTGTACTGCCCCGGGGTCACAAATTGGGTTGCCTGTGTAAAGCCTACCCGGCCTCCCGTCGCATTGAGCATCATCGGTGGATATTTAGCCTTCCCAATTTTCGCATTTAATTGATCGAGGGTGGTATCCCGCCAGGTGACCTCGGCAAGGTAGGTGGATATCTCATGCTCTTTAGCAAACTCTGTGGTCAACTCGCCCGTCTCCTTGTTTCGTACGGCCAGCAGATTCACGGTCAGCGGCGTGGTGCTTCCATTGGCCACAATGGCATCCGTGTATACCACAGCCCCCTGATTGACCTGCAGGTTCTCTACATTATAACGCAAATTTTCACTTAAATAACCGACTTGGTCACTCTTGCAGGAATTCAATACCAACACCGATAATCCCGCTATGCCTATGATAAAACTTCGTTTTTTCATCTGTTTTATTTTTTCATTTGTGACAGAACCACCCGGTTGATTCCGCATTGCTCCGGAATCAACCTAGCTGGGTTCATAATTTATTTGATCTTAATGTTGAATACAAAAACAGCATTCAAATCGCCTTTAGTTTTGGACTTGTACACCAGCGATTGGCGGACCGTATAGGTACTTCCCACTGTTGTTTGTCCCGGATACTGCAAAATATTAAAGGTCATTGTTGCGGTTGCCAGTTCCGATACAATGCGCGCATCTTTGCCCCACGAGCAGGTTTTGCCAGTGGCGTCAAACCAGTGCCCCGGTGCGTTGGCCGTACTGTTTGCATTTAAAGTACCATCGGGCTGCACGGCGTAGTAGGTGATATCTTTACCTACCAGCGCAGGTATTGCCCCACTTTCCACACCATAAAAGCGCGCTAAGCGCGGAAGCAGCACATCTACTGTGGTACCTGTGTAGCCCGCTGCATCATATTTGATGCTCAAGTCGTAATTAAAGGTGAGCGTTGAACCCGCTTCCACAATTTTAGGCCCTGTTAGGATACGTGGCGTAAAATCACCGATAAACGTATGGGTGTTGGCCAATATATTCAGCGTGGTGCCCGAGGCTGTTTTTATGCCTGTTGTCTGACAGTATACCCGCATATCGGCCATGTCATCTTCTTTTACGGTAACGATACCATCCGGGCTGGTTTGATCCGCTTCACCCCGTATTTTGACGTAGTATAAATTATAGACGGGCCCCGAAGACCAAAGTGGTTTGGGTTGCTTTTGCCTATGGTAGACAAACCCACTTATATTGGATGCATTTTTGATTGCCGTATACGCTGTGCTGGCCGTTGCCAGATCGTAAGGCGCCTCGTTGTAGATGTACGCGCGCACTGAATCTATTGGGATCTCGCTTAGAAACTGATCAAAAGAATACTGCGCGTTTTCATCCACAAACTTTACTGAGTCTGCCTTTTGCTTAAAATAGCGATTGACCGAATAATCGGAGGGCGCCCAAAACGTTTTGGCCTTGTTAATTTCATCCTTCAGTTTAAAATGGTCTATCACCAGCAACAAGGTATCGAACATCCCAGCGGGATGAGCGGCCAGGTAGTCGTAAGTAGACAGATTGACTTCGGCTTTATGGAGACCGTCGTCCGTCAGATAAGCCGCTTTCTTGCAACCGATCACTGTCAGTCCAAAAGCCAGCAGCAATGCTAATCGATATAAGGTTTTCATTTTTTTTCAAGTTTAGTGGTTTACATATTGACAGTGCTCCAGTATGGTGTCTGATTGAGCGCAGGATTGGACAACAATAACGAAGGGTCAAATGGCCAAAAGTATTTCTTCGCATTAAACTGCGCCTGGTTCATTTTATTCTCCGGAAACTTATAGATCTTAAAGTTCTTGTACAACCGCACCAGGTCGTAATAGCGATGACCTTCCAAAAACAGTTCGCGCGCCCGTTCACTAAAGATGGCCTCCTTAAGCGGTTCTTCGTTTTTATAGACCTGCAGTCCTGCTTGCGTCCGGATCTCATTTAGGATACTTTCAGCAGCACTGTTTTTGCCTGTTGCGGCCAGTCCCTCCGCCATCAGCAGCTTGATGTCTGAATACCGAAAGATGATGATGTTATTTTTAAATATGGCATTGTAATTTGAGGTATTACCCGAGTACTTTACATTTGCATATTTTGTACACAATGCATAGTTACCGCTATAAGCCACATCGAATACACTTTTAAAGCGCTTGTCGTTACTGTCTTTAAAAAGCGTTTTAAGGTAATCCTGACTGATTCTTAACATCGGATCTGTAAAATTCCGAAAATAAGGTCCCGCCAGTGAATAGTACCCTATCCCCCTATTGGTCCCTTCGTTTTCACCATTCTGGGCGATCTCGAAGATACCTTCATTGGATTTTCCCTGATAGATACCGCGGTAGTTGAGGCTGTCCCGTCCCACAAACGAATATTCGCCGCTTTCCAGTACCGATTTAGCCGCCGTGATACAGTCGGCGTATTCGCCTCTCCAGGCACTCAGGTGCGCCTGAAGGGCAAGTGCTGCACCCGTATTTGCACGCGTTGCAAAATCATTTTGGTCGATATTGCTCCATTTCAATAACGTTAGTGCCTTGGTTAAATCTGCCTGACTCTGATCCAGCACATCGCTCTCTTTTCGGGCAGGCAGATTGACCGCATCGATCGGCGCTACAGATTCCGTTATGATGGGTACCGTACCCCATACCCGCGCCATGTAGAAATAAGCAAATGCGCGCACAAAATAAGCTTCGCCGATGTAATAATCGCGTACCGACACGTCATTAAAAACATTTTCATCCATCTTCGGCAGCCTTTGGATCACGCGGTTGGCCTGGTCTATGACCTGATAAAAGATATCATAGCGCCGCAGCTGATACACGGGCCGCCATGTTTCCAACGCCGGTACGGATATATTGAGCTGCATGTTTACAAGCGGATTAATATCGACATCGGTCGAAGAAGATATTTCGTCCGACAGCAGATCGCCATATACATAATAGGCCATCCCATTGCCCTGGTTTAGAGCCTTCCGCAGCAGCGCATACATGGCATTGGTTGCACTATTGGCATCTTCCTGCGTTTTCCAGAAGTTCTCATCTGTTGCCGAACTCACAGGCTCAATGTCCAGAAACTTGGAGCAGCCCGAAGCGAGATACATGAAAGCACTCAGCACTAAAAACAATATTTTTCTTTTCATCTCTAATTAATTTTAAGCCACCGCTATGCGATGGAACTGACACGATTAAAAGGTAACATCCAGGCCTATAGTCCATTTCTTAGGGATCGGATATCCGTTACCCGTTGAATAACCGTTGGCTTCCACCGCTTCAGGGTCTGGCACCGTCGACCAAGACTTAACAGCCACATTATCCACCACCCCATACACGCGGAGCATTTTCAATTTAAGCTTCTTTATGATGGCCTGTGGGAACATATAGCTCAGCTGAATATTTTTGAGGCGGACAAAACTGGCATTTTCCACAAATGTGCTGTTGGCGATGTGCCAATTGTCGACCGTATTGTGAAACAGCGATGGGTATTTGGTCTGATCCCCATCTTTCATCCAGAAGTCGCTAGGATTAAAATCGCCAGCAATGGCCGAATTGGTACCCCAGGTCGAATACAGGTTAGATGAACCCGCATCCTGCAATTTGTCCGACATATAACCGTTCCACAACGAGCGTCCAAACACAAAGCTCACCAGGGTGGATAAACTAAAATTCTTGTAAGAAAACTGGTTGATAAATCCCCCCACGAGGTCAGGATTCGGATTTCCCATATCAATTTTATCGTTGTGGTCGATGGTGTAATCTCCATTCACATCCCGACGGCGCGGATCGCCAGCCTGATATAAATTCCCCCTAAAATGCGTGAGTCTTTTTCCTGTCAAAGGATCTACAGGTACATCTGCAGTGGTCGCATATACTCCATCCACATCCCATACTTTAAATGGGAAAATAGGCTGACCTACGTTCAGTGCACGTTGCATCCATACCGGACCCACTTGTATTTCCTGTCCACCACCAGGAAGACTGGTGACATAGTTTTTATTGTAAGCAATATTGAAATTGGTGGTCCATTGGAATTCTGACGAAGGAGCCATATTGCGGGAGATAAGCGTCATTTCTACCCCACTGTTTCTCACACTGATAAAATTGTTGGAAACCGTGCTGTATCCTGAGGTCAATGGCATGTTCAGATCGTAAACCAGCTGTTTGGAGTCGCGCACATAAAAATCGGCAGTCACGGTAACGCGATCGTGCAGGAGGTTCATATCAAAACCGGCGTTAAACTGCGGCGAGCGCTCCCATCGGATCGTCGGCGAGGTTGCTGCCGCGCCATAATTAGGCGCTACAGTAGGCTTGCCATTATAAGAGAGTACCGAACCACCAATACCATTTTCCAATACCGAGCCAGCGTATGAAGCATCAAAAGTCAGCCCGGTATAACGCGCGTAATATGAGCCCGGATCACGTCCGGTAACACCATAGCTACCCCGTATTTTGAAAAAGGATATTGCATTTTTTACCCCCTGGAAAAAGGGCTCTTGCGAAAGCACCCAGCCAGCGGAGATGGACGGGAAAATACCCCAGCGGTTGTCCTTGCTGTAACGCGACGAAGCATCCATCCGGTAACTGGCAGAAAGCAGGTACTTGTCTTTGTAATCGTACCCAAAACGACCGAATACCGATACACGCGAGCGCTCATTGATGGAAGTGGTGGCATAAAGATCCGGTCCGGAAGGAATACCTGTTACCGTTTTTACATAACTTCCATTGTCGTTATATCCGTACATATAATTGTTGTTGGAAGTATTGCGTTCAATACCGGTACCCAACACGGCGCTAAAATTATGCGTATCGCGAATGCTCTTGATGTAGTTAAAATAGGTTTCCCATTCCCAACGCTTATTTTGGTTCACCCAATTCTGAGCAAAGTTTCGATAACCTGTAAGCAATACGGGACGAAAGAGGTCGCGCGTATTGTTGTTGACATTGAACGAAAACTGCGAGCGCAGGGTCAAGCCATTGATCAAAAACTTTTTAAGCGTTCCGGCAAAGTTACCATTCAGGCTGATCGAGTTATCGCGGTCCATCATGCCATCGTAGCGCCCCGTATAGATCTGTTCGTCCACGTCGGTTATCTGATAGAAAGACGAAGGAAAGCCCCAGGTACTAAAAGGATATTTCGAATCGTCCCCCGACCCATGTTTTGCTTTTGTAAAACCGGCGAACAAGTTGGTCTCAAACTGAAAATTGTCTGTCGGATTGGCCTGCAACATGAGGCGCGGCGTCAGGTTTTCATTTTCATAGCCCATCATTACACCCTGCTCATAGTAGCGCTGTGCCGAGAAACGGTATAAAAACTTCTCCATGGTGGCACCGATACTCATATTGACATTGTTGATATTGGCCGACTGCAGAAAAAGCCCCTGCCAATCCGTGTTATTGTTAAATGCAGGGTTTAAACTATCCGTCAACATCGGACTGATCAAGCCATTGTTGAACCAGTCGTACGATCCACCCTGATAAAGCAAATTCATTTTCAGCCTACGCTCGGCTGCTCCGACGGTGATGGGCTTCATGGCCGGACGGCTCGAAACCCCGTTGTATGCCGAGATCCTGATTTCGGGTTTCCCCACTGCCGGACGTTTGGTTTTGATGATGATAACCCCATTTGCTGCACGCGCACCATAGATGGCCGATGCCGAGGCATCTTTTAAGATATCGACCGATTCGATATCGTTGGGATTGATAGCCTGCAACGGGCTTGCATTTCCGTAAGCCGCCTGTATATCGCTCACATCGTAAATAATATTGTCGATGACATACAAGGGAGCCTGCAGCTGATTATCGGCCAAGCCCAAGTTGCTCGTTCCGCGGATATTGACGATGTTATTGGTACCCGGTTCGCCCGATGTACTCAATACTGTCAGACCCGCCACACGTCCCTGCAACATGGCGTCGAAGGTGGCGTAAGGCGTATTTTCAAAATCCTTACCCTTCACGGTAGTGATGGCACCCGTCGTTTTGCGCCGCTGCACATCCTGATAGCCCATTACAACTACCTCATCGAGCCCCGTCCCATCTTCTTTCATGGTAATCTGGATGGTGTTGTCGCCATCACGCAGCTGTCTTTCTTGCCGCACATAGCCGAGGGAACTAAAAATCAAGGTTGGATTTGCCGATTTCAGTTTTAAGGTAAATTTTCCATCAGCACTCGTTTTGGTCGCATTGCTGACGCCTTTCTCTAAAACACTGAGATCAGGCAGAGGGGTGCCTTTTTCGTCTTTAACGATCCCCGTGACCGTTCTCTGTTGTTGCGCATACAGCTGTTGACATAGCAACAGCAGCAACATAAAAATACCCGTCAGGCATTTTTTTGGAAGATTTTCATACATAGTCATAATTTCGTTAAGCAGATGTTCAGTTTAGCATACTGGCAATGACACATTAGATCCCTGGGACAAACGCGATCCTTTTCGCAAAAAGGATATGAGCAGCATGTTAAAAATTGATTAGTTCTTCTTTCTGTAACAAAAATAGTACTTCGAAGCAGCGGATTTCGGTCAGATCTTACCCACTCATTCTAACATTTTAACAAAAGAAATGGTGGGTTTCCGGTGCGGTACAGTGGGGCCAATGAGGGGATAAAAACAGCGAATCCGTCTAGCTAAGCGATGGACAGATACCTTCGTTAGTTAGACGGATAGGGTTGCGATTAGCAAAACGGCACGTCAATAAGGCCGTGGCTATAAATTCGGCTAATCGTAGAGGTAATTTCTGTAGTTGCGCACATATATCTTGGGCGATATGCCCAATATACTGCGAAAAACACGGTTAAAGTTGGTGATGCTATTAAAGCCCGAATCGTAGGCAATCAGCGAGATCGAATCGTGCCGACCCAGCCCCAGCAATTTACAGGCTTCGCGGATACGCAGTTCATTCAGGTAGGCGATGAATGTTTTTCCCGTGCAATTTTTAAAATAGCGGCAAAAGGCGTGCGGCGTCAGATTTGCTTTTTCGGCGATTTCATCCAGACTGATATCCTCTTTAAAGTGCTCTTCCAAAAATTGGCATAATTTCTCTATCCGGAACGGTTTGGAGATCTCTCTTTTGGGCAACTGGACACCCGAAAGCGGTTCCAGTTCGGTGAATACTTTGCTGAGCGTTTTTAATAAATAGAAGAAATTTACGAGCTGATCCAAAAAATCAGACTTTTGCAGTATTTCGATGTATTGAGATACCTCTGCATGAAGTTTGGGTGGAACCCTAAATCCGCGCTGGCATTTATGCACAAAATCGATCAGGTTTCGGAGTTCGGGCATCGTCGCCATGGTAGACAGTGCACCTTTGGTGCTAAAGAATAAAGAGATCGAGCGCACATGGTCGCCTGCAAAGAAACTTTTAAAAACATGGGCCTGGTTTGTTCCCAATAGAAAAATGTCTCCCGGCTGAAATTCATGCACATTGTCGTCCACAAGTAGCTGGCCGATACCTTCTTTAATCCAGATTAATTGATATTCTTCATGACGATGCATGTATGGATAAAACTTATCCAGCACATCTTCTTGAATATAGATAGATTTGTCCTGAGGGGCAGGAACTTTAAATTGAACTGGCTTCATAACAAGTTAGATTAGTTAAATGTCAATATGACATTAAATATAAACAAGCCAATTCACTGTTGCAATACCTGAACCAAAGATGTTAAAATACGGTGATAATTGGTTACAATTTGCATATATATAAATTATATCCAAACAGCTATCATCTTTTTTACGTTAGTATGAGCTTTATAAAACCGAAATCGCACTATAGATTTTAAAATTTTCACCCCGAACGGGTATAAAAAAGATATAAAACAAATAATTTATACCCGATGTAGTATAATTTAACAATATTTGCTATATTTATATCAGAAAGGGTATAATTATGGATTCACTACGACTATTTGTAAAAAAGAAACGCAAAGAATTGAAGCTAACACAGGAAGACTTAGCTGATAATGCTGGAGTTGGCTTACGGTTTGTGCGTGATCTTGAGCAAGGAAAAAAAACGTTACGTTTAGACAAAGTAAACGACATATTGGCGTTATTCGGTAAAGAGGTTGGTGTAATTGATCAAATTAGAGAGTGATGGCGCGCGAAGCAAAAATATATTTTCACGATGATTTAGCTGGATATCTCATTGAGACTGATCATGGTTATTCATTTAGTTATGACGAGAACTATCTAAAAAAAATGGATCCACAACCTATCAGTCTAACTTTACCGATTTCCGAGAACGCTTACAAAAGCATTTAAATGATCATGAATAAACTCCTATTTACCATCCTCTTTATTGTGGCTTCTACTTTCGGTGTTTCACAAACCTTGACTAAAGAAGCCACTGCTATCTGTTAGCCGGCCCCCAACTCTTCAGCCAGCGATTGTAAGCCTTGATTAGCTTCTTCAAATCGTTTGAGTTCGACCGCATAAGATTCAGTAACCGTTTCGAGCAAGGCACTTCCCGCAGTAAAGTCAACATAGGCCATTACCGTATCACCACCCCACATCCAGTCAAAAATCAGGGCATAACCCTCCAAAACATAGCCCTCCAGTTGTTTTAAGAGAGCCAGCATCGGCAATATTTCAAGATAGTTTTCACTGAAGTTCAATACGGCAAATGTCCAGTGTTGCTTTTCCTCATCATAATACTCCTTCGCACCGTAAAATCTATCCTTAAGCAGATTATCGAAGACTTCACGAATGCGCGCCTGTGAATAACTTGGAATAATTTCCAACGTTGTTTTGCTGTACATCTGCCGGCTCTCCCACCACTGCGACCAATTATCGTCTTTGTTCGGGGAAATCGGTTTAAAAGAAAAAAACTCGTTCAATCTCGATTTTTCTATTTTAATACTTATGTAAAGGCTATCCAATTCCATACGATTGTTCTAAGATATTCTTAACTTCTTTTTTAAACGTTACCGGCTCGACAGTTTGATCTTACCATCGCTATCAAAATCCGAATTGTCCGTCACTCTTTTTAGATTTAGTTGCTTTAGTGATAAGCCTTCCTGCAGGGGTATACCCGCAGAATTTACCTTAAATAAGGGATAGGATAGTGGTTTTTCACCCCATTCCAACACAAAATGGTAGCCATCTACAATCTTCTGCTGATCGTCAGTTTTGAGGATTAAGATATTATGAAAAGTTTGTTCCGGTTTGGCAGGATCACTATTCGGTGAGATACCCCGCGCTTTATACGTGGCGATAAATTTATAATAGTGGTACTTGCCACCGATCGGATTAAATATTAATTCCCGACTATTGTTTTCCGTAATCAAGTCGGAAAAAGACTGCTCAAAATTGTCCAATAATTTGTAATTAAAATCGGTATTGAGCTTATTGGCGACCATGACATAGGTCTTTGCATCTTTACCGGTGCTACTCCCCTGCGTTTGACTTTGTGCGGATGCCGAGTAGCCACAGAAACAGTATAACAATATAATTATTAAATACTTCATACGCTAAAATATTAAATTTTGTGCAGTATTTGCCCTACTGAGTATTAAATAGACATTTCTTCAACAATATATCAGGGTAAGTACGCTACTTCTTTATTCAGCCAATAACTCAAACCAACGCTTAAAATCAGCAGCATCATATCGGCTAACCATTACCTCCTCTTGCTTGCCGAAGCTATCTTTCAACGCGATAGCCAGCACCCCATTGGTTAAAGACTTGTATCCTTTTATAATACTCCGATTGACGATATAGCGCCTGTACATCAGATAGTATTGATTGTGATCAAGTACCTTCATCAGGTTGTCGAGACTATAGTTGTGGGTATACTCGCGGCTTCCGGTTAAGGTAAGCAGCCTTTTGTCATCTGCCGAACTTTTGATAAGCGCAATCCCATGCAGCGGCACGTAATTATCTTCGTAACCATACTTTACTTTCAGACAGGAATCGAGACTAACCGCATCCGAAATATCGTCTACCCGTTCGGCCTCCGCTTTCAGCTGCAGCTCTTCGTAGGTGACAATGATTTCCCGGAGGACTGTTTTCTCAATTTCGGCCTCTAAGTATTGATCTTTCACAAATCGGGCAAACCGCATCACATATATCACCATAAAGAGCAGATTCAAGATGAAAATAAACAAAAACAGGAACCCAAATTCGTTGGAAAGGTAGCGCATAATGACTCGCCAACCTTCTTCGTTAAATGGTAAAAATACCAGCACGGCGAAAATTACGGTGAGCAACGAAGGCAATACTAATCCGTATAGAACCTGCCTGATTAGCCTAGGTTTAAAATCCGTCAGCCAAGAGCGTTTCCTATCCATGTACCTATTAAAAATATGCATACCGCTAAGCACCGCCATCGCGATCGATGCGGAAAGAAGCCAGTACAGATAAAATTTCGGTGCCGAATACCGTGCATCGAAAACAAGAAACGCGCCGGGCGAACAGAAAAAATTACCCAATAGAATCGCCAAAAGTAGCTGGAGCCTAATCGGTAAGTAGTGGACATGGATCTCGGAATGAAAGGTTTCGATAAGCTTTTTAGTCTGCATAAAAATTGTAGAATTGATTAAGGCAACCTAAAATAACTAATTTATCAAATAAAAAAACAAAACAGCCTTACAGTATTTCGTCACAACTGAAGAAATACTGCCCTATTTCACTGTAAACGCGCAGTGCAAACTACCGTTCATCCTATAATTTCATTTTTATAACATCCTAGAAAACCCTCTATAGACAGTTTTAAAGCAAGATTTAGACATTTGTGCTATACCATTCATCCGCATTCCGACATTTTACCTTGCCTTCAAAGAAAGACCTTGCTAATTTTATAATAACATAATTCATTATTGGATGAACAATTACAGCAATGCCATTTGGTGCAGACCGAATGACCATGTACCCTAAAAAAATAAGTTATGATCCGATCGTTGAACCAACTGGAAGATGCCATTCTTGCTTATGGCCTACTGCACGATAACCCGAATGGAAATTATGTACCAAGCGACGAAGCGATCGTCATCGCCTGCGATGCCCTGATACGCGATTCGGAACAGCACTATATCAGTCATGCGAAATCGCGCATGGCCAAAGAATCTTTTCGCCGCTATTACACCAAATTCAGGCTGCTATTTGACACGCTCTATCTGTACAAGGCGCAGCAGCCGGATGACACCATTAAAAAACTGCACGAGAGTATTAGCCAGAGCATTCAGCGCTTTAAAGAGCATATGAATCCGTTGGAAGAGCTACCCCTATACGACCAACAGCTGCTCAAATCGAGCAGCCTCGCAAAACTTGCTCAATTATCGGTGCACTTACAGGCCAAGCAACTTGACGAAAAATATCTTTTAGAAATCCAATATGGTCTAAATAGCCTGTTTGACGAGCATAAGCCGCCCAAACTACTGTACTACCATGTCGAATGGCTGGAAACTTTCCTTTCGGCACTAGAAAGCCTTGCCCATGATAAACGTGTCAAGCATTACGCCAAACGTTTTATTGAGTTACTGATCCGCTACAACTTTAACTATCTCGGCTTATGCAACCGGTGGCATGAACAGCTCGAAGCGCAGATCGATACGCTCCCCCGTTCGGAAAAGTTGTCTACATTGCTGCTTATGGAAAAAGAAATTACCCATTATCATCCCCTGCCGATGCTTTATTACGACATTGAGCAACCCCATCTCAAAACAACGATGAATGAATACATTTGGGCCGAACTGGATTATCTTGAAAAAATGTCGAAACTGGAATCGGTAGAAATTAATCGCCGACCCGAGATTCCCGTGTCTTCCAACGGGATCCATATGACGCTGACAGGCGAGGGCATTACCTGCCTATTCCACTATTGCAGTAAAGTGGGTCTGTTTAAAAAAAAGCATAAAAGTGATGCAGCGATTGGCGTAGCACAGCATATCGTTACCGATCGCGGCAACCGTATTGCGGCCAATCAGCTGGCTAAGTTCAACAAATTCGAACATATACTCAGCCTCTATATCATCGAAGATAAGCTTAAAGAAATGCTGCATTTCATAAAAAAAGACATTGAAGAAGTGGAGCGAAGAAAATAATGGCCTTTTCAAAAAAACTTGGGGGATTCCACTTTATCCCCCTCCCGTGCCGGCACCTCCCGCATAGCCTATTGTCCCCAAAAACAGCACGCTGCATCCTTTGCATGCGCTACTCCCGCTGCTCTCGGTTATACTAGCAGTAAAACCGCCATATCCCCAATTACATCAGTCGCCATTGCCCCAGCTGCTTTAAAGGCGGTTTGCCTGGCGAAATCCTTCTATATAAGATTGCCGCTTATTGTCTTTTCTTTGCTTTCAGACTTACACAGTATGCACCATGAAAGCGAAAAAGATTACCTATCAGATCATCGTCATTACACTGATGGCACTTTGGATCCCGATCAGTCTGGACAAGTTTATCGACTATGAACTGTTCAAGTCTGCGATGATACAACAGCCGTTTAGCGATGGTCTGGGAATTTTACTTGCCAATACCGTACCTACGATCGAGCTTACGGTGGGTCTACTGTTTATCGTGCCCAAGATGAGAATATGGGCATTTGGACTGTCCTCATTGCTGATGGTAGTTTTTGTGGGCTATGTCAGCTTGGCGGTCTTAAACGTATGGGGCAAAATCCCCTGCGGATGCGGCCTTGTATTCCATCACGTGGGCTGGATGGCGCATCTGTGGCTCAATATCGGATTTTTACTGATCAGCCTAATCGGCTTGTACCTGGAGTTATCCGTGTTTAGAAATTATGGTTCAAAAAATAGCAATAATAGCCATAGTGGGGGGCATCATCCCCTACGTATAGCGATAAATTCAGAAGCTCAAGATGTCATGAGATTGAAAACCAGTCCTAGGTTAAAAAAAGAATAGTGTACCCGATTAACAGCGGAACTTGGATTCGAGGCTGATCCAGGTGAAGGGCGCGTCTGCCAAAAGACACTTATGGTGTTCCAGCGCTACTGTCGATGGCTACGTACAGAAAACCGACGCAGCGAAGGGATAAAAAAGAAATTTAAAAAATTAAAGTAAAAAAACTTAAAAATTAAAGACATGAGAAATTCAGGTAATTTTATTAAAAAACACGGTTTGGCCGTATTTGCCATGACACTTTTATTGGGTTATGGAGGTTTTAGTTATGCAAAATCGATGTTTGCGACCAATTGGTATTTAATTCAGAATCAAGGAACAAATCCCGATAACGACACCATTGGTGCTGTAACGATGGATCCAAGCCAAGGTGGGGAATGTGAAAGCGAACCTCACCCGGAGCGTTGTACCATCCAGTTGCAAAATGACAATAATTTTAATCTAGACGGACTGCAGGTCTCAGCTGCTAAAAGCCTTCCGGGGGTATCCGAATTAGATCGCACAAACTATAAATAATCATTAAAATTCAAAAAAATAGCCCCATATCTAACGATATGGGGCTATTTTTTAGCGTGGAAATTGAGTAACTTTTGAATTAATAATAACGTTATTGGGTACCAAAAATGTATATTTCAAGTCTTTTGCCATTATTGTATAGATTTTCCCAGCTAACGTACGATGAAGTTCAATATTTCGGTTCTCTATAAAATTAAACCGTCTCAGATCAATCCACCGAAGCCCTCTTATCAGTAGCTGTTTACGCCGTTCCAGCAATACCAAATCCAACGCCGCGTTTTTTTCCAAACCTTTGTATTCTTGGTAGGTATTCTTTGCAAAACGTGTTACCAACAACTCATTTAACTTATCTAACCCCAATTGTACCTGTCCTGCTCTGATCAAACATTCCGCATAAATCAAATACATTTCATCCAACGCCAAGCCGGTGAATACACTACTGGACCCTACATATGAACCTTTGTAAGAGTATAACCCATCGGATTCCAGCTTGAAGAATAAATTTTTCCGAAGATCGTTCTCGGCATAGCTTGTTATAAGATCAGCATTTATCCGTCCTTTGGTAGGCGCTACGGATTCGGTAGAATAACCTTGATCATAGAAAAGAATCTCTGAATTACCTACACCTCTACTTGGGAACGAGTAACGGCTACTTGCCGAAAAGTTTTGATAATTCAATAATTTACCAGCACCGTCGAGTACTATTTTCGCTGCCTCCAACGCATCATTGTAGCGTCCCATAGCGAGATATACACGAGCCAACATTGCATTAGCAGTACTTTTTGACGGCTGATAAAAATCAGTCGATTCATCACCCAACAATTGCTGTGCTGCTAAAAGATCTTCCAGTATACTATCGTACGTCTCGGATACCGAAGAGCGAATCGACACTTCCTGTGGATCGGCAGACTTGCGCAAGGGCAAGCCATAGGCTCTATGCTCCTCATCTCCTATCGGAGCGGCAAACTCGCTGGCCAGCTGAAAGTTGGCATTAGCCCGATGGAACAAAGCCTTTCCTTTAATCTGATCGTATACGTTTGCATTGCCGGAAGTACGCTCAATCTTGGCAAGCCCTTCCAAGATAATATGAGCTGACAGAATACGCTTGTATCCATAGTTCCAATCCGGACATTCCGTCCCGATAAATCTTTCATCCTGCCAGCTATACGCATTCCTCTCACCTTGGGTCGTGAGCAGACCCCAAGCACTTTCACTTAATGTAAATTCTTCCGCAGCAGCTGATCGCATAGAAGAAGCACTGCTTCCGCTAAAAAGACTTACGTCGCCTAACAGCAAATTAAAATCATCCAAAGTCTCTGGGACCACCTGTTTGCGGTCTCTCTTTATATCGAGAAAATCGGGATTGCAAGCACTATTCAAGGCAACGAGCAATCCCAGTATAATTATTTTTTTCATTTTTTACCATTCTAATTGAAAACCTACTGTATACGTCCGGGGAGCAGGATATGCTGCTGCTACCGCATCTGGATCCACTCCGACCTTATTGGCCCTGTAGAGGATGCCAACATTTCGGACATAGCCGAAAATATTTAATCTAGCCTTTTTGGCCATTGGCAGTTGATAAGATAAACGCACATCCGACAGACGGATAAAATTACCTTTCTCAATCATCAGTTCGGAATCTGTATATAATGCATCGCGATAGACGTCTACGGTAGTAGGTATTGCCGGAACAGTGGTTGTCAGTTCGTCTCCCGGTGTTTGCCATCGATCCAAGTAGTCCAGATGTCCGATTCCACTGTAAAAAAGTTTAAAATAGTCGATCGTGTTACGGCGAAAGTAAAAGCCATTTTTCCACTCCAGGTTGGCACTTAGTTCAAAATTTTTGTAGGCGACCTGATGGCGCATAGATCCCTGATAAGGCGGAAAATTTGGACCTATAAACACAATATCGTCCAAAGTTGCATTTGTTGCATACTTCATATAATTCTGATCACCGTTCGGGGTTATCAGCTGGCCATTTTCAGCACTGATACCCTTAAACTTCCAAGCGTACAGCGCATCGCGGCTATAGCCAACACGGGGTTGTGCATTGCTCACCATTTGCGCCATAGAAAGATTAGTATTTGCCATATACTTCGTTATCCTATTTTGTGTCATGCTCCAGAGAAGATTGATATCCCACCTGACTACGCCCTGTAATGCTTTTACAGCGAGGGTGAGGTCAACCCCATTTGTACGGAGGTTAGCATAATTGATTCTATTATCAATATAGTAACTCGTTCCTTCGGGTGATATACCCGTACTAGGATCCATATAGTTGGGGCCGATCAGGTCTTTGCCCGACTTAATGTAGTAATCTACCGATCCAGATATCCTTTGCTGGAGCACAGAAAAATCGAGACCGACATTCAACGTAGTGAGTTTCTCCCACCTCAGATTAGGGTTACCCGCGCTTGTCAGCTTTGCATAAGGTAAACCTGTCGTGAGATTGGTACTACTGATCCGCATGGATGGATATGCACTGATGGTGTTATTCACATTTCCACTATAACCATAGGTTGTACGTAGTGTAAGTTTATCCAACCAGATCGCATGATCCTTCAACAGTGGTAACAACTGTTCGGACAAGCCAATTGACCACAATGGTACACCCCGTTGATTAGTCTTTACGCCAAAAAGGTTCGAGGCATCCCAGCGGATACTTCCGCTAATACCATGTGTGCTGTTGAGCAGATAGGTCGCATTGGCAAAATAAGAGATAAAGCGATCTACGGTAAAACGTTCTTCAAAAGGGGTTGCCGGAATCACGCTTGCACCATTAGGCCGCATTGCATACTGTTTGCTGTAATCGAGGTTCGTCAGGTATGTCCCATTATCGGCACGATAGCCGTATAGACGGTACCCGATATCCCGGCTTAGTGTATTTTGGCTGATCTCCGCGCCTGCCAGCGCGACCAATTGATGATCCATACTCCATTGCCGCGTATAATCCAGCTGAATCCTTCCATTATGCCCAATAATCTCGCTGTTTTGCCCGTCTTTGATTCCACCGAGCGGGACAACTCTTGTGCCATCTGCCTGTGTAAACTGGTTGATCAGATTGCGAGCAAAATAACTGTCAGCATCATAAAGATTCTGCTGCTTTACGGCCTGATGCTGGTAACGGTACTTTAAATTCACAGAAAAGCCACCTCCTATCTTATAATTCAAACCTGTACCGAGCGTAAGCTGTTTTGAAAAGGAACTAATATCGCGCCTATTGCGGTCTACAAGTGGGTTAAATGTCCAATCCAATAGTCCATTACTTTCGGCACCGTCGCGATAGGCGTGATTAAACTGATAATTTAGGCTTGCAGGCGTGCCGTCTGTATTTTGTAAAAACACATAAGGAGACAACCCTGAGCCCGAAGCTGTGAGCTGCTGTAGTCTATAACCATTCTGCTGTTCCTTATCTGCTGCGTAACGCAAATACGTATTAACTGTCAATCGATTACCGATTTTTAAATCGTGATCGATGTTGAAGGTCAGTCTCTGGTCGCTATTGCCAATGATCGATTGTGGATTACGGTCGTAGCTGCCCGAGATAAAGTAGCTGCTCTGTTCGGCACCTCCCCTCGCCTGTATTGCATAGCGCTGGCTTAGCGCATTTCGGTACAATAATTTTTTGGCTTCCTGGCGAATGTCCTGCTGCTGCATGTGCGCTTTGATCGTTCCAAAATCTGCTATTGCGATGTCATTAGCATCGCGTTTAAACAACAACCCGACATAATCGGGGATATAGAGCGATTCCATGTTGTAATAGTTTCCCTTGCCATACAGGTATTCTTCTACCTCCATCATATCCTTAGCAGGTAGAAACTGTCTACTGTAGAAAAGGTCAGGCTTTTGCGTCAGCTGCCAATTACTTTGAAAAGACAACCTGAGCGGCGCACCGAGGCTTCCTTTTTTGCTCGTTAGGACGATTACGCCATTCCCCGCCTTAGCTCCCCAGATGGCCGCAGCAGCTGCATCTTTCAATACAGTAACACTTTCAATATCATTTGGATTGATTGCATTGATATCGCCCTCATAAGGAAAGTTATCCAATATCACCAAAGGTTCGGTCGAAGATTGAATGGAGCTTATTCCCCGCACGCGCAATGCATTGGGGAATTTATTTTCACCCACACTCAGACTGCGGTCAAACTGCAGGCCACTGGTGACGCCTTCCAAGCGATCCAGGATATTGCCGGCAGGATTACGCGTGAGCGTTTTCTGATCTAAGGTCGCAAAAGATCCCGTCAGCATATTCTTATTCAGCGTGTAATAACCTGTATTGACAATCACCTCGTCCAATTGATTTTCGGCGTATCGCAACTGTATCGTTCCTAGATCCCGCGTCTTTCCTAGCGCTATCGACATTGGAGCGTAGCCCACCATCGTAATCCTGATCTGTTCACTTTTCTTTTTGTCGAAAGAGAAATAACCGGACGAATCTGTTTTGAGCTGTCTTTGGTCAGGAAAAGTTGCTATGGTCGCTCCCGGTAGACTTGCACCATGACGACCTATCAGCCGACCAACATATGTCTGTGCCAGCACCACCTGTGGTGCCACGACAAGAAGTAAAATAATATAAATATATCGCACGGCACCTCCCTAATTATTAATAACTAAAACAGGCACGGGCTTTTTCTCTATCTCCACTTTCAGTCCATAGGCATCCAAAAAGGCTTTCAATTCTTCGGGCGTTAGTTTGGACTTGGTAAAATACCATCGCGGCAATTCATATGCATACGGAAAATCCTTTGGTAGCCCTATGCGGTTAAAAGCATTTTCCACATCGCTGTGATATCCATCTGTTTTGGACAGCAACGCAGCTATGACAAGCGAGAGCTTATGTTCATTATCTTTTTCCTTGGACGGGTCATATTGTAGATATTGGTCACCTGCACGTTTCTCGAGCGGACGGCTAAACAGCCTTTTGGTTTCCGAAATAGAATTTTTCGCGCTGATGACCGGATAGTTTATCGGCGGGGTCAGTCCGATGTGCACATTCCAGCCTTTCGACTTTTTCAGATACTCGGCCCAATAGTGCTGCAGCAGAGCGAATCCCTTTTCCTTTCCCAAGGATTTTGGGATACGCATTTCATAACTGAACAAGTTCCTTTGAGACCAAGCCTCATATAGCGAATCTATGGCATAAGGGGACAATCCTGCCGTTTGCTTCGTGTCCAATACCAAGTATTTTCTATCATCTGCGGTAAGATCTATTCTTACAGCATTATTTTCAATATCGTAAAATGGAAAAATATCCTTTTTAAAAATATCGTAGAGCAGATAATCCAGCTTTTGGTTTATCCCATAAAAAAGAATACTATCGCCCTGCACTTCAACACCACTACTATTTCTGGCATACTCCTGCACGTAGCCTCCGATCTTAAAAAACTTCTCGGTATGTAAAACCGTTGTAGGGGCATTATCACTGCTAAAAAGTGGTTTTGACAGATCAGCTAATTTCACATTCAATGCATTATACATTTTGGGCATCCCACCGTCCAACACATTCTTTAAATTCTCAACGGTGGCGTATTTCGCATAAGGTTTGGCAATTACGCGACCATCTTTGATCCATACCATGTGGGGAATAGATCGCTTGGGAAAATACTGCATTAAAAAAGTATCCGCATAGATTGTCTGATGGTTCCATTTAAACCGATCCATCAAGTGCTGGAATTTATTTATAGGTTCGTAATTAACGGGTACAATCGTAATTTTGGTTGTATCCAGATCGGGCAGGATTTCATGCAGATGCATAAGCGAGCCCAGGCAGGGTCTACACCAGCTAGCCCAAAAATCAATAATGATTAGCTTATCCCGATCGGCCTCCAGATTACGTGTAAATGTTTTCTGACTGACCCAATCGATAAAGCGGTTCTGATGTTCAAAGAATTCATCAGGTATACGATCACCGATATATAACGATTTGGCATTTGGGACAACCATTGGCCCATCGGCCCCGCTGTCCTTGCGGGGCGTCTGAGCCGATAAACTAAACATAGAAACTAAACATAAAAACAAGCACGTCAAAATGATGCGATAGACACGCTTATAATCTGCAACAGATAAAAAGCATTTTAAAGCCCGCTGAACAACTGGACCTATTAATCCAAGCAAAGTATCAAGTTTTAATATAATAGAAGCGCAAATCGCCTTAAAAGACCTCAAAACAGATCGTTTAGGTTCAACTCTACTGGTTGGCATAGGATTTACTACTAATTTCTCAACCAATACCTGCTCAATAGGTGACCAATTCCCCCCTTTCTCCCAGCGTTGCTCGAATTTTCTTCGGGTGGGCTTCGGGTCTCCTTCGGATAAAATACGAGTAACGGTAAAGCAAAACCCGAGGCCGACCGCATGAAAGGCAGGAATTGGGGCGAAGTTGGTCAGGAAAAAGTCCCCAGAAGGTGATACCTCTCCCCTTAGTCGGCTGGCCTTTGGCTCAGCTTTGGGATTTCTTTGGGACATGTTCGAGACATGGTCGAGGGCTCTTCGACTCGGCTTCGGCAGGGCTTCGACTGCGCTTCGGGTAGGAGTCGAAGCGCAGTCGAACAACAGTCGAAGCGTTCCCGAAGAAGAGTCGACGTTGGTACGAAGCAGTGTCGAACGATCCTCAAGCAAAACCCGAAGGCTGCCCGAGGAAACGGCTGTTTTAATTTGATTTTGAATTTCACTATTACAGCGCTTTTTTAGCAGGACCAAAGTACCTTTGAAGTACGTTTTTCCTTGTCTAATTTTCTTACGCAAATTTTGCGTAATTAGTACTATATCTGTGCTTAAGTAGTGCTTCACAGGCACTTGAAATATATAGGTTATATAGCCCCTTAAAAAGGCTAAAAATTTCAGGGTTTTCATTATTTAGTTTGTTAGTGGTTTTGAGACAGCTGATAAAAAAAATCGTAGATTTCTTTACTACTTTCGAGTTCACAAGCGATGAATCTGTTGCTCCGGAGAAATGAAATTTCCACCCCTGTCAGATTAATCTTTTTGTAATGAATCAGAAAATAAGCCATGACCATGCGAAATAATGCGACGGAGAAATTTTGTACATCCGTTGTACTGATAGTAGGATTTACTCCCCTTTCTCGATCGAAATAGATAGTCAGCAACTCTACTAGATGATTGCGACAACTGTCCATATCATACTTAGTCCAAAAATCTTTAATACATGCTACTGGATCATACTCCAGATGATGGATTTCGTACATCGCCAGGTCAAAGGCGACCAGTTTCTTTAAAAGCTCTTTCATTTTTTTGGCTTTTGAGGGTGTATATCTGCATGGATTCTTTGAAAAAATAGGAAAAAGCACTCCCCTATCGAGTCGAAAGTCTCAACACAGCCTACACTGTTAAAAAATTTATTAACTAAACCTCAGAATGCCGTTTTACTCTTTTCGTTACTGGTTATATATATGTTCTTCACGGACATCCACAATGATTGGAAGGACCGACCCTTTGTTGTGTTACGACAATATTTTTAATAGAAAGTTGTCTTCAACGAAAAGTTTCACTAATTTTAAAGTGCAAACAATTATTATTTAGTAAAAGCCATCTTCATTGCCTTTTATTCTCTATTTAAATATTGATAAGGGTCGGTGGCAGACACGCTTAAGGGAAGTATCGCTATTCTTTTGGATAAGAATAACGAGCCATTTTTATTGACTTCTCTCCTTTTACGTGCTGTGTATGGTTAAATGATTAATCCGGCGCGCGGATTAAATTTTTGAAATGCTGTTTGGCGGAGTACCAAGTAAGTCGATCATTGATCTGGTACTGGTGAATTAAAGTTTTAAAAAATGTCGTTCTCATAATTTTTTGATTATTTAAGAACAACTTTTCTCCGAAAGTATAAACCACCTTATAAAATACAAGGGGTGGCTTGCACTTTAGACCCACGGGTGACTAGCCCATTCGTCTATGTCTCGAGAGACATTTTGACTCAGCCATCTAAAGTATCGCAAGACCACCCACATGCTTTATGTACAAAAGTAGTAAAACTTTTTAAGCATGGGGCGATCTTAACGGTTCCCTCGATGGAATTTTAGTCGTTTGTGGGTCGAGAAAACATCGTTCAATATGGCTAATAGCCTTATTGTCTAATCGCTAAACAAAGATAAGAATTGGTTTCCATTAAAACAAAATAAAAACAAAGGAAACCTATGTAATTTTTAAAATTATGGATGAAAAGGAACTCCTAGCTATAGAGATAGCAAATTTCGCAAAGTATGTTTTAGCGAGAAAAGCGGAATCAGGATTGGCAATTAAAAATTTTGCAAAGATGGTTGATATGACCAAGGGGGAAATTAGTAAAATTACAAATCAACAGAGAAAAAGTGTTTCTGTACACTCCTTCTATAAAATTGCTATTTACTCAGGTGATATTATCGAAAATGTTAGCAAAGCCGTATATACACACAGAAATCTAGAGCTAAAAACCGGCGAAGAAATCGAAGAAAGAACCAACTTTGGTATTTTAATGAGAGATGAGGTTGAAGTTCAAGGTAAGAACATGTTTGAGTATATTTTAAACAAAACAGGAATTGATAAGAAGAGACTAACTGACATATATTACAATGGTGGTGTACCAGAACCTTATGAATTTATCCTTATTGAAAAAGCAACTGGAAGAAAAATGGGTGAACTGATTGAAAAATATGTTCTCAAGTATCCGATTAAGAAGAAGGGGGAATGAATTGGGAGTTACGTTATGAAGTATACAAACTTCCCTCAACCGAAAACAAAAAAGAGAGTTTCTTGAAACTATCCAATTGATAGTGAAAATCATCATTTACACATTTTATATTAAAGTTAGATAGAAAAAATTTTATGAAAAAGTGAACCTATTATTTAATAACCTTACCGCAAATAAGCTTATAGAAGATAGAAAAGCAAATAGCAAAAGAATAGTTTTGGGATATTGAATGAAATTCCCTTTATTCACAACTTTATTTCTCCCGAAGAACTAGCTATCATGTCAGGTAAAGAAATTTAATGCAAAATAAGCTCAAAGAGCGATAGATAAATATGGATAATTTTGTTTCCTTCAATAACTTAAAATGACTATTCAAGACCAACTAGATAAAAATAGAAGAACTGTTTCTTTTGATAATTATGATATTACAGTCCGTCAATTATTTTTAATGATTTCAGAAAACCAAATCATATTAAAACCCGAATATCAAAGGCACTTTGTCTGGGACGCTATAAGACAATCTCAATTAATAGAGTCTATTTTTCTTGGAATACCTATTCCAAACCTCTTCATGGCGACTAATAAAGATTCTACTTGGGAAGTTGTGGATGGTCTTCAACGATTAACCACAATAGTCAATTTCATTGGCGAAGAGGAAACGAGATTAAGAACCAATGCTAAATCTGTTAAGTTAAGATTAACTGGTTTAGATAAACTAAGTTCAATGAATGAAAAGTATTTCGAAGAGTTGCCCATTTCAGTACAACAAATGTTTTATACTAGACCAATAAGAATTACGGTATTAAATGACAAAAGTGATTTCAACGTTCGCTTTGATTTATTCGAAAGGCTAAATACAGGTGGAGTTACTTTACATCCTCAAGAGATAAGAAACTGCGTATATATTGGAAATTTCAAAAATTTCATAATCGAATGTAGCAAAAATGAAGATTTTAACTCTTGTGTTAAAATGACAGACGCATCAGAAAGGAATGGTAATAGAGAAGAATTAATTCTAAAGTTTTTTGCATATTTTGAAGATAGAAGTTTGTTCGAACACAGTGTAAAAGAGTTTTTAAATGATTACATGGCAAAAAAAACTAAGACCTTTGTGAATAAAGAGCAATTATCTCGATTATTTCTAGATAGCTTTAAAATAATAAACAATCTTTTACCAAACGGAATAGTGAGAGGGAATCGTATAAATACGACTCCTTTAGTCTTATACGAAGCGATAACAATTGGAATTGCTGACTTAGTCCAAAATAATCAGACTGATTTTATTACAAATGATAAATTGCAAAGTTTACTAAATGATGAAAACTTAAAAAGACTTACTACGGGTGCAACTAATTCTAGAAGTAAGCTATATGGGAGAATTGATTACGTTAAAGATTTCATCCTTAATGCCGTATAGAAATTTAATCTCAGATATCGTTGTTAGGTTCAATGAGTGTAACATTCTTCTCAATGAAATCAAAAGAAAAGAAGAACTCCTTATACCACCTAATACGGAGTTTGTGGAACATAAAGTTTTAAAAGGTCTATTGTATGTAAGTCTGTATGCTTGTATCGAATTTTCATTTAATGAATTATCGATTAGAACATTATCACTTATAAAATCAAAAAACATTTTGTACCACCACTTCGAAAACAAGTTTCTAACAATTGCTTTATCTTCAAGTATACAAGGTATTAGAGATTGTAACTCCAAAAAGTTACTTGATAAGGCTTCTGAAATGTTTCATTTATCAGAGAGCGGAGATATTGCAAATTTTAATGAGACATTTATTAGTCAATATTTACAGAACATTTGGGGTAAATCATTCAATCAATTAACAAAAACATTAGGAATCTCTTCTTTTGAAATAACTACGAGAGAAATTGCTATCTTCGACGAGATAGTTAATAATAGGAATATGGTTGCACATGGACGTGAATTGGCACAAATAATTGGTTCAGGACCGACTTATTCTGATCTAAAGAGTAAATATGACACAATATTCGACACAATTAATAGATATGTAACACATTTCGAATCTTTTTATTCAAATAAAGAATTCTTAAAAAGAATTTCAAGAGTAAATTATTAGAAATTTTATTTAGACTCTACGGCCCAGTAATTATGAATTATCAAGTCGGTTTCCTAGGTGAGCTTCCGATTTAAAAATTAAGTTTTTATACATAAGAAATATATGGTTATTATCATCTCTAATTAATTAAAATGAAAAGACAACCCACAACTCAACAAATAACATGGTTTTTAGATGCATATCGTAACAATCAACTAGATTTAACACCGCCTTACCAAAGAAAAAGTGTTTGGAGCACAAATGATAAAAAATATTTTTTAGACACAATTTTTAAAAATTATCCTGCCCCTCCTATTTTTATCCATAGGACTGTTAATGATCAAGGATATACAACTTACCATATCGTCGATGGCAAGCAGCGTTTAGAAACAATTTTATCTTTCTTCGAAAACAAAATTGCACTTGCTAAAGATTTTGGGGATGATAATTTAAATAATAAAAAATTTAAGGATTTACCTCCTGATTACAAACGGAAATTTTGGGACTACACATTAGTAGTTGACTTTATCGATTCTATTGATGGAAATAACATAGAAGAGGTATTTGATAGAGTCAATAGGAACGCTCGAAATCTTCAACCTCAAGAATTGAGACATGCAAGATATAATGGCTGGTTCATTAATTTTATAGAACAAGAAGCCGACACTGATTTTTGGTGGGAATATAAAATAAGTACCCGTGGAAGAGATAAACGAATGAAGAATGTTCAGTTCATTTCGGAATTGGTAATGATTATTTTAGAGAATTCAATTTCAGGTTTCGATCAAGATCATATAGATACAATATATGCCACCTATGACGAAATAGAAGAACTTCAAGAGACAGGGGATTTTAGTTTGGAAGATTTTAAGAATAGGATAGCATATATAAAACAATTCATTTTAGATGTTGATAATTATAATGAAGCGATCAAAAACTTTGCCTCTGGTTCAAATAATAATTATTATACTCTTTGGGCATATATTCATCTAAATAATCCACAAGATCCTATTGCATTTGCAGAGGCTTACGATGCTTTCATGACCAAAGTAGCTCAGGTAAAGGAAATGCAAGAACAATCTCTTGAAATCGAAGAAGATGTTTTAAAATATTATGACAATTCTAAAGGGGCTGTCACGGAATTTCCGCAAAGAAAGAATCGCTTAACAGCTTTGAATAATAATATTTAGGTATGAAAATAGTAAAATCTATTCAAGAGCTATATAATAAAAAAGTTGATTTCTACAAAATCTTAAAGTCTAAGACTGATGAACTGATAAGCAGGCAGAAAGATGAAAGGTGGCATTATGAAAGTCGAATAAAAAAAATTGAAAGCTTTTCACAAAAAATTGAGACTGGCAGATTTGATCAAACTGAAATTTTCGAAGACTTTTTTGCAGCGACTATTGTTGTAAAAAATTTGAATGAGATAAAGACTGCTGAAGAGCTGATAAAGAAGAATTTTAATATTCATGTTAGGCGACCAGATTCAGTAAATTATACTCATAAAGATTCGCACTCATTTCCTTTTGATGATCTAAGATTATACATCTCTCTAAAAGATAATCAGACAGGCGAATTTGCTGAACACATCTACACCTTGAAATTTGAGCTGCAAGTCAAAACTTTTTTGCAACATGCCTGGACAATAGCTACTCATGATTTAATTTACAAATCAGATAAAATAAATTGGGCCAAAGAAAGGGTTGCGTATCAGGTAAAAGCGGCCCTTGAACATGCGGAAGTAACGATAAGTGGGATTGAAGAGCTTAGTAAATTATCGGAACTGGCAAAAGAAAATAAAGAAGTAAAAAAAGTAAATAAATTAATTTCTATAATTCTTAAACATTGGCGTCAAGAAGATCTACCAATGGATAGAAGAAGATTAGCTCAAAATACACTCAGCTTCATTGAAGCTATCAATCTATCTATAAATGAATTAGACGAAATATTAAAAAATGAAACTGCAGCAAATAGAGGAACTTTAATTCGTGATCTATCTCCATATCTAATCGTGGTTCAATCTGTCTTTCATACGCATCCTGAAAAGATAGGTGCATTTCTTAAAGAAAGTAATGGCAAACTTAGGCAGAGAATTCTTATTACTTCTGAAATGACTCTTCCTGAGCTTGGAGAAATAATGGAAGATAAATTGATAAGAATATAAAGTATGATATCATAAGGCATATATATGTAAACAGTTTAAATGAAAGGACAACCTTCCTTCATTCTAATTCTTGTTGAATAAATTGCCACTTTTTCAAAAAGAGATACTTACCAACAATCTCATGTTAATAGTTAAATAGTATCTATATTTATAAAGTGAAAAAGCTTTCATTAAGCTAATATTTTTAGTAAATTAGCACTCAATCTTTATTTTAGTGTAAACTCCATGGCAATAACAGATCTTGTCCAAAAATATCATGCGGATAGAACAGTCTATTTGAAAGCAGATTACAATGAAACACAGTTACGTGTAGACTTTATAGATCCCCTATTTGAATTATTAGGCTGGGATATAAAAAATAATCAGGGCAAATCCACCAACGAAAGAGAAGTGCTCGTCGAAGAAGGTCTTCGTGCAGATATTGATAGCAATACAAAAAAACCTGACTATACATTCAGACTTTTTGCTGAGAGAAAATTCTTTTTAGAGGCAAAGAAACCTCATGTGAAAATAGACACTGATCCTGTTCCTGCTAAACAGATCCGTCGCTATGGTTTTACCGCCAAACTTAAAATATCTGTCCTCTGCAATTTTGAATATCTCGCCATATATGACTGTTCTCAGCTTGTTGACAGCAATGACCCTGTCACAAAAGCACGAATAAGTCTCTATCATTACACAGAGTATGAAGAAGCTTTTGAGGATATAAAAAGGCAAGTGGGGCATGAAGCTGTTTACTCGGGTTCTTTTGATGACACGTGGAAAAACATCGAACAGCAGATCAAATTGTATGGTGTCGATGACATATTCCTAAAACAGATCAACGAGTGGCGGTTGATACTAGGCCGAGACATCTATGACAATCAAAATCAGCTTACCGAAGTCGAATTGAATGATATTGTCCAACGATATATCAATAGTATTATCTTCTTGCGTGTATGTGAAGACAGAAACCTGGAAGTATATAAAACCCTGCTTCATTTTGCAAAAGAAGAGGACTATAATGCATTAATTGACTTATTTCATCAGGCCGATCGAAAATATAACGCTGGACTCTTCAATCACCGGTTAACCGCGACGATCATTAGCAATAATAGCAATGCTTTCTGGCATATCATCAAACAGTTGTACTTTCCTGAAAGTGTCTACTCGTTTGCTGTCTTCTCTTCGGATATTCTCGGTAATATCTATGAAATATTCCTGGGCGAACAGCTTAAAATAAAGGATGGAGAGATAACACTTGAAAAGAAACCTGAAAATATTGACAGGGATATCGTAACTACGCCTACTTTTATCATTCGCGATATACTCGCCGAAACGGTTACGAAACATTGTGCTGGTAAAACGGATGTCGAAATCTTTAACTCCACCTTTGCTGACATCGCCTGTGGCTCTGGCGCATTCTTATTGGAGACTTATCAGCTACTTCACGATACTTTGGTCGATTACTATTTAGTGCATCGTCCCGAAGAATTAATTCAGACAGGTATCAACATTTATAAACTTAAATTTGGGACGAAAAAGAAAATCGTTACTAATTGTATTTTTGGCGTTGACAAAGATTTCAATGCGGTAGAAGCTTGTAAGTTTGGCCTTTTGCTAAAACTGCTCGAAAATGAGGACCATCATACCATCCCTACTTCAGCTTTGCCTAGCCTCGACAATAATATTTGTTTTGGAAATAGCTTATTAGACAGTACGGCAACATCGCCGGCTAATGAACGGGACATAAATCCTTTTGATTTTGGAACGACCAAATTTGATGTAATTATAGGTAATCCGCCTTATATGGCGACGGAGCATATGAAACAATTTACGCCGTTAGAGTTACCTCTATACAAGGCTCTTTATTCGTCGGCCTACAAACAGTTTGATAAATATTTCTTATTCATCCAAAGAGGTTTTGACCTACTTAAGCCAAATGGAACATTAGGTTATATTGCACCAAGTAAACTAGCGAAAGTTGGCGCTGCGAAAGAGCTTCGAAAATTATTGGTGGCCAATAGAGCCATTTACAAAGTTGTCGGATTTGGTGCTAACCAGCTGTTTGAGGACAAAACAACGTATACCTGTCTGCTATTCCTCAAAAAAGCTGATCAACCAAATTTAAGCTATCTGGAAGTTCAATCGTTAAAGAACTGGCGCACAAGAAATATAGCACCCGACAATTATGACGTGGTCGAATTTAATAAACTCGATGAAGAGGGCTGGGTGCTTGTTCCAGGTAATTTGAAAGCTGCCTTTGAGTCAATAGAAGAGCAATCGGTAGCATTGGAAGCTCTGATCGGGTCTGAAAATATCTATAACGGTATTCAGACAAGTGCCAATAACATATATATACACAATGCTATTAGCGAAGATGACAAGTACTATTATTTTCAAAAAGATGGTTTGGACTGGCAGATAGAGAAAATACTGACACGCCCATACTTTAAAACAACAAGCGGTCGAGACAACCTCAATACCTACCGCCCATTTGCGCCAAATGCTTTTGTCATTTACCCTTATCTAAAGATTGACAACAATATTCATTTTGTGGAAATCGACCAGTTAGAAAATGATTATCCCTATGCTTTTGCTTTCTTAAATCATTATAAGGAAATACTGAACAATCCAAGAAGGGATATCAAACCCCCTCCTGAAACGGATCATGAATGGTATCGTTATGGTAGGCACCAAAGCTTGGATAAATGTGACGTACCTGCCAAAATTATTGTAGGCGTACTTTCTCAGGGCAATAAGTATGCTATTGACTACTATGGCACACTGATTTCTTCGGGAGGAACAGCAGGCTATTGTATGATTACACTACCTGATAATTTTCAGTATTCGATCTATTATATCCAGGCGCTTTTAAATTCGAAGTATCTAGAATGGTTTTCAGCACTCCAAGGTGAAGTCTTCAGAGGCGGATATATTGCACGAGGAACAAAAGTATTGAAACGTCTTCCAATCCGAATGATTAACTTTGCGGACGCGACAGAAAAAAGATTGCACGACGAGATTGCCACTACGCAAGAAACATTGATCCGCCTACAGGGTGAGATCGATAAAAACAATGGTAATCAGCGAGAGCTTATCCCCTTGCAACGTCGATTTGACAACGAGAAAAAGAAATTGAACACTACGTTAAAAACATTATATAACTTGGGAGAAGAGGACAACTTGATCCCTTTAATTTCGGAATTGTATGCAGCTCATTAAAAATGCCACCGAGGAGAAGTTGAGGGGTGGCTTTTATACACCGAACCCTATTGCGGCCTTTATGTTAAGATGGGCACTCAATGGGCATAACGACTTGGATATTTTAGAGCCAAGCTGTGGTGACGGTGTATTTTTGGAAGAAATACAAAACGGCGGTTACCAATATAACTCGGTAAAAGCCATTGAATTTGATGAAGTCGAGGTCGAAAAAGCCAGAGATATCGCATTGAACAATGCCGAGGTAATTCATGATGATTTTCATAACTTCTGTATCAATACCGATCAGCGTTTTGATGTTGTTATCGGCAATCCGCCATATATACGCTATCAATATTTTAATAAGCAACAACAGGAATATGCGGCTGAAATATTTGGCCGCGCAAATCTAAGATATTCAAAGCTGACCAATGCCTGGGTATCATTTGTGGTTGGATCTTCTCTCCTACTAAAGAAAAATGGAAAGATTGGCTTTGTGCTTCCTGCTGAAATATTGCAGGTTTCTTATGCGCAGACCTTACGTGAGTTTTTAGCGCATTATTATAACAAAATCAATATTATCTCTTTTGAGAAACTGGTCTTTCCAGATATACAGCAGGAGGTGGTTATATTGCTATGCGAAAAAAACGGCTCCGAAACGCACTTAATTGAACATCTTGAATTGAGAGATGCTGATGCCCTTCAAAATCTGGATATAACTCGTTTAGAACAACCACATAAACGGATTGATTTCAGATCCAACAAATGGACCTTCTATTTCTTGGATCAGGAAGAAATTGATTTTTTGGAAGATTTACAAGAGCAAGCAATTATCCCAAAATTAGGCGAGTTTGCGACAGTGGAAGTAGGTATCACAACCGGAGCCAATCCGTTTTTTACGGTTCCCCTTTCAACGGTAGAACAATATAATCTGGAGCAATATGCCAGGCCGCTTGTCGGAAGAAGTGTGCAAGTGCCTAGTGCGATCTTTACCCAAGAGGACTGGCAGCTAAACCGTCAGATGGAAGCTCGTACACACTTACTCGCGTTCCCCAAAATGCAGGACTTGAACGGTTCTGTTGGTGCACGGGAATATATTGCCCAGGGGGAAGAGCAAGAAATCAATAAGGGCTATAAATGTCGTATACGTGAAGAGTGGCAAATAGTACCTTCCCTTCGCGTTTCTGATGCGCTTTTTATCCGTCGGAATAATATCTATCCAAAACTCATTATCAACGAAGCCGGTGCTTATACAACGGATACTATGCACCGTGTAACTGTTCTTCCGAATGCGGAGATAACGGCATTGACAGCCAGCTATTATAACTCTTTGTCGCTGGCATTTGCTGAGATATGTGGCCGAAGTCATGGTGGTGGAGTCTTAGAACTGATGCCAAATGAGGTTGAGGAAATCCTATTACCTTATCATGCCAACAACGCAGAACTGTTGCCTGAAATAGACCGTCTGATAAGAGCTAAAACAGATATCCGAGAAATCCTAGAGAAAACAAATCAAAGGATCCTTCGCGATAATTTTGGTTTCACTGAAGCCCAAATCAAATTAGCCGATAGCATTTGGCAGAAGCTGTCGTCTAGAAGATTGAATAGAGGAAAATAATATAGATAGTAGGAGTTTGTACTAAGCATTCATAAAGAAATAGTAATTATGACTTTAAAAGATTCAATTTTAAGAAGTTTAGAAGAAATTGGTGGCTTGACAAATTATCAGGCGGTTTGTCAACATATCATCAGCAATAATTATTACGATTTTAGAGAGGCACTTACTCCTGCATCTACTGTATCTGCCCTTTTAGGAAATTTCATCCGAGAGGGCGATATACGGGTAAAAAGAATCAAACAAAAGGGCGGTACTTATTCCTATTATCTCTCAAAAAATGAAGCGCTGATCCAGCAAAGCCAATTAGAAGGTGAGTCTGTAGCATCGGAAAAAGTTAATGCAAAAAAGACGTATACAGAGCGTAGTCTCCATAAGCTGTTAGCAAGTTACCTAAAATCATCCGGTGTATATGCAAAGACGATCTTTCATGAGCAATCTAACTCAAAGGACAACAATCAAGTCTGGACGCATCCGGACATGGTAGGTATAGACTTTCTAAAATTAAAAAGCCAGCATAGTCAAAACTTATTAAAGTCTATCAATAAGGCGGATACCTTTAAACTACGTGCATATGAGCTCAAAAGGGAAATCAACAGCGACAACGATTTAAAGAAAGCTTACTTTCAAGCTGTTTCCAACTCCAGCTGGGCAAACTACGGATATCTGGCTGCTTTTGAATTTGGAGATAGTCTCCAAGACGAAATGAATAGGCTCAATCAATCTTTTGGCATTGGTATCATCGAACTCAATGCCGATCCATATCTAAGTAGAGTACTCTATCCAGCTCGTTATAAAGAGATCGATTTTAAAACCCTAGATAAACTCTGTGAAATGAACGCTGAATTCGGGAAGTTTATTGAAAATTCAAACAAACTTCTCTCCGTCTCCGACGTCTATTACAGTGCCATTGAAAAAGAATTTGATAGCTATTGTGATCCTGTCTTTGGAAATGATGCCGAGGTTCAAGAATACTGTCTGGAAAATAAAATACCTCTTTATAATGATGGACTTTAGCTAATTATCTTTCTACACCACGTAGTGAAGCTTTTAATAGCTTAGTTATTTCAACCTTAATAAAATAATTTAATAATATTTTTTTTAGTAACCCCTTGTTTAATAAACATTACAGGGTAAACATTGATTAATATATTTTTCTAGAAAATAGATAATTATTCATTATCTATTTTCTAGAAAAATCTTTAACTTGTTTGTTACAATAATAATATCTTGATCCTTATTACGAAGCAATCTATTATTTTTCTTATAATCAAAGTCGTCATAATTGATCTCAATCAAATGAATCCCTTGGGTAGATAAGATATTCCTCCTCCGTTGGTCATAAATACGACGTTGCTCCCCTCTAGAAACACCGCTAACCGTTATTTTATCCTTCTTATCAAAAAATGGTACAGCATTAGTGTGTTGATATTCTCTATACTCTATTACCAAATTTAAGGTCGGATAATAAATATCCACAGGAAGTCTACGTCCTGAGTCACCTAATAAGAAACTGAACTTATGCTGTCTTTTTCCTTCTTGCGCCAAAACGCTATCACATAATTCAAGAATATAATACTCATCTCTGTTTTTTCTTTTGGAAATATAACTGACATTTTTGAGTTCAGCAGGAGCTTTCAAAGCGCTAATATCTCCATTCCTTCTGAAATACCAAAATGTATTTTCACCTTTTCGGTCAGCATAAAGCAAAGGAATCAACTGCAAATTATTCTGCTTATCCAACTTTCGTAAAAAAAACCTTAATGGCTTCCCGGGTCGGTCTTTTGAATCAGCTGTAAAAATCCCCATCTTAACGAACAAAGGCATCAAATCCTTAGCAGGGATTTCGCTGATTGATTTATTCTTGTCGAAATAATCCTCGACTGCCCTATTTATTTGATCTATCGTATTCATAGATACTTATAAAGAAGATTCTTGAATAGAAATATTCGGGACGCTCGAACACACTGAAATTATTTCTCTTATTTTTCCTTCTATTTCCTCAAAACGGCTTATTCCTTCAATCGTTGATATAAGATAATGTTCACCATTTTTTGTGTATTTTTCTTCGATTAGTCTAATATATTCGGGATCCAATAAAACTAAATCATCTTGCCATACACAAATATGTACGGAGTTATCATAAAAGAAAAGACTATAGACAATATTATCTACTTTATACTTGATCAATGGTGCAGATCCTCTAAAATATTTATCTGCAATATTTCCCCATGACCAATTCATTGATGCTCCACCTTGTGATAAAAACGAAGAAATTAATTGATTACGATAAGTGGACAACATAATATTACTATCAGTCCAAATATTTTTGTTGAATAGATAGGTCTTGTCGCCATAATTTTTGACATTTTTGGATTCTGAAAAATCCAGCAACGAACAATCTCCATCATTAACTACAATTGTTTCTTTAGCTAAATTCCACAACCATAAACTTTTGGCATTGAATTCATACTCATCTATTATGTCTTTTATTACTTCGTGACTTTTATTCTCGGCTTTAGTTAAAAATCTATAAAAACCACTTCTCAATTCGTTATTTATCAATCTATTCCATTGATCGAATCTCCCATCGCTAAGCGAGAGTGTATTACCACTATTTAAATATGGTATTAAGTCATCATTCAATATCAGCACTGCACGTAGCCAATGGTAATTACTCGGTTTATCTAGAACGCCTTGAAGGTTTACACATAATCTAAAGGCAGTTTCTTTTAAGGTATGTGCATGCTCTATATTTTTTGCATTGAGAATAAAAGAAATGTGTCCTTTAAACATCGGATGTGCTTCTAAAGAATATATCACTTCTTTGAATAAGGGATTTTCATTAATCAACTTTGCTTTTCCAATTTCCTGAAATAGTATAGACTGTTCATACACTTCATTTTTGATAGCTGAATTTAATTTCAAACCTACCTCCTCAGAGATTATTTCCTGTAGTATATTATTTGAGTGATCGGATAAAGGTTTCAAAAGAAATCTAATGGTATTTATCGATGCCGCAAACGTTCTTATGGTAGGATCAATAATAATATTCCACACAACTCTAATCCAATCTTTAAATTTCAATTCATCAAAATCATTACACTCCAAGTATCTAGCGACACTATAGAAAAGAATATATTGCCTTGGAATTATGTCTAGAGAATACAATTTCCACTTATTATCAAGATTCCACAACGGTGCTATTGAGCTGTCTATTTTCTTATAATTAACACTTAACTGATCTAAAACGCGTTCAAGTTTAACGATTAAGGAATAGTCAAGTATTTCGTCAAAATGATCAAATCCGATATACTTAAAATCTAAAAAACTATCTTTTTGGTGAGTAAAAGCTTTGAATAATTCTGATTCGGAAACATCTTGTGCGGCAATAGTACTTAAACTTACATGATGAGTTAACAAATATCGTGTTATAAAGGCGAAATAGGCTTTATCATAATCAATTTCTTTACGATTGGACCAAAAAACGTCAGACCATTCATTGTCAAGTTTTGATGCAATTGCAAGATAATAGGGAACGATTTGTGAATGGTACGAAACTACTCGATGGAATTCCGATGAATGGGAATTTTGGCTAGATTTCATCCAACTCACAAAATCAGCTTTAAAATTTTCGAAATCAGACAATTGTTTTCCTCTAGCATTCATCTTGATGTACAATTCGTCTGTAAGATCAAAACCGTCCAATGGTAAGATATAAAAGCGCAGCGTATCTAGCCGATCAAAAACTTTTTGATCATAGCGTGAATATAGAACATCAATTGCCGCAATCATATTCATCATTGATTTTACTGTGGGATCATCCTCGAAACTGTCCAAAAACCACAATGTTTTTTCTAATTCTTTTACAGGATCATTTTTAAACTTAAATGCTATTAGTTTCTTACAGAATTGCTTTGCAATAGGCCTTGTTTCGTAAGAAAAAGCTGCCAGCTTGTCCATACACTTCAACCAGTTGCCTTCATCTAATTCTTTGTTGGAAATATACCAATAGAGCAAAAACAACGTAGTCAATCGCTGTTGTCCATCTAAAGGAATAAAGAAGGTCTCATCATCCAGTACTTTTAATGAGCCATAAATGAAATCAAGTTCCATAACCTCAGACTCAGTAACCAAATGTTTAAAAATTGAATTGAGAAAGCGATTTCTGATAACTTTTTCTTCTTCCCTTCCCTGCGCATAATCACGCTGTATTCTAGGAACTTTTATACCGGAAATATGTTTTTCGATTTCCTCATTTTCTTTTGTATAGAAAATTCTATCGCACAAGATATCTAATAATGTATAGGATTGCATTAGTTTAAGGTTAAGAATGGTAACAAAGTATTTTTAATATCAAGGTTATAAAATTCCATATCCTGAATAGTCCAATCACTTTTTACAGTATGCACATTGTGATACTTTAAAAAGATATTTTTTGTTAAAGGTGGAATAAATAACCCTTTCTTATCATTCTCTATGATTATGCGTCTCTTACTTATAAATAAAGCATTTCCGTAGCCTCTATTTGTCTTCGCATCTAACAATGTAAGATTACCGATATTATTCTTAATCGAATCATCTTTAATATCTTCATTCGCATGATCCTTTATCTTTTTGTATAATTCATCAAATTCTGCCTGATCAGCTTTTTCTAATGACAAATACTTTTCGATCTGATGGTTCAATTCCTGAGGTAGATCACTCAAATCAGAATATGCATACCGCAACCAGAGGTTCTGGTCTTCCAATTTATGTAATATTTTGTCTGTCGAAGAGTCTATATGTTCAATATCCCATGATGTTTCTTTTCCGTCTTTATCTTTTACATTTTTGTAAGACTTAAAGGAGAAACGGTATATGACATTATTATTATTATTCTGATTTATAACATATTGAAGATTATATAGCAGCAATAAATCTCTAACAAATACAGAATCTTTGTATGATACATCTAAAAATCCATTTTTAGCGGGGTTCTCAACTACTATAGTTTCATCACGATTCTGTAATGACTGCACAACTTTGACTTTTTTCAATAGACTTCTTATTTTCTCAATGAGCAGCATTGTCACATCCTCTTTTGTAATACTATCCCCCTTCTGCTTTTTCAAACTCTCTATCCATATAAAAATCTGTAGCACATCTACATCTTTCTCGATTAAAAAACCTATGTAGTGATACCATTCAACAGAAGTAAACCATTCCTGAATTTGATTATATATATCCTTGACTCCGCTCCAAATATTTTCGACTTCTTTGAAAGATTTTGTATTATTGATTATATGATGAAAATACCTGAAAATTTGGTCATCATCAAATCCTGTTATTGAACTGAGTGAAGGATTCTCTTGTAGTGCCAGTTGATAGTAAAGGTTTAAAACAAATTCAATTCTGGTACTATTACGATATTGTTTATTTGAAATAAATCCCCAGAAATTCACATCATGAAAAGTTCGTTCAATCATATCCCATTCTTGCGCAATCTCCATTTGTTGCAATTCCGCCAGTTCACTTTTTCCAAAATTATTTTCCTGAAGAAATAATGCTTTCACGAGTTCGCCATTGGTTAAAGGTATTTTCCCCATATTTATCCTTAGAAAAGTATCTACAGGATTAATGGAATTATCTCCGAGCTCATACCAAATTACCTGGACAATTCCTTCCGATTTTTTGTTAGAAAAGTCATTGACTAACGTACGCAATATTGCTTCTCTCGCATCTCTGGGTGAACTTTGAGCAGAAAACCAATCTTCAATATATTTATAGGCAGAAGTTATGTGATCATAATCAATATTTTGTTCATTTCTTAAGGAAAGATCATTAAAAATCAAAGCTAACTCGGGCCTTGTTTCATAGACAATTTGATAGACAGAAAAACCATATTCATCTTCATATGTTTCCTCCTTTAGTAATTTATGTTCTAGATATTTGACTAGTATCTTTAAAGTTGTCAATCTTTGTTGACCGTCAATAACCTCATAAACAGCTGTCCCGTCAATTAAAGAGCTCCTATTTTCTTCACGGATTTTATCGACAGAAAACTCTTTGACCACGATCGGTTGTAAGCAGTAAAACTCTTTCTCTCCTTTAGTCTTCTTAATTGCAAAATTATAGATATCCTCTAATAAATCTTCGACTTGCGGTCTTATCCACCGATATCCCCTTTGATAGGCTGGTATGAAAAAATTCATCCCCATAAGATTGCGTACAGCCTTTAACTCTATCTTATTATTCATACGTAATTTATATAGCTATTTTCTTTTTAAAATCCATCATACTAGACTTTAAGACATATACGTTCGTCTTGAAGATATAAAACATGCGACTAAATACTTTTTTAGTAAATTATATATAGGCTCTCTAAATAATATGATTGTGGTAAATTAATAAATATTTGTGTAGATAGAAAAATAAATATTCTTGTTTCATAATAAAATTAAATACCGATTGCATTGAATTTCCTCAAAGATATCCAGCATAGCGCCAAAGTACGTCGCTTAACAGAATAATTAATAAGTTCAATTTTGGGCGTTTCTCCTTTGCACTGATCAGTTCCAAAGTAAAACTCAACATCTATGTCACGCACGACTTTATGATGGAACTGTTTTCCGTGGGTGCCGAAGTCAAAGTCATTGCCCCCGAAAGTTTAGCTGAGCGGATAAAAGAGGAATATCGCAAATCTTTACAGCATCAATCCTAAATTTCGGTCAATATGCATATCATTAAACTAAAAGGGCAAAACGTTCTCTTATTGTCGGACACGCATGGGATGCATCGCCAACTGGATATTCCTGAGGGAATCGATATCATCATCCATTGTGGCGATATCTGCGATGCGGGTGATATTGGTTACCTATCGGATTTCTTTGTGTGGTATGCGGAGCTTCCCATACCACACAAGGTATTTGTCCATGGAAATCATGACCTTCCCTTTGAATTGGAACCCCTGCGAAGCAAAAATTGATACCCGAAGGAATCCATTGGCTAAACGATTCTTCGGTTAGGGTCAATGGCATCCAAATCATGGGCATCAGTGGTTTTCCCTATTTTCACCCTGTGGATTGGATGTACAAGTTGATATCATGATGGTATCACACTATCCGCCATCGGGTATCTTGGACAATGGTTATGGCAGTACGGAAATCCGTGAGTTTGTTTTGGAACAATCACCGATATACCATGTTTTTGGTCATAACTATGCTGGCTATGGTAAGTTAAAGGTAAAGACTATCCAGTTTATCAATGCTTCGTTATACGAGCTATTGAAAGTAAAGGTGTGATTAAACTACACGATCCACTCTCGCGCAATCAAGATCTATAAACAAGGTGACCCCACTATCTTTCTACTAATTCTTCTACTTTTTTTCTACTTCTTCTTCTCCTAATCTTTCCCTAATCCTTTCCCTAATCCTTTCCCTAAAATATTTACTCTTTCCCTTCTAAAATAGCCCACAACCTATTGTACGAGCATTATAACTGTACATTCCTTTATGTTCTTCTCCTATTTCTTCTTCTTAAATTACCTAATTTTTCTACTAAATTTATCTATTCCTTCTACTTAATTTTTCTGATTGAGCTCGACTCACTACGTTATCCCCGAGACAACTCGCTATTAAATAGATCATAAAAAAGCCACATCTTATGACGTGGCTCTACAACATATATATTTATTTAAGATGGCTCCTATTTATACGAATTGATTGATTTGGATACTTTCCAGTCATTGCCCACACGATCCAAAGTCACCAGATCAGTTTTGGTGAAGTTTTCAAATTTCAAAGTCACTTTAGCCACCATATAGTCTGCTGATTCTTCAAGGATGTCTATGTTTACTGTACAGTTCAGCTTTTCGCCTTTTTGCTTTTTCAGAGATTTAATGACCGCTTCACTGCTATGAGACTGCGCATTAGTTGCTTGAATCTTTTGGTTAAAATCAGCCGCAAATAACTGCTCTACTCCTGCTGATTCGCCTTCTGTAGTTACCGCTACATAGTGATCCAGTGCCAGGTCTGCTGTGGAAAGGTTAACGTTTGCTTTTGTTGTTTTTGCTCCAGGTCCTTCAGCTGCCATAGCGAAAGTTGATACCGCGATTAGGGCTGCTGCTGCGAATGTTTTTACTAATGAGTTCATAATGTCTTTATTTTATTGTGTTAGTTCTGTTGTTCTTATTTGTTGACTCAAAACTACAACACAATAGGCCCATAGCCTATCGGCTTTAGACTAACGATTAAGAAAACTCGGTGAATGGCGGGAATGGGGAGGTGAAAATTTACCTTTTCAAATATTTTCAATATTGATTTTGCACTAGTTGAGTTCAACTACTTTTTTACATAATTCATAACTAATCTTTAAATCTTGCCGAATCCCTTCGCCTCTTTCATAACAATCTGCCCAGTTATTATAAGCTTCTTCATAACCACCATTGACATCCTTGCAAACTCACCCACTTAAAGTGAAATAGAACATAGTTATAATTTTAAAAAATTAAATCGTTCAACAGCATATTTCTAACGAACAGATCCCTATAATGATATATTTTGAGAAAATCATGGAGGTAAAACTTATCATACTTTACATTATAAAGTAATTTCACCTTATTTCAGGAATAATATTTGAAACAATTTCCCCATTTTTTTCGATATCTGCTATGATCGGATACATACGCTCGGAGCTTACAGGCTTAGACTAACTGTAAGAAATGCTTGCTACTGTCGTTCCATAAGATTTGAGATCATATTCCTCCTCCGTACTGGATTATTAAAGATTTCTTGAATGAATAATCCCCAATTTTGTTCCAAATCATTTAGAGAGTCAAATGGCGCTGGATAGTTGAATTTAGGAGCAAATGGAAAAGAAAATCTAACAGTTAGATCTTCTTTATGGTAAATGAGAAGCTCCTTCGTATTTTCCACTAGTTGTATCAACTCCACTTTGCAATCCTCTCCCACTTGAAACTTTGTTGTACCAAACAAAAAGTAAAGTTCATTTCTCTCCACGTACAAAGCTGTCAAAACATCTTCAATCTGTCTGTACCATCCATAAATATTGGTGACTGGCTCCAAATTTTTAAACTCTTTGCCAGATTCTAAATCAAACAGAATATCGTGTAATTCAAAATTTCGTAGTAGTTTCATAGCTATATATTTTTTAGAAAAGTTGGTATTTTCCGACTATTAAATCCCCGGATGTTATTGCATTCAAACCAAAGTGTTCCTAAAAGGATCTAAATAATTTAGTCCTCGTTCTTCGAATATTTCCTCCAGCTTTTCTGCACCATTTTCCTTTTTAAAAGCTACTTCCTCTTCAGTAATAGGCAGCAACCAATAGAAATGGACTGATTTATTGTTATCTAGGGTGAGAATTTCCAGTTTCGGCCCGGCAAGATAAGGCTGAGAAATAAGGCCATAAGAGCAAGAAGAATCCATGCGCCATCCTCTTCCCCAGTTGATGGTATGCCAATGTCCCAAACTTGCGCCAAATCTATGATAATGTGCTACGACTATTAATGATTCAACTAGCATTTGATCTTGCTCACCAGAAAACATGTGCAGTTCGAGTGCAAATTCATCTTCCAAACAAGACATACCCAAAGTAGCATAAATCCACATATTGCGTTCGATTATTGGGGGAAATTCCAGGATCCGAAAATGATCACCTAAATCATTATAAGAACCTTGCTGCCAAGTCAATATCTTATATTCCTGTCCCCAATTACAGGTATAGTGTTCTAAAAGCTTTTGATGATATAACACTGTCTCCATTTTAACTCAATTTATCAAAAATAATCTACTCCAATAAAACTATTTTAAATGGACAGGTGTTCTTCCAATACAAAGCGGCTACAAGCTACCTTCCGAAAGAAAGGTTCAACATAAAATTGGCGTCGTACAGTGAAAATCCAATTGTCTTAAAAAACATTGGATGACGAAACAAAAAAGAGGAAACGATAGGAAACATAAAAATTGCTGTACAAGTAAACGCTAAGAGAAAGGGTCTGATGAGAATCAGGCCCTTTTGACGTAAAAAAGCCAGATTTCAGGATCTGGCTTCTAAACTAAACTTAAACATATGATTCACTAGTGGTTTGTCTTTTATTATTGGCAAACCACTAGTTATTGGATACTATTTATAAGAATTGATTGATTTGGAAACTTTCCAGTCATTGCCCATACGCTCCAAAGTAACCAGATCAGTTTTGGTGAAGTTTTCAAATTTCAACGTTACTTTAGCCACCATATAGTCTGCCGATTCCTCGATGATATCGGTGCTTACCGTACAGTTTAGCTTTTCGCCTTTTTGTTTTTTCAAGGATTTAACCACTTCGCTACGGCTGTTAGACTGCGTATTGGTAGATTGGATCTTTTGAGTAAAATCTTCAGCGAATAACTGCTCTACGCCTGCTGATTCACCCTCAGTCGTTACTGCCACATAGTGCTCTAAAGCGAAGTCTGCTGTGGAAAGGTTAACATTTGCTTTTGCCGATTTTGTTCCAGGTCCTTCAGATGCCATAGCGAATGTAGATACTGCGATTAAAGCTGCTGCTGCGAATGTTTTTACTAGCGTTTTCATAATGTCTTTTTTTATAGTGTTAGTTTTTTAGTTCTTATTTGTTGACTCAAAACTACGACACAATACGTCCCTAGCCTACAGGCTTTAGACTAACGATCGGGAAAACTCGGTGAATGGCGGGAATGGGGAGGTAAGTCTGATTCGTGTGAGATTCGTACCACGTTCGTCTGGCCAATAGATAACGCACAGGCGCCGGACAGACCATGCACAGTCTCTGAACGGGAAATAACTGTTCAGGGACTGCGCAACATTAGATCCGTATCTGTCCCGATCAGAAGGTTTCCGAAGCAGGTACGAACACAACCCCTAATAGAGTTATTAAACTTATCCCTAATTAGCAGCTTTTAGTAAATAATGCCTGGAGCAGTACAGAAACCCGTGCGTTTGTGCTAGAGTAATTACCGACAGACGGATATTTCGGAGCATAATCAGTTATCTAAATTAATTTATTTAAATTAGGCTATCAGTTTAATATCACCAATCATGAAAGATCATTAATATATCTCAATTGATAACCGAATGAGAGCACCTGACTTTGAAATTTTAGGCATGAATGGAATGGTTTCGAGATCATTCAAAAATTTAGCTATAAGCAACTTTGCGGAAGCTTGTAAATGGGTGGAAAAACTCGATTATAGACGTAATAATAATAAAAACAATGAACTGGTTGTGTTTGATGAGTTATGCGGAACTTGCAGTACAAAACATGCACTATTGAAAAGATTGGCGGATGAAAATAGGGAAAGCAGCCTGAGGCTTGTATTAGGCATTTTTACCATGAATAGTAAAAATACTCCTGCGATAAAAGGCCTTCTATCCAACTATGATTTAAAATATATTCCAGAAGCTCACAATTATCTGCGAAATCATAATCACATCTTGGACTTTACTGGCATCGGTGTAAATGTACACGAATTTGAGCTGGACCTTTTAGAAGAAATCGAAATCACCCCCGACCAAATTACTGACTTTAAAGTGCAATATCACAAAGATTACTTATCGCGCTGGATCGAGATCAATAAGATTCCATACACTTTAGATGAGCTCTGGGAAATAAGGGAGCAATGTATTGAGGCTATAGCACAGAAATAAAAAATTATCGAAGAGTCCTTGGCTTCGAATATTTAAAATTTTGTCCAACTTTATTTTTATATTACTTTTTTAGAAAAACTTAAATCCTTATAAAATAGATAATTACAACAACATCAAACATCTATCTTGAGTGCCTCTAAAGTTGTTTTTCCTTTTCATATTTACGTCTTCTTTTACTTAAAAGGGTCTTGGGTAGCAGCAATAATCAATGATTCTGCCACAAGCATAAACATCTTCTTTTTAGTCAGAGTTTCTATCCCATAGCCAACATGAAGAAGCGCCGGTACCATTTGGTCATATATCGACTTGGTTTCTCGCACTTTCCGCTCAACAGCTTTCATGTCATTTCCTTCGGCCATATAAACATGCACTAAATAAGTAGTTAGCGCGTCCTGTTCGCTGTTGGGTTGATTATAGCGATACTCAAGGACTTCCTCAAGTGCTATTATCCACGCACATATTTTATTAAACTTTTGGCTCTTGGCATATTCTTCCTGATCTGTGAGCTGCTCGATTTCAGACAACAGCAGCATAATAACATCATTCTGCTCATAGGCATGATCTAGAATACGGATTAAATCGCTCTTCTTGATGTCAGATGTATCGGTGATGGTAAATTCATCAGTCATATGGTGCATAAGAGTATGATAAAGCTCAACTACTTTTTTGGGCTTGTCACCTTCTCCTTTCTCCGTCATATGCGATAAGGGTAAAAAGCCGAGACGATCCCGTAGATATTGCCCTAAAATAGCTTCGCTCTCTCTACTATCGTCCAGTTTATCCAGGGGCAGATCCATGTTGGGGATAACCATATTTAATAACTGCCCAAATTCTTGCATCCCCAGAGCACTCATATAAGGTTGTCGGGTGTAGCCTGTATAAAATTCGAGCTGAGCTGCATTAGGTCTACAAAGTTCAAAAGCTTGATCGCAGACCGTAATGATCGCCTCTGTCAAAGTTTGATTCTCTTCTTCAGTCAGGCTAAATTTATTCTTATGTTCATCTAACTGCTGGGCCATCCAAAAGTAGGTTTCGGCCAAAAGATCGGCAGAGTCGCCCATAACTTCATCATAGCATGCTTTGACATCCCGATTAATAGCACTAATTCTATTGCGGTACGCTTTATCTTCTAAATATTCTTGCTTGACTTCATAAAACTTTTCTATGAGCTGTTCCCGGTTGTAACAACGCGAAGTAATTTTTAAAAAATTATTCTGTTCCTCGGAAAATACATCATCTTCCAAATGAGCAAAAGCGCTGTCGTAAGGTCTTTTGACCGCATCATTTGGCAAGGGATCTACATGTACGGAAATGCCCATGCTCTGGAGCAAAAGACATTCACAAAGATGGGTAAATCGCAGGTCGCTTACTTGATAGTACCTGATTTCATTGAACACAGTATCGATAAAGTCACCTAGTTGCTGATCAACATTACCTACAACAAAATCTAGCGAACTTTGATTTGCTGTAGTAACTTCCCTGGCCAATTCGCGAAATATGGGGTATCGGTCCGCCATATCCAAAAAATGACTCGGCCGGATATACAGTTCCAAGTAATCAGATTCGGTCTGCGGTAATAGATATGCTAAAGAAAGAGCATTCTGCCAAAATAACCGACATTCTAGTTCGTTATAACAACTTTGATTTTGTTCGTTAACTAATCGAGTAAAGCAGTCAGCAGACAACTGTATATGAAATGTGACTATAGGCTGAGCGGGAATAGCGTATATCTCTTTTTCATCCTCCATAAAGCAGTTGGAGAATCGTGCTGTTATATTCCTTCCGTAAAGTTCGTGGCATTTGATGGTAGCGTCAACGAAAATATGCTCGTGGAAATTAAAGATCGGCAGCGAATCTGACAGATAAAAATCGGAATGTTGCTTAGTAGTATCCATTTTATCGCTGAGAAATACTTGTAATACTGGGTGCGGATTTGCTAAGGATGAATTCATAATGCATTAGGGTTTTAGATTCCTGAAGCGGTGCTGTAGGTAATCATATCGGTTTATAATCAATATAGCTTAACGATCAGCCAGTAATATGGCTGATCTGTTTATCACCTTAAGATATGAAATTTTAATTAATTAACCAAATAGGTATAAATAATAAGGGGGGGTGAGTGGTCAGGTTATCTTGCTAAGTACTACAGTAGACGAGCCTTAACTATTGTCGAAACTTATGCAATGAAAGCAGTAATTGTTGACTTTACGTTTTTTTTGTTTGGTATTGCGTAAAATTGAGTGGTTGTTTGGAAATTCCGAAATACCCACTTATTCTTCTAGTTCCCTCCTTTAAACATATCAAGTGCTGCCGTCAACATAGATTTTTTTGGATTCATTATTTTTAATCACTAGCGTCCAAAACGATTACCAAAATCGTATAAAAAAAGTGGCGCATTGCGATTTCAAAAAATGTTATATTGAAAACGCAAATACACCACCTCAGCAATGGTAAATATAAATGTTTTCAGTC